>Ga0134125_10009746_pt1 | contig 10799 bp, 9 predicted proteins | sample KB31751_FD_96464 | JGI IMG/M metagenome (GOLD analysis project Ga0134125, IMG submission 96464) | Terrestrial soil microbial communities with excess Nitrogen fertilizer from Kellogg Biological Station, Michigan, USA - KB3-175-1 | ecosystem: Environmental > Terrestrial > Soil > Unclassified ...
ACAGGTGCAACTTCTCGTCGAGGACGCCGGGCGAAGCGTACAGGTAGCCGAGACAGCGCCACTTGTTGGCGCGGTAACCGGTCTCTTCGAGCAGTTCGCGCGCAGCACACGCTTCCAGCGGTTCGTCCGGCTCGCGCGTCCCGGCCGGCACTTCCCACAAGGTCTCGCCGATCACGAACCGGTGGTTGCGAAGCAACACGATCCGGTCGTGGTCCAGCACCGGAAGAATGACGACGGCGCCGGGATGAAGGATCGCGTCGCGGCGAACGACCGTGCCGTCCGGCATCGTCTGCGTGTCGATGGCGACCCGGATTTTCCGGCCGACGTGGACGATCTCGCGGGACATGCGGCATTCCTCGTTGCCAGGGTCGCGCGATTCCGGGCGAACAATTGCGACCGTCTGCCGCCGATGATAGGATGATCCTTGGCGGCCGGCCACGGCCCAAGGAAACGGGCAACAGGAAATGGTCCGATGCGCGATCTGACGAACTGGGCGCTCCGCGTCTTCACCGCGTTCGGCATCCCGGTCAAGATTCACATCCTCTTCTTCATCGTCACGCTCGGCCTGTTCCTGCGCCAGGTGACGGAAAAAGCCACGCCGATCTCGACGCTCGACATCTTCCTGTTCACGATCGTGATCCTGTTCGGGATCATTCTCGTTCACGAGTTCGGGCACTGTTTCGCGGCGCGATTCGTCGGCGGCGAGGCGCGCGAAATCCTGATCTGGCCGCTCGGCGGGCTGGCGTTCGTCGAGGTGCCGCACGCGCCGAAGCCGTCATTCATCGTCGCGGCCGGCGGCCCCGCCGTGAACGTGGTCATTTGCCTCCTTTGCACGCTGGGCCTGGCGCTCGGCAACTTCTTCCCGAACGTCAATCCGCTGTCGAATCCGTACCTCAGCAATATTCACAACTTCGCGGACGGCCGAACTTACACGAGCGAATATGGCTTGAGCCTGTACGGGACAACGCCGGCCGGCGCGAGCGACGCCGAAGCCGCGCTACGCGAAGCCGTGGAAAAAGAACTACGCGAGAAGGGCGTGCTCTTCTATCGCTACACGATGACGCCGGAATTCAATGCGAAGGCCGCCGAGAAATGGAGCGCGCACGGGTTCGTGCGGGCCCTGGCCCCGTCGTGGGCCGTCTGGCTCAATCGCATCTTCTGGATGTCGTGGTTCCTCTTCTTATTTAACCTGATCCCGGCGTACCCCTTGGACGGCGGGCAGATGCTCCAGGCCATCATCTGGGGGCGCACTGATTATCGCCGCGGCGTCGTGGTCGCGGCATACAGCGGCTACGTCATCGGCGTGCTCCTGATGATCGTTTCCATCTGGACGATCGAGCCGCTGGTGATCGCCCTGGCGATGTTCATCATCTACATGTCGTGGACCAAGTTGATGGAACTGGAGAACGAGGAGGGGCCGTTCGGGTACGATTTCTCGGCCGGTTACACGAGCCTCGAGAAGGACGACGAACCCGTGGTGAAACCGAAGGAACCCGGAGCCATCGCGCGATGGCTGCAAGCGCGCAAGGTGAAGAAACTGCAGCGGGCCGCCGCCCAGCGGGCGCTCGACGAGGATCGCAAGGAACTTCTGTTGGAGAAGATCCAAACCTCCGGCATGGCTTCGCTCACCGCCGAGGAACGCCGCTTCCTGGAACAGTTCAGTTCCAAGTATCGAAGAAATTAGATTAACCACAGAGGCACAGAGGCACAGAGAAAAAAAAGAGAGAAGCATGAAGAGAGAAGAATACAGAGTCAAGAATTCGAAATCGACAAAGCAAGTAATCCAGCAAGAACATTGATCCTCAATTCTCGATTCTTCTCTTCTCTGTGTTCTCTGTGCCTCTGTGGTTAATTAATAATCGGAGTTATTGTGGCCCAGTTGATTACGCCGCGGACGCTATCGGGTTTTCGCGATTACCCGCCCGAGTTGATGCTGGCGCGCGAGAAGGTACTCGACGCGGCGCGGCGCGTCTACCGATCCTATGGCTTCACACCGATTGACACTCCGGCCTGCGAATCGCTCGACGTACTGCTCGGCAAAGGGGGCGACGAGTCGGACAAGCTCGTGTACCGCGTGCTCGGCGCCAAGGCCGAGAAAGCCGAGATGGGCCTGCGCTTCGATCTGACGGTGCCATTCGCCCGCTTCGCCGCCCAGCACATCAACCAGCTCGGTACGCCGTTCAAGCGCTACGCGATGGGCCCGGTCTGGCGCGGCGAACGCCCCGGCCACGGCCGCTACCGCGAATTCTGGCAGTGCGACTTCGACACCATCGGCACGACATCGAATGCAGCGGATATTGAGACGGTGTTGGTTATCAATGATTTATTCGAAGCCATCGGCATAGATAAGTTCGAGATTCGCATCAACAATCGGATGATGTTGAATGGCTTGCTGGAAAAAGAAGGGATCGCCGACAAATCGCTATCAGTTCTCAGAGCACTGGATAAGTTGCCGAAGATCGGCAAGGAAAATGTCATACTCGAAATGAAGGAGGCAGGCGTTCCTCTCAATGCCGCCCATGCCGTCATCTCATTGGCGGAAATCAATGAGCCGGACAACGGAAAACTATTAAAGCAAATCCACGATCAGTTCGAGTCCATTCAAAACCAACAGGCATTGGTCGGCATCCAACAATTGCGCGAGCTACTCGAAGTCGCCAAGACCGCCGGCATTCCGGATGGGCGCATCAAGGTCGATCTCTCCATTTGCCGCGGGCTCGATTACTACACTGGAACTATTTACGAAACCTTCCTGACGGACCTGCCCGGGATCGGCTCGGTTTGCTCCGGCGGCCGCTACGACAACCTCGCCAGCAAGTACACGAAGCAGGTGCTGCCGGGCGTCGGCGCGTCGCTCGGCCTGGATCGGCTTATCGCCGCGATGGAAGAACTGAAGCACCCGCTGCTCACGGGGCAAAGCACGCCGGCCTCCGTGCTGATCGTGCAATTCGATTCGGCGCGGCTCGGCGAATATCAGCAACTGGCCCGCGTACTCCGCGAACGCGGCATCGGCACCGAAGTCTATCCCGATGCCAGGAAGATCGGCGTGCAATTGGCGTACGCCGAGAAGCGCGGCTTCGTCGCGGCCGTCATCGCCGGGCCAGACGAATTCGAAAAGGGCGTGTGGAAAGTCAAGCAACTGGCTCGCCGCGAAGAATCGACGGTTTCTCAGGCCGAGCTGCTGGGCAAACTCGGCGAAATCCTTCGGGGCAATTGACGCTCACGGCTTCTTGGCTGGTTTCGGTTCCGGCTTCTTCTCGACGCGGCGAATGGCCACCGCCGCGGCCTCGCGCACCTTCAACTGCGGATCGCTGAGGCGTTTGCGGAGCGCCGCCATCGCCTCCTTGTCGTCCTTGATGGCCGGGCCGAGCGCCCCGAGTTCCTCCACGGCCGCCAAGCGCACCTCGTACTCCGTATCGGACTCCATAATCCGGATGACATCGCCGAGCCGTTCCTTGAGGGCCGGCCCAAGCGCGGAACCGAAGGCTCGGACCGCATCGATGCGCAATCCTTTCGCCTTGGCCTCGGTGGCCAGTTTGAGCAGCGCCTCGGCGGCCGGTTTGGCGGCGACGCCGAAGGCGCCGAGGCCGATCGCCGCCGCGGCCTTCACGTCGTCGTCCGGGTCGGTCAGCGCCCGCGACAAGGCGGCCACGGTCGCTTCCGACTGTCGCCGATTAGCTTCACGGACACGATGACCTCGCGGCGCAGGTCGGCGTCCTTCTCTTCGCCGAATCGCTTGAGCAGAGCCGCGACCACGAACGTCGGGTTCTCCGGCTCGATGCGGCCGAGCGCGAAAATGGCCGCTTGCCGCACGCTCTTGTCGGCGTCGTTGAGCAGTGGAAGCAAGGCGTTGGCGGCTTCCTTGGCGGCAGGCCCGACCTTGGCCAGCGCGTCGGCGGCCGCCACGCGAGCCGGGGCATCGCCATCCTTGAGGATTGTTGCCAGCGGCCCGACCACGCGCTTGGCGATGTCCGGATAACGCCCCATCAAGATTGCCAGTTCCTTTCGCACTCGCGATTCCTTCTCCGCCTTGAGCGCCTCGACCAGTTCGAACTCGATGTCCTTGATGTCGTCGGCCTTGAGCCCGGCAATGACCGTGGCGCACTGGACGCGGACGGCCACGCTGGAATCGACGCGCAGCGACCGGCCCAGATCTTTGTGAAGGTCCTTGACGCGATGCTTGAGGCGGAGTTCGCCGAGGGCCGTGGCGGCGATGGCCCGCTTCCGCGCCGAGGAATCGTTCTGAAGAATGTCGACCCAGGCGGCGGCCGACTTCCCGTCGAAAACGGGATCGTCGTCGGCCCGCGCCGCCAGTGAACCGCTGGACGCGGCCAGCAGGAAGAATGCGACCATGAGGAAACTCCGAAGCGGATCGGCAGGTTGCATGATATGACGCTCGCGGCGGTCGGGTCAAACAGTTTTAGGCGAAGGCAGCGCAGCGGTTTGGTGGCACAGGCATTCTTGCCTGTGCCGAAAGCTCGCACAGGCAAGAATGCCTGTGCCGCCAAGATCTAAACTGAACCCGAGCGCGAAAAACTCGCGCGTTCGACTTGACCTTCGTCAAGGGGAAGTTAGGAACCTCCAGTCCCTGAATCTGTACGCAAGAACACTACATCGATGGAGGTTCCAATGGCCGTTCCCAGCGTGATGATCCCCGACGACGCGGCGCATCGCCGCGACCAGGCCCGCGGCATCGATTCCGCGCCGCCGAAGCGCCGCGTCTACCTCGGCCGCATCCGGCCGAAGGCCCGCCCCCAGTGCCTTCGCTTCGCGGCCTACCTCCGCAGCGAAGGCGCGACCCCACCGTCGCCGTCGCTCGATTACGGCGCCAAGGCCCAGGCGTCCATCTCCCGCGTTTACTTGAACGATCGCTACGGCGACTGCGTGATTGCCGGCAAGGCGCACGAACTCGGCGTCTGGAGCGGCAACGAACTCGGCGAAGGCAATGTCGTGCTCGCCACCGACGACGAGATTTACCGGCAATACCAGGAAATCTGCGGCCCCGGCGACAACGGCTGCGTCATTACGGATGTGCTCGATGCGATGAAGTCGCGTGGTTTCGTCGCCGGGGGCAAGGCCTATCCCATCGACGGTTATGTCGCCATCGACTGGACGAACAAGCTCGAAGTGCAGGTCGCGTTGTATCTGTTCGGAACGCTTACGCTCGGCATCAACTTGCCCGAAGCCTGGACGGAAGGCGGCGACCGTTCGACCTGGGGTGAAACCGACACGGAGATCGTGGGCGGCCACGATGTCACCGCGTTCGGATACGATTCCGATGGCGTCTGGATCGCGACCTGGGGCGGCAAGCGATTGATCGCGTGGGACGCCTTCACGTCGACGCGATGGCTGGAGGAGTGCTATGCCCAGCTGGCGCCGCTGTGGTATGCCAATGCGAAGTTGGCGCCGTGCGGCGTCGATGCGGCGGCGCTCCAGGCCGACCTGGCAAAGCTCGCCGGCGGCACGATCCCGTCGATCGATCCCACGCCAACCCCGCCCGTGCCGCCGGTTCCCGTTCCGCCCGCGCCGCCCGTTTACTCCAGTTATGCGGGAACGGCGGCCCTGAGTGGCACGATCCGGATGCCTTTCGGCGGAACGCAGGCGCTTTCGCTGTCGGGGCCGGTGAGCCTCGCGCCGGTCGCGAGTCTGGCGCGGATCGTCGACCGGGTGGGGCTCGAAGATCCGGCCTTGCACTTCAATCTGGGGCTGTTGCTGCAAATCATCGCGGCGGTCGCGCCGGTGATTGCCGCGGATATTGCCGCCGGCAAGTCGATTGTGGAAATGCTTCCGGACATCGCGGCGGCGCTGTTGCCATTGCTGTCGCGCGGTTAGAAGCAATCGGTTCACGCAGTTGGGGCGCTCGGCGCGGGTTCGGCGGTGGCCTTCTCGGCGGTCGCTTTCTCCGCTGCGGCCTTCTCGGCCGCTCGCGCCGCCGCCTTGATCGCCTCCGGGTGCAGCGGCTTGGGCTTCGGCGGCCCCGACGACTTCTCCTTCGGCTTCTCCGGTTTTGGAATCGCCTTCGGCGCCAGGAGCGCCACCATTCGCTTCCCTTCCATCCGCGCCGGCGATTCCACCTTGCTGTGTTCCATCAGGGCGGCCATCACCTGGTCCATCACCCGCTTCCCTTCCTCGATGTGCTGCATCTCGCGGCCGCGGAACAGCACGTTCACCTGCACCTTGTCGTTGTGCCCGAGGAATTGCAAGGCCTGGTGAATCTTGGTTTGGATGTCGTGGTCGCCGGTCTTCGGCCGCACCCGAATCTCCTTCAGCTTCTGCTGATGCGTCTTCTGGTGCGTCTTCTTGGACTGGGAGTATTTGTGCTTCCCGTAGTCCATGATTTTGCAGACGGGGGGCCGCTCGGTGGCGGACACCTCGACGAGGTCGAGGCCGGCTTCGCGGGCCATATCGAGGGCCTGCGCGGTCGGCACGATGCCGTGTTGTTCACCTTCGGCGCCGATGAGGCGAATGGGAGTAATCCGGATTTGCTCGTTCATCCGGGGGCCAGCCGGTCCGCGGGGTGGGGCGTTGCGATCGAACGGTGGGATTGCCGTGTCTCCTGAAGTTTGGTGGCGCCGGTCGAACCGCCCATCGGCCGCCGGCTCCCGGAAAATCCGGGGACTACCTAACTCCTTATGCTTACCTTGTCCCGGCAGCGTCGTCAACGGTCGTTTTTGGGCTTGCGGCTACCGCATCCCACTCGAAGCAATACGCTGATCCTTTCGAGATTCACTTCACGGATCGCAGACATGGCATCGACTCGGCGAACCTTCCTGCACCGGGCCGCGGCACTCACCGGAGCAACGGCGGTGGGAAATGCCAGCGAGGCGATGGCCGCCGAACGATCGCTATTCGCTTATGTCGGCACGTTCAGTTCGCCGCTCCGCGACACGCTGCCGACGCAGGTGGACCTGCCCCCAGGCAACGGCCGCGGCATCCACATCTTCCAGGTCAACCGGACGACCGGAGCCTTGACCGCTGCGGGCGCATTCGAGCTGGGCACGAGCCCCAGCTGCGTCGTCGTCAATCCTGCAGGCACGCGGCTCTACTCCGCCAACGAAACCGATCGCGTCGGCAAGGACAAACAAGGCTCCGTCAGTTCTTTCGCCGTTAATGCCGGCGACGGATCACTCAAATTGCTCAATACGGTTCGTTCGGGCGGCGCCGGGCCGACCTACGTTCGCATCCATCCGGAGGGGCGCTTTCTCCTGGTGGCGAACTATTTCGGCGGCTCGATTGCCGTCCTTCCAATTCTTGAGGATGGCCGCCTGGGCGAACCGAGCGATGTGAAGCAGGTTGAAGGCAAAGTCGGCCCGACGCGGGCGGCCAACGCCCCGAAGGGAACGTTCGCCATCAGCGGCCACGACCGGACGCATGCCCACATGATTGCCGCCGATCCCGCCGGCCGCTTCGTGCTGCACGTCGATCTCGGCCTCGATCGCATTTACGTCTGGAAGTTCGACGCGAAGAGCGGCACGCTGGCGGCGAATGATCCCGCTTATGTCGCGCTGCCGCCCGGCGACGGTCCGCGGCACTTCGACTTCCACCCGAACGGCCGCTGGGTCTTCTCGGTGCAGGAGGAAGGCTCGACGGTCGTTCGCTTCGATTACGGCGCGGCGACAGGAAAACTGACGCCGCGACAGACCATTTCGACGTTGCCCGCCGGCTTCACCGGCAGCAACTTTTGCTCGGCAATCCTCGTCTCCGCCGACGGCAAGTTCCTGTACGTCGGCAATCGCCTGCACGATAGCATCGGCATCTTCGCCATCGCGGCGGACGGCAACTTGAAGTGGCTCGCCGACGAGTGGACGCGCGGCGACTATCCGCGCAGCTTCGCCTTCGACCCGACCGCCGCGTTCCTCTATTGCTGCAATCAACGCGGCGACAACGTCACGGTTTTCCGCGTCGATCGCGCGACAGGCGGCCTCAATTTCACGGGCCAGTACGTCCCGGTGGGCAATCCGTCGAGCGTCGCCTTTGTGGAACCGAAAAAAGAGAAGTGATTAGCGATCACGCTTGATCCTCAAAGCGCTGCTCGCGCCACGGGTCGCCGCGCATGTGATAACTTCCGTGCTCCGGGCTTTCCCAGAAGCCGGGGCGGTCGGCCTCCATGAATTCGATGCCGCGGACCCACTTGGCGCTCTTCCAGGCATAGAGCCGCGGGACCACCAATCGCACCGGAAAGCCGTGATCGGGCGATAGGTCGGCGCCGTTGTGCCGCAAGGCGAGTAGGCACTCGTCGGCGAAGAAATCGTCGAGCGGCAAGTTCGTGCTGAAGCCATAGTCGCCGTGGACCATCGCGTACTTGGCCTTTGGCGACAGTTCCACGTGGTTCAATAGTTCGCGCGTCGGCACCCCTTCCCAGAGATTGTCGAGCTTGCTCCACCGCGTCACGCAGTGCATATCGGCAAAGACCCGCACCCGCGGAAGCGCCTGGAATTCTGGCCAGGTGAAGCGGACAATGCGATCGACGAGCGGCGTCGGGAACACCGTGAGATCCCAGGCAGCCGGATCGAACGGCGGTACCTCGCCGGCGTGCAGCACCGGCCACTTGCGCGTCAGCACTTGCCCCGGCGGCAAGCGCTGGGCCCGCCGCGTATCGGGGCTAATAATGGCGCCGTCGTCGTTCATGACGAGAGATTCCTCAATACTGTTTGCCCGTTCTTCGCACGTGGGTAGCCGGCTTGGCGTCGTGCAGCACCGCGCCGGCGACCACCGTGCCGATGACGAGGATGTGATCGCCGGCCGGTACGCACTTGTCGACGCGGCAATCGAGGAAGGCATGCGCCGCCAGGAGCATCGGCGCGGCATGCGGGTCGCGATGCACCTCGAGGCCGTCGAAGGCCGCCTCGCCGGGACCGAAGCCTTTCCCGAAATGCGATAGAAGCGATTTCTGCCCTTCGGCGAGCACGTTGACGGCGAAGGCCGTGCCCGGTTCCAGCCAATCGAGTACCCAGCGATCCTTGGCGAATGCGGCCGATACCTGCGGCGGGTCGAAGGAACACTGCTGCACCCAGCTGGCCAGCATGCCAGTCTCTTTGTGGCCGTGGCGAGCCGTGAGGATGAATAACCCACTCGGAACGCGGCCGAGTGCCGGGTAAATGGTTTCGTGTGATGGTCCGATCATTTCGTTCTCCCCGCCTAAGCCCACCCGCGGCCGCGGGTGGGCGTTGGGCGATTCAACTTCCTTCCTCGGCTTCGTCGGCGATCTTGCGGTACATGTCGAGAGCCTTGTGGAAGGTCTTCTCGGCCTCGGGCCGTTCGTCGGCGGCGATCCGCGGTCCAGGCCCGGGCTTGCCGCGCACGTCCCACAGCTTCTCGATCACGCCGATGCACCACTTGGCGCTCGCCCGGCTTGCCCGGATCGGTTTACCGCCCACGAGCACCGGCACCGCGTTCGTGTGCATCTGCGGGAACTGCCGCAGCGCCACCCAGCTGCTTCTGGCAATTGGCACGTCGAACGACAGGTCGTGCTCCTGATCGTCGGCCGACACCTCCTTCGATGCAACGACCTGGCCATTAACGATCAGTTCGAGCTTGCGGTTTGGACCGACCGGGTTCGGAGCGCCATTGGCCGTGCCGAGGTCGAGCTTCGAGGCGAACGCCACCTTGGCCGACACTTTAACGTTCCCCGCGGCATCGAGCTTCACTTCGCCGAACCCCGGCGCCGTGCCGTTCACCCGGAAATCGAGAGCGTGGGCATAACCGTCGGAGACGTACGATTGGCCCTTCTGAATCCCCTTGCACCAGGCCGCGAAATCGATGTGGTCGATCTTGCCGAGTTGCACGTAGACGCGGCCCTGGCCGACGCGATTCCCGGTGATGCAGGGAAAATCCGTTTCGCCGGAAACCTTCAACGGGAAGCCGCAATTCATGATGTGGTACCAGCAGTTCCACTCGGGAACGCGGTCGGTATCCATGGCGGAGATGAAGTCGCAGACACCCATTGCGGAGGTGACGCAGATTTCCTGGGCGCCGATGCCGTCCATGCGCGGGATGATGAGGTTCGGCAGCTTGCCGTCCTTCGCCGCGTGGGCGGCCGCCAGCTCCTGGGCGGTGATGCTGCCGTCGCCGTTGGCGTCGACGTTAGTGAAGGAATCGACCAGCGGCCACTTTCCCGCCGCGGCTTCTTCCCTGGAAATGCTGCCGTCCTTGTTGGCATCGAGTGCCGCGAACAAGCGGCTGCTTGCCTCGCGGACATTCACGCCCAGGCCGTTCGCGGAGTGCGCGTAGCCCGTCACGGCGCCTTGCTCCTTGCCCCACCGCATCAGCGGCGTCGTCCAGGTCGGCCACCCCTTCACCTTGGTGCCCGCCGAACCGGGATAAGTCTGATCGGCGAGGTTCAACAAACAGACATGGCCGAGAGCTTGCGAACCGAAGCCGCTGACCTCGACGTCGTATTTGAGCACGGTGAACGGTTCGGAGAGGCGGTTCGGCGCGGCTTCGAAGAAGCGGCGCTGGAAGTCGTAGCACGGCCCCCAGGTGAGGCAGCAGCCGACGTTCATCCCTTCGCCTTTGACGTGGAGGAACATGTCCTCGGGCATGACGCCTTCGGTGGGGTTTGTGTAGTGGGCGCAGCCGGCGGCGTGGATGTGGTGGTCGCCGCTATACCAGCCAGCCATCGCCGGGTTGATCCAGCGTTCGAGCTTGACGGCGATCTCGTTCTTGCCGCCGGGCACCACGCGGAACTTCTGGCGGGACACCCTGTATTCCGGACCGCGGCCGGTCTCGATGGTGAACTCGCCTGGCGGCAGGAGCACGCGGCCGCCGTCGGGCCGGTAGATTTGTTTCTGAAAGAAGAA
>Ga0134125_10009748_pt1 | contig 10799 bp, 8 predicted proteins | sample KB31751_FD_96464 | JGI IMG/M metagenome (GOLD analysis project Ga0134125, IMG submission 96464) | Terrestrial soil microbial communities with excess Nitrogen fertilizer from Kellogg Biological Station, Michigan, USA - KB3-175-1 | ecosystem: Environmental > Terrestrial > Soil > Unclassified ...
AAAAAGGCCCATACAGGCCACTGAGAGGGCTGCGCCGCGCCGAATCACAGCGGGCTGCGATCCAAAGCCAGCCCGCAAATTTTCTGCCAGCACAGATATCTCGTCCCAACAAGGTGTGGGCGTGCTGTGGATGAGCGCGATGTTGCCTTGACCCCGGCGGCTCGAAATTCAAGTGTCGCCTGCAAGAAGCGCGCGAGCGTCCGTGCGCAGAGCGATCAGTTCCATTCAGGAGTAGCAGATGGCCACGTCCGCCGCCGTTAGGGAAGAAGAAGCGACCGCGACACGCTTCGCCAAGGACCAGCTCAAGGCCATCATCGAGCGGATCGAACGGCTTGAGGAGGAAAAGAAGGCGATCTCTAGTGACATTCGCGACGTTTATGCCGAAGGCAAGGGCAACGGCTTCGACGTCAAGGCTCTGCGCGCCATCGTCCGCCTGCGCAAGCAGGATCCTAACGAGCGCCAGGAGCAGGAGACCATCCTGGAGACCTATATGCAGGCGCTGGGGATGCTCTGAGCGGACGCGCTCGACTTGGCCTCCGCGGTCCTCACCGCGCCGAAGCGGTGCGCAGCGCGAACGAGATGATATTAAGATTCGGGGTCACCGATCCCGAGAAATGGTCGCACGCCAATCCCATCATAGGATCGGCGCTGAAGCTCATATTGACGGCGATCTTGGGCTTCACGAAGAAGGTGCGCATCAGCGTGAGATCGGTGTCGCCCAGCACGGTCACCGATAGAGCGCCGCCGACGCTCGGCGCCAGCATGACGATGCGGAGCCACGCGCTGTCGGTGCTGGCCGCGGCAATTCGTGCGGAGTTGGTGATCGGCTCGGTCGTCGCTTGCGCGCCCTTCGTCGCCGCCATCTCGGCGCCGGTCGCGGCAGCCGAGTTGGCCGCCAGCATGGACGCATGTGCGCTGTCCGGCGCCGGCGTTGCGGCCGCGACGACCTTGCCGTCATCGACGGGAGACGGGCCCGGCGCATAGGCGAGCGCCTGGTAGACCGCGCGGATGCCTGCGCTTGAGCGTGGATCCGCGGCATCGAGCGCTCGGCGGGCGCTAATCGCCGCGGCCACCTGGCTAGGCGTCGCCTGCTTCGGCCCGGCGGGCATATTGTCCCAGAACCCGCGGGCATTGATGATGTCGGCCGGCGTCAGCGGATTCGCCGCGGTTTGGTCGCCTGCAGCCTGTGGCGGCGGCTTTGCCGGGTGTGCGATTTGCGCATCGGCGGACGCGAGCTGGAGCGCGGCGGTCAGGCTTGGTTTGGCGCGCGGAGTAGGCACCCGATCAGCAGCTTTGCGACCGGCCGGCTTGAGCATAGCAACGACAGTTGCTGCCGGCCTGTCGTTCACGACGGATGCGCTTGCGTCATCATCGTCCTCATCGCTCGACCTGCTCCTGAACAGTGCGGCGAACAAGGATGGCTTGGTGATGGTGGCGGTGTCGTCGCCATTGCCGCGCCGTCCGATGTCGGCCTTGGCGAGTTCATAGCCCTTGAGCGGAATGCCGTCGGAGGGCATGAGCACCGTACGGCCATCCGGGAAGACCTTGGCCAGTTCGTTATGGCTCATCCGCGGCCAGTAGCGGATGTTGCCGGTGTCGAGGTGGACAAACGGCGAGCCCGAGGTTGGGTAGAAGCCGACGCCGCCGCGCTGCAGCCTGAGCCCCGCGAAGCGGATCTTTTCGAGTGGCACGTCCGGAATGTAGAAATCCATCGCATGCCCGAGCATGTGCTGGGAAGAACGCGCCACGCCGGAATGCGCGGAGCGGTGACGCAGCATGGCGTTGGTTGCCGGGCTACGGTAGGCGGAGACGATCTGGATCGGCTGTTTGCCGTCGACGTCGCGATACACCTCCCAGATGATATCGAAGAGATGGGGGGCCATCTCGGTCTGGTCCTGGGTGCGCCAGTCGCGCAGGAAGTGATTGAGCTGCTTCAGCGCCTCCGGGTCATAGCGCCCGTCGCGCTTGAAGGTGACGGTGAGGTCCTCGCCGGAATGGGTGTGGTGGAACGACAAGGTGCGGGTTTCGTTGGACGCGGTCGCGTCGTGAACCGACCCGGCTGCGGTCAGGAGCAACAGCCACGCCAAGCCGAGCCGGCATCCGGTCTTCTGCAGAGACAGCAAGTTCAATTGGCGTGCAAGACGCGTCAGCACGTATGAGCCCACCCAGTCGAACAGCGTTCAGCGGACTCTTCCGCTAACCCCGTGGGCGAAAGAGAATGAACGCGTTTTCTAAAGCGGGACGGTTAACCAACCTCTACCGTCCCGTCCCCAAGTTAGCCGCAAGCTAACCGGTTCAGTGTGGCGAAAAAGAGCCCCCGTATGGCGTAAGGGCGCAATGGCTAAGACTAAGCGATCCCATCGTTGCGGCGAGATCGTTGGTTGTGCGGAATAGTCGATCTGGATGGCGGCGGTCCCATGGGGGGCCGCCATCCGTAAGCTTCCGGCTTTAGCGGGTAAAGAACCCGCGCGGCTGCGTGTAAACCGGCCGTCGGTCGACCGGAGCTGGCGGGGCGTACGAGCCGCCTCCGCCGAACAGCCGCTCGAAGAATGACGGCCCTGACGACCAGCTGTTCTCGCTCGCATAGTGCGCGCGCCGCGGCGGAGGGCTGTAGCTCGGCTGTGCGTGAGCAACCACCGCCTCCAGGTCCTTGCCGTGCTCGTTTTTGAGCATCTCGATCATCGTGGCATCGCGGCCGTAGATGTCGTTGCGGAATTCCAGATTGCCGGCGTTATCGACGAAAGCGGTCTGGTAGGTGATGTTGACCGGGATCGGCGTCGGGAATTTCAAATCGATCTCGTCGGGGCCGTACATCGAGCGGATCTTCTCCGGCGTGTAGTGCTCATTCGGATTGGCGATGTTGAGCAGGATCGAGGCGTATTCGTCAGGGTACTGCACCCGCATGCAGCCATGGCTAAAGGCGCGCACGCTCTTCGCGAACAGGTATTTGTCCGGCGTGTCGTGCTGGTAAACCAGGAATTTGTTCGGGAAATTGAAACGGATGCGCCCCAAGGCGTTGGCAGCGCCCGGCGGCTGCGAGATATGCACCGACCCGTCGTGGTTGTACTCCACCTTCAGCCCCATTCGCTCCAGCACGGTCGGATCCTGCTGCAATGCCGGCAGGTATTCACCGTAGACGATCGAGGGCGGCACGTTCCAGGTCGGGTTGATGGTGATGTACTTCATCGTTTCGGTCAGCAGCGGCGTCGCATGGATGCCCGGCTTTCCGGTCACCACCTTGGTCTTCCAGACCTGCTTGCCGTATTGCATGACCTTGAGCGTGAAATCGGGGATGTTGAGGATGGAATAGGCATCGCCGAGCGAAGGTGCCCCCAGGTCGCGCGGCAGCCAGCGCCAGCGCTCCATGTTGACGATGACGGTATCGATCTGCTTGTTACGCTTCGGGCTGTTGAGCGCCCTCACGGTGGCGGCATCCAGAATGCCGGTTTCCCTCAGCCCGGCGCCCTCCTGAAAATGGCGCACCGCCGCGGCGACCTTGCCGTCATAATGCGTGTCGTCCGGATCCTCTACACCGAGCTTCTCGCGCAGCTGCGGCACGCGCGGATCTTCCATCACGATCGCCGGATGCCTCCTGCCGCGCGCGGGCGCATATCTCAGCACAGGGCCTTCGGCGATTTCGATGACAGGACCACTGCCCTGCCCGCGCAATTCGGCGAGCTTGGCCTTGAGTTCCTGGTAAAGCTTCTGGGGCGGGTTGTAGCTGTCCAGCGCCGCCGACGGATCCTTCGCGGTCGTGACGTGCCTCAGCACTTCATTCGGATCGGTCGGATGCTCCGGGTAAGAAATGTCGGCGCTGACCTCCGACCAATGAATGCGGCCGCTTTGCGCCTGGCGCGCATAATCGATCATGCTGGCGGTCAGCTTCAGCTCGGCTTCGGCGAGTGCGTCCGGAGTGGTGGCGGCGGCGAAATCCGGCACCGGATAATCGATCGGGTTAAGTCCGTCCGAAGCGGCGTCCTTCAGCCGCGCGATCACGCCCTTGGCGACGTCGGTCAGATTGCCCGCTTGCGTCCAGACCGGCGCATAGTCGCGCGCGCCATAAAACTTCTCGACGGCGGCGCGTTCGTTCTTGCGCTCGAAATAGTGCACCGATTTGGTGGCGAGCAGATCCTTGAGCTGGTCGGCGACGGGCTGGTCGGCCGGCGGCACATTGCTCGCGGCTTTTGCAGGCTCCTGCGCCGGCTCCTTGGCGACGTCTTTCGCCGGTTCAGTGGTCGTTGGGGCCGCAGCGGCTGCCGGAGGCGGCGTCACCGCCGGCGTAATGGACGCTGCATCCGAAGCGGGCGCTGGTGCCGGTGCGACAGAAGCCGCCGCCGGAGCAGCAGGGCTAGCTGCCGGTGCAGCCGCCGTGTCAACCTTCACCGCATCCGCCTTGGCCGCGTCGTCTTTCTTTGGTTCGCCCGGGGGAGTCGTCGCAACGTCGGCGGGGTTGGGCTCGACCGTATTTTTGGGCTCGGCCGCTTCGGTCGCGGGCTTGACCGTTTCGGCTGCAGGTTCGGTCGCTTCGGCGTTAGTCGCACCAGCCTTAGTCGCGTCAGTCTTGGTCGCATCAGTCTTGCCCGGATCCGAGACCGCGGCCGTGGTGTCCAGCTTGAAATCTTTGACAGTCGGAGGCGGAATGTTGGCGGGCTCAGGGCGCGGGATCGCGGCCTCTATTGCCAGTTCGGCGGCGCTGCTGCGCTGCTGATCGCTCTGCGCCATGGCAGCGTTTGCAGACACCGCCAGGAAGCTTGCCGCGACAGCCATCAATACGCGGTCAAAGCCGCCACGGTCGTTCAGACAGTTTCGCATTATCACATTCCCTTAGGTGAACTGCCGCGGCGTCGGACAGTTCCGGTTATCGTCCGTCAGCTTCCCGCTAAAAGTGCCGGCCGTGAAATCTTCGCACGCCCGCACGCAACGATTCGTACGCAGACGATACACAGGGCTCCGTTCTGCGGCCAAGATCGCACCGAGCCACTCACGACAAACTGACTTCACGGGGAGCCCTTTGCAACGGATGCGCGCTTTTGCCATGCGCTTTTCCATTCGTCTGTCACCGGCAAGCCACGGTTCAAACCTCCGGCAATCATCAGGAATTGCGAGCATTTTCTGTGCTTGCCGACACATCATTCAGCTCCGCTGCTTGCGGCTGGGTCGGCCGTGCTGACATCGTCCAGTTTTCGGTAGAGCGTGGAGCGGCCGATCTTCAGCCTTCGCGCGACCTCCGACATCTGCCCGCGATAATGGGCGATCGCAAAGCGAATGATCTCGTTCTCCATCTCCTCCAAAGGCCGCACCTCGCTGGTCGCGGTGAGCATGGCGAGCGTGCCGTGAGTCGGGAGCGGCGCGATAGGTATTTCGTTACCGGAAATCGTGGCGGGATGCGACGCGTGAATCGCCGGCGAGACGACGAGCGGCTCGGCAGGTGCATCCGGCACGATCGGCGATTGCGCATTGACCAGCGGGAAATCCTCGATGCCGAGCTGCTCGCCCTCGCTGAGCACGACGGCGCGGTACACCGTGTTCTCGATCTGGCGGATGTTGCCGGGCCAATCTGCTTGCGACAGGTACGCCATGGCTTCGCCGCTGATGCCGGTGATGGCGCGATTCTCTTCGGCGACGAAGCGGGCGAGAAAATATCGTAGCAGGTGCGGGATGTCTTCCCGCCGTGCGCGTAGTGGCGGAATCGTCAGCGGCAGCACGTGCAAGCGATAGAACAGGTCCTCGCGAAAGTGCCCCGCTTTGACGTGATCCAGCAATTTGCGGTTGGTGGCTGAGATGATGCGGACATCCACCTTTACCAGCTTGCGTCCGCCGACCGCTTCGACCGTGCCTTCTTGCAATGCGCGCAGCAATTTGACTTGCGCAGTCAGCGGCAGCTCGCTGACCTCGTCGAGAAACAGCGTGCCACCATGGGCTTCGACGAATTTGCCGGCATGACGCTCGGTCGCGCCGGTGAACGCGCCTTTCTCGTGGCCGAACAGGATCGATTCGACGAGATTGTCGGGGATCGCGCCGCAATTGATCGCCACAAACGGTTTGGCCTTGCGCTCGCCGCTGCCATGGATGGCGCGCGCGAACAATTCCTTGCCGACGCCGGACTCGCCCTCGATCAACACCGGAATCGAGGATGCGGCCGCCTTCTGCGCGGTGCGCAGCACCGGAGCCATCGCCTCGCTGCGGGTGATGATGTCGGCAAAGGTGAGGCGGCCTTCCCGGCTGTGCCTGATGCGCTGCAATTCGCCTTTGAGCGCGGAGGTGTTGAGCGCGTTGCGCAAGGAGACCTGCAACCGCTCCATGCCGACCGGCTTGACTACAAAGTCCTGGGCGCCGGCGCGCATCGCCGACACCACATTGTCGATGCCGCCATGAGCGGTCTGCACGATGACGGGCAGGCTGAGGCCCGCCTCCCGCATCCTGGCCAAGACTCCCATGCCGTCGAGGCCAGGCATCACGAGATCGAGCACGACGGCATCGATCAAGGGCGCTTCCAGACCGGTCAGCATCGCCATGACGGCATCGCCAGAATCGACGACCATCGTCTGATAGCCGCATTTCTGTACCATGGCCTCGACAAGGCGGCGTTGCACGGCGTCATCATCGGCGATCAAAATGGTGGCAGCCATGGCTTTCCCCCGGCGTTACGACTATCTGTCTCGAATCGGGGCACTCTCGCCGATGCCACTTAACGCAGACTTAAGCCTTGCCCTTTGCTCCCGGTGAACACAGGTTTCCAGCAAGATGACCTCGCGCTCCACTTCCGCTCTCCGCAAATCGAACGCCAGCAAGACCGCCACCAAAGCCAAAGGTCCCAAAAGCGACGCCAAGGGCCAAGCAAGGAATCAAGCCAAGAATCAGGCAAAGAATCAGGCCAAAGCCCCACCAAAGCCCGGCAAGTTGCCCGAATGGAACTTGGCCGATCTCTACGGTGGGATCGACGCGCCGGAAGTGGCGCGCGATCTTGCCAAGATGGACAGCGAATGCGTCGCGTTTGAGACGGACTACAAGGGCAAGCTCGCGGAACACACGGTGCGCGAAGACGGCGGCAAATGGCTTGCCGAGGCGGTCAAACGATACGAAGCCATCGATGATCTTGCGGGCAGGCTCGGCTCCTTTGCCGGATTGGTCCATGCCGGCGACAGCGTCGACCCCGCGATTTCCAAATTCTACGGCGACGTCTCCGAACGGCTGACCGCAGCTTCAACGCACCTGTTGTTCTTGCCGCTCGAGCTCAACCGGCTCGATGATGCGGTGCTGGAACATGCGATGCAGGCGAAAGAGCTCGCGTATTACCGGCCATGGATCGAGGATCTCCGCAAGGACAAGCCCTATCAGCTCGATGACCGCAGCGAGCAGTTGTTTCACGAGAAATCTCAGACCGGCTTTTCGGCGTGGAATCGGCTGTTCGACCAGACGATTTCCGCTCTCCGCTTCAAGGTCGCAGGCAAGGAGCTCGCGATCGAGCCGACGCTCAATCTCTTGCAGGACCGTGATGGGCAAAAGCGCAAGGCCGCGGCGGAAGCGCTCGCCAAAACGTTCAAGGCCAATGAACGGACCTTTGCGCTTGTTACCAACACGCTCGCCAAGGACAAGGAGATTTCCGACCGCTGGCGGGGCTTTCAGGACGTCGCCGACTCGCGCCACCTCAGCAATCGCGTGGAACGGGAAGTGGTAGATGCGCTGGTCGCCTCGGTGCGCGCGGCCTATCCGAAACTGTCGCATCGCTATTACCGGCTGAAGGCGGGCTGGTTCAATAAGAAGAAGCTGCCGCATTGGGATCGCAATGCGCCGCTGCCCTTCGCTCCGACCGGCGTCATTGCCTGGCCAGAGGCGAAGCGGATGGTGCTCTCGGCCTATCGCGGCTTCTCGCCGAAAATGGCCGAGATCGCCGAGCGCTTTTTCAACGATCGCTGGATTGATGCGCCGGTGCGGCCGGGCAAGGCGCCGGGCGCCTTCTCGCACCCGACGACGCCATCGGCGCATCCTTACGTGCTGATGAACTATCAGGGCAAGCCGCGCGACGTGATGACGCTCGCGCACGAACTCGGCCACGGCGTGCACCAGGTGTTAGCTGCGAACAACGGTGCGCTGATGGCGCCGACGCCGCTCACCCTCGCCGAGACCGCAAGCGTGTTCGGCGAGATGCTGACATTCAAGCGACTGCTGTCGGAAACCAGGAGCGCCAAGCAACGTCAGGCCCTGCTCGCCGGCAAGGTCGAGGACATGATCAATACCGTGGTGCGGCAGATTGCGTTCTATTCGTTCGAGCGCGCGATTCACACCGAACGCAAGAACGGTGAACTGACCGCCGGGCGTATCGGCGAGATCTGGCTGTCGGTGCAGGGCGAAAGCTTAGGTCCCGCAATCGAGATCAAGCCGGGTTACGAGAATTTCTGGATGTACATTCCGCACTTCATCCACTCGCCGTTCTATGTCTATGCCTATGCCTTCGGCGATTGTCTCGTGAACTCGCTCTATGCGGTCTATGAGCACGCGGCGGACGGCTTTGCCGAGCGCTATCTGGAGATGCTCGCAGCCGGCGGCACCAAGCATTATTCCGAGTTGCTCGCGCCCTTCGGGCTTGACGCCAAGGATCCGAGATTCTGGGATGGCGGGCTGTCGGTCATTTCCGGGATGATCGACGAATTGGAGGCGATGGGCTGAGGGACGGCGGCTCTTCTGCTTAAAAGTTGTGTACCGTTTGCGCCCCACGCCGCTCCGGCAGCGAAAAATTATTCTCCTTGGTGCTGCCGGCGGCATCGGTGACGGATTTTGATCCGCCAGATCGGGCACAACTGCTCCTCTTTGCCTGCACCTTAGGCGGGATGACGCCTCTGTGGGCAGGGCCCTGCCGTTGCTCTGGAAATGGGATTGCGCTAATTCCTCGTCAGGAAACGCTCGAATATTGGGGACTCTGATGGCAAATCATGGCGAAGTGGCCTACTCGACCGCAGACGGCAACGACTACGTGGCGCACGAGGCGACCTACGAGGGCTTCATCAAGCTCGTGAAGTATGGAACCGGGGCGGTTGTCTGCATTCTCGTCCTGATGGCGATTTTCCTGACCTGATCGGTTTTTCGTTGCGCGCAACGGTGCGCTGCAACGAAAACCTTCCATAAGCGCCGGTTGCAAACCGGTACTCGTCTCAGCCAGATTGACGCTAATCTGATCGCGCGGGCATGCGCTTTGCGCCGCCGGAGGCCTTATGAAGATTGCCGTTGCCAAGGAAGTCGATCCGGCCGAGCCGCGGGTTGCGGCTTCGCCCGACACGGTGAAGAAGTTCAAGGCGTTGGGGCTGGAGGTCTCGGTCGAGCCCGGCGCCGGCGTCAAGTCGGGCCTTCCCGACTCCGAGTTTGCCGCGGCGGGTGCGAGCGTGACCGCGGACGCGGTCAAGGACGCCGATATCGTTATCAAGGTGAAGCGGCCGGAAGCCTCCGAGGCCGCTCATTACAAACATGGCGCGTTGGTCATCGCCATCATGGATCCTTATGGCAACGAAATGGCGCTCAAGGCGCTCGCGGAGGCGGGTGTCGCGGCTTTCGCCATGGAACTGATGCCGCGCATCACCCGGGCCCAGGTGATGGACGTACTGTCGAGCCAGGCGAATCTTGCCGGCTATCGCGCGGTGATCGAGGCGGCCGAAGCTTTCGGCCGCGCCTTTCCGATGATGATGACTGCGGCCGGAACGGTTCCGGCAGCAAAAGTGTTCGTGATGGGTGTCGGTGTGGCCGGCCTGCAGGCGATCGCGACCGCCCGCCGGTTGGGCGCCATCGTGACCGCGACCGACGTGCGACCGGCGGTGAAAGAACAGGTGGAAAGTCTCGGTGCCAAATTCATCGCGGTCGAGGACGAAGAGTTCAAGCAGGCAGAGACAGCGGGCGGCTACGCCAAGGAAATGTCGAAGGAGTACCAGGCCAAGCAGGCCGCGCTCACCGCCGAGCACATCAAGAAGCAGGATATCGTCATCACGACCGCGCTGATCCCGGGCCGGCCGGCGCCCCGGCTGGTAAATCTGGACATGGTCAAGACCATGAAGCCGGGCTCCGTGCTGGTCGACCTCGCCGTCGAGCGCGGCGGCAATGTCGAGGGCGTGAAAAGCGGTGAGACGGTCGAGGTCGACGGCATCAAGATCGTCGGGTTTCCCAATCTCGCGGCCCGCGTTGCCGCCTCCGCCTCAGGCCTTTATGCGCGCAATCTCTTTTCCTTCGTCGAGACGCTGATCGATAAATCGAGCAAGGCGGTTGCAGTCAATTGGGATGACGAACTGGTCAAGGCCACCGCGCTGACCAAAGATGGCAAGATCATCCACCCGAATTTCCAGCCGAAGGCCTGAAGCAGAGAAGGCTCGAAGGAGAGAAATCATGGAGCACGCCGTCCAAGCCGTCGATCCTTTCGTCTTCCGGCTGTCGATCTTCGTGCTGGCCGTCTTCGTCGGCTATTTCGTGGTGTGGTCGGTGACCCCGGCACTGCACACGCCGCTGATGTCCGTGACCAACGCGATTTCCTCGGTGATCGTCGTCGGCGCGCTGCTCGCGGTCGGCGTCGGATTGGTTTCGAGCGGGTCGGGCTGGGCGCGCGGTTTCGGCTTTGTCGCGCTGGTTTTTGCCTGCGTGAATATTTTCGGAGGCTTTCTTGTCACCCAGCGCATGCTGGCGATGTACAAAAAGAAGGCGAAGTGAGCGGTTTGCACCTCAGGGTGTAGGACAAATGGGGACCTGAGATGAGCGCCAATCTGTCTGCACTGCTTTATCTCGTGGCAGGTGTGCTGTTCATCCTGTCGCTGCGCGGCCTGTCG
>Ga0134125_10009749_pt1 | contig 10798 bp, 8 predicted proteins | sample KB31751_FD_96464 | JGI IMG/M metagenome (GOLD analysis project Ga0134125, IMG submission 96464) | Terrestrial soil microbial communities with excess Nitrogen fertilizer from Kellogg Biological Station, Michigan, USA - KB3-175-1 | ecosystem: Environmental > Terrestrial > Soil > Unclassified ...
ATGCGCTCGGTGCCGCGCACGTTCGCCATCCTCGAGCGCGCGGCGTGGGTGGCGTGCGGCGCGCTCGTCGCGCTCTTGATCGCCTACTTCGGGCTCCGGCCGAAGGCGTCCTCGTCGGCGGTGCCGGCCGCGGCGTCGCAGCCGGTGGCGGCGCCGCTCCTGCCGGCGCGCAACATCGAGCCGCCGTCGTCGCTCGGCGAGACGGCTGAGCCGACGGTGTTCGACGCCGAGCTCGGCGGGCGCAACGCCGCCAAGGCGGCGCGCGACTGCTTCAACGCCGAGCGCACGACGCACACCATCAGCTTCGGCGCCGGTCTCTTGTTCGGCAAAGACGAGCCGCTGTCGCGGCGCACGTATTTGTCGCCCGACGAGCCGCTCTCGCCCGAGGAGCGCAAGTGCGTGAACAAGGGGCTGGTCGGCGTGTCGGCGGGCGCCGGTCCGTCGCACAACACCATCGTCGAGTATCGCTTCCGCCTGCATCCCGACGGCAGCGCCGACGTGAAGGCCGCGATTCAGAAGTAGCACGCCTCATGCAGTTTCCTGAGGCATGAACCTCAAACAGCTGATTCGAATGATGGCAGTGGCCGCGCCGCTGACGTGGGGCGGCATGGCGCTCGCTCAAGCGGCGGGCGGCGGTGCGGCCGGCGCAGGCACGGGCGGCGCCGTCGGCGCGACGAGCGGCACCATGGGTACGCCGGGCTCGCTCGGCACCACCGGGACGACCGGCAGCACCACGACCGGCGGCCTGCCGACGACGTCGGGCGGCGTGCCGAGCACGACCACGCCGATGGGCACCGCGGGCGGCGGCACGCTCGGCTCACCGACGGGCACGACGGGCACGCTCGGCACCGCCGCGTCGGGGACGACGGGCACGCTCGGCACCTCGTCGACGACCAACAGCGGCGTCGGCACGACGTCGAACGGCATCAACACGCCGACGAACAACGGGCTGACCAACTCGCCGAGCAACGTTCCGCCGGCGGGCACGCTGCCCGGGACCACCGGCAACACGTCGAGCTCGCCGACCTCGCCGAGCACGATTCCGCCGACCACCGGCATCGGTTCGTCGACCAATCCGGCGAACCCGTCGAGCCCGGCCAATCCGTCGACGAATACCAACCCGACGACGCCCTAGCTACATCCGGTCGAGGACGTCGATCCCGAGGAGGCCGAGCCCGTCTTTGAGCGCGCGCGCGGTGAGCGCACAAAGCTGCAGCCGCGACGCGCGCACGGTGGGCTCGGCCTTCAGCACCTGATGCTCGCTGTAGAACGTCGAGAACGCGCCCGCCAGATCGAAGAGATAGTCGCACAGGAGGTGCGGACGCGTCTGCGCCGCCACCGCCTCGACGGCGGCGCCATAGTCGTACAGCTTGGTCAAGAGCGCGCGCTCCGACTTCTCGAGCGCGCCGAGGTTGCCCGGCGCCGCGCCTTCCGCCTGCGCCTTGCGCAGGATCGACTGGATGCGCGCATACGCATACTGCAGATACGGCCCCGAATTTCCCGTCAGCGACAGCGCCTTGTCCCACGTGAAGGTGACCAGCGTCTGCCGATCTTTCGACAGATCGTTGTACTTCACCGCGCCGGTGCCGACGACGCGCGCGATGGCCCGCCGCTCCGCCTCGGGCAGCTCCGGGTTCGCCTCGGTGGCCACCGCGAACGCGCGCGTCTCGGCCTCGTCGAGCATCGCCTCGAGCTCGATGAGCTTGCCTTCGCGCGTCGAGATGGTGCCCTCGGGCAGGCGCATCAGGCCGAACCAGACGTGCTCGAGCGAGCAGGTCACGCCGAGCCGCCGCGCGGTGGCGAACAGCTGGCGGAAGTGCAGCTGCTGCCGCTCGTCGACGACGATGATGATGCGCGCCGGATTCCAGCGCTCGACGCGGTAGAGCACGCCGGCCACGTCGGTGGTGCCGTAGTTGTAGCCGCCGTCGCTCTTGCGCACGAGGAACGGCGGCATCTCGTCGTCGCCCCCGCCAGGCTTGCGGAAGAAGACGACGAGCGCGCCCTGGCTCTCCTCGGCGATGCCCTTGTCGACGAGCGTCTTCACCGTCGGGGCGAGCATGTCGTGATAGAAGCTCTCGCCGAGCGTGACGTCGAACGAGACGCCGAGCCTCTGATAGAGCCGGTCGAGATCGATCATCGACACGTCGAGGAACTTCTTCCACAGCGCGCGGTTCTCCGGATCGCCCTGCTGCATCTTCACCGTCTCGGCGCGCGCCTCGCGCACGAGCGGGGTGGCGTCGGTGCCTTCGTCGTCCTTGCCGAGCTTCGACTCTTCCTGGAACTTGATGTACAGGCGCAACAGCTCGGCGACGGGATCCTTGGCGAACGCCGCCTCGTCGGCCCACTTGCGCCAGGCGACGATGAGCTTGCCGAACTGCGTGCCCCAATCGCCGATGTGATTGTCGGCGATGACCTCGTACCCGACTGCCTTGAGCGCGCGCTTGATGGCGTCGCCGATGACGATCGAGCGGATGTGCGCGATGTGCAGCGGCTTGGCCACGTTCGGCGACGAATAGTCGATGACCACGCGCGCGCCCTGGGCGACGTCGCGTACCGCGAGCGCGGCGCCAGAATTCTGCGCGAGCCACCCGTCACGCACGAAGATGTTGACGAAGCCGGGACCCGCGATCTCCGCCTTGGCGACCGCCGGGTGATCCTGGATGGCCGCGACGATGCGCGCCGCGATCTCGCGCGGCTGCTTCTTCTCCGCCTTGGCGAGCTGCATCGCCGCGTTGATCTGGATGTCGCCGAATTCCACCTTCTTCGCGCGCGCCACCGTCGCGACGGGGACTCCGGCGCGCGTGGCGAGCTCGGTCATGAGCGCCAACATGTAGGCGCAACCTAGCGCAGGCGAAACCGATCCACAACGTGCGCCGTAGACCATAAGATGACGACGCAGGGGAGGGTGTGATGCTCGCAAGGTACGTCCGTTGGCTGCACACGGGGTGGCCGGCCGGCACCGTCGAGAAGCTGCCCGAGGTCAACGACGACGGCACCACCCGCGTCCCGGGCGTGCGCGTGGTCGGCGACCTCACCGGCGTGCCGCTCCTCAAGTTTTCGGCGGACACCGGCGCGCGCGCGGTGCAGGCGATCGCGCGCGAAGCGGACGTGCAGGCGAAAAAGGGCACGCAGGGCGTCGTCGACGTCGCCATCGTCGGCGGCGGGGTCAGCGGCATCGCCGCGGCGATGGAGGCGAAGAAGCAGGGCCTCAGCTACGTCGTGTTCGAGGCGTCGTCGGAGTTCAGCACCATCGCGAATTTCCCGAAGGCGAAGCCGATCTTCACCTATCCGACGGAGATGACGCCCGCCGGCGAGATGAAGCTCACCGCCGTCGTCAAAGAGGCGCTCTTCGACGAGCTCGAGGCGCAGCGCAAGGCGAGCGGCATCGAGTGCCGCCGCGCGCACGTCGAGCGCGTCGAGCGCCGCGGCCAGGAGCTCGCGGTGATGGTGCAGGGCGGCGAACCGGTGCGCGCGCTCCGCGTGATCATCGCCATCGGCCGCAGCGGCAACTACCGCACGCTCGGCGCTCCCGGCGAGAAGCTCGACAAGGTCACCCACCGCCTCTACGACCCGAACGATTACGCCGGCCAGCACGCGCTCGTCGTCGGCGGCGGCGACTCCGCCGTCGAGACCGCGGTCGCGCTCGCCATGGCCGGCGCCGACGTCACGCTCGCCCATCGCGGCAAGGAGCTGTCGCGCCCCAAGCCGGAGAACCTCGACAAGCTGCGCGCGCTCGAGAAGAACCCACACGCCGACGTGCAGATCGAGCGGCCGGTCTCCGAGCGCGTGAACACGGCGCTCGGCGCCAACATGATGCGCGGCGTGCACCCCGACGGCCGCGTACGCGTGCTGCTGTCGACCAAGGTCGAGGAGGTGCGCGCCGACGCCGTCGCGCTCGCCGGCGAAGGCGGCAAAAAGGAGACGCTCGCCAACGACGTCGTGTTCGCCATGATCGGACGCGAGGCGCCGCTCGACTTCTTCCGCCGCTCGGGGATCCCGATCCGCGGCGAATGGCGCGCGACCACGTGGATCGGCTTTCTCGCCTTCTTCGCCTTCTGCTGCTTTCTGTACACGTGGAAGGCCGATACCGCGGTGAATCATTATTTCAGCGCGCACAAGCTCTTCCCGTTCAACGTCGGCGCCGTCGGCTCGGGCCCGCTCGCGAAAGCATTCTCCGAGGCGGTCGCGTCGCCCGGTTTCTATTATTCGCTCGCCTATTGCGTGGCCATCCTCCTGTTCGGCTGGAAGCGCATCCAGCGACGGAAAACGCCCTACGTCACGCGCCAGACGATCGCGCTCGCGGCCGTTCAGGTCATTCCGTTATTCCTATTGCCCTATCTCGTCCTGCCGTGGATGGGAAACGCCGGGCTCTTCGACCACGGCGTCCTGAAACCGATCGGCGACAACCTGTTCCCCGATCATTCGTGGTGGCGCGCCTTCGGCCTCGTGCTCGCCTGGCCGCTGTTCGTCTGGAACTTCTTCAACTGGAAGCCGCTGTCGTGGTGGCTCGTCATCGGCGGCATCCAGACCTTCGTGCTCATCCCGCTCATCGTCCGTCGCTGGGGCAAGGGCGCATACTGCGGCTGGATCTGCAGCTGCGGCGCGCTCGCCGAGACCATGGGCGACACGCAGCGGCAGAAGATGCCGCACGGCCCCGTGTGGAACCGCGTAAACCTCGTCGGACAGGCGATCCTCGCCATCTGCTTCCTGCTCTTCGCCGCGCGCATCATCACCTGGACCGCGCCCGGGTCTGCCGTCGGACAGCACCTGCAGAAGGCGTACGACACGCTCTTCTACAGCCACTCGTGGTTCGACTACTACCACGTGGTCGACATGTTCCTCGCCGGCATCGTCGGCGTCGGCATGTACTTCTGGTTCTCGGGCCGCGTCTGGTGCCGCTTCGCCTGCCCGCTCGCGGCGCTCATGCACATCTACGCGCGCTTCTCGCGCTTCCGCATCTTCGCCGACAAGAAGAAGTGCATCAGCTGCAACGTCTGCACCTCGGTTTGTCACCAGGGCATCGACGTCATGAGCTTCGCCAACAAAGGGATGGCGATGGAGGATCCCGAGTGCGTGCGCTGCTCGGCCTGCGTGCAGTCGTGCCCGACGGGGACGCTGCAGTTCGGCCGCCTCGGTGCCGGCGGCGCGCCGATCTACGACACCGTAGCCGCTTCGCCCGTGCTCATGGCCGAAAGCAGCGACGGCAAGAAGCGCCTACGTGTGTTGGCGTAGCGCTCGATTCTCCATTACGATCGTTCCATGCTGATTCTGTACGTGAAGGCGCTCCACGTCGTCTTCATGGTCACGTGGTTCGCCGCGCTCTTCTACCTGCCGCGCTTCTTCGTCTACCACTCGATGACCACCGACGCGGCGACGCTCGAGCGCTTCAAGGTCATGGAGCGCAAGCTCGCCGTCATGATGGACATCGGCGCCACGCTCACGCTGCTGTTCGGCTTCTGGCTCTTGTTCTCGTACGGCTGGCACGAGTATCACGCCAAGGGCTGGCTGCACGTGAAGCTGACGATGGTGGCGCTCCTCATCGGCTACCACGTGTGGTGTCGCCTCCTGGTCAAAGACTTCCGGCTCGATCGCAACACGCATTCGCACCGCTGGTACCGCGTCTTCAACGAGGTGCCGGTGATCCTGCTCCTCGTCATCGTGATCATGGTGGTCGTGCGGCCGTTCTGATCAGGGCGCGACCGTGTAGAAGAGCTGGTCGAGGATCGCGGCGCGATTGAGCACGGCGTAGAACAGCGCCGCGTTGGCCGCGACGAGCAGCGCCACGTGGGCCACGCGAGCGGCCGGCGCCGGCGGGCGACGGCGCGCTGCCCAGCCCGCGGCGGCGATGAGCGCGAGCGACCAGGCGGCGCACATCCACAGCGCGTGCAAGACGGCCGGATCGCGGCCGACGCAGCCGGCGACGAGGAGCGCGTAGACCGGCGCCACATAGAGCGCCTCGGTCGGCACGCCGAGCCACGGCCGCGCCCACGGCCGGCCGCGCGCGAGGAACCAGGCCAGCGTCGCCGCGATCAGCAGCCAGGCGGCCCACTCCGCCAGCGTGCGCCGGTGCGCCTTTTTCGCGTTGGCGATCTTCTGATCGAGCTCGAGCGCCAGCACGCCCTCGGCGCCGGCGCGCGCCTCGCGATAGAGCGCCTCGCCGCGCACGAACGCGCCGCGCTCGACGGCGAGATCGCCGAGCCCGCGCGCCCCCAGCCGATGGCCGACCGGATCGTGCGAGCGATAGGCGCGCGCGTAGGCGGCTTCGGCGCCCACCTTGTCGCCGTCGCCGCGCCGCAGATCGCCGAGCCAATCGAGCGCCTGCGCCGCCGCCGCGCTGTCGGGCGCTTCGTTCGCCAGCGCCGCCAGCTCGCGCATCGACACCGCCTTCGGCTTGGTCACGAAATCGCGCCGCAGCTCGGCCAGCCGCGCCGCCGCTCCCGACGGATCGAGCACGAGCGGCAGCGTGACGATCAGGAGCGCGAGCAGCGGCGCCTCCGTGCGAGCACGAGCGCGCCGGCGAGAACGACGATCGCGAACAGCGACGGCAGCCCCGCGCGCCGCTCGCCCGGCGCCGCGCTGCAGGCGCCGCCGTCGATCGCGGGATAGCAGCCGAGCTTGCCGGCGAGCGGCCCATAGACGTCGCACACGCCGGCGACATCGTCGGGCGTGATGTTGCGCTTCGAGGTCTCGCCCTCCATCGACGCGTACGGATACATCGTGGCGTCGGTGACGAGCGGCGGTAGATCGGGATCGTTGCAATCGGGGATGGGCATCCCGTTGTTGTCGAGCGGCGGCGTCGCCGTCACGTGGTCCCAGCAGGTGTGCGCCAAGCCCTGCACGTGCCCGAGCTCGTGTGTGAGCGTGTTCTCCAGATCCGCCACCTGCGTGCCCGGCCGCGCCACCGCGTTCGCCGGATCGGTGGTGAACGTGTAGTTGACGTTGTTGAGCTCAATGTCGGCGTCGAGGATGGTGCCGTCGCCGACGGTGCCCGGCGTGTTCACGTACATCACCGTGGTGAGGCCGATGGCCGACGGATCGTGCGGCGCGTGCCCCGGCCGCTGCCACATCTCGTTACGGAAGATGACCGCGGGCAGCCCGTCGGCGGCGACGTCGAGCACCTTGTAGGCGGGGCGGCTCGCCAGCGCGATGCCGTTGCAGCTCGACGTGTACTTGGTCCAGTTGCTGACGGCGCGCGCGAGCGCGTCGTCGACCTGGTCGAGCGGCACGTCCTTCGAGCCGCGCTGGTCGACGGTGACGACGACGCAGTGCTCGTTCCATTGCACCGGCACGCCGCTCGCCTCGGTCGTGGTGCGCACGTACGCGTCGGCGGGATGAGCGACGAGCACGATGCCGAGCGCGACGAGGACAGCGCCGGCCAAAGGTGCGCGAAGAGGTGCCACGGACCGAGTCATTCTTACACGCCAAATTATTCTTTTAGTGCGGTATTATCGCCACGCGATGACCAAGAAGCTTTTAGTTGCCGTCGGTTTGGCGCTGATCGCGATGCTCGCCCTGTGGCTCTATTCACGGAGCTTGCAGGAAGAGGTCGCCGGCGGCCAGAAAGTGACGATCCTGGTGGCGGGCGAAGACATTGCCGCCGGCGCGCGTCTTGCCAAGGCGAACCTCGCCGTGCGCGACGTGCCCGAAGCGTACGTCCACCAGTCGTCGATCCGAAAGGGCGAGGAGAACCAGATCATCGGTCGCCCCGTCGCTGACAAGATCTCGCAAGGGCAGCCGCTCTTGTGGTCCGACTTCGAGCTGCAGAAGTCGGCGACCGCGCGGCGCCTCTCGGCGGCGGTGCAAAAAGGTCAACGCGCGTTGACCATCGCGGTCGATCAGTCGGGGTCGCTGGCCGGCATGCTGCGTCCCGGCGACCACGTGGATATCCTCGGTACCTTCGCCCGCGCACAGCAGGATTACGCGACCGTCACGATCCTGCAGAACGTCCTGGTGCTGGCGACCGGCGAGATGCGCGGCTCGGGCGAGAACGAAGAGGCGGCAACGACGCCGAGCTCGGGGCCGCGCACGTTCAACAACATCACCGTCTCGGTCGATCCCGAGGAGGCGGAGCTCCTGGTGTTCGCCATGCAGCGCGGACCGGTCAACGTGGCGCTGCGCTCGCAGGACGATGTGGCGACCTTCGACGACGTGCCGGAGAAGAATTTCGGCGACGTCTTCGATCAAAAGCGGCGCGCCGACTTCGGTCATCGCCACGCCGTCAAGAAGATCGGTGAGCTGAAGGCGCAATGAGTGAGCGAGCGGAGGTGAGGGGTTTTCGCGCGCCGGAGGCGAGTGCAGCGAGCCGACTTCGCGCGCCGAACCGTAGCGAGCGAACGGAGCAAACGTGAAGCTACTGCGCGCAGGGGCGTGCTTCTTCCTGATCCTGGCGGCGGGGCTCGCGAACGCGGCGCCGGGGCACGACGAGGATCTGAGCGAAATCAACCTCGCCGTCGGTGGGCAGAAGGTCATCAACTCGACCGGCGTGTCGAACTTCTCCGAGCCGTCGGGCATCGTGCAGATCAAGACGACCGACGACGGCCGGCGCATGGTCGTGTCCGCGGTGCGGCCGGGCTCGACGACGCTCCTGCTCATCTACGGCAGCGGGCGCCAGGAGACGATCAACATCAACGTCTACGCGCGCTCGCCGCAGGCGATCCGCACCGAGCTGAAGACGCTGCTCGCGGGCCTGACCGGCGTCGACATCCGCGAGGTCGGCGGCCGCGTCTTCCTCGACGGCGCGGTGCCGTCGCAGGACGATCTGGCGCGCATCGATCGCATCGTCGCGCTCTACGCCGGGCAGGTGGCGTCGCTGGTGACCGTCGATCCGGCGCGGCAGCGCACCAACATCAAGCTCGACCTGCACTTCGTGCAGTTCCGCAAGAACTCGTCGCACAAGTTCGGCGTCAACTGGCCGGCCAACATCGGCTCGCACCTCGGCGCCACCAATCAGCCGTCGGTGTCGTTCCTCTACACCTACGACTTCGTCTTGCGCGCGGCGACGCAGGGACAGCTCGTCATCGCCGAGAACCTCTTGCCGTCGCTCGACATCCTCGGCATCCGCGGCTGGGCCAAGATCAACAACGTGGTCTCGGTGATCACGACCAACGGCGGCACCGCGACCTATCACACCGGCGGCGAAGTGAACGTGAAGATCGCGACGTCGTTCGGCCAGTCGACGCTGACCAAGATCCCCTTCGGCGTGCAGCTCACGGTGACGCCGCGGCTCGATCCGTCGTCGGGCCTCATCGTCGTCAGCATCGACGCCGAGCAGTCGGAGCTGACGCCGATCCAGGGGCAGGACGTGCCGGGTCGCATCCTCACGGCGACCAAGACCAACGTGCACGTGAAGATCGGTCAGTCCATCATGCTGTCGGGCTTCAAAGAGAACACCGAGGACACCAACGCCACGGGCATTCCGCTGCTCATGCGCATCCCGATCCTCGGCTACCTGTTCCGCTCCGAGGCCGGCGACTCGACCGACACCGAGAACGTCCTGTTCATCACGCCGACGGTGATCGAGCATACGTCGCCCGAGAACGCGCGCCGCATCGAGGACGCGCTCAAGCGCTACGAAGACTACGGCGGCGTGGTGGTGTACTGAGCATCATGCCGGCGGTGGACGTCGAAATCGCCTCGACCGAAGGAACGCGGACGATCTCCGCGCTGTCGGGGCCGCTCATCACCATCGGCCGCGGATCGGATGCGACCGTCGTGCTCAAGCACGACGACGTCTCGCGCAAGCACGCGTCGATCGAGATCACCGCCGGCGGCCTGGTGGTGCGCGACCTGTCGACCAACGGCACCTTCGTCGAGGGCAAGCGCGTCAACGGCAACGGACAGCCGCTGCCGTTCGGCAAGCCGGTCAAGATCGGGCCGTTCGTGCTGCGCTTCCGCCTGCCTGCGCCGACGGGGCCGATCGCCACGCGCACCGCCGCCGGCGAGGTCAAACGTCCGCCGCCGCCGCCGCAACCAGCCGCGGCGTCGGAGTACACGGCCGAGCCGAGCGTCGTCGCCGAGCACGCCGTCGAAGCCGACGAGTCGCTGCCTCCGCCGCCGCCGCGCAAGCCGATCGCGCCACCGCCGCAGGCGCACGCCCACGCGCAGCCGCAGGCGGCGCCGCGTGTGCAACAGCCGCAGTCGGCCAAGCGCGGCGTGCAGGAGAACGCGGTCACCACCATTCCCGATCTGTCCGACTCCGAGCGCGATCGCCTGAAGCGCTGGCTGCGCGGCCTCCTGCTCGAGTCGCTCGATCTGCCGTCGCTGCGCCCGGAGGAGCTGCAGGACAAGGCGCTGGCACCGCGCGTCTTGCAGCTCATGGACGAGCTCCTCGACGAGCACGCGCGCGAGCTGCCCAAAGGGCTCGATCGCGGCCGCTTGCGCAAGGAGCTCGCCGACGAGGTGCTCGGCCTCGGCCCGCTCGAAGATCTCCTGTCCGATCCGATCGTCTCCGAAGTCATGGTCGTCGATCGCGCGACGATCTACGTCGAGCGCAAGGGCAAGCTCGAGCTCACCCGCGCGCGCTTCTCGTCCGAGGACGCGCTGCGCTCGGCCATCGAGCGCATCGTCACGCCGCTCGGCCGGCGCATCGACGAGTCGACGCCGATGGTCGACGCGCGCTTGAAGGACGGCTCGCGCGTCAACGCCATCATCCCGCCGCTGGCGCTGCGCGGGCCGTGCCTCACGATCCGAAAGTTCTCGTCGCGCAAGCTGGGCGTCGAGGATCTCATCGATTTCGGCTCCATCGACGCGCGCATGGCCAGGTTCCTGTCGCGCGCGGTCATCGCGCGGCGCAACATCC
>Ga0134125_10009751_pt1 | contig 10798 bp, 9 predicted proteins | sample KB31751_FD_96464 | JGI IMG/M metagenome (GOLD analysis project Ga0134125, IMG submission 96464) | Terrestrial soil microbial communities with excess Nitrogen fertilizer from Kellogg Biological Station, Michigan, USA - KB3-175-1 | ecosystem: Environmental > Terrestrial > Soil > Unclassified ...
CTACGCCAAATTCCTGCTCGGCAACGAGCGCACCGGCATTGCGCGCGTCGGCGTCTCCAAGGAGCGCATCCGCCGCATCAAGGATCTGGCCTCGAAGGTCGAGTCCGGCGGCCGTCCGGTGATCGAGGATCCCGCCTTCCGCGAGAAGCTCGCTGCCTGCGAGATCGAGCTGAAGGCGCTGGAGCTCACGCAGCTGCGCGTGGTCGCGGATGAAGGCAAGCACGGCAAGGGCAAGCCCAATCCGGCCTCCTCGGTGCTGAAGATCAAGGGCTCCGAGATCCAGCAGACCACCACCGAGCTCCTCATGGAAGTGATCGGGCCGTTCGCCGCACCCTATGACGAGCATCCCGATAGCAGCAACGAAGCGATGGATTGGACCGCGCAGATCGCACCGAGCTACTTCAACAACCGCAAAGTCTCGATCTACGGCGGCTCCAACGAGATCCAGCGCAACATCATCACCAAGGCGGTGCTGGGGCTTTGATCTCCTCCCTCTCCCCGCTCTTCTGTTCAGACCGGGGAGAGGGTCGGGGTGAGGGGCTGCCTCCACGCGCACGGCTCGCGGAGAGTCCCCTCACCCGACGCGCTTGGCGCGTCGACCTCTCCCCGCAAGCGGGGGAAGGTGAAGCGAACCCCCCGTCACCGCGATTTGTCTCAGAGGAAACCGAGAAAATGGATTTCGATTTGTCCGAGGAGCAGCGGCTGCTCAAGGAAAGCGTCGATGGTCTGTTGACCGACGCCTATGATTTCGAGCAGCGCAAGAAATACATGAAAGAGAAGGGCGGCTGGAGCAAAGCGATCTGGGGTCGCCTTGCCGAGCAGGGCCTGCTCGGCCTGCCGTTCGCGGAAGCCGACGGCGGCTTCGGCGCCGGCGCGGTGGAAACCATGATCGTGATGGAGGCCATGGGCCGTGCGCTGGTGCTGGAGCCGTACCTCGCGACGGTGGTGATCGGCGGCGGCTTTTTGCGCCATGGCGGCTCGGCGGCGCAGAAGGCGGCATACATTCCCTCGATCATCGACGGGTCCAAGACCTTTGCCTTCGCGCAGCTCGAGAAGAATTCGCGTTACGCTCTCAGCGACGTAACGACCTCCGCCAAGAAGAAGGGCGAGGCTTACGTCATCGACGGCGAGAAATTCGTCGTCATCAACGGCGAGAATGCCGATACATTGATCGTCACCGCGCGCACCAAGGGCGCGCAGCGCGACCGAAGCGGCATCGGCGTCTTCCTCGTGCCTGCCAATGCCAAGGGCGTCGCGAAAAAGACCTATCCGACCCAGGACGGCCTGCATGCGGCCGACATCACCTTCACCGGCGTCGAGGTCGGCGCGGATGCGGTGATCGGCGATCCCGAGAACGCACTTCCGCTGATCGAGCGTGTGGTGGATGAGGCCCGCACCGCGCTCTGTGCGGAAGCGGTCGGCGCCATGGACGAATCGCTGAAGACCACGGTCGAGTACTTGAAAACGCGCAAGCAGTTCGGCGTTGCGATCGGCACTTTCCAGAGCCTGCAGCATCGCGCCGCCGACATGTTCGTAGCCCTCGAGCAGGCGCGCTCGATGTCGCTGTTCGCGACCATGGCCGCCGATTTCGACGACGCGGCCGAGCGCGCCAAGGCGGTCGCGGCCGCGAAGTGCCAGATCGGCAAATCAGGCAAATTCATCGGCCAGCAGTCGATCCAGCTCCATGGCGGCATCGGCATGACCATGGAGGCCAAGATCGGCCACTATTTCAAGCGCCTGACCATGATCGAGAACACGTTCGGCGATGCCGAGTATCACCTCCGCCGCGTCAGCGAGAGCGGCGGGCTGGTGTGAATCGCTCCGTCATTCCGGGGCATTCGCGGAACGCGAATGAACCCGGAATCTCGCGCCACAACTTCTAGATTCCGGGTTCACGCGCTTTCCGCGCGTGCCCCGGAATGACGTGCAAGAAACTGATCCGTCATTGCGAGCGAAGCGAAGCAATCCAGAGCGGCGCGCGAGACTCTGGATTGCTTCGTCGTGGAGCCTGTCATTGGGCCGCGCTTTGCGCGGACCCGGTGGCTCCTCGCAATGACGAGAAGGAGGAAAAACAACAATGAAAACCACCCCGTTCGATCTCACAGGCCAGGTTGCCGTCATCACCGGTTCGAGCCGCGGCATTGGCCGCGCCTCGGCGGAGTTGCTCGCGCAGCTTGGCGCCAAGGTCGTGGTCTCCAGCCGCAAGGCCGAGCCCTGTCAGGAAGTCGCCGAAGGCATCAAGCGCGCCGGCGGCGATGCGCATGTCATTGCCTGCAACATCTCCCGCCGCAACGAGGTCGAGGCGCTGATCGAAGGCGCGACCAAACATTACGGCAAGATCGACATCCTCGTCTGCAACGCGGCGGTCAACCCCTATTACGGCCCGCTGCTCGACATCACGGACGAGGCCTTCGACAAGATCATGGGCTCCAACGTCAAGAGCAACCTCTGGCTCTGTGCGCTGACGGTCCCGCAAATGGCTTCGCGCGGCAAAGGCTCGGTGGTCATCGTCTCCTCCATCGGCGGCTTGCGCGGCTCGACCGTGATCGGCGCCTACGGCATTTCCAAAGCCGCCGATTTTGCGCTGTGCCGCAGTCTGGCCGGCGAATGGGGACCGAAGGGCGTGCGCGTCAACTGCGTCGCGCCCGGCCTCATCAAGACCGATTTCGCCCGCGCGCTCTGGGAAGACCAGGAGCGGCTGAAGCGCCGCTGCGCCACCACCCCGCTGCGCCGCATCGGCGAGCCGCATGAGATCGCCGGCGCGGTCGCTTACCTCGCCTCTGACGCCTCGACCTTCATGACCGGCCAGACCATCGTCGTCGACGGCGGCGTCACGACCGCAGCCGTGTAGGCTGTGTGCTCCTGCTGCGCCGCCACAGGAATTTGCGCAGCGCACACAGTGTCGATAAGGCGAAAGGATGACGCGAAAATGGTTGTCGGGTGCTGGATTCCCGGGCCACCATGCCGAAGTGGAAGAATCTGACGGCGCGTTCTGCTGACACACGAGGAGCAGTCGTTATGAATGATTTGCGAGGCAGGCGCGGCGGATGGAGCTGGTGGTACCTGCTGTTCATCATCCAGTTCGTCGCGGTGATTTGGCCGCCCTTCTACAACACGGTGGAGCCGACACTGGGCGGCCTGCCTTTCTTTTATTGGTATCAGCTGGCCTGGGTCATCATCGGCGCGATCTTGACCGCGATTGTCTACTTCGCCACCGAGGCGCAAGCCCGCAACCGCTGATGGCGCGGTAGGTGAGCGGCCGAAGGTGATCGAAGGCGTTCGCAAGAGCATGATCCGGAAAAGTGGAAACCGGTTTTCCGAAAAGATCATGCTCTAGATAAAGGGATTTTGAGGAGGCAATGCCGTGCACAACGTGAACTGGGTGGCGCTGGTCGTTTTCGTGCTGCTGTTCGCGCTCATCACTTGGCTCGGCTTTGCGGCCGCCAACTGGCGCAAGGGCAATCTCGATCAGTTGCATGAATGGGGGCTCGGTGGCCGGCGCTTCGGCACCCTGGTCACCTGGTTCCTGATCGGGGGCGATCTCTACACCGCTTACACCTTCGTCGCCGTCCCGGCGCTGGCGTTCGGCGCGGGAGCGGTCGCGTTCTTCGCGGTCCCCTACACGATCTTCGTCTATCCCATCCTGTTTCTGGTGTTTCCGCGGATCTGGCACGTCTGCCACAAGCACGGCTACATCACGGCCGCCGATTTCGTGCGCGGCCGCTTCGGCAATCGCTGGCTCGCGCTTGCGGTGGCGATCACCGGTATCGTCGCCACCATGCCCTACATCGCGCTGCAGCTCGTCGGCATCCAGGTCGTGATCGGCGCGCTCGGCATCTCGGGGACGGGCGTCACCGGCGATCTGCCGCTGATCATCGCCTTCATCATTCTGGCCGCTTTCACGTATTCGAGCGGCCTGCGCGCGCCAGCCTCGATCGCGATCGTCAAGGACATCCTGATCTACGTGACCGCCTTCACGGCGATCATCGTCATTCCGATCCAGCTCGGAGGGTTCGCCAAGATCTTCGCGGCTGTGCCGGCGGCGAAACAGTTGCTGGCCGTGCCCGGCCCCCACACCACCGGCTCCTATGGCGCCTATGTGACGCTTGCGCTCGGCTCGGCGTTCGCATTGATGCTTTATCCGCATTCCATGACCGGGGTGTTGAGCGCGAGCAGCGGCCACGCCGTCCGCCGCAACGCGGCGATCCTGCCGGCCTATTCGTTCATGCTCGGTCTGCTCGCGCTGTTCGGCTTCTTTGCCATCGCCGCCGGCGTCGCCAAGGATCCCCAATTCGCGGAAGGCTTTAAGGAGTTCGGCAACAATTTCGCAGTGCCGGCGCTGTTCCTGAACGCATTCCCGTCATGGTTCGTCGGCCTCGCCTTTGCCGCGATCGGCATCGGCGCGCTGGTGCCCGCCGCGATCATGTCGATCGCTACGGCGAACCTCTATACCCGCAACATCCATCGCGAGTTCATCAACACCAATCCGACCGACCTGCAGGAAGCGCAGATGGCGAAGTGGGTGTCGCTGATCGTGAAGGCCGGCGCGCTGTTCTTCATCCTGTTCGTGCCCACGAAGTTCGCCATCTATCTGCAGCTGCTCGGCGGCATCTGGATCATCCAGACATTGCCCGCGGTGATGTTGGGTGCCTATACGCGCTGGTTCAACGACTGGGCGCTCCTCATCGGTTGGGCCGTCGGTATCGCGACCGGCACCGCGATGGCGGCCGCGGCTCACCTGACGCCGACCTATCCGCTCGCGATCGGCGGCTTTACCTTCCCCGGCTATACCGCGTTCTATACCGTGATCCTCAATCTCCTCATCGCGATCGTGCTGACGCCTGTTTTCAATGCGATCAGCACGCGGCGCGCGCCGTTCGACGAGACCAAGGCAGCGGACTATTTCGCGTAAGGGATTCTTCGCGGCCCCGCGCGTCGCCCCAGCCTCGAGCCGGAACCCCCGCGTGAGCGCCCGCGCTCATCGCGATAGCACGTTGTCCTCACCGCTGAAGCGCGGTGTCGGTCACGACCTTCTTCGCAAGAACGTCTGTATGGGGTTATGGGTCCCGGCTCAAGGCCGGGACGACGGGAGATATTGACCTTGCGCTCCCGATCCCTTTTGTTGGCCGGACACCACAAACCTCTTAGGTGAGGGAAACGCCAAGGGATACTCATAAGGGAGACCCATGTCCTTCGTGCTGGCCATCGATCAGGGCACCACATCTTCGCGCGCCATCGTGTTTCGCGGCGACATCTCCATCGCCGCGATGGCGCAGCAGGAATTTCCGCAGCATTTCCCGGCCTCCGGTTGGGTCGAGCACGAGCCGGAGGACATCTGGACCTCCACCGTCATGACCTGCCGCGACGCGCTGGAGAAGGCTGGTCTCAAGGCAAAGGACATCGCCGCGATCGGCATTACCAACCAGCGCGAGACCACCGTGGTGTGGGACCGCGCTACGGGGCAGGCCGTGCACCGCGCGATCGTCTGGCAGGACCGCCGCACCGCCGACATCTGCGCGCAATTGAAGGCCGAAGGCTGTGAGCCCGAGATCTCCAAGCGAACCGGGCTCATCATTGATCCCTATTTCTCCGGCACGAAAGTCGCCTGGATTCTCGACCAGGTCCCCGGCGCCCGCGCCCGCGCGGAACGAGGCGAGCTCCTGTTCGGCACGGTGGATTGCTATTTGTTGTGGCGGCTCACCGGCGGCAAGGTGCACGCCACCGACGCCACCAACGCCTCGCGCACGCTGCTGTTCAACATCCATACCGGCGAGTGGGACGATGAACTGCTCAAGATCCTGCGCGTGCCGCGCTCGATGCTGCCCGAGGTGAAGGACTCCTCTGCCAAATTCGGCGAGAGCGTGCCGGAATTGTTTGGCGGCGCGATTCCCATTGCCGGGATCGCCGGCGACCAGCAGGCCGCGACCATCGGACAGGCCTGCTTCACGCCGGGCATGATCAAGTCCACCTACGGCACCGGCTGCTTTGCCCTGCTCAACACAGGTAGCACGCCGGTCGCATCCAAAAACAAGCTGCTCACCACCATCGCCTATCAGCTCAGGGGAAAACGCACCTACGCGCTGGAAGGCTCGATCTTCGTCGCGGGCTCCGCGGTGCAGTGGCTGCGCGACGGGCTCGGCATCATCAAAGAGGCCGCCGAGACCGGCCCGCTCGCCGATCAATCCGATTCCACCCAGAGCGTCTATCTCGTGCCGGCCTTCGTCGGCATGGGCGCGCCCCATTGGAATCCCAACGTGCGCGGCGCGCTGTTCGGGCTGACGCGCAACACCGGCCCCGCCGAGCTCGCGCATGCCGCGCTGGAAAGCGTCTGCTACCAGACCTTCGATCTCTGGCAAGCCATGCGCGCCGACTGGCCGGAAGCGAAAGCCGCCAACATCGTGCTGCGCGTCGACGGCGGCATGACCGTCTCCGACTGGACCATGCAGCGCCTCGCGGATCTCTTGAACGCGCCGGTCGACCGCCCGATGATCCAGGAAACCACCGCGTTAGGCGCCGCCTATCTCGCCGGCCTTGAGGCCGGCGTCTATCCCGAGCCCGCCAAATTCGCCGACAACTGGCGCCTGGAGCGCCGCTTCAAACCCAACATGAGCAATGCCACGCGCGAGCGAAAGCTCAAGGGCTGGGCCAGGGCAGTGCGCGGCGTGCTGGCGAGTGATGGGGGAGATAGGGGCTGGTAGTAGCTCCACCGCCCTCCACGCACTCCGCCGCTCTCCACACACTCCGCCGTCATGCCCGGACTTGATCCGGGCATCCACGCCTTTCTTTGTGCCGCCAAGACGTGGATGGCCGGGACAAGCCCGGCCATGACGAGAGAAGAGAGGCGTGCCTTCGCGCACGCCAGTGCCGGATCAATCCGTGCCTTGCCCGCCTTGCTCTTCCTGCAGCTCCAGCAACGCCTTCAGCGTGTCGTCGCTCAGCTTGCCGTTCGTCGACGGCACTCGCCGTTCAACGCCTTCGACGGGTCTCGCATGCGGCGGTACGGCAGCGTTGCGCATCGGCACGGTCGTCCTGGCCTCATTCGTCTCCTCGGCCTCGCCGACACCACCGCTTGCCTGGGCGTATCCGACTCTCCGGCGGCGCCTGGTCTCCTTCGGCTTCGGTGGCTCAGGCGTGTAGACGATCGGCGGCAGGATGTGATGGCGCGACATGGGCTCGCTTCCATTTTGGGCCGGCGCACTATGTAGCGGGTGATTCGGGAAATCCCGCCAGTTACAATTCCGTCACTACGGCGCGTCCGGCCTGCTCGCTGCGGGGAGGGCGCCGGCAGGAGCTCTTTGGTCCAACTGCATCCCAACGTCGTCAGCAATCCTTATGACCGTCGCACTCACGACGACATTCAGATACTTGAGAATCCTCGCTAGTTCGTTCCGTGCTAAGGGGGTAACCACACCAGTCTCGAGGGAATCCCCAAAGTCTTGAGTAACTCCGAAATCTTGATGAACAGCGGGCGATAATTCCGAATATATCGCTTGATGCACTTCGCTTCCGAGCGGCGACATCCTCCCCTTCTCGGATTGATTCATCAAGATGTCCACCAATCCTCCGAACGTCTTCCGGATCGAATCGTTCAGGGAGTCATATTGGGGGTGCGATTTGCCTGCGCGGCTTAAAACCGCCAAGGCTTGAAACAACGCTCCCATTTTCTCTGGATATAGCCAGTCCACGTAAAAATTGAGAAACAAATCGTACGCCGAACGAACAAGTGGGCGGATTTGGCGTTCTAGCCCGTTGGCCAAAAGTAATTCGATCGAGCGCAGCAACTGGTCCAAGCTGCAAAGTACAGAATATAAAGTGTGGTGGTAGTGGATTGCTGGTTTGTCAGATGAGTGGTGGAAAGCGGCAACTGCGGCCTTCGTCAATTCTATTGCATGACCCAGCGCCCCAGTTACTTCTGAAAAATCCCGCTGTTCAAAGCTATCGATGTCGCCCGCAAGCGACGAAGCCAAATCATGCCGATGGATAATCAAGGAATCAAAATTGTTCGTGCCTGTTTTCGGATCGCCTCGACTGCAAATACCCGACTCCTGCAGACACTCTGGGTGCTTACCTAGAATCACCGCGGGTATGTGACGAATCCCAAGCTTCTTGTAAGCGTGAAATACAAGCAGATCATCCGAGCAAATGAGCTGACCTTTCGCAGGACCAACAAAGGCTTTGTAAAGAAAGACCATGGGGCGAAATCCAAGTCTGATGTTCCGCATCTCCAACTCGAGGTAGCGCTCGTTATACTGAAGGACGCTTTCATATGAGCCCTGCTTGTTCATTTGAAAAAATCCTGGGACTATCGTGCTGATGTCAATTCGAGTTCGAATTGCAACCAGTTTGCCTCTTAGGTATTTCTGATACAGTGCGATAAATTGTTCGTCCTTCGGTGCTGTCTCATCGAACCTGATATTAGCAAGGGGTATTGAACCGTTTTTGGCATTCGGATGAATTCGGCAATGTGCTTCTTGCGGTTCATATTTGGTCTCGGGCTAGGGCACTGCACCTGAGGTGGAATCGTAATAAGATGAGAGCTTCCTTGAAGATGGATGGCCGGGTCAAGGCCCGCCATGATCAGTGAAGACGCCATGTTCCTCATCGGCCAATACGACTCCCCCTTCGTCCGCCGCGTCGCGATCGCGATGCGGCTCTATGGGCTGAAGTTCGAGCACAAGCCGTGGTCGACGTTCGGCGATGCCGACAGGATCGCGCCCTATAATCCCCTGCGGCGGGTGCCGACGCTGGTGCTCGACGATGGCGAGGCGCTGATCGATTCCGCTGCGATCCTCGATTATCTCGACGAGCTGGTCGGCCCGGACAGGGCGATGATCGCGCGTGACGGCATCGAGCGGCGGCGGCATTTCCGCATGATCGCGCTGGCGACCGGGCTTGGCGACAAGTCGGTCAGCCTTGTCTACGAGAGCGCGCTGCGCAAGGAGCAGCTCAAACTCTGGGTCGATCGCTGCGAGGCGCAGATTTCCGGCGCGCTCGATGCGCTGGAGAAGGAGCGCGCCACGACCGCGACGCCGTATCTGTTCGGCGAGCGCATCGGTCATTCCGACATCGCGATCGCCTGCGTGCTGCGCTTCACCAACGAAGCGCATTCGCACCTGTTCAACGCGAAAGCCTATCCGGCGCTGTCAGCGCATGCGGCCCGTTGCGAAGCGCTGCCGGCGTTCGGGGAGATCGCGCAGCCGCTCAATCCGCCGAAGGGGTGAGCTTCACCCTCGCGTCCAACTTGTACCTGGCGCGAGGCGAGCCTCCGACTTCAGAAAAGGCGTAATCCGACCTCGGTGGTTTACACTCGCCAAGCAGCCACTGATCGTCTGATAGCGACGGCGCCCGGGCGGGCGGCCGTGCTCTGGCTCATTGCGAAGGCACGGGCCTGCGCGTCGCGGCTGCGATCGGCCGCGCCGCCGGCTTCGTCGCTGATGTTCTGTGGCGCAAGTTCTGCTGGGAGACCTTCTGCTCGGAGGCGATCTGCTCGGAGACCTTGGCGACAAGGCCATTCATCTGTTCCTGGCCTGTCTTGAGCTGCTCAATGGTCTTGGCATTGTCGCCGGCAATCTGCTCCTGCCTCGCCTTGATCTGTTCGATGGCCGTGGCATGGTCGCCGGCAATTCGTTCCTGGTTCGCCTTGAGCTGCTCAATGGCGCCCGTATTGTCGCTGGCAATCTGTTCCTGCTTCGCCTTGAGCTGTTCGACGTCCTGCGTCAGGTTCGCAAGATCGCGCGACATCGACTGCAGCAACTGCGTCAGCTCGGCGGGTGATGCGGCTGTGGGCGCGGCGGCTTGCGGTGCGGTCTCGGCCGGGGATGCGGCCTGCGGAGCCGCCGGATCCGCCGCTGCGGCCACTTGAACGGCAGGTGAGCCAACCTGCGCAGGCAGTGGCGGCTTTTCCGGTTGCAACGATGACGTCGAAACGAATTGCGGCGCCCACCGGGCGATGATCGGTTTGATCTTGTCGCCAGAGGGCGACTGCGCAACGAACGCCACGATGACGATACCTGCCCCCAACGAGAGGCCGGCAAGACCCCGCAAGGCGGTGCTGCCACGCGATGTCGGCCGGCCCGGATGATGCTGATCGTCCTGGTCCAGCTTCGAAAGACGTTCGGTCACCCGTGCGATCTGCTCGTCAGCGCGGGCGATCTGTTCATAGGCATGCGCGAGTCGCGCATCCGCGCGCGCGGCCAATGTCTCGTCGGGGCTGGTTGTTGTCGGTGTCGGCGTGGAATTCATGGGCGCTGCCTTTCCCGTTCGAAATCATCCGAAGGAGGGCGGTCGGACCTCCACTACGTCCAGCGCTAAGCACTCCGTTCAGGTTTGACCAAAGCATGGCCGTACAAAGGAGAGTGTGGGGCTGTATGGCAGCGTGACGGTGGCACGGTGCATGCGCACCTCGTCGCCGCTGCAACGCCTGCATGAGATCGATTCGCCCGACGGGCAGATTGGTTCGATTTTCGCGCGGGAGCCTCGCGCGCACGCCGCTTTGGCGGCAGGATTTTCGTGCGCGTGAACTTGGAATTAGCGAAGCCGTTCAAGGCGGTTGAAGCGTTCAAGATTTTGGCGCGAAAATAATTTGCTTTCCTTTTTCCCGAAATCGGCAATTCTCATCTGCATCCCGCCTCGATGAAGAGGGGCGCTCGCGAACGTCACGAACGTGAGGCGGGGTGCGGTGGACGCGGACATGGGCCGATCGACGTGCGGCGCGTGACGCGGACGGTCAAGTCGTGTGGTCCTGGCGCGCCCATGCAGGCGCCAAGTTGGCGACGATGCTTGCGCATCGCGCCGGCGA
>Ga0134125_10009752_pt1 | contig 10797 bp, 6 predicted proteins | sample KB31751_FD_96464 | JGI IMG/M metagenome (GOLD analysis project Ga0134125, IMG submission 96464) | Terrestrial soil microbial communities with excess Nitrogen fertilizer from Kellogg Biological Station, Michigan, USA - KB3-175-1 | ecosystem: Environmental > Terrestrial > Soil > Unclassified ...
ACGGAGGTGAACCCGACGCTGAACGCGGGAGTCGTCGTCTTCACCGAGTCGACCTCGACCCGGAGCGGCACATGGGTGATCCCGTCGACGGCGATCCGCACCGACGCGATCAGCGATCCCTTTTCTTTCGGTGACAGGTTGAGCTCGTAGGCCGCTCGACGGGCAACCACGACCGTATTGTCGACCGTCACGTTCGTGGTCTTGCCGATCACTGCCAGCGCGGCCTGCGCGGCCTGCTGCGGGTCCGCCGGGACCATCGACGCCGGATCCTCGCCGGTCAAACCGGCTGTGGCGTTCGCGGGCAGGGTGCGGTGCGTGGCGGAATTGTCGGAGCTGTCCCACGTCCACAGATCCTGGCCGTTGCGGATGATGTCCGACTCGCCGAGGCTGTCGAGCAGTGCAACGCGCTGTTTGGTCGGACCGCCGTACCAGACGCGCAACGTGTGGGTGCCGGTGACCATGCCGAGCAGGCCGCTCTCGGAGCCGGCCGGGCCCATCAGCGGGAGACTCGGCAGTCCGAGGTCGGCCGACTCCACGACGGTGCCGGACGCCCCGCCGATGTCGGCCTGCTCGATGTCCGCGAGCAGTTGGGCTGCGGTCACGGATGGCAAGTCGGCGGCGCCCGCACCTACTGCGACCGTGTGACCGATCACCGCCGCCCCGCCCACCACGGCTATCACGGCGACGGGCGCCAGCCAGCGCAGGACGGGATGTCTGGTCGCAAGGGTCATGGTCCGGATTCTGCAACCGAACCGCTGAGAGAACGCTGAGAGCGAGGTCGGTACACGCCCCTACTTCGCGTCCAACGGTGGAAGGCTGTGGGGGTGCGACTGCTCCTGGTGGAGGACGAGGCGAGGCTTGCCGCCTCGCTGCAGCGCGGATTGACCGCGGACGGCTTCACCGTAGACGTGGCCGGGACCGGCCCGGACGGGTTGGAGGCGGCCAGGTCCGGCGGTCACGACGCGGTGCTGTTGGACATCATGTTGCCCGGCCTGTCCGGCTACGAGATCGTCCGGCGACTCCGCCGGGAACGCAACTGGGTGCCGGTCATGCTGATATCGGCCAAGGACGGCGAGCACGACCAGGCCGACGGGTTGGACTGTGGCGCCGACGACTATCTGGTCAAGCCGTTCTCCTACGTGGTGTTGTTGGCCAGGATCCGTGCGCTGTTTCGCCGCGCCAACGGACCGCGCCCGGCCGTTCTGGAAGTTGGGCCGCTCCGGCTCGACCCCGCGACCCGGGAATTGCGAATCGGCCCGGCGACGGTCACGTTGACCAGCCGAGAGTTCCTGCTCCTGGAGTACCTCATGCGGAACCCCGACCGAGTGGTCAGCAAGACCGAACTCCTCGACCACGTCTGGGACGAGGCCGAGAGAATCGCGCCCAACGCGGTCGAGGTCTACGTCGGCTACCTCCGCCGCAAGCTGGGTCCCGAGGCGATCGTGACGGTCCGCGGTGCCGGCTACCGGATCTCGACATGAGACAGAGATCCGGAACAACTCGCACGGCGGATGGCCGGCCCTGGTGGTGGTACCGACTGACCCTGCGTGCCCGACTGATGACGATCGGTCTGGTCGGTGTCGCGATCGCTATCACGGGTGCCGGTATTGCCCTCGACCGCATCCTTGTCGCCGGCATTGTCAAGAACCTCGACGCCGAGGCCGCAGCAGCCGCCGCGCAGGTCGTCACCCTGGTCAACTCGGGCGATGTGCCCGATCCACTCCCGGTCGCCGGCGCGTTGGTCATCCAAGTGGTGGACTCCCAGGGCCGAGTCCTGGCCGGGTCCGCCGGCGCCGATCGGCTCACGCCCATCGTGCCGGCCGGCCGGCTGACGATCGATGCGGATGGACCGGCCGTCAACGCGGACGGCAACCTCGCCGGGGTTCCGGGAACGCTGCGGGTGGTTGTGCGTACCGCCGGGCCCGCCGCGGAGACGCGGTGGGTGCTCTCGGCCGTGTCACTGACCGACGTGGAGCGTTCCAGCCGGGCCCTGCGAAGCGCTCTCCTGATTGCGGATCCGGTGCTGCTGACCGTGCTGGCGGTGATCGCCTGGTTCGTCATCGGGCAGGCGTTGCGCCCGGTCGAAGAGCTGCGTGCCGCGGCCGAACGAGTGTCAGGGACGGGGGTGGCCGAAACCCTTCCCGTGCCGGCTGCCGACGATGAAATCCGCTCCCTGGCAATGACCCTCAACGACATGCTGGCCAGGCTCGGAGCCGCCGGAATTCGTCAGCGGACGTTCGTCGCGGACGCCGCCCACGAACTGCGCAGTCCACTGGCCTCCCTGCGCACCCAACTCGACATCGCGGCCAGGCACGGGCCCACTCCGGACCTCGTCGACGACGCCCTCATCGACGTGGACCGGCTCACCCGGATCGTCTCCGACCTCGTCCTGCTGGCCCGGTCCGACACGGGCTCGCTCCCCAGCCGGCCGGTCGATGTCGACGTCGGCGACGTGATCGCCACGGCCATCGACATGGTCCCGGACCGGATGCCCGTCTCGACCCGGTTGCCGGCCGGTCGGCTGACCGCTCACCTGGATCCCGACCACCTTCGCCGTATCGTGATCAACCTCGTCGAGAACGCGCAACGGCACGCGGCCACCACCGTGTGGGTCGGGTTGGAGGACCGAGCGGGCCTGTTGCTGATCGACGTCGACGACGACGGACCGGGGATTCCCGAGGCCGACCGCGACCGGGTGTTCCAGAGGTTCACCCGCCTCGACGAATCGAGGACCACCGACGCCGGTGGCAGTGGGCTCGGCCTTCCGATCGCTCGCGACCTCGCCCGGGCCTTGGGCGGAACTCTGGACCTGCGTTCCCGGCCGGACGGGGTTGGCTGCCGCTTCCGTGTCGCGATCCCACGTCATGCCCCAGGTCGGCCTTCCTCCGGCGCCGGTCAATTCCCCGAGACGCCCCGGCCGGCCGACGAGCGGGATCGATCTCACGCCGCCCGCTGACCTCACCGTGCATCGGGACGCAATACCGATCCAGAGGAGGAACGTCCACCGTGTGGCCAGTCCGATGACGCCCGAAGAACGCTCGAGACGCGTTGAGGAGCATTGACAGGGAGGTCAAGGCGTATATCCGACTCGGTGGGTCGCCTACCAAGCCGTCACCGGAAACCTCGACCACGACCCGCATCGCCGCCAAAGGCGGGAGAGTCGGGCGGGAACGAGCACTGACCTCCGCCACGATGGAAGCCACCTGGGTCCGCACAGACCACTCGATGAAGCCAACGGCGAACGACATCTGGTTGAGGTGCGCTGAACCCGGCCTGCGCCGTTGGACGCCGGGGTTGACCGCTCCCGGATGAACCGACTCGGTGCGCCGATACGTCTGCAGGGATGGGTGTGCGTTCCGCGCCGGGTTGTCTGGTGCAGCATGCCCGGGATCGGAGGTACCGATGACCAGACACTTCTCGGTAGGGGTGGGCTCGCCAGCGCCGCGCTCGGCCCGCGGTACCACTGCTCGGCGGGGGTTGCTGGCGCTGGTTTCAGCGGCGGCGATGGTCGGGTTCGTGGGCGCGGCGACGCCGGCGGCAGCGGCCTCGCGGCCGGCGCACCACGCGACGGGCTTCCGGCAGGTCGATCTCGTGTCCGATCAACCGGGCGTCGCCCCGCTGACCGACCCGGACCTGGTCAACGCGTGGGGCCTGTCGGCAACGCCGGGGACGGATGCGGCGCCGGGGTCTCCGCTTTGGGTTTCGGACAACGGAGCGGACGAGACCACGCTGTACACAGGGGCCTCGACCACGGCGGTGACCAAGGCGGCCTTGGTTGTTGCCGTCAGCTCGGGGGCACCGACCGGACAGGTCTTCAACACCGATGCGACCGGGTTTGTTGTTCACGACAACCAGGGTCACTCGGGAGCGGCGCGATTCATCTTTGTCTCGGAGAACGGCGGCATCGACGGTTGGAATCCGGCTGTCGGGGCACGTTCGCCAGGGACGACGTCGACGGTAACCGAGGTCGCGGTGCAGAACGGTGCCAACGCGGTCTACAAGGGCCTGGCCATCGCCACGGCCTCGAACGGGCACACTTACCTGTACGCCGCCAACTTCCGCTCCGGCCGAGTCGAGGCCTACGACAACACATTCACGCCCGTCGAGCTTCCTGGCGGGTTGTTCGTGGACCCGCGGATCCCAGCCGGTTACGGCCCGTTCAACGTACAAGAACTCGGAGGCAAGCTGTACGTCGCCTACGCCAAGCAGGACGCCACCCTGCGTGACGACGTCGCCGGTCAGGGCCATGGCTTCGTCGACGTGTTCACCACGGACGGCGCCTTCGTTCGTCGGTTGGTCACGCGCGGCGTTCTGAACTCCCCGTGGGGTCTGGCGCTGGCCCCGGCCGACTTCGGCCGACTGGGCGGCGCACTGCTCGTTGGGAACTTCGGCAACGGACGCATCAACGCCTTCAACGCCAAGACTGGGACGTATCTCGGCCAGTTGCGCCGGCCCGATGGAAGGCCGATTGCCATCGACGGGCTCTGGGCGTTGCGGTTCGGCAATGGCAACGCCGCCAAGACAACTGAGCTGCTGTTCAGCGCGGGACCGGACGGCGAGTCCCACGGTCTCCTGGGCAAGATCGTCGCCGTGGATTAGGCCGCGCCTCCCACAGCGCAACCCGTCCAGGGGTGGCCGGGCCCGGGCCCGGCCACCCCTCGATGCGCTGACGGTCGGGCAGGTCGCGCCCCCCAGCGGCAGATCGACGCTCTCCTTGTCTTCATGAGCCGAGGAGGTCTGCGTCGCTGCGTTGTGAGCAACGACTGTCGGTCGGGGGGAGCGAGTCGATCCCGCTGCCACGAGGCCGAGACGTTTGTCATGCATTCACATGCCGGTACGGGTCAGCGCTGGGGGCCGGGATCTCGGCGCGAGCGGCGGTGACCGTCAATGGAGGTGTGCTCGGGAACTGGATCGTCGCAGTCCGCCGTCTCGGCACACCGGCCCGGTGGATTGACGTCGGGCCATTCACCGAACCTCTTCATCCACGGTTCGTAGCGCGACGTCGATCACCGCCTGCCCGATGCTTGCCGACGCCTGGTTCAACCGTGTTCGTCAGCAGAGATCAAGACACAGTCGATCGTTGAACGGGCCAGCGGAAGGCGTCCCGATCGGGTCAGCTTGTTACTCGGAGCGGGTCCACATTCGCAGCACGTGCACGATGCGCCGATCCGGGAACACTCGTCGACGAGCCGAGGTTGTCGATCTTGATGTGTAGTGATCCGGGCCACCCATGCAGCCGGGCTTCCAGCCATGCCGCTTCAACGGGTGGCGACCGCGCTTCACTGGCCCAGCTCGGGCCCTACGCACCCTGCTGCAGGAAAGCGGAGGTGGCGGCCACGACGGAGTCCCCAGTCGGATCGACGAGCTTACGGGCCGCAAGCCCGGTGGTCACCGGGGAGGACTGATATCGGAAGTGAGGCACGGCTTCTCGCGCGATCGCGGCGATGAGGCCGCCGACATCGACGGCCGATTCGCCGGCTCCCATTAGGCCCGCCATCGTCCCGTTGTATCGCGTCAACAGTTCAACATACGGGTCATCGGGATCCACGTCGGTCACCCGACCGCCCGTGTTCCGCAGGAACGCTGTGCGAACCGGCCCCGGCTCCAGCACGCTGACGTAGACGCCGAAGGTCGTCAGCACCGGGGCGAGACCCTCCATCAGTCCCTCGACCGCGAATTTCGACGCGTTGTACGCGTCGCTGAACGGCATGCCGATGATGCCATTGGTGCTGGTGACGGTGATGATTCGACCGGCACGCCGGACGCGCATCGTCGGTATGACCTCCCGAGTCGTCCGTGCAACCCCGAGGAAGTTCAGCTCGAGCACACGTCGCAGCTCCTCATCGTCGAGCTGCTCCAGCGTGCCACGGTGCCCCGCCCCGGCGTTGTTGACCAGCAAGTCGATCGTTCCCCGGTCCGCGACCACAGCGGCAATACAAGCCCGCACCGAGTCGGCGACCGTAACGTCCAACTGGCGAACCTCGACGGCGGCATTGCCCGACGCAAGCGTCCGCAGGTCGTCCGCCCGCTCCGGCACCCGGGCCGTCGCAATCACGTGCCACCCGTCGGCGGTCAACGCAGCGACAGTTGCCAGCCCGATCCCACTACTCGCCCCGGTGACGAGGGCAGTTCCGCGGACGTCCGTCACGGGATCATCCTGCCGCTGTTCGGGCCGGCCCGCTCGCCGCGCACGATCCTTGCCCCCGGACGGGTCCGGGAGCGCCAGCACGGCTCTTTTCCGAATGAGCATGCGGCAATGAAGACGTCCAGTTGTTGACCCGATCGCTCGACCCCAAGGGCACCGGTCGGACACGATGGGCTATGCGCTGGATACCGGACCTCAACGCCGTCGCGATCATCTTCGCCGACCGGCCACCAGCAGCAGAGAACCACTGACATGACCAACGCCTTCACCTTTGACGAGACTCACTCTGGTCGACAATCCTCGACCTACGGCTTGATGTTCTGGTTGGCGTGGAAGAGGTTGTCCGGGTCGTACATTCGCTTGATATCGACCAGCCGGGCGTAGTTGCCGAGGTAGTTGTCCTGAATCCGGGACTGATCGTCCTCCTGCATGAAGTTGATGTAGCCGCCCGGTTCGGAGTGCGGCGCGGTCGCCTCGTAGTAGTCGCGCACCCACTTGATCCGCGCGTCATCCACGGCACTGTCCTGCCACGCGGCAATGTAGACGGGCGCGAATGTGGCGTGCCGGTACGCGAAGGCAGTCTCGTCGGCCGCGACACGGTGCGCCGCGCCATTGATCGAGTACAGGTGCATCGTGGCGCTGACCTCGGGGACGTTCGGACCGTTGAGCAGGTGCTCATCGATGGCAGCGTCTGTCAGTTCAGTGACATAGTTGCCCTTCCAATAGCTGCGGATGCCCTTCGGGAAAATCGCGTCGAACGCGCTGTTGAGCCACGGGTAGGGCATCGGGGCGACCATCTCGCCGACGCGCGGCGCCAAGTCGCGGAACGGGGCCATCGCCGCGTCACCCGCGTCGATCGGCCCGGTGAAGTGCACCACCGCGATGGCGAAGGTGTCGCCATGTCGGGCTTCAGGCACGAAGGGCAGCGGTGGCGCGATCTGGAACGCGGGAAACCCCCCGTACGTCTCCGGAGCGTCTTGGATCCAGTCCCGCCAGAAGCGGAACAGGTCGCCCGCGTGATCAAGCTCGTAGAAGAACAACCCGACGGTGACCGTGTCCACCGGGTGAAGTCGGAACTCGAAAGACGTTACGACGCCAAAATTGCCGCCGCCGCCTCGGATCGCCCAGAAGAGGTCCTCGTTCTCGGTTGTGCTGGCTCGCATTGCCTTGCCGTCGGCGGTGACCAGGTCGGCCGACAGCAGGTTGTCGATGGACAGCCCGTACCCGCGAGTCAGGTAGCCGATGCCGCCGCCGAGGGTGAGACCTCCGACGCCGGTGGTCGAGACGATCCCGCCCGTCGTCGCCAAGCCGTAGGCGTGGGTCGCGTAGTTGAAATCGCCCCAGGTCGCGCCCCCGCCCACCCGAGCGGTCCGGCCGGCCGGATCGACCTGGACATGCCGCATCAGGGACAGGTCGATGACCACGCCGTCATCGTTGCTGCCAAATCCGGGCGCGCTATGGCCGCCACCGCGGACGGCGAGGTCTAAACCATTCTCACGGGCGAAGTTCACCGCACCCATCACGTCCGCGGCCTGCTCGGCGCGGACCACTGCCCGCGGTCGCCGGTCGAACATTCCGTTGTGTACCGCGCGGGCCTCGTCGTACCCATCGTCATCGGAGCTGATAACCGGGCAGCGCACTTGCTCCCGCAGTTCGTCGATGCTCATCTTGCACCTCGTCCCGTCGCGTCCTCTTGGCTGAGGCGCTCGACACTGGTCAGGAAAAGTATGCGCCGCCTGAACCCCTCCATCATCACTAGTTTGGGAATATTTCAACCCGATCGAGCGAACAAGACACGGATTGTGGACCGTTGCCCATCGACTGATCACGCTCGGTGACGCAGCTTGCGATGCGGAGCGGCCAGCAGGTTGCTCGAGAGTGGATCGATGCGGTGGGGGCGGCCCGACGGGCGAGCCGTGGCCGGTCCCAACCTGTACTCCCGGTGCGAGCCGCGCAGGGCACGCCGAACGACCCCAAACCCACCAAGGCACACCGTTGCAAGGTGACTCCCCCGGCCTGTCCGGACGCTCCAGAGCTTGGGAGGCTTGGAGTCATGCCAGGAGATTCAACGAGGCGGTACCCGCTGGAGCTGAAGCAGCGGGCGGTGCGGATGGTCGCGGAGATCGCCGGGGAGCACGAGTCGGAGTGGGCGGCGATGGGCCTGCGGCGACCTCCCACCAGCCGAACTCGAGGAGGCGTTCTACGCTCAAAACAATCCCAGCAACCCGCCGGGCTCACCGTTTGACCCAGTCTCCGGACACGCCGGGCGGATGTCCGTGGCCATGAGAAAGTCCCCACTGGTGGCCAGGTGAGGTCCCCGGTGGTGGCCGGGTAGAGGTCCCCACCCGTTCGTTTCGTGTCCGCGTGTCGGAGTCGTGGAGTGGGCCCTGGGCGGTGACGGTGGCGGTGCCAACCAGTCACCAGCACCGCCCAGGGAGCTCCCATGTTGTCAGCGAGGGAACGGATGGACATCATTGCCGCCTACCGTGAGGTGGGCACCTACCGCGGGGCCGCGCAGATGTGCGGGGTCACGCACAAGACGGTCCGGCGGGTGATCGAGCGGTTCGAGTCCGGCGATCCGGCCGGGCCGCCGGCGCGACGGCCGCACAACTTCGACGCGGTGACCGAGTTGGTGGCCAAGCGGGTGGACACCTCGAACGGCAAGATCGAGGCCAAGCGGCTGTTCCCGGTGGCCAGGGCGGCCGGGTATCAGGGGTCGGCGCGGAACTTCCGGCGGTTGGTCGCGGAGCAGAAACGCCTGTGGCGTAGCAATAATCATCGTGGTCGGCGGCCGGCGGTGTGGGCGCCGGGTGAGTACCTGGTGATCGATTGGACTCCGTTGGAGGGCGGTTGGCACCTGTTCTGCGCGGTGCTGGCGTGGTGCCGTTGGCGCTATGTCACGTTCGCCACCGATGAGCGGGCTACCACGTCGCTGGCGTTGATCGCCGACGCGATGGCCGCCGCGGGCGGAGTGCCGAGGCGGGTGCTGGCCGACCGGATGGCGTGCCTGAAGGGCGGGGTCGTGGCCAACGTGGTCATCCCGACCCCGGACTACGTCAGGTTCGCGTCGCACTATGGCTTTTCGCCCGACTTCTGCCACGCGAACGACCCGGAGTCCAAGGGGGTGGTGGAGAACCTGGTCGGCTACGCCCAGCGGGATCTGGTGGTGCCGCTGTTCACCGAGGCCAAACTCGCCGGCCGGCCGGTCAGCCTGGCCGAGGCCAACACGGCCGCCCGGGCGTGGATGGCCGAGGTCAACGCCGCGGTCCACTCGGAGATCGCCGCGATCCCGGCAGAACGGCTGCTGGTCGAGCGTGACCTGTTGGGCCCGTTGCCGTCGCTGCGGGCCGAGGTCGGGCCGCCGCCGGTGACCCGCAAGGTCGACCGGCTGTCCTGCGTGCGGTTCGCCTCGGCCCGCTACTCGGTGCCCAACCGACTGATCGGCGCCACCGTACGGCTCGTTCCCGACGGCGGGCGGCTGCTCATCGTCGACCCCGCAAGCGGTGAGGTGGTGGCCGATCACGAGTTGACCCAGCCCGGCGAGGTCCGCCTCGACGACGCCCACTACGGCGGACCACGCCCGGCACCCAATCGTGGTCCGCGACCGAAAACCACTTCGGAGAAACAGTTCTGCGAGCTGGGTGAACCCGCGCAGCGGTGGCTGGTCGGGGCCGCCGCGATCGGCAACACCCGCCTGGCCGCCGAATTGGACGTGCTGCTCGCCCTGTCCGCCGCCCACGGCACACAAGCCCTGCTGGACGCTTTGGCCCGGGCGGTCGCGTTCGGCCGGTTCCGTGCTGCCGACGTCCGTTCCATCCTGGCCGCCGGCACCGCCGCACCCAACCCCGTCCCCGCCGGTGGTGCGCTGGTCCTGGACCTGCCCGCCACCGGAACACCACCGACGTCGCTGGACGCCTACCGCCTGGACCACCTCACCCACACCACCGCCGACCAACCCAGCACTGTCGAAGGAGAAGCCCGATGAGCAGCACCAGCACCGCCCCCGTCCCGCCACCGGCGCCACCGGAGCTGCCAGCGGACCTGGCCGCCGGGCTGCGCCGGCTCAAACTCGCCGCGATCCGCCACGCCGCACCCGAAGTGCTGCAGACCGCCAAAACCCAACGCTGGACCCCGCACGAGCTGCTGCGCGTGCTCATCGACGCCGAGATCACCGCCCGCGACGCCTCCAACGCCGCCACCCGCCTGAAGACCGCAACGTTCCCGGTCACCAAAACCCTCGACGGCTTCGACGTCGCCGCCTCCACGATCCCCGCCGCGACCATCGACTACCTGGCCGGCCTCGAGTGGATCCGCGCCCGGTCGAACCTCGCGTTGATCGGGCCGCCCGGCACCGGCAAGAGCCACACCCTGATCGGTCTCGGACACGCCGCCGTCACCGCCGGCTACCGCGTCAAGTACTACACCGCAGCCGATCTCGTCGAAACCCTCTACCGCGCCACCGCCGACAACTCCGTCGGCCGCACCATCGACACCCTGCTCCGCAACGACCTGATCATCTGCGACGAGGTCGGCTTCGCGCCGCTGGACGACACCGGCACCCAACTCCTGTTCCGCCTGGTCGCCGCCGCCTACGAACGACGCTCACTCGCGATCGCCTCACACTGGCCGTTCGAGCAATGGGGCCGCTTCCT
>Ga0134125_10009753_pt1 | contig 10797 bp, 10 predicted proteins | sample KB31751_FD_96464 | JGI IMG/M metagenome (GOLD analysis project Ga0134125, IMG submission 96464) | Terrestrial soil microbial communities with excess Nitrogen fertilizer from Kellogg Biological Station, Michigan, USA - KB3-175-1 | ecosystem: Environmental > Terrestrial > Soil > Unclassified ...
CCTTGGAGCACTCGGATACTTTCTTGTTGCGGGCCGCTCGCCGTTTGCCGGACGGAGTCCGGTGCAGATGCTTGCTGCGCATGTGTACGAGATGCCGCCTTTGCCATCCACGCATGTAGAAAGCATTCCGGAGGAAATCGACGGGATACTCATGCAGGCACTCGCAAAGAATCCAACGGCGCGTTTCGAAAATGCGCGAAAGATGGCGAGCGCACTGGAGGCCATTGCAGTTTGATGCACCCTGGGCCGCAACTCCCTTGCGGCTCGGCGGCAGCAGAGTGATGGCGATGACCGTCTTCCGTCGCTAAGATTCAGCGTGATTCCCGTCATCGCCGTCTCGAGGCTGGGCAAGCGCTACGGCCGCACCGTTGCGGTGAAGGATGTTTCGCTCGAAGTGTTCGAGGGCGAGATTTTCGGACTCATAGGTCCGAACGGCGCCGGCAAGACAACCACGATGGAGTGCGTTGAAGGCAACCGCGTTCCCGATACTGGAACCATTTCGGTACTCGGCCTCGATCCACAGCGCGACGCGAACGCTCTCCGGCAGCTGATCGGTGTCCAGCACCAGGAGGCGCAGCTCCAGAAGCGGATCAAGGTATGGGAGGCGGTGGACCTCTGGGCGTCGCTGTATCCCCGTATTGTTGATACCGAAGCGCTCCTCGCACAGCTTGGGCTCGGGGCCAAGCGCGACTCATGGTTCATGACCCTCTCCGGTGGCCAGAAGCAGCGGCTCTTCATCGCGCTGGCGCTCATCCACGAGCCCAGGGTTGTATTCCTCGACGAGCTCACCACCGGGCTCGATCCGCAGGCGCGTCGCGCGATCTGGGCTCTCGTGACCGGCATCAGAGATCGTGGCACAACGGTGTTTCTCACAACGCACCTGATGGAAGAGGCCGAACGACTCTGCGATCGCGTCGCCATCATCGAGCACGGATGCATCATCGAGTCGGGGACGCCCGCCGAGCTGGTACAGAAGCACTGCCCCGAACGGACCGCCGTGTTCACGAGCGATGATGCAGATGTCGCCCAACGCATGCAGGGTTCGGGCGCGGTCGAGCATAATGGTGCGACGTATACGATTCGCGGTGCGGGCGACGACTTCGTGACCGGGGTGATCAACGTGATAGCGCGAGAGGGCATTCGCGTGCGCGGTTTCCGTACCGAGATACCGACGCTCGAGGATGTGTTCCTCAAGCTGACCGGTCACGGGATCAGGGACTGATCATGCGGCGCGGACCGTTGCGGGGATTCTGGAAGCTCACCTGGCTCGAGACCAAGATTTTCATGCGCGAACCGATGGGCTTCGTCGGGGCGCTGCTGGTCCCGCTTTTGGTTTTCGTAGTACTGGGACGCGCATTCGGCATCGGCAAGCCGGTTGCCGCGCCAAAAGCTGACATACCGTTCAACGTTGCGATCCTTGCGGCGGTACTGATCGCGATCAGTGCGGTGCAATCGCTAGTGGCGATCATATCCATCTACAGGGAAGGGGGCATCCTCAAGCGCCTCCGTTCCACGCCGCTTTCACCGGTGACGATCATGGGTGCGCAGGTCGCAGTGAAGCTCGTGTTCACCGTGGTCAGTCTCGCGCTGCTCATGCTCGCGGGCCGGCGCCTTTTCCCGGGTGTGATGCACGTAAACGTATTCAGCTTTACCGCGGCGGTAGTCCTAAGCACGTTCAGCATTCTCTCACTCGGCTTCGTGCTGGCCAGCCTGGTACCGACACCGCGATTCGCGCAACCGATCAGCGCGGCGGTACTCTATCCGATGCTTGCGTTGTCGGGGCTCTTCTATCCATTGGATCGGTTCCCACGCGCACTCCGGGAGCTGGCGTACCTGTTCCCGACGACACATGCCGTGGCGCTGCTACAGGGCGTGTGGGATGGATCGGGTTGGAGTGCACACTGGCCGAGCGCTGCCGCGTTGCTCGTTCTGTTCGCCGCGTACACCGCCCTCGCGACCAGGGTCTTCCGCTGGGAGTGATTCCGGATTTACACTGGTGTCTCAGATTCCTGGATCAGAGAATGCGCGGCCGTGACACCAGTCCTTCGATGAACTAATTGTTGCCAGGAATTCTTTGCGCCGTGTGCGGTTCATCTTTCACACGTGTTTCCGTGCGGAGGGTGAAGATTTCGAGGTAGCCGGACGGGCCATCTGCCTCCACCACTCCCGAATTAGCGCCATCCCAGATTTTGCGAACCACGTCTGTGCCGTTGTACTCGACCCACGTGGTCGAGCCGGTCAGCGGATGCAGGAGGCGCCTTTGATGAGTCTTCCAGGTGTGCAAGTGCCAGACGAGGCAGCAATATGACAGCCACGCTACACGACAGCACAAAAAGCCTACAATGTCTGAAAACGCCCGTCACTGCTCCCTCCATGTATTTGCACTCATGCTGTCATGGCTCATCGTTTAAGGGATGCTGGATCGCAGCGCTGAGAAGTTACGTGAAGAGGGGTGTCGTTGAAATAGCCGTTTTGGTAAAATTGGATGTGACCATTCACGCCACAAAGCATGAAGTCGAATACGCGATGGGCGGTAGCTAACTCACAATTGCGTGATACCATGTCGCTCGATGCAGCCATGCGAGTAGAGCCCGCGACACCCGTCGATCTTCCGGTCGTGCGCGCCGCATATGCGGACGCACGCACGATACAGCGCGAGCAGAACGCGATCGTCTGGCCGGAGTTCACAGACGCAGCCATCCTCGGCGAAATAGACGCCGGGAACCTCTTCCGCATCGTAGCCGCGGACTCGACGGCAGGGGTTTTCACGGTGGCGTACGAAGATGCGGCTATCTGGGGTGAGCAGGAGCGTGGTGCGCACATCTACTTGCATCGTCTCGCGAGGGTCTCCGGATATCGCGGCAGACTCATCGATGCCGTGCTGATGTGGGCACGCGCACAGTGCCACCAACTCGGTCGCGCCGGTATCCGCATCGATACGTGGGCGAGCAACGCCGCGCTTATCGCGTACTACCAGCGGTGCGGGTTTGATCTCGTGGGCCAGCGACGCCTCGCCACGAATCCGGGATTACCGCCTCATTACTACGACGGGATAGAGTTGGCGCTGCTCGAACAGCGTTGCGGCGGCGATGCCGCAAGCAACCACTAGATGCACACATGATCGCCGGACGGCCGCGGTAGTCCCGGCGGCTTGATTAATCGCCGTTCATCAAAATGGACTCTTCGACGTGGACGCGCTGGATCCGCAACTCAAACGTCCCGATGCGTCCGCGCAGCGCAGGGTCACCGCCGGCGAGACCATGTGCGTTGCTTCCACTCGCGCTTCCAGCTGCACGGGACGTTCAAGCACGCGTGGCGCGGTTACGGTCTCGATGCCAGGTTCACTCTTCATGTGCATTGTATTGCTCCCATGTTCTGATCGATGGAGAAGTGCGCTGAAGTCGTGGTACGGGATATCGCGCCGTCGCGGCAGTCATACGATGGCCTCGCGCGCGAGCAGCGCGCTCTTCCGCTCCACGCCCCATCGATAGCCGGAGAGCGCGCCATCAGTTCGTACCACGCGGTGACACGGAATGGCGACCGCGATGTTGTTGGACGCGCATGCCTGCGCGACCGCGCGAGTCGATTTGGGAGCACCGATGCGCCGGGCGACTTCTGCATAGCTCACAGTTGTACCGGCCGGGATCTCGCGCAGTGCCTGCCACACACGATGCTGAAACGCCGTTCCACGTACGTCGAGTGGAAGATCGAGCCCCTTGTCGGGCGCCTCCAGAAATCCCACGACCGTGGCCACGAGTTGTTCGAACTCTGCGTCGCCGCCAATCAGCTGCGCCCTCGCGAAGCGATCCTGAAGCGCGCGAACCAGTGTATCTGGGTCGTCGCCGAGTAGAATGGCGCAGACACCCGCGTCGCTCGCGGCGACGACGAACGATCCCAGTGAACATTCTCCGGCTGCGAATCGAATGACCGTGCCGTCGCCACTCGAGCGAAAGCTGGTCGGCGTCATGCCCAGAACCGCTGAGGATGTTGCGTAGAATCTCCCGCTGGAGGTGAAACCGGCTTCATAAATCGCTCGCGTGACGGTGCCGTTGCGTGACACGTGCGACAACTCATCCCGCACTCGGCGAGTCCGATGAGCCGCCGCATATGCCCGCGGCGTTACACCCGTTACCGCCTTGAAGACACGATGAAAATGAAAGCGGCTCATGTTGGCGATGCTGGCGAGCTCGTCCAAGCTCGGTATGGTATCGGTGCTTTCGATCACGCGGCAGGCCTTCGCCACGACGGCGGCATACTGCTCAGCGAGCGGCCGCTCGTTCGGACGACACCGCTTGCAAGGCCGGAATCCCGCACCCTCCGCGTCAGCGATGGTTGCATGGAAGCGGACATTCTCCCGCCGTGCACGGCGCGATGCGCACGACGGGCGACAGTAGACTCCCGTCGTCTTCACGGAATAGTAGAATTTGCCATCGGCACTCGGGTCGCGATGCACCACAGCGCCCCAACGATCCTCGTCGTCGGCCATTGGGGATGTAGCCACCTGCGTCCTGGCTCGCTCTCGATGTTGCATAGCCTTGGTCTCCTGCGGGTATTCATCTCTGATATCACGCGCCGTCCACCGGGATAGCCGCGCCCTACCACATGAATATTGTACCCCGCTCGGGGATTGGCACTCCGAGTCTTGCTTTCGAATCCACGACGCGAACACGCATCGTTAGCGGCCCTGTCGCTTGGTATCGCAGACGATCGAATACACCGGGTATTCTTTCACGCCGACGCTGGCCGGCTGCGGCACCTGGGACCGAGGCAAGGCGCCGAGGTCGTTCCGTTCGGCGGGGGAGGCGATTGACTCTGCGGGGTCGCGGCGAGCTTCCGGCGCGCGAGCCCAGGCGATATGTCACGACGTAAATTTTCCTGCATGCGTGCAACACGTCCTTATTCTGCCTTGCTTATCGTAGCCCTGACCGTTCTCGGTGTCGCATCGTGCCGTGGCACTGAGGGCCACAAGCCGACGCGCTACGAGATAACCGCGCGCTTCCCGCATGACTCTTCCGCCTACACGCAGGGTCTCCTCTACGCCGACGGCGTGCTCTTCGAGAGCACCGGACTCAACGGCCGCTCCGACGTGCGACGCGTGGACCTTCGATCGGGTCGAGTGCTGGCGTCGAGACCGCTCGCAGCCAATCGGTTTGGCGAAGGGCTCGCCTTGCTCAAGGGTCGCCTGTATCAGCTCACGTGGAAGGCTGGCGTTGCTTACACATACGATGCGGCCACGCTGGTACCGCGCGATTCGTTCAACTATCCCGGAGAAGGGTGGGGACTCGCGACGGATGGAACGTCGCTGATCATGAGTGATGGATCCGACTCACTGCGCGTGCTGTCGCCAGAGACATTCAAGGTGCAACGGGTCGTTCACGTGCACTACAATGGCGCGCCGCTGTATCAGCTGAACGAATTGGAATACGTCAACGGCGAGCTGCTTGCTAATGTGTACCAGTCCAACTGGGTAATCCGAATCGATCCAGCGACTGGTGACGTACGTGAGACGATCGACTTCGCCGATCTATATCCGGATCGTCCTGCCTCGGCGGAAGTCATGAATGGGATCGCGCTGGCGCCGGATGGAAAGCAGCTTCTGCTCACGGGTAAGTTTTGGCCCGTGATGTTTCAGGTTCGGCTACGGTCGCCTCAGTCGCGACAACATATATAGATTTCCATTGATGTACGGCATCGGAGCTAGCCATGACCGAAATCGAACGTGCTAAAAAACTGCTGAAGTATGATGCGTGGGCGAACCTCGAAATGATTCGCTCGCTTTCGAGCGTTGCGGCGACAGTGCTGGAGAAGGCACAGCACGAATCGCCCAGGCCAATTCCGAAACTGATCGCGCACGTCATTGGCGCTGAATGGAACTGGCTCGCCCGAACACGGGGCGAACGACCGCCCATGGCGATCTGGCCCGAAATTGCGCCTGAGAATCTAGACTGTGCAATGGCCGACGTGCAAGCGGCCTGGCGTGCGTATCTCGACTCCCAGTCAGGCGGCGAGATGAGCCGCATCGTGACGTATGCCAACAGCAAGGGCGAAGAATACAGGAACACGGTATTCGACATCGTCACGCAAGTCGTCGTACACGCTGAGCATCACCGCGGACAGATAGCGCAAATGGTGCGCGCACTCGGTGGCCAGCCAGCGCTGACAGACTACATCCAGTACGCACGTACCGTCGGCTCCAGTTAGATTGGTTTTCCTCGCTCATGGAGCCTGTTGTCAAGCCACTCCGCCACAAAGCTCAGGAAAACAATGCCGGTAAGCACGTTCGTGTACGCAGCCCAGCTAAATGCAAATATTGCAGTATGAAGCAGGTTCAATAAGCCAGCCAGGCTCAGTAGTGGCAGGAGGATGCCGTCGATCTTGCAGTGCAGCCGACCGCAATGGCGACCATTGACATAACACGCAGCGCCGATCCAAAGCGTGGCAACGGTGAGTAGTATCCCGGCGAACGTAAACGAAAGCCGATGGCCGTTATACAGGTTGCTTGCTACGATCACGATGAGTACGGGGACACACCAGAGCCAGAGTACTGACCAGGTACGCAGCAAGTCTCGTTGATTGCGTGAGTTGGCGTTTACTTCAGTAGTTGCTGCTTTCATGATGTCTTCTGACCGGAGATATACGGGCTGGCACTTGTCTGCAGAGTTGGTAGGTGTCTTACCCCACCTCGCTCCTTGCGGTTTGCAATTGAACGTTGCGGGCCGCAAAACGTACGGCGTGACGTGACCACACTCGTCGCAATGGCTACACAGGATCCCACACGTACCTGTCCGTTACTACCGTGTCTGCTTTCCACGAAGCTGACCGAGAGCTTGTTTGGCCGCATCGCGTTGGAACGCCATCGGTGCACTCTGCGCCTGGGCCTGGATCTCCGTGCGGAATTCGTTCAGATCATACTTGCCGGCCAATCGTTCCCCTGCTTGCTGAACGGAAATGAAAGGATCGTGCAGCGCTGCACGTACGACGTCGGATAGCATCTGCCTCTCGTTTTTCCCCAGAGATCCCGGCCCTTTGAGTTCCGCGAGGGCGGCCAGTGCGCGGAGTCTCTGCTGTTCAGGCACGCCAGCTCGCGCATGGGACAGCAGAATCGGTCCGGCACGCGGATCCCGGGTAGCCACCAGACCGGCGAATACTCCTCCCATCACGTGTACGTTCGATTCAGTCGCTGCCGACGCCTGCAGTATGGAGAATGCATCCGGATCTCCCGACGCTCCCAATCCCTCGGCAGCGGCGGCCTCTACTGCGTAACTGGAATCATTGTGTAAAGCTTGCACCAGCGCCGTAAAGACCGACTGATCCTTGTGGAACCCTCCCAGCGCTTGTACTGCGGCGACGCGCACACGGCTGTCCGGCTGCCGCAACGCCGTAAGCAGTGCAGCTTTCGCGGCGTTCCCCCCGATCTGCCCAAGGCTTGTCGCGGCGGCGCTGCGCACGCCATAAAACGCATCCTTGCCGAGCACTCGTGTCAGTGCTGCAACGGCGGTATCCGATCCGGCGCCCTTGACTCCCCCAAGCTGCTGGGCCGCAGAGAAGCGGCTCATCATTGCGGGGTCCATCTCGACCTTTGCAATCAGTGCATCCAGCGGTTGCTGGAAATCCACGGTCTTGTCGATGATGTCATCCGGGTCGAAATCCACCCAGCGCGGCTCGAAACCAATTGGAATGTCAAAAACCTGGGTGTGCTGTTTGTCGCGGACCCGGATGTGTTTTGATTCACCGTTGGCACCGTAAAAAGCCAACTCAATCGGCATGTCGAAGATCGGAGTGAGCGCACTCGTCTGTTGAGTCTGCAGGACAGTTATCTCCTCGCGCTGCCTGTCCCGATCATATTTTGCCTGGACCTTATAGTCGGGATGGCCGGCCATGAACACCCATTCATGAAAAAACCAGTCGAGGTTCATCCCGGTCGATGCTTGCACCGTCTTGATCAGGTCAGCCGTCTCGACAGGGTGGCCCCGATATGATGTCAGGTAAGCATTCAACGCTTTGAGCAGCGCTTCGCTTTGCGAGGCCGGCTTCGATGCAGCTCGAGTACCATCAAGCACATTGCGCAACATGTCCAGTACGGCTGCGCCCTTCTCGTGAGTGATGTTATCGAACATCTGCAGGGGGTCGGAATACTGGTAATACACAATCGGCCGGGGAACGCCCTCCCGATCCTGTCGCTGCGCATCGAGCTGATCGTTCATGATCTGAAAGCGGAAGGCATCGTTGCCTTCGTGATACTGGGTATAGAGTGCCTCCATGTAGGTTGCAAAGCCCTCGTTGAGCCAGATATTGCCCCAGTCACGTCCCTGCACCAGATCACCGAACCAGTGCTGCCCCAATTCATGCGCAACCACTGACTGACTCGGATAATCGTGGTCCGCACGTTCATCGTGCAACGTCAAATCACTGAGCGTAGTTGCGCTGACGTTCTCCTGACCTCCGAAGATGAAGTTGTGCACGGTCGTTTGTGCGTATTGTTCGTAAGGATAGGTCACGCCGGTTGCACGGGAAAAAAATCCGATCATATCCGGTGTCAGATCGAAGGAACGTCGCGCCGTGGCCTCATTTATGTACCTGGGGACGTAGTAGTCGACCGGGATGTCCTTGTATCGGTCGCTGATCTTTCTCCACGGTCCGACTGCGATCGATATCAGATACGAGCTGTGCGGGACGCTTTCGACCCAGTCGTACGTTGTCTGGCGCCCATTGCGCGTCACTTTGACCAGCTTGCCATTCGATACGACACTTTGCCCCTCCGGCACCGTCGTGACCGTTTCGCTGGTGGACATGTCGTTAGGAAAATCCCAGCAAGGGAACCAGTAACGATTGAACTCGGGTTCTCCCTGCGACATGATCTCCCTGGGCCACTGCGGGTAATTCGCGTTGGGATTCACAAAGAACAAGCCCGTACGCGGGAAGCCGTGATAGACGATACGTACGTGCAGGTCTTGAGACGGGCTGTAGGCGCGATCCAGGGTTACCCATAGACGAGGATCTCCTGTCTCGAATTTCAGTGCGACGGGTTTACCGTTTGCCGGTTCGAGTGCCACTGAATCGATTTTCAGTTCCGAAGCGTTCAGATAGAATCGTGCGAAACGCGCCGTCAGCGGTCGAAGCGTCACCGATTCATCGCCGAAAACCTCGCCTTTCGACTGGTCGAAATGCAGAGTCAACTTGTAGTTTTCGACATGATACGTCCGGCTTGGCGCTCGCTGCGCAAGCTGTGGATTGCCGAACATATGGGTGCTCGAGCCAGGCACGGGCGCTTGCACTAGAAGGAGGCTGCTGAAAGCAGCCAGGATCAATCGGGCCACTTGGTGCATTTCGCGTTACTCCTGGCGCGGATCGTCTCGGAAGGTAGTCGATGTAGTTGTCACTGAGCGGGCTGCACTCTTTTGCGAAGATCATCGCCATGGTGGCGAACAGTGTCCTTGCAAGCTCTCTATTGCAACGGCGAATCGGTTCGGCAAGCCAGGGCACTCCTGTGACGCCTGAAGCTGCCACCTTGACGCGAGTACGAAATAAGGGACGCTGCTGTTGCTCGTAACAGGTATCGTTGGAGTAAGAGCTTGATAAGTTGCCGCGAAATGGATACATGACGGCAACATAGATATTACAATTGCGATGCTACCCGGTGTCGTTCCCGGCCCCCGGCCCCGGCATATGGTGCGGTACTCGAGTTGACCCACAGCTCGCGCGCGGTCGACGTGGGCGCGACGGGATAACCACCTTCTGACGCGAACGCGCCATCGTGTGAAGCTTGTGGTGCCACGCTCACATGAGTGAACGGCGAGTTCAGCTCCAGCGGAACACTTGTAGCACGTGCTGTGCGACCCATGACGTTCGCCGTTTGAATATCTCGCTTCACCTCATTCGTATTTGGATCGTAATGGGCGACGCCTATCCTCTTTATGTGTAGGAGAGTTCAACCTTTCCGAGGAGAGTTGATATCGCGCATGATCCCCGTTGGTCACGGGACCCGAACGTGCAGGAATGTCTTGATCGGGCTTGCCGTGAGTGTACTACTGACTGCGCGTGGAAGCGATTCGGTGACCGCGCCAGCCAGCGCGGTCACCATGAGCTTTACGTAGTCATCAGGGAAGCCTGGTCTCATTCCGATCAGTAGGGAGAGAAGCGCCAGATCTTTTCAGTGTTGGTCCGACAACGGCAAAACCGGCAAAAGCCGGTGACGCAAAACTTCGAGGCTGCCGCGGTGGCGAGTGATCTTGAATGACACCTTCCATCCGCAATGCCGGTCGAGTTCCCGAAACACAAACACTTTTCTGGAGATCGCCCACATGTTCAAGCTCGCCCAGTATTCAGCTATCATCCCACATGTCAGTACGCGGACGGCGACGGTGGTCACACTCGTCGCTTTAGCCTCTGCGTGTTCCGGAGACCATTCGCTCACCGACCCTGGTGCCGCCGCGTCAAAGAGCATGACTATCTCATTCGCTACCAGGACCGTGGCGCCCGTTATTTCAGCGCAGAACAACACCCCCTTCCAGGCGCAGGGAGATGTACTGACTCCGGCAGGCCACGCGGCCAGGTCAATTCAGGCAGTGAATGGCAAGGACACTCTGATCATCACGCGCGCGCAGCTGGTACTGTCACGCGTCGAGCTCACGCAAACAGCCGGTACGCCTTGTGACGACGACAGCTCTGCCTCGGGATGTACGGAGATCGAACGTCACTTCGTTCTGGTCGATCTCCCGACTGATACGTCGGTGCACACCGTTCTCAATGCGAACATACCCGATGGTACCTACGCATCGCTGGAGGCACGCCTTCGTA
>Ga0134125_10009755_pt1 | contig 10796 bp, 9 predicted proteins | sample KB31751_FD_96464 | JGI IMG/M metagenome (GOLD analysis project Ga0134125, IMG submission 96464) | Terrestrial soil microbial communities with excess Nitrogen fertilizer from Kellogg Biological Station, Michigan, USA - KB3-175-1 | ecosystem: Environmental > Terrestrial > Soil > Unclassified ...
GGTCTGTCCGGGCCCGGTCGAGACGCGCATGATGCGTTCACTGGAGGCACAGCGGAATCCCGGCGACCCGGAGGCGGTGCACAAGGCCTACAGTGCCGGCATGCCCTCCGGCCGCTACACGCAGCCCGAAGAGGTCGCGGGCGCAGTGCTGTATCTTTGTTCCGATCTTGCAGGCAATGTCACGGGGACACAGATCGTGGTGGATGGCGGGCGCACCGGCGCCGGCGGCGCGCCGCCGATGCGCCGCTGAATAAGAACAATCAACAGGAGGATTCGATGGCGGAACTCAACGACGTGTTCGAGATCATGGGCACCACGCGGTCGATGCGTCGCCTGAAGCCAGATCCGGTGCCGGATGAACTCATTTGCAAGATCCTGGAAGCCGGTGCCGGCGCCGCAAATGGCGGCAACACGCAGAAATGGCGTTTCCTGGTGATCAAGGACCCGGCGATCAAGAAAGCCGTGCAGGTCTGGTACAAGAAGGCGTTCGATGAGATCGTGGGGCCGCGCTACGCCAGCAGCGCACCGCCGCCCGGCGTGACGCCGGAGCGCTACACGCGTCAACACAGTGCGGTGGAGTATCTGACCGACCACTATCATGAAGCGCCGGTGTGGATCGTTGCGTGCCTGGAGGATGGCCCCTCACCCGGCCGCTCCGCCGGCGCCTCCATCTATCCCGCCGTGCAGAACATGCTGCTGGCGATCCGCGCGCTTGGGCTTGGCTCGACCCTGACCACGCGGCACCTGCAATTCGAGAAGGAGACCGAGGCTGCGCTTGGCCTGCCGCCCGGCGTGCACTCCTATGCGATACTGCCCGTTGGCTATCCAATGGGACGGTTCGGACCGGTCGGGCGCGGCAAGCTGTCGGAGATCGTCTACCAGGACCGTTGGGGCCAGCCCTATGCCGGTGTGGCGGCCGTGTAATGGCCCGCATCGGCTTTATCCGCGGCAAGGCGGATGTCGATCCCGAATATCAGGACATCGTGGACTCGGTCATCGAGGTTTTCGGCAACGTCCGGGGTCCGTTCAGTGTCCTGCTGCACAGCCCCCTGCTGGCGGACCGCGTGCTTGGCCTGGTGAAGTTCAACCGGGAAGCCTGCTCGGTGGAGGGCAAGCTGCGTTCGCTCGCCATTCTGGCAACGGTGCGGGAGCGCGAGTCGGAGTATGTCTGGGCGGCGCAGGTCGGCGCCGCCAGGCGAGCGGGTGTGCGCGAAGAGGCGATCGATGTGCTGCGGGCGAAGGGGGACCCGAACACGCTGCTGCCGGAGGAGCGGGACATTGTGGTCTACGCGCAGCAGCTTGCTTGCACCAATCGGGTGGACAAGGCGGTGTTCGACGTGCTCGATAATCGCTATGGCACCCCATGGCTGGTGGAGCTGACGGCGGTGGCGAATTTCTTCGGATTTCTGTCCGGCATGACAAATGCGTTCGAGGTGCCGGTGGCAGAGGGCGGAGACCGGTTCAGCGGTTAGAACGGCTTGATTGATTGAGGCGGAATCGCCGCACAGCGTGAATCGAATTTTCATGCGAACGGCCGTCAATCATGACCGTTCGCATCAATCATTGCTTAACGTGTCGCCAGCCGTTCCGATCACGTCCACAGTCGCTATTTATGTGCATCACGAGTCCGTGATCTTTCCTACGCACTGAGGCACCGAGCAGCCTTCCTACAGAACGATGTTGTGACGGCGCAGCACTGTTGCGCAGCTCAGCCGGACAATTCTACGGTTACAGCATTCGGTAGGGAGGGAAACGTGTCGGCCGAGGACGTGGTCGATATCAGTGATAGTCCGACCGATCGACGCAACCGCCTTTTTTGGCTCCGCGTCGGCGTCCCGATCGGTGGCGTCGCGCTGGTCATCATCGCGATCCTGTCCATTACGCTCTATGCGGATCGTGTAAATCGCGCCGGCGTCCTGGGACTTTCGGGCGACGTCCTGGACGCGATGCAGGATCGCATCCAACTGGAGATGACCAGCTACTTCGAGCCTGCGACCCGAGCGACGCGACTGGCGCGCGACATTGTCGCACGCAACGTCATCACTGACCCGCGCGCCGCGCTGGAAGCGTTTGCATCCAGCGCCCTGCGGCAGATCCCGCAGATCAATGCGCTCTACAGCGGCGACGCCCATGGCAACTTCATGATGGTCCAGCGCGGCGCCGCCGGCGGCACGAACACGAAGCTGATCGTCAATACGCCAGGCGCGCGCATGGTGCAGTGGATCCATCACGATGCCCAAGGCAGCATAACGGGACGCGACAGCGATCCAGAGGACAATTTCGACCCGCGCACCCGCGTCTGGTATCAGGGTGCGCTCAAGACAAACGACGTCTACTGGTCCGACGTCTACGTCTTCTTCACCGACAAGACGCCTGGGGTGACCGCATCCATCCGCTTTCGCGACACGGACACGGGCGAAAGAGTGTTTGGTGTCGATATCACCCTGAAAGCCCTCTCTGGATTTCTGGCCTCGCTGAAAATCGGTGCCACCGGCCGAGCCGTGATCGTGGACGATACAGGGCATCTCGTCGCTGCCCCTGATGCCAGAAAGGTCCTGCAGGACAACGGCGGCCAGCTTGTGACCGCACGCATCGACCAGCTGAACGATCCAGCCCTTCTGGCTGCCTATGACAGGTTCCGCGTGGAGGGTTATGGCCGGCGGATTATCCCGGTCAACGGCACGCAGATCGTGTCGATCGTCGCACCCCTGCCATCCGTCGGGCGGAACTGGGCGCTGCTGCTGGTGGTCCCGGAAAGCGACTTCACGGGATTCGTCGCGAGCAACGGCCGCAAGACCCTGATGCTGTCGCTGGTGGTCGTCCTGCTCACCGCGCTGCTGGCCGCGCTGCTCGTGCGACAGGGTCTGCGCGCCGACCGTACCGCGCGTGCGCTGCTCGAACGTGGCAGGGCGGTGGAACAGCAGAGCGTGGCGCTGGTCAATCTCGCGCGCCAAGCCAACTTGTTCGACCCCATGCAGGAAGCCCCGATGCGGACGCTGGCCGAAATCCTTGCCGGCCTTGGATCGGCGCGGCGCGCCAGCATCTGGCGAATCCTTGCAAACCGGCGGGCGCTCTATTGCGGGGATGCCTACGAGCCCGCCAGCGGTGGACATAGCGGCGGCTTTCAGCTCATGCGTACCGAACTGCCGCAATTCTTTGCCGCTTTGGAGACGGGCGATGCATTGGAGATCGGCGATGCCGCTGACGACCCACGAGGCGCCGAGTTCCACCGTGTGCTGATGCACCCGATCGACACAAGGAAACTGCACGTCATCCCCGTGCGCGGAACGGAACATGTATTGGGTGCCGTGATTCTGGAAGACGGAGCATGGCCGGCCGATACGCGCGACTTCCTTGTCCTGGTCGCCAATATGCTGGCGATCCGATTCGGCAATGCCATCGAACCGGCCACGGGACACGTTGATGAGGCAGAGGCCAGGCCGGCGGCATCCAGCGAGCGCAGCTTTACCGCCGACCTCGCGCTGCGCGGCTTGGCGTCACCCGCGATCGGCGCAGAGGTGTTCCCCCGCATTGCCGTGATGGTGATCAAGCTCGCCGATCCCGCCGCCATGGCTATGCGCAATGATACCGATAGCTCGGTGCTGGTCGATCGGATCGCCGCTGCATTGCAGGACATCGCGGACGCGCATGCGATCCCCTACATGAAGATCTCCGGCCACGACGTGATCGCCGCAGCCGGTTTCGCATCGGATGACCAGACAGCGATCATAAGGATTGCCGACGCCGCGGTTGCCGCGCGCGATCACTGCCTGGAACTGTTTGAGGCAATGGGTCCCCGGCCTTCGTTCCGCATCGGGCTTGATTACGGCATCGCCATCGGCAGCCAGGTCGGCCGGCAGCCACGCCTGTTCAACCTATGGGGCGACGCCGTGCGTACGGCGGACGCAATGGCCGCGTCCGGTGCCGCGCCCGGTGCGATCCAGGTGAGCGAGGCAGCGTATCAGCATCTTCGCCAGCATTTCCTGTTTCGCCCGCGCGGCAATTTCTACCTGCCGCATCTCGGGGCAACCCATACCTTTGTTCTGGGAGGGCGCCCGTGAGCGGGCGTGCACTCGCCTGGACCACACACTGGTCGCTGCGTATCGCCGCGGCGGTCGGGCGTGCCGTGCGGGTCCGCGCACAGTTCCTGCTCATGCTGGCAGCACTTGCCTGGGGCGTGCTGCGCGAAGCCTGCTACCCCCGCAACTGGCGGCGCTCGGTGCGTGCGGAGTTCCGCCGCACATTGCACCAGGCGGCGGGAGGTGGACTGGCGACCACGCTGGTGACAGCGGCGCTGACCGGTCTCGCCATGGTATCCCAGGCACTCTACTGGCTGGGGCTGGCCGGGCAGGAAGAGCTGGCCGGACCAATTCTGGTCACGGTGCTCGTGCGCGAGTTGACACCATTGCTGATCGGCCTGGTCCTGCTCGGCCGCAGCGGCACGGTGACGATTGCCGAACTTGGCCTGATGCGGGCCGGCGCTCAGATGCGGAGTCTTGTCGGGCAAGGGATTGATCCGTTCCTTCTGCTGGTGTTGCCGCGCGCCCTCGCCTTTGCGCTGGCCGCATTCACGCTCGGCATGCTGTTCGCCACGTCAGCATTGGTCGTGGGCTTTATCACCGGCAGCTTGCTCGGCGCGGTTCAAGGCTCACTCTTTTTGTTCTTCGATCACGTCCTTGCGGCGATGCGCAGCGTCGATTTCGCCATGTTTCCCTTGAAAATGGTGTCGATCGGATTTTTGGTGGCACTGACCACCTGTCTCACCGGCCTGACTGCGCGGGCAAACGACGACACCGCCAGCCTGCTACCACGCGGCTTCGTCCGCGGCGTGCTTGCCATCATGATCACCAGCCTGCTGTTCAGCGCGGTGGCATAGATCATGGTGGCATAACGCATGTCCGGCGCGGCACCCGTTCTGGAACTGATCGACGCGCTTGCCGATCCCGCGCAAAGCGGCCTGCCATCGGTGCCGGTGGATATCAGCCTGATGCCCGGCGACTGCGCGCTGATCGACACAAGGGATCAGCCACTGGCAGCAGAGTTCGCCGATCTGTGCTGCGGCCTGGTACCGCTGCGCAGCGGCCACGTCCGCTTCCTTGGGCGTGACTGGGCGGAAATCTCCGAGGAGCAGGCCGCGGCGCTGCGCGGCCGCATCGGCCGTATGTCCCAGGCCAGTAGCTGGATCGACTTCCTTGGCACGGACGTCAACATTCTGCTGTCTCAGTTGCACCATACGACGCGAGCGGAATCGATCCTGCGCGAACGCGCCGCGGATCTGGCGCGTCGCTTTGCCTTGCCGGGGCTTCCATTGGCACGGCCGGCCGAACTGACTGCCGAGGACCTGGCACGCGCGGCCTGCGTGCGGGCCTTTCTGGGCGAACCGCTGATGATTCTTCTGGAGAGTCCGGCGCAGGGCCGCTTCGCGGATCTGATGCCATCGCTCCTTGAAGCCGTCGTCGAAAGCCGTGATCGAGGCGCAACCGTCATCTGGCTGACACGCAGCGACATGGTCTGGGCCGATCACGCGTTCCCGGCCACGGTGCGGCTGCGTTTCATGGAACGCGGTCTGATGCCAGTGCGAAACTGACATGGTCCGGCTACGCCATACCGACGAATGGGTCGGGCTGATCGTGATCGTCGCCGTTCTTGCGTTTCTAGGCGCGATTCTGGAGGCCGGGGTGCTGCGCGTCTGGTTCCGCCCGGTGGCCCATCTGCGCATCATTCTGCCGCAATCGGGTGTCGGCGGACTCGCCTCGGGTGCCGATGTGGAGGTGCTGGGCATTCATGCCGGCACCGTGCGGCGGATCGTGCTGAATCCCAACCAGCAGATGTACGCGGAAGCGGACATCGATCTGCAGGCCGATCCGTTCATTCGCCGCGACAGCCATGCGGTTATTCGCCGCCGCTTCGGCCTTGCCGGTGCCGCCTATGTCGATATCTCGCGCGGCACGGGTGAGCCGATGGACTGGAGCTACGCTGTTATCAACGCGACAACTGAACGGCCGCCGACCGATACGATCAGCGCCATGATCGATGAGATGCGCCAGCGGATCCTTCCCGTGCTGGACGACACGAAACGCACGATGGACGCCATCGCGGCAATCTCCGACAACATGCAGAAAGGCCAAGGCACGCTGGGTCGCCTGCTGTCGGACGATACGCTGATCCGCCAGGCGGAGCAGGCCGCGCAGACCGCACAGCAGCAGATCGCCTCACTGTCGCCGCTGATCGCGCGGCTCGACGATACGACGAAGCGCGCGGACGCGCTGATGCAGCTTGCCTCTTCCGAAAACCAGGGTATCCCGCAACTGCTGCGCCGCCTGGACGCCATGATGGCAAACCTGCAATCGGCAACGCGCGATCTGGCACGCGCGACCCCGCGCCTGCCGGACATCGCGCACAACGTCGCTGGCGGCACGGGCAACCTGCCGGCGCTGCTGACACAGACGCAGGTCACATTGGGCGAACTTGACCGTCTGCTGACACAGATGCGCGGCCTGTGGCTGCTTGGCGGCAATGGCAGCCCGCCGCCGGCGTCGTCTCGTCTGCCGGCCGCGCAGATACAGCCGTGAATGCCGTCAGGGTCCTGGCCTTGCCGGCTCTGCTGCTGCTCGCTGGCTGCGGTGGCAATCGTCACGCGGACACGCCGGAGGACGCGGCCTTGCGCCGCAACGCCCAGTCAGCGGGCATGGCGTTTTCGCTGGAACGGCCTGCGGAGGCGGCTGCCCAGTATGGACGCGCGTTGGAACGTGCCCGCGCACGCGACGATGCCGGGGCGATCGGCGACTACGGGTACGACATGGCGGTGGCGCAACTGGCGGCCAATCGCCCGAAAGACGCGCTTGCGACCGTGCGCATGACGCGTGCGGAGTTGGCGCGCCGCGGGAAACCATCCTTTCCTGCGCTCGATCTGGCCGAGGCAACGGCACTCTATCGCCTGGGAAACAAGACCGAGAGCAGTCGGATCGCCGGGCAGGTGGAGGCCACCGCCGATCCCGCTGCGGCCGCGCGGGCGAGCTTCCTGCGCGGGTTGATTGCGGACGAGACCGGCGACATGGCTGGTCTCGACAACGCGCTGACGCGCCTTGCGCATCCGGCAAGCACCGACCAGCAGGCCGACCTGGATGAGTTGCTGGCCCGGCAGGCAATGCATCGGCGGCAGTTCCAGAGTGCGGCCACGGACGCCGAACACGCGGCCGATCTGCGGCGCACAATACTGGATTACCGCGGCATGGCGCGTGCCCTCGCCGTGGCGGCGGACGCAGAGGCGCACGCGGGGAACCTGCAGGCAGCGGCCAAGCTGTACATGCGAGCGGGGCAAAGCGCAGCGGCCCAGGGAGACACCGATGCGGCGCGCCAGTGGTTGCGTCGGGCGGCAGTGCCCGGGAGCGATCCGGCAACACGACGGGCGGCACAGCAGGCGCTGGCCGCGCTACCAAAGGGACCCGTGACGCCTGCCAGGCGGTAACGCTGTTTCAGTCACCTCTTTGCGCGGCGACGCGCCGGCGGACCCGTCAGCCGCCTTCGATTTTCGGGATGAAGAACACCTCCGCCCCCGGCGGAACTGCCTGGAAGTAGCCGGTCTCGTGCAGTTCGCCGTTGATGGCGACGGTGGTCTCTTCTTCCAGATGTTCCCCCAAGCCGGGGAACATCTCATCCATTGCCTTCAGCACGCCACGCAGGTTTTTCGCGTAGACCTCGAACTCCCGCACGCCGCTGGTGTAGCGGCGTGCGAAGCCCGAGGTGAAGACGACCCGCGCGGGTCCCTGTGCCGTGGTCCCCGACACACTCAGCCGGCGGACAGAGCCGCCAGGACGCGCGGCGGAGACATGGGCAGCTCGGTCAGACGCTTGCCGGTGGCATTTTCGATGGCATTGGCGATCGCGGCCATCGGCGGGCAGATATTCACCTCCCCTACCCCCTTGGCGCCGTAAGGATGTGCAGGGTTCGGCACCTCCACGAGAACAGCCTCGATCATCGGCAGGTCGGAGGCAACCGGGCAGCGGTAGTCAAGGAACCCGGCGTTATCGAGCTGGCCCTTGGCGTTGTAGATGTATTCCTCGTTCAACGCCCAACCGATGCCCTGCACCACGCCGCCCTGGATCTGCCCTTCGACGTAGCTGGGGTGAATGGCGCGGCCCACATCCTGCGCAGCGACGAAACGCAGGATCGTCACCTTGCCCGTCTCAGGGTCGACTTCCACGTCGCAGAACTGGGTGGAGAAGCCGGGCGCCTGGCCGCCGGCGTTCACGCCTGCGGAGGCGGTGATCGGCCCGCCGGTCGCAGCGGCCTTGGCCGCGATTTCCTTCACCGAAAGCGGCTTGAAGTCACCGACATTGGAGCCGGCCGGCTTGGCGTAGCCATCCTCCCAAACCACACCTTCGGGATCCACGCCCCAGATCAGCGCCGCGCGGGCGCAGAGCTCTTTCACCACGGTCTTGGTCGCGTTCACCACTGCGGTGCCGGTGGCGAAGGTGACGCGGGAGCCGCCGGTGACGTGGGTGTAGCCGACCGACGCGGTGTCGGCGACGATGGCGCGCACCTGGCTGTAGTCCACGCCGAGCGTTTCGGCCGCCATGATCGCCATGGACGCGCGAGAGCCGCCGATATCCGGGCTGCCTGTCGCCACCAGCACGGTGCCGTCGGCATTCACCTGCAGGGTCGCGCTGGATTCGCCGCCGCCGTTGAACCAGTAGCCGGAGGCAACGCCGCGGCCCTGGTTCGGTCCCAGCTTGGTCTGGTACGCCGGGTGCTTCATCAGCACCTCGACCGTCTCGGCATAGCCACCATGGGCATGCTTCGGTCCGGCCACGGTCGGCGTGCCGATGCGGCAGGCATTCTTCAGGCGCAGAGCCAGCGGGTCCATGCCGATCTTGCTGGCGCACATGTCCAGCACGCTTTCGACCGCGAACGCCGAGATGGGTGAGCCGGGGGCACGATACGCCGCCGACTTGGGTCGGTTGGAGACGACGTCGTAGCCCACCGCGCGCTGGTTTGGGATGTCATACGGTGCATACGCGCACAGGCACCCGTTCATCACCGGCGAGCCGGGGAACGCGCCGGCCTGGAACTTGTAGATGCCGTCGGCGGCAACGATGGTGCCGTCCTTCTTCACGCCGATCTTCACCCGCATCGACGCACCGGAGGTTGGACCGGAGCCGCGGAACACATCTTCCCGGCTCATCATCACGCGAACCGGCAGACCGGACTTCTTCGAGAGCGTGGCGGCCACTGGTTCGAGGTAGGTGACGGTCTTGCCGCCGAAGCCGCCGCCGATCTCGGCCGGTGTGACACGCAGATCGCCCAGGCGCGCGCCGATGATCTGCGCCGTCTGCGCGCGCATCTGGAAATGCCCCTGGCTCGAGGACCAGATCTCGCACTGGCCGTCAGCCTCATACTTCGCAACGCAGGCGTGCGGCTCGATATAGGCCTGATGCACCGCGGCGGTCTTGAACTCCTTCTCGATCACGACGTCGGCCGCGGCAAAGCCTGCATCGACGTCGCCCATCTGGAATTCGAGCCGCTTGGAGATATTGGACGGTTTCGTGGGGGCCGGCTCGATGCCGCGGGTGATCATGTCCTCGAACAGCAATGGCGCGTCCGGCTGCATCGCCTCATCCACGTCAATGACGTGTGGCAGGACCTCGTATTCCACCTTGATCAGCGACAGCGCCTCCTCGGCGATGCTGGTGCTGGTCGCAGCGACGGCGGCGATCGCGTGACCCTCATACAGCGCCTTCTCGCGTGCCATGATGTTGCGGGTTACATGCCAGAAATTCACCGCAACGCGTTCGGGTCCGATGTAGTCGAATTTCTGTTGGGGCAGATCAGCCGACGTCATGACGGCTTTCACGCCGGGCAGGGCCGCAGCCTTTGACGTGTCGATCGACAGAATGCGCGCATGCGCATGCGGCGACCGCAGCACCTTGCCGTAGAGCATGCCGGGCAGCTTCAGGTCCGCGCCGTACAGCGCCCGCCCGGTGACCTTCGGCACACCGTCCGGACGAATCGGCCGGGTACCGACCCACTTGAAACGCTTGACTGAATCGCTGACGATGGCTGTGTCGTTCACCGCAACCTCACCTGGCTATCGTGGGCATTGTACTTGCCCGGAAAGTCGCGCAGTAAGGCGGTAAAGGCAAGTCCCCCATGGATAGCCCTCCTGTCCGGACGGGCCGTAAGATCTGGAAAAGCGGCGGTTTCCTCGAACTTTGCGAAAAAGTCGTAGTAACTGCCACCATCAAGGGTCGATACAGGTGATCGTGCTACGTCAGCACGGCCTCGGTCTTGCGGCGGATCAGTTCGAAGTCGATCTCCCCGCCAAGCCCGGGGCCGGCCGGTGCGTGCATCAGCCCGTCCTTGTCGATCTCAAGCTCCTTCGCCATGCCGTATTTGTGCGCGCCGTCAGGCAGTAGGACCTCCCACATCGTGGTGTTCCTGAGTGCCATACAGAGATGCAGGTTGGCGAGGTTGTTCAGCGAATTGCCCGAATGATGTACCTCGTAGCGCATGCCGAATGCCTCCGCGAGATGCGCGGTCTTCAGCATCGTCGTCAGCCCGCCCTTGTTCGGAATATCGCCGCGCAGATAGTCGGTGGCTTTCTCGGTCAGCCAGATCGGATAGGTGTCCAGGCCGCCCGCCGGAAACTCCGTGGCCATGATCGGAATGTCCAGCTTCTGCCGCAGCTTGACGTAGCCGTAGATATCTTCGTCGGACAGCGGGTCTTCATACCAGTAATATCCCAGCTCCTCGATCGCCCGGCCGACACGCAGCGCATCCGTGTAGCTGTACGACCA
>Ga0134125_10009756_pt1 | contig 10796 bp, 9 predicted proteins | sample KB31751_FD_96464 | JGI IMG/M metagenome (GOLD analysis project Ga0134125, IMG submission 96464) | Terrestrial soil microbial communities with excess Nitrogen fertilizer from Kellogg Biological Station, Michigan, USA - KB3-175-1 | ecosystem: Environmental > Terrestrial > Soil > Unclassified ...
CTCATCACGCGGTGGATCAGCACCTTCACCCCCGATCCCGCGCCGCTGGCCATCATCGGGCCGCCCGGCACGGGCGAGCTGGTGGAGGCGACGCTGAAGGCATTCCACCACGACATCGGCTACCGGATCGCCCATCACGCCGATCTGAATGCGCCGCCGGCCGTCGAGGTCCACGAATACACCGAGGGTCCCGTATGGGACCGCGACGGCGTCGCGATCCGGGTGGCCCCCACCGATCACCGGCCGGTGGCCCCGACCATCGGATTCCGCATCGAATACGAGGCGGCGTCGGTGGCGCTCGCCGGTGACACCGTGCCGTGCGCGAGCCTGGACGAGCTGGCGGCCGGTGCCGGCGCACTGGTGCACACCGTGATCCGCAAGGACATCGTCGCCACCATCCCGCAGCAGCGGCTCGTCGACATCTGCGACTACCACTCGTCGGTGGAAGAGGCGGCGGCCACCGCGGCCCGCGCGGGCGTGGACACCCTGGTCATGACGCACTATGTGCCGGCGCTGGTGCCCGGCCAGGAAGAACAGTGGCGCGCGCTCGCGGCCGGGGAATTCGGTGGGCGCATCGAGCTCGGCGACGACCTGCACCGGATTCAGGTGGACGCACCCTCCTGACGCTGCCGGCACTCACCGCACCGACGAATCCCGTTGTGCCGCACGGGTGATGGCGACAGCGGCCGCTACCAGCCAGGTCAACACCGAGACCCGCGCGATCGGCAATATGACACCCAGCGCGGGCCAGATCAGCACCGCCACTACCGATTCGGCGAGGACGGCCGTCGCCAGGCCGATCCGGGCGACCGGCCCGGGTAGCACTCCCCGGGTCGCCCCGGGCGCCGTCATCGCGGCCACCAGCAGGCCCAACGCCACGATGTGGCCCGGGCCGCCGGTGAGAAAGACCAACAGGTAGAGCGCTCTGACCAACGCAGTGTCGGCATTGACTTCCGGCCACGACATCGTCCAACCCAGCAATCCGGCGAGAGCGAGCGCCCCGGCGGCCAAAATGCCGCCGGTGAGCGCGATCGTGGCGGCCGCGGCGCTGGCTCCGAGTTGCCTCAACCGCGCGCCGGCCATCGCCGCGTAGATCGCCAACGGGACCGACGACGCGAACGTCGCGACGGCGATGACGCGCACCGCCGCCGGCTGGGCACGCACGTACGCCGCCACCGCACTCGCCGGGCCGTACGGCAACGGCATGACGCCACCCATCCCGACTCCGATCGCGATCCCGCCGAACAGCAGCCCGATGCAGAGCAGGGAAAGCGACGTCAGGGGCGGCCCGCTGCGGCCGGGGTGGTTCGCGTCGAGCCGAGTCGCGCCGTCGGGTGCATCGTTCATCACGCAACGGTATTCCCCGCTAGGCGAGCCGGGTGACCTCCACGGTCACGTCCAGGTCGGTGGCGCCCTCCCCGGAGTAGATGCCTTTCAACGGGGAAACGTCGGCGTAGTCGCGGCCCGCCCCCACGCCGACGTACTGCTCGGTGATCTCGGCGTCGTTGGTGGGGTCATAGCTCCACCACGCGCCCGTCCAGGCCTCGATCCAGGCGTGACTTCGCCCGTCCACGGTGTCCCCGACGGCGGCGTCAGGTTTGGGATGCAAGTAGCCCGACACGTAGTGCGCGGGAATCCCCATGCCGCGCAACAACATCAACGACAGGTGCACGAAGTCCTGGCAGACGCCCTTGCCCTCTTTGAGCGCGTCCAGACCGGACGAGTGCACGCTGGTGGTTCCCGGAAGGTAGTCCAGCTCGTCGCGCACCCAATTGGACGCGGCGACAACGGCTTCGGCCGGCCCGTGGGTTTTGCTGAGCTTCTTGCCCACCGACGCCACCCGCTTGCTGGCCGGGGTGTGCTCCGTGGGGCGGAGCAGGTCGTCGAAGCGGTCGATCACCGCATCCGAGCGCAGATCGCTCCAGCCCACCTCGGTGGCCACCGGCTCGGCGCGCTCGGTCTCGACGACCGAGGAGGACATCACCGTGAGATCGGTGTGGGGCGCGTGCAGGTCGAACGCCGTCACCGCGGTGCCCCAATAGTCGATGTAGCGGTAGGACCGGGTCGCCGGGATGGTTTCGACGCGGTTGAGGATGACGTTCTGGCGGTTGTTCGACCGCGGGGTCAGCCGGGCTTCGTTGTAGGAGGCGGTCACCGGCGACTGGTAGGCGTACCCCGTGGTGTGCACCACCCGCAGCCGCCACATCAGCCGCCCTCTTTCCTGCTGACCAGTCGGGCGCGCCGGCCGGCATCCGACCACGCTACCCACGGCGTGACGTGAAAGTACTGCAACGCCAAGGCCTCTGCGACATCGCGGCAGGTGCGCTGCAAGCCCGCCAATCGGCTTTCCAACGTCTCCAGCAGCACGCCGGGCTGGACGAACTCCAATTCGCTGCGGGCCTGCCCGAGCAACCGCTGGCCCTCCGCGGTGGCCCCGATCCGGCTCTGCCGATTGTGGACCAGTTCGTCGAGGTTGTGTTCGGCCAGCCGCAGCGAATAGAACACCGAACGCGGAAACAGCCGGTCTAGCAGCATGAACTCGACCACCCGGCCCGCATCGAGCACACCGCGGTAGGTGCGCAGGTAGGTGTCGTGCGCACCCGCCGAGCGCAGCAGCGTCACCCACGCCGGGGACGAGGCGCTGTCGCCGACCCGCGACAGCAACAGCCGCACGGTCATGTCGACCCGCTCGATCGCCCGGCCCAACACCATGAAACGATATCCGTCGTCGCGCGACAGCGTCGAGTCCGCCAAGCCGGCGAACATCGCCGCCCGCCGCTCGACGAACGACAGGAAGTCGTGTGGCCCAAGGCGTTTGGCAGCACGTTCGCGTTCGGGCAGGGCGTGGTAGGTGGTGTTGAGGCACTCCCATATTTCGCTGGACGTCACCTCCCGCGCCGACTTCGCGTTTTCCCGTGCCGCGGTGATGGCGTCGACGATCGAGCACCCACCCTGGGCGTTGGTGCTATAGGCCACCAAATCGGTCAACGACCACACGTCCAGGTCATGGTCCGGCGGGTCGATGCCGAGCACCCGCAGCAGCAGGCGTGAAGCCTGATCGGGGTCGACGCTAGAATCCTCGAGCAATTGGTGCAGCGCCACGTCCAGAATTCGCGCGGTGTCGTCGGCGCGCTCGACGTAGCGGCCGATCCAGTAGAGCGCCTCGGCGTTACGCGCCAGCATCAGCGCACCACCCTGTGCTGCTGCTGTTGCTCGAGCTGCTCGCGGAGAGGCTGTTCGGTGGGTTGCGGCTGTTGCGGCGTCAGCCGCGGCGAGTCGTCCAACATGGGGTCGGGCATGGAGGTCGGCAACGAGCGCACCACCTCCGCCGCCTCGAGCTCGTGGTCGCCGGCCGACGCCCGCGATGCCAGCACCCAGGTGTCCTTCGAGCCACCGCCCTGGCTGGAGTTGACCACCCGTGACCCCTCGACCAGCGCCACCCGCGTCAGCCCGCCGGGCAACACCCACACGTCGTTGCCGTCGTTGACCGCGAACGGCCGCAGGTCGACGTAGCGGGGTGCCAGGGCGCTGCCGACCTGCGTCGGCACGGTCGACAGTTCCATCATCGGCTGGGCGATCCAGCTCCGCGGATCGTCGCGAATCTTCTTGGCGGCGACAGCCAACTCCTTCTGGGATGCCTCCGGGCCGAACACGATCCCGTAGCCGCCGGATCCCTCGACCGGCTTGAGGACCAGCTCGTCGATTCGGTCGAGCACCTCCTCACGTTCGTCGTCGAGCCAGCAGCGCAGCGTCTCCACGTTGGCCAGCAGCGGCTTTTCGCCCAGGTAGTACTCGATCATGGTGGGCACGTAGGTGTAGACGAGTTTGTCGTCGCCGACGCCGTTGCCGATCGCGCTGGAGATGACGACGTTCCCGGCGCGAGCGGCGTTGACCAAACCCGCCACCCCCAGCACCGAGTCGGCACGGAACTGCAGCGGGTCCAGGAAGGCGTCGTCGATCCGCCGATAGATGACGTCGACCTGGCGCTCCCCCTCGGTGGTGCGCATATACACCTGGTTGTCGCGGCAAAACAGGTCGCGTCCTTCGACCAGCTCGACCCCCATCTGACGGGCCAGCAGGGAATGCTCGAAATACGCCGAGTTGTAGACGCCCGGGGTCAGCACCACCACCGTGGGGTCGGCCTCGTTGGTGGCCGCGGAGCTGCGCAGCGCCCGCAGCAGGTGGGCGGCGTAATCGTCCACCGAGCGCACGCGATGCGTGGCGAACAGGTTCGGGAAGACGCGCGCCATGGTGCGCCGGTTCTCCATCACGTAGGAGACGCCCGACGGCGAGCGCAGGTTGTCCTCGAGGACCCGGAAATTGCCCTTTTCGTCGCGAATCAAGTCGATGCCGGCGACGTGGATCCGCACGCCGTTGGGCGGCACGATGCCCATCGCCTGGCGGTGAAAATGCTCGCAGGAGGTGATCAAGCGGCGCGGGATCACCCCGTCGTTGAGGATTTCCTGATCGCCGTAGATGTCGTCGAGGTACATCTCGAGCGCCTTGACGCGCTGGGTGATACCGCGCTCCAGCTTGGCCCACTCGGCCGCGGAGATGACCCTCGGCACCAAGTCCAGCGGAAACGGTCGCTCCTGGCCCGACAGCGAGAAGGTGATGCCCTGATCGAGGAATGCGCGGGAGAGCGCTTCGGCGCGGGCTTTCAGCTCCGAGGCGTCCGACGGCGCGAGCTCGGCATAGATGCCCTTGTAGGGGCCGCGAACCGCGCCCTGGGCGTCGAACATCTCATCGAAGGCCATCTCGTAGGCGTCCGAGGACGTGTTGTATCCGCCAAAAATGCGCTCAGAGCGCGCAGCGCGAAAACCCCGCCCGGTCTCCTCAAGCTGGTTCGTCAGACTCACTGTTTGGATGCTGCCTCAAATTGACGTTCTGGCAGCCCACGTGTTCCCGTTTTGGGAGAAAACGTAACTCACTGATAACCTGGGCAATCGCTGTGGTGGTATCCGGCGCCCAACCAAACGTCTGATCGAAGAAGGAACTCGAGCGTGGCCAACATCAAGTCGCAGCAGAAGCGCAACAAGACGAACGAGCGCGCTCGCCTGCGCAACAAGTCGGTGAAGTCGTCGCTGCGCACCGCTGTCCGCGCCTTCCGCGAGGCCGCCGGCGCCGGGGACAAAGACAAGGCCGCCGAGTTGCTGGTGTCGACCAACCGCAAGCTGGACAAGGCCGCCAGCAAGGGCGTGATCCACAAGAACCAGGCGGCCAACAAGAAGTCGTCGCTGGCGCAGGCCCTCAACAAGCTCTGAGGCGTCACCGGCCGACGACGCCTGCCCTCTAGTGGCTGCGCTGGGCGGCTAGCTCGGCAACCTTTCTGACCGCGGATTCCAGGGCATAGTTGGCGTCCGCCACCGCCCCCTTGACGTTCGCGTTGAGCGCGGCCACAACCTTCATCGCCGTCGCGACCGTGTCGCGCGACCAATGCCGGGCCTGTTTCTGGGCCTTCTGCACCCGCCAGGGTGGCATCCCCAGCTGGGACGCCAGCCGGTAGGGATCCCCCGACAGCGGGCCGACGCGGCCGATGGTGTGAATCGCCTCGGCCAGCGCGTCCGCCAGCACCACCAGGGGCTCCCCCCGCATCATCGCCCACCGCAGCGCCTCGGCGGCCCCTTCGATGTCGCCGACCACCGCCTTGTCGGCGATGTCAAAGCCCTTCACCTCGGCCTTGCCGCTGTGATAGCGGCGCACCGCGGCGGCGTCGATCGCCCCGCCGGTATCAGCGACCAATTGAGAGCAGGCGGACGCCAACTCCCGCAGATCGGAGCCGACCGCGTCCAGCATCGCGGTCACCGTCGCCTCGTCGGCCTTGACCCGCAGACCGCGGAACTCCTTGCGGATGAAATCGATGCGTTCGCTGAGTTTGGTGACCCGCGCGCACGGGTGCACCTCGGCGCCGAGCGATTGCAGCTCGGTGGCCAGCGCCTTGGCCCGGCCGCCGCCCGAGTGCACGACCACCAGCACGACGCCCGCCGGCATGTCGGTTGCGGCCGAAACAATCACTGCGGCAGCGTCTTTGCCCGCTTCGCCGGCGGCCTCCAGCACGACGATGCGCTCGTCGGCGAACAGCGAGGGGCTCAGCAGCTCGGCGAGCTCGAAGGTACTGACGTCGCCCGCCCGCATCCGGTTGACCGGAACGTCGTCAGTGCCGGCCCGTTTCCGCGCCGACTGCAGCACGTCGGCCACCGCCCGCTCGACCAGCAGTTCCTCGTCTCCCAGGACCAGGTGCAACGGCGAAACCTCGTTCACCCCACGATGGTGTCACGACCGACCGACGAGCCCCGACAGCGACCACGCCAGCACGCCCAGCACCGCCGCCCCCGTAACGACTCGAAACCGTGGCCACCGCCACAGCACGACCACCAGCACCGTGGCACCGCCGACCATCAGCATGCCGGGCATACCGTCTGGAACCGGCACCGTCGCGCCGGGCATGCCGGCCGCCCAGCGGGCCACGCCGCCCACCCACCACAACTCGGGGCCGGTGAAACGAATCAGCAGCCGCGCGGCGCCCGGCCATACCGTGCAGAGCGCGGCCGCCGCGGTGCCCAGCACCGTGATCGGCGCGATCACGGCAGCGACCACGAGGTTGGCGGCGGTGGCGACCAGGCTGAACCGGCCGGAAATCGCGGCAACCAGAGGGGCGGTCACGATTTGTGCGGCCCACGCGACGGCCAGCGCGTCGGCCAGCGGCTTGGGGCATCCCCTGTCCGCCAGCCGCCGCGACCAGACCGGTGCGATGACGATCAGCGCGGCCGTGGCGAGCACCGACAGCGCGAACCCCACGTCGACGGCCAGCTGCGGGGCGACGGCCAACAACACCAGCACCGTCGCGGCAAGGGCCGGAATGGCTTGCCGCCGGCGCGAAGACAGCATTCCCGCCAGCGCGATGGCGCCCATCAGGGCGGCCCGCAGCACACTTGCCGTCGGCTGCACGACGAAGACGAAGACCACTAGGGTCAGGGCGGCAAACACGACGGCCGTCCGGGGACCGATCAATCGGGCCGAGAACAGCACGGCGGCGCACACGATCGTCACGTTGGCGCCCGACACGGCCATCAGGTGCGTCATGCCGGACGCGCGAAAGTCGCGGCCCGTTTCGCCTGGCACCGCCGAGGTGTCGCCGAGCACCAGCGCGGGCAGCAGCGCGGCCTGCTCACCGGGCACTGTGTCACGGACCGCCGCGGAGAATCGACTGCGCACGCCGTGCGCGGCCCGTTGCACGGCACCCGCGGCACCCATGGTCGGCCGGCCCGACGCGTTGAGCACCGCGACCGTCAGGTCGCGCCGAGTCGGGCGATTGATGCGCGCGCTGAATCGCAGCGGCTGGCCCACCATCAGCCCGCCGAAATCCGCGGCGCGCGCGAAAACGACGACCCGGCCGGAGATTTGCGCGTCGCGCACGCGTTGCAGGGAAGCCCGAAACATCAATCGGCCCTGATTTCCTGAGCCCACCGACTGCGCGCTTTCGCTCGGGATGACCGTGACCGGAGCGATCGTGCCGAATGCCGCGGTGATCGGGTGGCGACCGACCGCATCGGCGCGGAGGGCGACGGCGAACCCGAATCCCGCCCCCACGACACCGATCGCCGCGAGCCCGGCGCTGATCGCCCGCAACCGCGCAGCTGCGCCGGGCCGGTGCAGCGCGTGCCACGCGAGCGCTCCGGAAGCGCCGATCAGCACGACGCAACACCAGGCGAGGGTCCGGCCGATCGGCCACCAGATTCCGCCGGCAGTCACTGCCCAGCAGGTCAGCGCGGCCGGCACCAGCCGCACGTCGACGCGCTCCGAGGGTGAGGCACCCAACCCGGGATGGTGCACCCGGGTCAGACACGGACCAGGGCGCGTAACTTCTCCAGCCGCGCCGGCCCGATGCCCTCAACATCAGCGAGCTGGTCGACACTGGTGAACTTGCCGTTGGCTTGCCGCCACGCCACGATCGCGGCGGCGGTTACCGGCCCGACACCGGGCAACGCGTCGAGTTCCTGCACCGTCGCGGCGTTGAGGTCGACCGCCTGGCCGGCTTTGGGCTTGACCGACCCAGGCCGCGGTGGCGGCGCTTTCGACGTGGGCGTCGATCCGGGGGCCACCGAACTGCCCAGCGCAGTCGGCTGCCCCGCCACCGGAGCCAGACCGACCACGATCTGTTCGCCATCGCCGAGTGGTCGGGCCATGTTCAGTCCGATGGTGTCCGCTCCGTTGACCGCGCCGCCGGCGGCCTGCAGCGCGTCGGCGATGCGCGCGCCCGGTGGGAGCGTCACGAGGCCAGGGGTGTGCACCAGCCCAACCACGCTGACCACCACCGGGTGGTCGGGTTCGGCGGTCGGGCTCGCCGACGAGCGGGGGCTCGCCGTCGAGACCTTCTCCACCGGGGGCAGCTTGGCCGACATCACCGGCGCCGGCCGGTCGCGCACCAACGTGAAAACCGTGACCAGTACCGCCAGCGCCGCCACGATCGCCAACCCGATGGCACCGGCGCGTCCCGGGTCGGCACGCACTTTCGCCACCCAGCCCCCGTTCTGGGACGAGTCGGGAAGCCACCGCGGCAGCAGCGAATTCTGGTCGTCGTTCGGGGGGTCCTCGTGCGAGGCCGCCCCGGTGCCCTCGGGCTCGGCGAGCGCATCGGTATCCGGTTCGGCGCGGAGCCGTCGCTGCAGGCGCTCGCCCGGAAATTCTGTTCGCATGGGCCGACCGTAGGCCCGCCAACCGTCGCGACCGCCCGGCCAACGACGCTGCCGGGCCGATCTGTGCATTAACCCGAGGCTGTGCACAGGGCCCGCACGGGATGGGTCAAGATGGAGGTCGAGCGAACGACCAGCATCGCCAGAAATCAGCTCGGGGCGAGGGGTCGTCACGTTCACCCCGAAACGACAGGAGGCCGCCATGCAACTGGCGCTCACACCGGAGGAAGCCGCGTTCCGCGACGAACTCCGCGACATCTACACGACCAAGATTCCGCGGGAGATGCGCGATCGGGTGCGAGAGGGCTCGGCGGAGGTGAACCGCGACGACATCGTCGCCAGCCACAAGATCCTGCACGAGCACGGTCTGGCGGTGCCGAACTGGCCGGTCGAGTGGGGCGGCAAGGACTGGACGCCCACCCAGCACCAGATCTGGGCCGACGAGATGCAGCTGGCGTGCGTCCCGGAGCCGCTGAACTTCAACACCAAGATGGTGGGCCCGGTGATCGCCGAGTTCGGTTCGGAGGAGGTCAAACAGCGCTTCCTGCCGCCGACGGCCAGCCTCGACATCTGGTGGTGCCAGGGGTTCTCCGAGCCGGAAGCCGGTTCGGACCTGGCGTCGCTGCGCACCACCGCGGTCCGCGACGGCGACAGCTATGTCGTCAACGGCCAGAAGACCTGGACGACGCTCGGCCAGTACGCGGACTGGATTTTCTGCCTGGTGCGCACCGACCCGCAGGCGCCCAAGCGTCAGGCCGGCATCTCTTTTCTGCTGTTCGACATGCAGACCCCGGGCATCACCCTTCGGCCCATCAAGACGATCGATGGCGGCCACGAGGTCAACGAGGTTTTCTTCGAAGACGTCCGCGTGCCCGCCAACCAGCTTGTCGGAGAAGAAAATAAGGGCTGGACCTACGCGAAATTCCTGCTGGGCAACGAGCGCACCGGCATCGCCGGCGTGGGCCGGACCAAGGTGCGCCTCGCCGAGGTGAAGAAGCACGCCGCGGCAACCGGGATACTCGAGGATCCGTTGTTCGCGGCGCGGCTGGCCGAGGCCGAAAACGAACTGCTCGCACTGGAACTCACGCAGTCTCGGGTGGTCACCGACTCCGCGAATGGACAGCCCAACCCCGCGTCGTCGGTGCTCAAGCTACGCGGCAGCCAATTGCAGCAGGCGGCCACCGAACTGCTCGTCGAGGTCGCCGGGCCGGATGCGCTGCCGGCCAACGGCGAAGACATCTCGTCGCCGTCCTGGGCGCAACACAGCGCGCCGCACTACCTCAACTACCGCAAGACATCGATCTATGGCGGCAGCAGCGAAGTGCAGCGCAACATCATCGCGTCCACCATTTTGGGATTGTGAGGCAGCCATGGACTTTCAGTTGAGCGACGAGCAGTCCCTGCTCCGCGACACGACCCGCGACCTGCTGGCTCGCACCTATGACCCGGAGAGCCGCAACAAGGTCATCGGCTCCGATCTCGGCTGGAGCCGCGACGTCTGGAGCCAGCTCGCCGACACCGGGATTCTCGGCCTCGGCTTTGAGCCCGACGAGTCCGGCCAGATCGAAATCGCGGTGGTGCTCACCGAGATCGGGCGTCGGCTGGCCCCGGAACCCGTCCTGCACGCCGCGCTGGGGCCCGGCGCGCTGATCGCCGAGCTGGGCAGCCAGGAGCAGAAACAGCTGCTCGACGAGGTCGCGTCCGGGCAGCGGCTGCTGGCGTTCGCCCACCTCGAGCCGGGCCGCCGCAAACCGTCTGCCGATGTAACCACCAAGGCTGTGCAGCAAGGTGATTCGTGGGTGGTGAGCGGCCGGAAGAACCCGGTGCTCGCCGGGGACTCCGCCGACACGTTGGTGGTCAGCGCCGCCCTGCCGAACGGCGGCAACGGCCTATTCTTGGTCGACGCGGGCGCGGCGGGCCGGCACCCGTACCGGACCTTCGACGGACAGCGCGGCGCCCAGATCGATCTGGACTCCACCCCGGCTGAACCGTTGGGTGAGGCGACCGACGCGTCGGGCGCCATCCGCGACGCCGTCGTCCGCATCCAGTCGGCGTTGTGCGCCGAAGCACTCGGGGCGATGGAGGAATCGCTGCGCCTGACCA
>Ga0134125_10009757_pt1 | contig 10795 bp, 6 predicted proteins | sample KB31751_FD_96464 | JGI IMG/M metagenome (GOLD analysis project Ga0134125, IMG submission 96464) | Terrestrial soil microbial communities with excess Nitrogen fertilizer from Kellogg Biological Station, Michigan, USA - KB3-175-1 | ecosystem: Environmental > Terrestrial > Soil > Unclassified ...
CTCATAATTTTATTTATTATAAACCTAAAGACATTGTAGCCGGCGATTTTTATTGGATGCATGTAGCAGATAATGAGAAGCTAATTTTTATAGCCGCTGCCGATAGCACAGGGCATGGCGTACCCGGTGCAATGGTTAGTGTAGTTTGCAGTAATGCGCTTAACCGTGCTGTAAAGGAATTTGGTTTGCGCAACACAGGCGATATTTTAGATAAAACCCGCGAACTTGTTTTAGAAACCTTTGAAAAAAGCGGCGAAGAAATTAAAGACGGAATGGATATTTCTTTAATGCGCATTGAGAATATAAAAGAGCCTAAACCAAAAATACAATGGAGTGGCGCTAACAATCCTTTATTATATATTTCAAATAACGAGCTAAAAGAAATTAAGCCCGATAAACAACCCATTGGTAAAACCGATAACCCAAAACCTTTTACATCTCATAGCTTAGAATTACAAAAAACGGATATTGTTTATTTAATGACCGATGGTTACCCCGACCAGTTTGGGGGCAGCAAAGGCAAAAAATACAAATACAAACAATTAGAAGAACAACTTTTAGCTAATAACCACAAACCATTAGATGAGCAGAAAAAACTCCTTGCTCAAATTTTTGACGATTGGAAAGGTAATTTAGAACAGGTAGATGATGTTACCATTATTGGCATAAAAATATAGTAGAAAAGATATTTTTAGTAGGCAATTAAGATGATTTACATAGGCAAAACTATGTAGAAAGTCTTTCATAAAAAAAATTTCGCCAATTTATAAATTGTGTTAATTTAGCTACAGATTTTTAAAAAATATTACATGAAAAAATTATTACTATTTGGCTTATTGCTTTTTTTAACAAAATTAAATGCACAGTTTTGTTTTCATACACCTCAAGCTTACGCTGTTGGGCAAGCCCCTAAAGCTATAAGAAACGCCGATTTTGATAAAAACGGCCTCTTTGATTTGGTTACTGCTAACAGTTACACACCAACTTCCTGCGGTGTTACTGTTCTATTAAATTATAATCCGTCAACCACGGCTTTCGCTTCAACAACAACATATACTTTGTCATCTAACTCAGCTCCGTCAGATTTGGCTGTAGCAGATTTTGATGGTGATAGCATACGAGATATTGCGGTGTCTTGCGCTGGACTTAATGTAATTTACATTTTACCGGGTAATGGCACTGGCGGTGTTTGGGGTGGAGGGTTTAATGCTCCGTTTACTTTTACTGTGGGCACTGGTCCGCAGTCTTTAACACTGGGAGATTTTAATGGCGATGGTAAACCCGATTTAATATCTGCTAATAACGGTACAGGGAATGTATCTATTTTATTAAATTCAAGCACAGCACCAGGGTCTTTTACTTTTAATCAGTCACCGTTTTCGGTAATTACTGCTCCTACTTCTTTATTGTCTGGAGATTTTAACGGAGATGCCAAACTGGATATTGCAGTTATAAATACTAGTTCTATAGCTACTTATACAAATAATGGTTTAGGTGTTTTTACTACTCAAACAGCTTCTGTGTCTTTAACCAGCCCTTCAGGTATTACAATAGGCGATTATAATGGAGATGCTAAACCCGATTTAGCAGTATCTAGCAGTGGGTCAAGTGTTGGTGTGTTTGTATTATTAAATACGGGGACTTCTTTTAGCGCCCCTACTACTTATACTGCGCCCTCTGCAGTAAATTATTTGGAAGGAATTACAAGTGCCGATTTCGATATGAATGGGACATTAGATATTGGTGTGTTAGGATATGGAACAAGCAGTGGTTTTTTTGTTTTACCCGGTAATGGAACAGGTGGGTTTGGCAGCGCTTCTAGTTTAATTATTACAACGGCAGGAACTCCAATACCAATAATTAGAGGAGATTATAATGCAGATGGTCTTCAAGATGTAGCTTTTCCTTTAACAAGTTCAAACAATGCTAATATTTTAATTAATGCTAAACCAATTATTTCAGGTCCTAACACACTTTGTGTTGGCGGCTCCATTGTACTAAGTGCTAATGGCGCTACTACATACTCTTGGATGCCTGGAGGAGCAACAACAAACACTATTTCAGTATCTCCATCTACAAACACTACATATTCTGTTATTGGTACATCCGGTAGTTGTTCTGCGTCTTCTGCAATAACAGTTACAGTAAACCCTTTACCAACTATTACCATTGCAGCAAGCCCTACTGCTATTTGTACAGGTGGGCAAACCAGCACACTAACTGCTAGTGGAACTGCAACTACCTATACTTGGAATACAACGGCAACAACAACTTCTATTACAGCAGCCCCCCCAACAACTCAAACATATACTGTAACAGGTAAATCAGGTGTAGGATGTCTTAATACAGCTACCATATCATTGGTTGTAAATGCTACCCCAACCTTAACGGCAAGCAGTAACAGCCCTGTTTGTAGCGGAGTACTTTTAAATTTTAATGCGGCAGGTGCAAGTACTTATTCGTGGTCGGGTCCTAATGCATTTTCTTCAACTCAACCAAACCCTGCTATTGGCGGTGCTACTCCTATAAATGCAGGCACTTATACAGTTATAGGTACCGGCGTAGCTGGGTGTGCCCAAACAAATACAATAAATGTAATCGTTAACACATTACCTGTTGTAAATGTAAATACAACAACTATTTGCATAGGTAATACGGCAACACTAACAGCAACAGGTGCAAACACCTATACGTGGAGTACAACCCAAACAGGCCCAACTATAAACCCAACCCCAACTGGTACTACTACATACACCATTACAGGTACATCAGTTGCTGGTTGTACAAACACTGCAACATCAACCGTAACCGTAAACCCTTTGCCAACAATAACTGCAGCTGCAAGTCCTAGTGTAGTTTGCTCTGGAGGTTCATCTACCTTAACACCGGGCGGAGCAGCAACATATAACTGGAACCCAGGTGGTTTAAGCGGATCCCCTTCTGTTACCCCATCTTCAACAACTGCATATACACTTACAGGAACAGATGCAAACGGATGTTCTAATACTGCTGTAACAACCGTTACAGTTAGCGCACCACCTATCATAAACGTTGCGCCTCCGGGCGGCAGCAATTTATGTGCAGGGCAAACAACTACTTTTACAGCCAGTGGCGCAACTACTTATACCTGGATGCCGGGGTCAATAAATACTTCAACCGTATCGCTTAATCCAACAACATCTACTGTATTTACCGTTACAGGTACATCGGCAGCAGGTTGTGTTGGCACACACACTGTTAACGTTTCTGTAGTGCCTAACCCAACAGTTACAGTAAATAGCTCTTCAATTTGTGTTGGCGATATTGCCACTTTAACAGCAGCAGGAGCTTCTACTTATAGTTGGAACACAGGTGCTACAACATCAACTATTAATGATAATCCTTCATCTACAACTATATACACAGTTACCTGTTCGGTTGGCATATGTACTGCAACAGCAACAAGTACGGTTACAGTAAATAACCTGCCTATTGTTACGGCAAATAGTGCCACTACTTGCCCTGGTTACACAACTACTTTAACTGCAGCAGGTGCTGTTACATATACGTGGAATACAAGTGCAACCGGTACAAGCATTAGTGTAAACCCAACTGTTACAACTGCTTATACTGTTACAGGAACAGATATAAACACATGTACAAATACTGCTGTTGCCAACATTACGGTTAATTTATTTGATGATTTAAGTGGTACTATTTATGATACTACTACAGTTTCAGGCCCTAACCCTTTAACGCATGGCGGTTTAGTATATTTATATACGCAGCAAAGTGGTTCAACAGCTATAGATACAACAGGGCTTTTAGCAAATGGTGTTTCTACTGCAATAAGTAATACAGATGGTTCGTACACCTTTAGTCAGGTTGCATCAGGCAATTATTATTTAAAGGCCGTACCCGATACAAATTATTATCATGGTTCTATTTCAACTTATTTCAGCACCTTATCAACACCTGCTTATCGTTGGGATTCGGCTACTGCAATTATACACGCAGGTTGCAATAATGGTAACGATGCAGGTCATAATATTACCGTTATAGAAATACCTGCAGCTACGGGTTCAGGAATTATTAGCGGAACTATAACCGCCGATGCTACTTTTGGATTACGCTTAAGCGGTAGTCATAACCAACCAATGGGTGCACCTTTAAAAGGCATCGATGTTAAGTTAGGTAAAAATCCGGGTGGTGGTTGTGCAGCCAGAACAACAGCTGATACTTCAGGTGCTTATCAGTTTACAGGGGTTGATACAGGTAGTTATAATATTTATGTAGATATACCAAACTTTGGTATGGTAACCATTCTTACAACAACCATTACACAGGCTAACCCGGTAAGTACGAATAATAATTACTGTGTAGATTCTACCAACATAGGTTTATGCTCATCTTCTGTAGGCATAAAACAAGTAACAGCTAATAATAATTATCAAGTGCTAGTTTATCCAAACCCAAATAGTGGAATGGTTAATTTGCAAATGAATGATTACGAAAACGCAAGGGTAGAAGTGTACAGTGTTATTGGCCAGAGAGTTTATGCGCAACAAATGCAAAACAATTTGCAACAAATAAACTTAACTACACTTGTAGATGGTGTTTATCAAATTAGAATATTAAAAAACAACACTACTGTGTATCAATCAAAAATTATAAAGCAATAGCTTAATATATACTTACAATCAAAAAAGAAAGCAGCTATAATTTATAGCTGCTTTCTTTTTGATAGATAATTCTAAGTAGAATTATCTATACAACCAATCTTCAGGGTTTAGTATTTTTTGCCCTTTCCAAATCTGGAAATTAATAACGTTTCTGTTTTCATCATCGTTAAAAGCAATAGTGCCAATATTTTGTTTAAGTGCAATTTTATCTCCCGATTTTACAAGCACTTCTTCTAAGTTAGAGTATACGCTTAAATAATCTCCATGCCTTATAATAACAATTTTACCAATGCCTGGTACAGTGGTAACACCTGTAACCACACCCTCAAAAACAGCACGGGCATTCTGACCTTTAGCGGCCGAAATTTCAACGCCATTGTTATTAATCATAAAACCCTTAATGGTTGGATGTTCTTGCTCTCCAAAACCAATAGTTATAACTCCTTTTGCAACGGGCCAAGGTAATTTACCTTTGTTCGATGAAAAGTCAGACGATAATTGTTCAGCTTCCTTGGTTTCTGCCATCTCTGCTGCCTCTGCTTTTGCATCAGCTTTTTTATCTTCTTCTATAGTTTTAGCCGAGGCTTTTGTTTTCTTTTCTTTAGCTCTATTTGCAGCTCGTTCTTCTTTCTTTTTAGCAAGTGCTAAAGCATGTTTTCTTTCTTCTTCCTGCTGACGTTTTATTTCTTCCTGAATTAATTTTTTAATGGCAGCATTTAAATTTTCAATCTCACTTTTCTTTTTATCTAGTTCAGTTTTTAATTGTTTTTCGGTTTGTTGTAAGCTAGAAAGCGTGCTTTCCTGATCTGTTTTTTCTTTGGCTAAATTTAATTTCTCTCCCTCTTCCGAAGTCAGTAATTGTCTTTTTTCTTCTTTTTTACTGTTTAACTCTGTATTCTTTTTTGTAATCTCGGTTTGTGTGTCTGTTATTTCTGCTGCTTTTTTCCTACGGTATTCTGCAATTTGCTGCGTGTATTTATACTGTTGATACGCTTGGTTAAAGCTATCGGCAGCAAATAAAAACATTAATTTACTATAGGCATCACTATTACGATAGTCAAAATAAATCATAGCGGCATAATCTTTCTTTAATTTATCTAAAGTGCCGTTTAAATTTTTTATCGCTGTTTGATTTTCGTTTATCTGTTTATTAATAAGGTGTATTTCTGAATTGATAGTGCTTATCAATTCTTCGCGTACGGTTATTTTTTTGTTTAAAATAGCTACCTGATTCATCGATAATTTTTTACTGCTTTTAGTTTCGTGCAATAAATCATTAATGGTATTTATTTCTTCTTTAAGTTTTTTCTTTTTAATCTCTAAATCTTTTTTATTTCCTTTTTGGGCAAAGCCTTGTGGAATGTATGCCACAAACAACATAAAAGATAAAAATAGTATGCTAAGTTTATTTTTTAAACTGAATGCGCTCATAACTAGATGGTATTTTAAACGGAAAACTTTGTGGTTCGTTTATACTTATGCGGCCGTAGTTTATATCTGCTTTAATGTTTTTTTCTGCAGTAATAATATACAATAATTTAAACGGAGCTAGATATTTATCTACAGGTTTAAAATCACTATAAGATGCATTAAATTTTCGCTTTTCTTTTATATCATCAAATTCTAGGTTTACTATTTTAAAAGTAGTTGGGTCTAACCACATGGTTTGATAAGACTCACTTGGGATTTCAGCTCCACTAGTAATTCTTTTTAAATGTTTTTTTCTTACTGTACTTAAAAAATACTGACAGGTGTTTTTGTCTCTGCCTGGTTTTAACTTATCATCATCATCATGAAAAGCGGCACTGTTTCCAAATAACAAAGCTTGCAGCATGTCATAATCTAAATCGGCATGTAGCATTTGGTTTATGTAAGAAAAATCGCCTATAAAGTATTTTTTTTGCGTTAAACCCATGGTAAATTTTACGGTATCTTTTGTAATTAATACACGTGCCGCATCAATGCCTAATTTTGAAATTGATAACCAAATTACACTGTCTTTGCGGCATCTAACATTTACATTAAACGAATGCTCTTCGCTATCTATTGCCAATTCGCAGCTAAATTTTGCCGAGGCGTAGGTAAAATCAAGCTCACTATCATACATGCGTTTACTAAGCGCCTTGCCGGTTTTAAAATCCATTCTGCACTTTTCAACGGTAGTATCTATAACTGTTGTGGCTTGTTTTGTAAGATCTTTTTTGCTTTTGCACGAACCTGAAATCAATGCAAATGCAAGAAGAATAGATATGTATTTTAAAAAATTAATCATTCTTCGTGTATTTTTTTATCGGTAATTTTTTTCTGTAACAAATCCGATTTGTTACCAAGTTCTTTAGCTTTTTTCCAATTTTCAACGGCTTTATCAATATCGTTTAGTTTATACATTACATCGCCATAATGTTCAACAATAGCCGGGCGGTTAAACCCACCTCTGTCAAAAGCTTTTTCTAAATATTTTTTTGCCTCTTCGTATTTTTGTTGTTGGTATAAAATCCAACCATACGTGTCAATATATGATACACTATTGGGTGTAATTTCTAACGAATGCTTCGACATTTTTTCTGCTTTCTCTAAATTTTGTTTCCTTAATGAAAGATAATAAGAGTAGTTATTTAGTATAGAAGCATTATTGGGGTCAAGCTCTAAAGCCTTGTCATATTCTTTATCAGATTTTTCGTATTCTTTTGTAGCATTGTAAGCATCACCCAAGTTAGAGCAAAACTCAACTTCTAACGGGGTGTTTTCAAACACAAATTGCTTTCCTTCTTTTAAAGATTGAATGGCTTTTTTATACTGTTTTAAACGCATGTTAGCAACGCCATTTAAGTAATAGGGCACTGCTTGATCGGGAAACAAATCCATAGCCTCTGCACTATGTTTTGCTAAACTATCAAAAGCATTCATTTCGCTCTCGCAAACCAATAGTTGACTCCAAACCTGATACTTGCCTTTATCAAACTCTAATATCTTTTTAAGTTCGGCTGCGGCTTCTTTTGTTTTTTTATCTCGGTATAAAAAATCAGCATAAACGCTGTGCGATTTTGGGTTATCAGGATATTGTTTTACTAACAAAGCACATAGCTCATAAGCTTGAGGTAATAATTTGTTAGCTTGTTCGGTTGCGTTGTAATATGACATTACAATTTTAACCTTATTGTCAATATCTAAATCTTCGCTTATAAATGCTTTTTTTAATTCTTTAAAAAAATCTTCTTCCTGGTGTTGTTGTCTGTAATAATCAGCTAGGGCTAAATGCACATAAGGATTTAACGAATCTGTTTTTAAAACATTGGTGTAGGTTTCTAATGCTTTTTGCGGCTGGCCTTGCTGCTGATATAAATCGGCCAAATAAGTATAATAACGAGATTCTTTTGGGTTAGCTGCAATTAGCCTTTTTAGTTCTGCTTCTGCATCGGCCCATTTTTTAAGTTGAGTATATATTTTTACTTTTTGTAAAGCAATATCGTCGTCAGCTCCGGTAACTTGTTGCAAACGCGTATAGGCTTGTATAGCCTTCTCGGGTTTGTTGGCATAAATATATTCTCCGGCAAGCCCTTGGTAAAAATCTGAACGATAAGGATATTTTTTTAGTAAAATTTCGTAACGCGCTGCTGCATCTAAATACGCATGTTTATTGTGTAAACACTCTATATAAAGTATATTGTACCATTCGTTTTTTTCATCAGCAAAGGCTGCAATTTTAGCGCATTTAAGGGCTTCGTCGTATCTGCCGGTATATCTGTACAAATTACCAAGCTCATAATTAACTGCGGCGTTGTTGGGGTTAATTTTCAAACACTCTTTAAAAAGTGTTTGAGCAACATCTAAATTACCTTTTGTTTTTTCTTTGCAGGCATCATAAAAATAAGACCGTAATTTAAAATCGTCATCTATTTTTTGTTTAGCAAGCTCAGTCTTTTTTTCTGTTTTAGGCGAATTAGAAGATGTATCAGTTTTTTTTGCTGTACATGAAATAATTAGGAATAAGTGGCTAAGTAACAATATAACAGAGTACTTAATAGTTCTATTACTTAGATGCACTGATATGGGTTTTTGTTTATACAAATTTTATTTGCTGATAGTATAGTCTCCTAAGTTTAAATCTGCTGCTGTTCCCACTATTTCTACATGATTGCCTATCATCGAATTAACAAGCTGTATTGAGTCTAGTTTACTGCTTTTTTGTACAATACTGTTTTTTAAAATACTATTTGTGATTTTACTATCGGCACCAATGGATACATGCGGACCAACAACTGAATTTGTAATAACAACATTATCGCCAATAAAACATGGTTCTATAATACTTGAGTTTTCAATTTTTGCTGAAGTAGAACGTAAACTTGCTTTACCCTTATCATATTCTAATACACGTTGATTAGTGAAAACGGTTGCATCTTTATTCCCACAATCAAGCCACTCGCTTACCTTGCCCGGAATAAATTTTGTACCCTTATTTTTCATATTTTCCAAAGCATTGGTTAATTGAAACTCACCTTTGTCTTTTATGTTATTATCAATCAAATACTGAATTTCTTTTTTCAGATAGTCTCCATCTTTAAAATAGTAAATGCCAATAATGGCCAAGTCAGATACAAACTCTTGTGGCTTCTCAACAAAATCAGTAATAAAACCTTCTTTATTTAATTTTACCACACCAAACTGACGTGGGTCATCAATGCGTTGTACCCAAATAGCGCCATCATTATTAGTGTCCATTATAAAATCAGCCTTAAATAAAGTGTCGGCAAATGCCACCACAGTTTTGCCTGTTAAAGCAGGTGCAGCACACATAACGGCGTGGGCAGTACCCAATGCTTCTTCCTGATAGTAAATTACCCCTTTAGCACCTTGCGTAGCAGCAATTTCTATTAGGTTTTTCTCAGTTTCTTTACCAAATAAGGGCGAAATTATAAAGGCTATTTCGTTTATTTTTTCTCCGCAAACCTTAGTTATGTCTTCTACAAGGCGCTGCACAATGGGTTTTCCGCCAACTGGCAATAATGGTTTTGGTGTTGTTAATGTGTGTGGGCGCATGCGTTTACCCATACCCGCCATAGGTATAATAATGTTCATAGTTTTTCCTTAAATTACTAAGGAACGAAGATAATAATTACAATTAGATAATATAGGAGAGGATTTCCACAAACCAGGCCTCAAAACATTTATAAAAACCTTATTTAGCGGCTTCTCTCATAAAAAGAATAAAGGGTTGCATAGCCTTAAAAACGGTAGCTGCGTATTTTGGAAAATCGGCACTCAATAATTTTTTATCATCAATTTTATGTAAAACTATAAAGTGCTTGTTCTTTAGTATTTCTACTGCCGGGTTTTCTTTATCGTATCCTTTTGGTGGGTTAACTAATTTGCCTTCATCGCTTATGCCGCCAAAATATTTTTTAAAATCTTTATGGTTCAATATTTTTTTAAAATCGGCAAAATTGTAATCAATCTCTTGGCGAATGGCAGCTAATTTATCAGGCTCTGGCATATAACATCCGCCGGCTAAAAAAGAGTTTCCGGGCTCGGCATGCATATAATAACCTGCCACCAAGCTTTTTTTACCACCCGGGTTTATACTTGCACCAAAATTGGTTTTATAGGGCGTTTTGTCTTTAGAAAAACGAACATCTTTATAAATTCTAAAGGTGGTTTTTGAGGCTTCTAAACCAGCTATTTTTGGGTCAAATTTGGCAACGTTATCAATTACTTTTTGTACAACAAGCTCATATTCCTCTTTCGATTTCAAATAAGTTGCTTTGTTTTTCTCAAACCACTCTCGGTTGTTGTTCTTTTTTATTTTTTTTAAGAAAGTGAATGGCAGCGAGAGATTATAAGTTGGTTTCATAGTTTAAATAAAAGTAACGCGTAGGATAAAAGAGCGGCGAAGCATAGCGAAGTACTTGCTTTGTTTCACCGCTCTCCATTCTTCATTAGGCTTTGGGATGGTCGGCCCATACGGTGGTTTCTTCCCAGGTATCAAAATCTTTTTTCAATTGTTCGAGTTTGAGGCGAGCACCTTTTAACGCAGCTTCTCCCAACAACAAACGAAGCGGAGGTGTAGGGGATTCTACCGCTTTCACAATCGCTTGTGCCGCACGTGCGGGATCACCGGGTTGATGGCCGCTGTA
>Ga0134125_10009758_pt1 | contig 10795 bp, 13 predicted proteins | sample KB31751_FD_96464 | JGI IMG/M metagenome (GOLD analysis project Ga0134125, IMG submission 96464) | Terrestrial soil microbial communities with excess Nitrogen fertilizer from Kellogg Biological Station, Michigan, USA - KB3-175-1 | ecosystem: Environmental > Terrestrial > Soil > Unclassified ...
ATGGCCTCGCTGTGCAATGCCCGAAGAAGGGGTTTTCCCCGTGCGGTCATGCCGTGCTCTTAGCCTTCTTTCTTTAGAATCGAAAGGTAGTGGTAGGTAGTTGGTGGGTGGAATGCTGTGGATCACCGCTGAGCCGGATTCCGTCCCGAACACCAGCGGGTCGCTGCGAAAGCGCAGCGAAACCGTGTATAACCGAGACCAATCGATATGGTTATGGCGATGAAATCGGGTTTGTTGCAAAACGCGAATTCTGGGGAAAACGGGGAAGCCCGACAGGCCGATGACGCTTATCCACGCATCGCGATGAGGTCGGTGCGCTTATCCTCGGCCGGAATAAGTTGGGATGAAATCGCGGTTGACGGGAGCGATTCGGTCGCGCGGGCTCGATCGGGGTCTTATCCCGATTTTATCCCGTCCCTCACGGGCAGTTATCCATGACCCGCTTCCACCTCCATCTCGTTTCGGACTCGACCGGTGACACGGTGCATTCGGTGGCGCGCGCCTGCCTCGTGCAATTCGAGGATTCGGACGCGATCGAACACATCTGGTCGATGATCCGCACGAAGTCGCAGATCGATCGCGTGATCACCGGCGTCGGCGCCAATCCGGGCGTCGTGCTCTACACCCTCGTCAATGATGCACTTCGTCAACCGTTGATCGAAGGCTGCCGCAAGCTGCAAGTGCCGGCGATTCCAGTGCTCGATCCGGTGATCGGGGCGCTCGCCTCTTATCTCGGGCGCCAGGCCCGCGGCCTGCCGGGCCAGCAACACATGCTCGATAGCGAATATTTCCAGCGCATCGATGCGATGACCTTTGCGCTCAATCACGACGACGGTCAGTCGCTCTGGGGTCTGAACGACGCCGATGTCGTGTTGGTGGGCGTCTCGCGCACCTCGAAGACGCCAACCTGCATCTATCTCGCCAATCGCGGAATCAAAGCGGCGAATGTTCCGATGGTCCCGGGTGTGCCGCTGCCGCAGGAGGTGTTCGAGCTGACGCGGCCGCTGGTCGTTGGGCTTACCAACGATCCCGACCGGCTGATTCAGGTGCGGACCCAGCGTCTCGCCTCGCTGCATCAGCAAGAGCGCAGCGAATACACCGATCTCGACAAGGTCAGAGAGGAAGTAACGGCGGCGCGGCGGCTTTTCACCGAGCGCAACTGGCCGGTGATCGATGTCAGCCGCCGCTCGATCGAAGAGACCGCGGCCGCGATCCTCCGGCTGCTGGCACGCGCCCGCGGCGAAGAGACATGAGCGCGCTGATTCTCGCCTCGGCCAGTACGTCGCGCAAACGCTTGCTCGCCGATGCCGGTATTCATGCCGACACCGATCCCGCCGATATCGATGAAAGTATCATCAAGTCAGAATGCCGAAGCACCGGCCGCTCCAGCGCCGATTGCGCCGCGCGCCTCGCCGCGGCGAAGGCCCGTGCAGTCGCCGCGCGCCATCGCGACTGCCTGGTTCTCGGCGCCGATCAGCTGCTCGATTGCAACGGTGAATGGTTCGATAAGCCGCGCGATATCGCGGAAGCCCGCAATCAGCTCCTGCGCCTGCGTGGCCGCACGCATGAGCTCGTCACCGCCGCGACGGTTATCCGTAACGACGAGCAGCTCTGGCAGGCGATCGAGCGGCCGCGCATTACCATGCGTGCGTTCAGCGATACATTCCTCGATCACTACCTTACGACAGTAGGCGACCGGGTTCTCAAAACCGTCGGTTGCTATGAGCTCGAAAGGCTCGGCGCACAGTTGATGGAAAAAGTCGAGGGCGACTACTTCGCCATTCTTGGTCTGCCGCTGCTGCCGTTTATGCGTTTCCTGCGCGGCGCCGGAGCGCTGGCGGCATGAACATCAGCGGCGCCGCCAAACTCGCGGGTATCATGGGCTGGCCGGTCGCACATTCGCGCTCGCCGGTGCTGCATGGCTATTGGCTGCAACAATACGGTATCGACGGTGCCTATGTGCCGATGGCGGTGAAACCGGAAAACCTGCGCCGCGCGCTGCAAGCCCTGCCGCTGCTCGGCTTCGCCGGCTGCAACCTTACCATCCCGCACAAGGAAGAAGCGCTGCGCGCCGTCGACAGCTATGAGGCGTCGGCAAAACGCGCCGGCGGCGTGAACACGATTGTGATCGACCCGCGCGGCCAGATCATCGGCTCGAGCACCGATGGCTATGGCTTCATTGCCGCTTTGCGCGCGACCACACCACATTTCGACCCGAGCCAGGCACCGTCGGTCGTCCTCGGCGCCGGCGGTGCGGCGCGGGCAGTCGTTGCGGCATTGCTCGACAATGGCGCGCGCGAGGTGCGACTGGTCAATCGCACGCCGGAGCGCGCGGCGAAACTCGCCAAAGAACTCGGCGGCGAAGTGCGTGGCGTGTTGTGGGAAAAACGCGCCGAAGCACTGGCCGGTGCCGCGCTGCTGGTCAATGCCACGAGCCTCGGCATGGAAGGCCAGCCGGCACTCGAACTGCAGCTTGATGCGCTGCCGACGGAAGCGATCGTCAACGACATCGTCTATGTGCCGCTGGAAACACCGCTCCTCGCCGCGGCGCGGGCGCGGGGCAATCTCTGCGTCGACGGGCTCGGCATGCTGCTGCACCAGGCCGCGCCCGGCTTCGAGGCGTGGTTTGGCGTGAAACCCGAGATCGGCGACGGGCTGCGCCAGGCGATCCTCGCCACCCTGCAGAAAAAATGAAAATCCCCCCATGAAAATATTGGGGCTCACCGGCAGCGTCGGGATGGGCAAAAGCACGGCCGCGAAAATGCTGCGAGGCATGGGCGTGCCGGTCTATGACGCCGACGCCGCGGTCCATCGCATGATGAGCCGCGGCGGCATCGCCGTCGCCAAGGTCGCAGCCGCCTTTCCTGGCGTCGAGCGCGCCAGCGCTATCGATCGGGTCGCGCTCGGCAAGCGCGTCTTCGGCGATGAGCCGGCGATGAAGCGGCTCGAAGCGATCATCCATCCGCTGGTGCGCGAAGATGAGAAAGCCTTTCTCGCCGCGCATCGCCGGCGCAAGACGCGCCTCGTCGTGATGGACGTGCCGCTGCTTTTCGAATCGGGGCGCGACAAACGCTACGACGCGACGATGGTCGTCACCGCGCCGGCCCTCGTACAGCGCGACCGCGTCATGGCGCGGCCGGGCATGACGAGCGCGCGCTTCGCCGCGATCCTCGCGCGGCAGATGCCGGATGTGGAAAAGCGTAAACGCGCCGATTTCATCGTGCCGAGCGGTTTGGGGCGCGCGGTGACTTGGCGCAGCTTGCGCGCCGTGCTGCGAAAGCTTGCCCGCTAGAATCCCGATCGCGTAGAATCGCGTTCATGCGTGAATTGGTGATCGACACCGAAACCACCGGCCTTGATCCGAACGATGGCCACCGCATCGTCGAAGTGGCGGTGATCGAGCTGATGAACCATCTGCCGACCGGGCGGTTCTTCCATCGCTACTGCAATCCCGATCGCGACATGCCCGAAGGGGCCTTCGCTGTCCATGGCCTCAGCCGCGAATTCCTCGCCAAGCACCCGGTCTTTGCCGCGCACGCCAATGAACTACTCGAATTCCTCGGCGAGGATCAGCTCGTCATCCACAATGCCGAATTCGATCTCGCCTTCCTCAATATGGAGCTGAAGCGCGTCGGCTTGCGACCGCTCGGTTCGCCGGTTGTCGATACGCTCGCCATGGCGCGGCAGCGTTTCCCCGGCCAACCGGCCAATCTCGACGCGCTCTGCCGCCGTTTCGCGGTCGATTTGACGTCGCGCGAAAAACACGGCGCGCGGATCGACGGTGAGCTGCTCGCCGCGGTCTATCTCGAGCTGATCGGTGGCCGCCAGCCGGTCTTCGATCTGGCGCAGAGCGTCGCCGCGAAAGCGGTCGAGGCGGTGAAGCGCATCCTACGGCCGGCGCGGCCGCATGCACCGAGCGAGGAAGAACTCGCGGCGCATGCCGGCTTCCTGGCGAAGCTCAAAGCGCCGCTCTGGACGAGCTAGTGTCCCGATTCCAACGTTCGTACGGCCGTGCAGCAGACTCGGCACGAACGTCGGAATCGAGAGGACACTAGCCACTTAATTGATTCTCGTGTGGCTCCTGGATTTGACGTTCCTAAACGTACCCGCGGCGAAGTGATAGGAACGTCAAATCCGCCACACGAGACGCGCGGGCAGCCTTAGGCTGTAGCGGTACCGCCGGCCTGTTGCTGCTGCTCGGCGACGCGGCGGCGATAGATCTCGACGAAATCGATCGGGCTCAGCAGCAGCGGCGTGTAACCACCATCGCGTGTCACTTCCGAGATGATATTGCGCACATAGGGAAAGAGCAGCCGCGGCACTTCGACCATCAGCGCGATCGGCACGTCTTCCTGCGTCGTGTTGATGAGGCTAACCACGGCGCCATAGGCGAGTTCGGCGACGAAGACGACCTCGTTCTGCACCTTGGTCTCGACCTTCAAGGTCATCACCACTTCATAGACATCGGCGGCGAGACCCTGCGCCTTTACATCGACCCCGACTTGTAGATCGGGCGCAACACCTTGGGGTGGCTGCAGTAAGGAATGCGGCGCGCGCGGATTCTCGAAGGAAAGATCTTTCACATATTGCGCATTGATCGCGAGCTGGCGTCGGCTATCCGTGCCGGGTTCAGCCCCGCCATTCGTCGTTTCCGCCATGCCACGCCTCCGCCAATTACGCTGATTTTAGGATGGGCGTGGCTAGCACGGATCGGCCCAGGGGACAACCACATGGGTGGCACAACCGCGCGTCCAGCGGCGTGCAGCTTGCCCTTTCCCCGCGAAGCGCTTATCTGTGATGCAACCCGCGCGACAGGGCGCACCCGGGCGAAGGCCGATGGAAAACAATTTCCAACTGCTCGACATCATTCTCTTCGCCGGCGTGGCGGGTTTCCTGCTGTTCCGCCTGCGCAGCGTTCTGGGCCGCCGCACCGGGAATGAGCGCCGGCGTGATACCTTCGCGCCGCGGCCGATCGCTTCCGGGACCTCGCCTTTCAATGTCACGCCGACAACTACAGCCGAGCCGGCGCCGGCCGCCGCGAACGGCGCAGACGGGCTGGCAGCGCTGCAGGCTGCCGATCCGAACTTCACTGCCGACGCATTCCTCGTCGGCGCACGTACCGCTTTCGAGATGATCGTCAAAGCGTTCGCCGCGGGCGACACAGCGACGCTGCAGCCGCTTTTGAGCCCCGAGGTGTTTGCCGCTTTCTCGGAAGCGATCCGGGAGCGGCAAGCGGCGAAGGAAACGCATGAAACGAAGATCGTCGCGATCAAGGTGGCGGTGATCGAGCATGTCGCGATCGAAAACGGGAATGGTCTCGTCACCGTGAAGCTGGTCACCGACCAGATCAACGCCACCCGCGCCGCCGATGGCTCGGTGGTCGAAGGCGACGCCGACAAGGTGATCGAGAAGACCGATTTCTGGACCTTCAGCCGGCCGGTGCGGTCGCGCAATCCCAATTGGATCCTGGTCGCAACGCATAGCCCCTGACCTGTGTTGGCCAGCCTCTTGTTGGTGAGTGCGAAGCCGCGGCATTTCCTCTCGCTTTGCCTGGCGCTGATCATCGCCGGCTGCGCGCCGACACCGAAACCGCCGCCGAAATTGACGCTGACGCCGGCGCGATTCAGCGATCTGCCCGGTTGGAACAACGATAACAGCGCTGCCGCGCTGGCCGCCTTCGTCAAATCCTGCGCCGAGCTCGATCGCCGGGCGGACAATGCCGCTATCGGTCCGGCGGCGCTCGGCATGACGGCGGCGGCATGGCGCAAGCCATGCGCGGCCGCGCACGCGACGCCGAACGACGATGCCGCGGCGCGCGCTTTCTTCACGGCGCAATTCACGCCCTATCTCGCCGGCAACAACAATGACAGCGACGGGCTTTTCACCGGCTATTACGAGCCATTGCTGCATGGGGCGCGGCAGCGCGGCGGTGCTTATCAAACGCCGCTGCTGAAACGCCCGCCGGATCTGGTGATGGTCGATCTCGGCCGCTTCCGTCCGGCCTGGCACGGCGAGCGCACCGCCGGCCGCGTCGTCTCCGGCAATCTCCTGCCGTACCCGAGCCGTGCCCAGATCGAGCGCGGTGCACTCGATGCCGATCGCCTCGCGCTGTTCTGGGTCGACAATCCGGTCGACGCTTTCTTTCTTCAAGTGCAAGGCTCGGGACGTGTCGCGCTGCCCGACGGCACGCAGGTGCGCCTCGGCTATGACGGGCAGAACGGCCAGCCGTATGTTGCGATCGGCAAGAAACTGGTCGAGCGCGGCGCGCTCACGACAGATCAGGTCTCGCTGCAGTCAATCCGCGCCTGGATCAAGACGCATCCCGATCAGGCGACGGCGCTGATGAACGAGAATCCATCCTATGTCTTCTTTCGCGAGCTGCCCGGTAATGGTCCGCTCGGCAGCGAAGGCATCGTGCTGACCGCCGGGCGCAGCCTCGCGATCGATCGCAATTTCATCCCGCTCGGCGCACCGGTCTATCTTGCGATCGATGACAATACATCGCCGCTACAGCGATTGATGGTGGCGCAGGATACGGGCGGCGCGATCAATGGCCCGGTGCGCGGCGATGTGTTCTGGGGTTTTGGCGCTAATGCCGAGACACGCGCCGGCAACATGCGTGCGCGTGGTAGATACTATTTGCTGTTACCAAAAGACGTGACGCTCCCCCGATCGCCCACTTTGTCGTAAGATAAGGCTGCTGGCGGATTGACAAGCCGGGATATCGGATTGTCGCCAGGGATGGTGAGGCCCTTTTATCCCTTAGAATGGAGCGGAAAATGGGGACCCCCCGCACTCGTTGGGTCCCTTTTGGAGGAACCAGATGAGTCTCGAGACGAATCTTCTTCGGTCCGCGCTCGCTCTCGGAGCTTGCGCCGTTGTCGTGGGGGGCGTATCGGGCCCGGCCGCGGCGCGGGTGGTCGTCGGGTTCGGTTTCGGCGTACCGGTTGTGCCGGCGCCCTGGTATTACGCGCCGCCGCCGGTGGTGTATGCCCCGCCGCCTGTCGTCTACGCGCCGCCCCCTGTTGCGGTGGCTCCACAGCCCGCCTACGTCGCCCAGCCGAATCAGGACTGGTACTATTGTGACGATCCGCGCGGCTACTACCCCTATGTCGCTTCTTGTAACAGCGGCTGGCATCAAGTACCGGCTCAGCCCAACGCCGCCCCGCCGCAGCACTGATCCCGTGCTCGTCGGTTAGAGGACGAATTTTTGGAGAACCTCGAGGAGAAATTCTGCTGATGCGAATGAAACCAACAATATTGGTCAGCCTCGCCGCGCTCACGGCTTTGAGCGGTTGCGCGGCGCCGCCGCTTGGCCCGACGGTCGCCGTGATGCCGGGTCCGAATAAGCCCTTCGATGTCTTCCAAACCGACCAGGCGGTCTGCCGCCAATTCGCCGAGCAGCAAGTCGGCGGTTCCGAAGCCGCAAATCAGACCGGCTCCAACCAGGCGCTGCTCGGTGCCGGTGTCGGTACGCTCCTCGGCGCGGGTCTGGGTGCGGCAATCGGCGCGGCGGGCGGCAATGCCGGCGCGGGTGCGGCGATCGGTGCCGGTGCCGGTGCTCTCGGCGGCACGGCGGTCGGCGCGTCGAATGCACAGCACACGCAGTACAGCCTGCAGCAGCGCTACGACATCGCCTATCAGCAATGCATGTATTCGCGCGGTAATCAGGTGCCGGGCTATGCCGCCGCGCCGGGACCCGCTTACCCGGCTCCCCCGCCACCTCCGGGCTATGCGCCCCCGCCCCCGGGCTATGCGCCGCCACCGCCTCCGCCGCCCGGCTATCGTTGATCGCCCGGGAGTGAGCGGCGACTCGTCGCTCTGGTTGCATTCGGAAAACGGCTCGACCATGCTTTGAACCATGGCCGAGCCGTTTCGCGTCGCGCTTTTCGTTACCTGCCTCGTCGACCTCTTCCGCCCCAGCGTCGGGTTTGCCGCGGTGAAGCTGCTGGAGGATGCCGGCTGCATTGTCGAGGTGCCGGAAGCGCAAAGCTGCTGCGGCCAGCCCGGGTATAATTCCGGCGATCGGGCGGACGCCAAAGCCATCGCCCGCCAGGTAATCGCCACGTTCAGCCCATATGATTATGTCGTCGTACCCTCGGGCTCCTGCGGTGGCATGATCAAGACGCATTATCCGGCGCTTTTCGCCGACGAGCCGGCGATGGCCGAGCCGGCGAAGGCGCTCGCCGCTCGTACCTACGAGTTGATCTCCTTTCTTGCCGATGTGCTGAAGCGCGATCAGGTCACGGCGCGCTATGCCGGTACGGTGACCTATCACGATGCCTGTTCCGGGTTGCGCGAGCTTGGCGTGAAAGAACAGCCGCGACGGTTGCTGCGCAGCGTCGCCGGACTGACGCTCAAGGAAATGACGACGCCAGAAGTCTGCTGCGGCTTCGGCGGCACGTTCTGCGTCAAATATCCCGAGATATCGGACAAGATGGTCTCGGACAAAGCCGCCGATATCGCATCCACGGGCGCCGACACGCTGCTCTGCGGCGATATGGGCTGCCTTCTCAACATGGCGGGCAAGCTCGCGCGGCTCGGCAAGCCGATCGCCGTGCGTCACGTCGCCGAAGTGCTGGCCGATATGACGGAAGCAACGCCGCCCATCGGCATGCCGGATAAAAGCTGATGGAGCCGACCAGCCACGCCTTCAAGGCGAATGCGCATCGCGCGCTGGGCGATGCCAATCTGCAGCGCGCGATGACGATGATGCGCACCGGCTTCCCGGAAAAGCGCGCGCAGGCGATCGCGCGACTGCCGGAATTCGAGGCGCTGCGCGACGAGGGTATCGCGATCAAGAACCATGTGATCGCGCATCTCGATTTCTATCTCGAACGCTTCGAGCAGAATGTCGTCGCCAATGGCGGCAAGGTGCATTGGTGCCGCACGGCGCAAGAAGCACGCGAAACGGTGCTCGCTCTTTGCCGCGCACTTGATGCGAAGACGGTCACCAAGGGCAAATCGATGGTCGGCGAAGAAATCGCGATCAACGATTTCCTCGAGAAGAACGGCATAACGCCGGTCGAGACCGATCTCGGCGAATACATCGTGCAGATCCGCCACGAGCCTCCCAGTCACATCATCGCGCCGGCGGTCCATCTGGTGAAAGAGCAGGTCGCCGACAGCTTCCGCGCGACGCATACGCATCTGCCGCACGATCGCGTGCTCGAAGAGCCGCGGGTGATGACCGACGAGGCGCGCAGCGTGCTGCGCCAGAAGTTCCTCGCTGCCGATGTCGGTATCACCGGGGCGAATTTCCTCATCGCCGAGACCGGCTCGTCGATCATCGTGACGAACGAAGGCAATGGGGATCTGACGCAGATCCTGCCCAAGGCGCATATCGTTCTGGCGAGTCTCGAGAAGGTCGTGCCGACGCTCGAGGATGCCTCGACCATGCTGCGGCTTCTCGCGCGCTCGGCGACGGGCCAGGAATTCTCGACCTATACGACAGTCTCGACCGGACCACGCCGCGCGACCGATACCGACGGGCCGGGCGAATATCACGTCGTGATTTTGGACAACGGCCGCAGCGCGCTCTTGGGCGGCGAGTTTCAGGACATGCTGCGCTGCATCCGCTGCGCCGCCTGCCTCAATCACTGCCCGGTCTATGGCGCAATCGGTGGTCATGCCTATGGCTGGGTCTATTCCGGCCCGATGGGCGCGGTCCTGACGCCGACGCTGATCGGCATCGAGGAAGCGGGCAATCTACCGAATGCCTCGACCTTCTGCGGCCGCTGCGAAAGCGTCTGCCCGATGCGCATTCCGTTGCCGAAGATGATGCGGCAGTGGCGCGAGCGCGAATTCTCCAAGCGCCTCTCGCCCGCAACGCAGCGGTGGGGTCTCGCGCTCTGGGCATTTGCCGCGCAGCGCCCCGCGCTTTATCGGCAAGTGAGCGCCCTCGCCGCGCGTGTGCTGGGCTTCTTCGGCGCCGGGCGTGGCCGTTTCCGTGCGCTGCCATTGGCCGGCGGCTGGACCGATATGCGCGATATGCCGGCGCCCGAAGGCAAAAGCTTCATGACGCTCTGGGCCGAGCGTCAGCGTAAGACGCGTCGCGTGTCATGAGCGAGGCACGCGACCAGATTTTCGGCGATATCCGCGCACGGCTCGGCCGGGGAAGACTCGATCCCGCCGCAAACGCGGCGGCGGAAGAGCGGTTGAATGCGCATCGCCGCAACCTCGTTCCCGCGCGCGCGGCATCGCTCGATCATGCCGGCCAGGTCGCGCTCTTCATCGCGGAAGCGCAAGCGGTCGATACGACGATCGCGCGCGTCGCGAATGCCGGTGATGTGCCGGGCGCTGTCGCGGATTTTCTCTCCAGCCAAAATCTGCCGGCGCGGCTGGTGATGACGCCCGATCCCAAGCTCGATGCGATCCCTTGGGACGCGCGGCCGATGCTCGAGCTGCGACGCGGCCGCGCCGAGGACAGCGATGCCGCCGGCATCACCGGCGCTTTCGCCGCGATCGCCGAGACCGGCACGCTGATGCTGATCTCAGGCGAGCTAACGCCGACGCGCAACAATTTCCTCCCCGATACGCATATCGTCGTGCTGCGCGCGAGCGAGGTTGTTGCTTGCTACGAGGATGGCTGGGATCGGCTGCGCGCCGCCGGCGCGATGCCGCGCACCGTCAATTTCATCACCGGCCCGTCGCGCACCGGCGATATCGAGCAACGCCTCGTTCTCGGCGCGCATGGCCCGCGGCGCCTGCATATCGTTCTCGTCGATGATGCGCAAAGCCGAGAGTGACGAGCGCGCCCTGTGGCGCGAGGCGATGCGCGGCGTGAGACGGCTCG
>Ga0134125_10009759_pt1 | contig 10795 bp, 9 predicted proteins | sample KB31751_FD_96464 | JGI IMG/M metagenome (GOLD analysis project Ga0134125, IMG submission 96464) | Terrestrial soil microbial communities with excess Nitrogen fertilizer from Kellogg Biological Station, Michigan, USA - KB3-175-1 | ecosystem: Environmental > Terrestrial > Soil > Unclassified ...
ACGGCGGTTACGGCTGCCGGCGCCACGCGTTTGCGTGGCGTATTCGTCCTGCGCTACAGTTCGCTCGCGGGGACGCGGGCAGACTCCCCGTTTCCCAAGACAGACGCTTTGTCCAAGCTCTGCTCCTGACGCCGGATTGCGCGTCCGGCCGGGAGATTGCGTGGACTCCATCGCTTCGACAGTTCTTGCCGCGCGTGGCATGCGCGCACTTGCGGACGGCTTCGTCAGCCTGACATTGCCGCTGTACCTGCTCGCACTTGGATATACCTCGCTGCTGGTTGGCGTCGTATCAGCGGCCACGCTGCTCGGCTCGGCGGCATTGTCGTTGATCGTGAGCATGTACGCGACGCGCATCGGCTATCGCCGCGCACTGCTCGCCGCCGCGCTGCTGATGATCGCGACGGGTATCGCCTTCAGCGGCGTGCGCGACTTCTGGCCCTTGCTGGTCGTGGCGTTCGTCGGCACACTGAATCCGTCGAGCGGTGACGTCAGCGTCTTTCTGCCGCTCGAGCACGCCGTGCTCTCGGATGTCGTGGTCGCCGAGCGGCGCACGAGCACGTTCGCGCGTTACAGCCTCGTCGGCGCAGTCTGCGGCGCCATCGGGGCGCTGCTTGCTGGCGTTCCACAACTGCTGGCCGACGCGCTGCGCGTGCCATCGCGCGTCGGGCTGCAGAGCATGTTCGTGCTGTACGCGGGACTGGGCTTCGGTGCGTGGCTCTTGTACCGGCGCCTGCCGGTTCGGTTGGACAACGCCGGCGGCGCCCGGAAGGTGCCGTTACGCGAATCGCGCCGCATCGTGTTCACCCTCGCCGGGCTGTTCAGCGTGGACGCGTTTGCCGGCGGACTGATCGTGCAGTCGATGCTGAGCTTGTGGCTCGTGCAGCGTTTCGCGCTCGGCGCCCCGGAACTCGGCGTGCTGTTCTTCGGCACCGGCCTGCTGTCCGGTGCGTCGTACCTGATCGCGGCCCCGCTGGCGCGTCGCTTCGGGCTGGTCAACACGATGGTCTTCACGCACATCCCGTCGAGCGTCGCGCTCATCGCCATTCCGTTCGCCGGCGACGTCAACGTCGCGGTCGCCCTGCTGCTCGTCCGCAGCGCGTTGTCGCAGATGGACGTGCCGACGCGAAGCTCGTATGTGATGGCCGTCGTGACGCCGGCCGAGCGGCCCGCGGCCGCCGGCGCGACGGCGGTACCGCGGAGCCTCGCTGCGGCAGGCAGCCCGCTCTTGACGGGCTACCTTCTCGCCCTTTCACCGTTCGGGTGGCCGCTCGTGCTGGCCGGAGCGATGAAGATCGCCTACGACCTCACGCTCCTCGCACTGTTTCGCCACGTGCGGCCGCCGGAGGAAGCGCAACGTGGGCTCGCGCGGCGATGCGTGAAAGGCATCAAGTAACCGAAATTCCGCCATCCATTGACATCGGCGGCTTGGACGTCCTACGGTGTGCCTTGCACGCCGCGCATGTCGTCTGATGCGGCGCTGCCGGTCGAATTCACGGGGGAGGATCTGTTACATGGATGCGCGCGCCTCGGTTACGCGCAAGCTGCTGCTTGCGTTAGCGGTGACGGCGTTTTCTTCCACCTCGCTTGCCGAGGTGACGTCGATCAAGGTCGGCCGCTCCTTCAGCCTCGGCCAGCTGCCGGCCATGGTGATGGAAAAGCGTCGGCTGGTCGAGAAGCATGCCAAGGCCGCCGGCATCGACCTGAACGTCGAATGGCACACGTTCGCCGGTGCAGCGGCGGAAAACGACGCACTGCTTTCCGGCAGCGTCGCGTTTACCGCGAACGGCGTTCCGGGCCTGCTGATCCTCTGGGACAAGACGCACGGACAGGTACGGGGCGTCGCGGCATTGGATGCCGAGACGATGTTCCTCAACACGCGAAACCCCAACGTCAAGTCGATTCGCGATTTCACGTCGGCCGACAAGATTGCCGTGCCGGCAGTCCGCGTCTCGGTCACGGCCATCCAGCTTCAGATGGCCGCGGCGAAGCAGCTTGGCGAGAGCGAGCTGCACAGGCTCGATCCGTTCACCGTTTCGCTCTCGAACCCCGATGGCATGGCCGCGCTTCTGTCCAATTCGGAGGTCAATACGCATTTCACCGTCGAACCCTATTCGACGCGGGAGCTCGCCCATCCTGGCGTTCATACGGTGCTCACGTCCGATGAAACACTGGGTGGGCAGGGAACGCTGAACGTATTCGTCGCAACGGAAAAATTCAGGCGCGAGAATCCGAAGGTCTACCACGCGTTCGTCGAGGCGCTCCAGGAAGCGGACGCGATGATCAGTCGGGACAAGAAGGCCGCTGCGCAGGTTTTCGTCGAGCACGCGAAGGGATTCTCGTTCGACGAAATCCACAAGGTACTGGAGGAGAACAAGATCCAGCATTCGATGACGCCGCTGCAGACGATGAAGTACGCGGCGTTCCTGCACAAGATTGGAACCATCAAGACGATGCCCAATTCCTGGAAGGACTATTTCTTTCAGGATTCGATCGTCGCCGCGCTTTCCGGAAGCTGAGAGCAAGGAGATTAAATAGTGTTACGCGAACTTGACCGGATGACCTTCGACGAGGTCGAGCATTACCTGAAGGATGGACCCGGACTCATCGTGCTTCCTCTTGGTTCCACCGAGGAGCACGGTCCGCATGGTCCGATGGGCACCGACACCTTCGCTGCCCGAATCGTGGCGCGCAAGGTCGCAGAGCAGCTCGACGCGATTCTGGCTCCCGCCGTTCCGTTTGGAATGTGCTTCGACCAACGGCACTTCAAGGGAACGATCGCGCTGCGCCCGAGCACGTATGCGCATCTTCTCAAGGAGCTCTGCGAGAACTTCATTCGCGATGGCTATCGCCTCGTCCTCGCCATCAGCGGCCATCGCGGAAACGACCATGCCGCGATATCGGGTCTCCAGGAGGCGGCATGGGACTCGAAGACCCACGTGCTGTACATGTGCTACCAGGACGCGAACCGGGGCCGGCTCGGCGAGGTGCTGGGTCCCGAGGCAGCGAAGCATCTCAAGCAGCAGGATTTGAGCTATGGGGCCGACGGCCATGGAGGATCGGTCGAGCTTTCGATCGCCGAAGCGCATGCCGGCAATTCGGTGCGGATGGACAAGCGCAAGAAACCCGATCGAGACCGGATCGACTTGTTGCGTTCGTTTCCATTCCGGCCCGTGCTGAACATCGAAGAGATGGCGCCCACCGACGGCTTCTTTGGCGATCCCGCCATTACGTCGTCCGCGCTGGGCGAGCAGATCGCGACGAAAACGTCCGAGCGAATCGCAAGCGAGGTCAGGCGTTTCCTCGAATCATTCCCGGCTCGAACAAACCGCGGCGCCTGAGCAATGCCTCCGGCCGGCAGTGCCCAGCGTGATGGAACGCAAGGGAAAGGCATCGTCGTAGCGCCGCAGCCGGTTGCTGCGAGCGTCGGCGCTTCGATCCTCGCCGAGGGTGGAAACGCGCTCGACGCCGCCATTGCGACCGCTTTTGTGCAGGGGGTCGTCGATCCATTCAACGGCGGCATCGGCGGCTTCGGATGCATGCTCGTGCACGACGCCCGCAGTTCGCGCACGACCGCCGTCAGCTATCACGGCCGTGCCGGATCGAAAGCGCGTCCCGACGTGTTCGCCGGCGACGTCATCGGTCAGATTCACGGGCACGCAGAGCGGTACGAAGTGAAGGGCGCCGTCAACCAGATCGGCTATCGCTCGCCGGTCGTTCCGGGCGTACTCGCCGGCTTCGACGAGGCCCACCGCGCCTTCGGCCGCCTGCCCTGGAAGATTCTGCTCGAGCCCGCCATCCGCCTGGCGCGCGACGGCATTCCATTGCCCGGCGAGGTTTACGCGCATTGGACCGACCTGACGGAGCCCGGACACAAGTCGGGGCTCGAGCGTATCCACGCGACGCCCGCGTGCGCGGCGATCTTCGCGCCCGGCGGCAATGTGCTGAAGCCCGGCGAGTTGCTGCGCCAGCCCGACTATGCAGCAACGCTCGCGCAAATTGCGGAGGCCGGCGCCGACGACTTCTACCGCGGCGACATCGCACGGACGATTGCGGACGATTTCTCCCGCAATCACGCGCTGTTCGGAAGCGAAGACCTCGCGAGCTATCGAGCCGATGTCGCGGACCCGGTCGGTGGCTCGTACCGAGGGCTTCGGATCGAAAGCTCGCCGCTGCCGGCCAGCGGCATTCAGCTGCTCGAGCTTCTCAACATTCTCGAGCACTTCGACCTCGCGGCACTGCGACGGGACGACGAGGCGGCTTACGTTCATCGCGTGAGCCGCGCGATGCTCGCCACGTTCGCCGACCGCGCGCGCTTCCTCGGCGATCCGCGTTTCGTCGACGTGCCCGTTGCTCGGCTGCTCGGCAAGGCACATGCGCGCGACCTGGCGGAGATCGTCGAAGGCGAACGGGAGATTTCGGTCGGGTCACTCGAGTACGCCGAGTCTCGTCATACGACCCACGTGTGCACGATGGATGGCGAGGGCAACGCCGTATCGCTGACGCACACGCTCGGTTCGGCTTCCGGCGTCGTGACGCCCGGGCTCGGATTCGTCTACAACAACTGCATGTATCAATTCCATCCGTTTCCCGGCCATCCTAACTCGGTCGCGCCCGGGAAGAGTCGCCTGACGGGGGCAGCGCCAACCCTCGTCTTCCGGGCGGCGACGCCCTGGATGGCACTCGGAGCGCTCGGTGGCACGCGGATGCCGACGGCGATCGTCAACACGTTCTGCAACATCGTCGAGCACGCGATGTGCCCGACGGAAGCGGTCGACGCACCGCGGTTTCATGCGGAAGGCGCGTGGCTGGAGATGGAAAGCCGCCTGTACTGGCGCTTGCGTGAGGATCTCGAATCGCGTGGATGGCGGCTGCGTCCGTCGCCGAAAGGCTACGACCGCGCATTCGCGCTGGTGTTCGTGGCGATGCGCGAAGCTAATGGTGCATTCAACGGAGGATCGGATCCGCGCGGTGGCGGCGGCCTGGCGATCGCGCGCACGTGAATCCTCACGTCGTCATCGTCGGTGCGGGGGCCGTCGGCGGGTTCGTGGGCGCCGTGCTCGCGCACGCAGGAACGAACGTGACGCTGGTCGATGCATGGCCGGCACACGTCGACGCGATTCGCGCACATGGCTTGACGCTCGGCGGCATCACCGGCGAACGGCGTGTCGCACTCTCGGCGCTGCACATCGCCGACGTCCAGACGCTGATCCATCGACCTGCCGACATCGCCTTCGTGAGCGTGAAGCTCTACGACACGCGCTGGGCCACCGCGTTGATCGCTCCGTACATGTCCCAATCCGGCTTCGTCGTGACGATGCAGAACGGGTTGATCGAAGAGGACGTCGCGCAGGTCGTCGGCTGGCCGAGGGTCGTCGGTTGCGTGGTCAGCCGATTCCAGGTCGAGCTCACGGAGCCCGGTCGTATCCGGCGCACGAACCCGCCCGGCGGAACGGTTCACGACACGTTTCGCGTCGGCGAGATTCATGGCCGCGCAACCCGCCGCGCAGAGAACGTAGCGGCGTTGCTGCAAAACGTCGACAGCGCGCGCGTGACGACCAATTTATGGGGCGAGCGCTGGTCGAAGCTCGTCGCCAATTCGATGACGTCACCGGTCGCGGCGGTCTCGGGCTTGACCCTCAAGGAGATGTACGAAAAGCCGCAGGCACGCCGCCTCGTCATTCGGTTGGCGGCCGAGGCGGTCAACGTTGGTCATGCGCTCGGGTTCGCGCCGGAGCCGATATTCGGAACGTGTCCCGACGACTACGTCGCGGCCGAGCGTGGCAAGCGATCGTCGCTTGTTCGACTGGAAGCTGCGATGGCGGCGTGGCAAGCGACGAGCCTCGAAGACGGGCGCACGGGTATCGCGCAGGATTTGGGCAAGGGGCGCCGGACCGAAGTCGACTATCTCGGCGGCTACGTCGCGGCTCGCGCTGCTGGCGCCGGCCATCGAGCGCCGACGCATCAGGCGATTACCGCGATGGTGCACCGGATCGAGCGAAACGAGTTGCAGCCCGGGATGGACAACCTCGAAGCATTGCTGTCGAAGGAGGAAACGTGAAGGTGACCAGATGGGCTTTGGCGACGCTACTCGCACTGATCGGTGCGATCGTGGCGTTCGATGCGGGTGCGGAGGCGACGACGATCAAGGTCGGCCGCGCCTACAGTCTCGGACAGCTGCCGACTTTCGTCATGGACAAGCAGCAGCTGATCGAGAAGCATGCAAAGGCACTGGGTCTCGACCTGAAGGTCGAATGGGTGTCCTTCGCCGGGGCCGGAGCGGAGAACGACGCGCTGCTGTCCGGCGACGTCGCCTTCACGCTCAATGGCCCACCGGCATCGATCATGTTGTGGGACAAGACGCGCGGTCGCGAAAACGTCCACATCGTCGCCGCGGTCGACAACGAGCTGCTCTTCCTGAACACGCGCAACCCCGCCGTCCACTCCATTCGCGATCTCACCGAGAAGGACAAGATCGCGGTACCGAGCGTGGGCATTTCGGTCGCGGCGATCCAACTGCAGCTCGCGGCGGGGAAGGTGTTCGGTGAGGACAATCTGCACAGGCTCGACCGGCTCACCGTGTCACTGAGCAGCCCCGATGCGCTGGTCGCGATGCTGTCGGGCGGCGACGTGAACGCCAATTTCGCGTCAGAACCCTATTCGACGAAGGAGTTGTCGCAGCCCGGCGTTCATACCGTCCTCAGCACGCTCGATGTCCTCGGCGCTCCGGCAACGCAGAACGTGTTCGTGACGACCGAGAAGTTCCGGCGGGAAAACCCGACGATCTACCGCGCGTTCGTGAACGCACTGAAGGAAGCGGACGCCATCATCAACCGCGACAAGCGGGCGGCGGCCTTGCTGTTCCAGGAGCGTGCGAAAGGCTTCACGCTCGAGGAGATCCTCACGCCGCTCGAGAAGAACGCGATCGAGTTCTCGCTCGCGCCGAGCGGCCTGCTGCGCTACGCGCAATTCCTGTACAAGGCGGGCCGCATCAAGACGATGCCGACGTCGTGGAAGGACTGTTTCTTCCCCGATCCCGAAATCGACAACGTGTCGGGAAGCTAGAGGCTTTCGACCGACCCAACGGGCGCACGGCGCCCGCTGGCGCACCGGCGGGCGCAGGTATATCGTTCATCGCCCGGCGTCGGGCCTGATGGCGCCTTTCTCTCATGAAGCGCGATCGCGACATTGCGCCGAGACCCACCGTTGCGCAGGAAGGAGGAGTCATGTCACGCATGCGCTTGATCGTGCTTCCGCTTCTGGCTCTTGCGTTGTCGGTTTGCGCGTCCGCGGCCGAGATGACGAAGATGACCGTGGCCACCGGTGTCGATCCGGGCTTCTCGATCGTCTACGTGGCGAAGCTCGGCGGCTTCTTCGAGCGAAACGGTCTCGACGTCGACATGCGCACCGGACCGTCGGGCGGCGCGATGGTGCCGCTGCTGCTTTCGGGGGCGTCCAATGCGTCGGTCGCCGCGTCGCTCGCCGGCATCAACAATCATCTGAAGGATGCGGACGTCGTCGCGGTTGCGCAAGTCGTTCGCTACGATCGGCTATACGGAATCGTTGCCAGACGGGACGTCGAGTCGCTCGCCGATCTCAAGGGCAAGAAGATCGCGGTCACCGTCGGCAATGCCAGCGAGAGCTACTGGTACGACGCGTTGAAGCACGATCACCTCGATCCTGCCGATTTCAAGGGCTCGCTCGTCAATGTCGAGCCGCCCGAGATGGTTGCGGCGATCGAGCGCAACGACGTTCAGGCGTTCTCGGCGTGGGAGCCGTGGATATCGCGAGCCGTCCTCAATGTCCCCAACACGAAGGTGCTGACCGACAACCTCGGGACCGTGCAGGACGTCGGCTTCATCTACATGAGCCGCAAGTGGATCAATGCGAACCATGCGACGGCGATCCGCTTCATGAAAGCGATGAACGAGGCGAACGAATTCATCAACCGCGAGCCCGAGAAGACGAAGCAGATCGTTGGCAAGCTGCTGAACCTGCCGAAGAACCTGATGGACTCGATCATGCCGAAGTGCACTTACACGTTCGTGCTGGGCGACGACGCGTACGCGGTAACCGATCGCATCGTCGCCCAACTCGTTGCACAGGGACGCCTGAAGGCGGGCCAGTTCGACTTCGCCAGCTGGTTCGACCCCGATCTGCTGAAGGGGATCAAACCCGAGGCCGTGCGCTTGCCTGCGCTGAAACGATGAGCGACGATCGGGCGACGCGCGTGTTCGATCCTTCATGGGGTCGCAACGGAAGGAGTTCACGGTGAAGCTCGATTTTCGGAACAGGGTCGCGCTGCTTCCTGCGGCGAGCGGGGGCCTCGGGCGCGCCGCCGCGCTGGAACTTGCCGCCGGCGGTGCCCGCATCGCGATATCCGGCCGCGATCGGGCTCGCCTCGAGCAATGCGTGGGCGATCTGCGCGCCGCGGGTGCGTCGGACGTGTTCGCCAAGACGGGCGATTGCACGATTGCCGCCGACGTCGAAACGCTCGTGCGCGATACGGAAAGCCGTTTCGGACGCATCGATATCCTCGTCGCGAATTCGCCCGGCACGCTGGTCAAGCCGTTCGAGCAACTGAGCGACGACGATTGGCGCATCGCTTTCGACAGCAAGCTCGTGACGCAGACGCGCCAGGCGCGCCTGGTTTGGGCGGGCATGATCGCGCGCGGTTATGGGAGGATCGTATTCATCGCCGGTACGCACGGGCGGCAACCGCATGCACACGTGCTGACCGCAGGTGTGGTCAATGCCGGGTTGCTGAGCCTTGCGAAGGGGCTCGCCGAAGCCGGGGCGCCGCACGGCGTTCTCGTCAACGCGATCAATCCCGGGCCGACCGATACCGATCGCATGCGCTATCTGGTTGCCCGAAAGTCGAGCGAGGAGGGCGTTTCGGTCGACGAGGCGCGAGCGTCCTTCGCAGGCGACATCGTGTTGCAGCGCTTCGGCGATCCTGCCGAGATCGGCGCGGCGATCGCATTCCTCGCATCCGATCGTGCGAGCTTCATCACCGGCGTGTCGCTCAACGTCGATGGTGGGCAGACCCGAACGATCTGAGCGCGCTGTACGGCGCGTGGCGAACGCGTCACGCATCGGGGCTCGCGGATCGCTCGCTATCGCGAGTAGCCGTGATGTCGAAAGTGCATCAGGCAAGTCGTTTCTGGCCTCATTGACAGCATTATCGGATGGCGCCTAACGTTAGCGACGACAGGCGCCGTCACCCTCCCGTGGATGCATTCGACAACAGGATGCGATCGCGACGTGGCAATGCCATGCCGTTCGATTGGCCGCTCGAGAGGCGACTTTGGTAGAGATCGATGAAAACATAGCGGCGTCCCGGTCGCTTCTCATCGGCGCCGGATGGCACGCCGGGCGGGGCGAGCCGCTTACATCAACGAATCCGGCGACCGGCGAGGTGAATGCAACGCTGTCGACGGGATCCGTTGACGACGTCGATCTCGCCGTGCGCACTGCCCGCGAGGCGCTCGCATCGTCGGGCTGGGGCCATTCGCTGCCGCATCGCCGCGCCGATCACCTTTATGCGATCGCGCGCCTTCTCGACCAACGTGCGGAGCGGCTCGCACGCGTCGTCATGCACGAGAACGGCAAGACACTGACCGAATGCCGCCAGCAGGCGCGCAATGCGGCAGGCATCTTTCGCTATTACGCGGCGTTGTGCGAAACGCTCGGTTCCGACGTGACACCGTCGCGCGGCGACTACCTGTCCTTCACGGTCTGCGAACCGATGGGAGTCGTCGCCGCGATAACACCGTGGAATTCGCCGGTCAACATCGCGGCCGAGAAGCTCGCGCCGGCGCTCGCCGCCGGGAACGCGGTCGTTCTGAAGCCGTCCGAAATCACGTCGATCGTGTCGCTCGAACTCGGCAAACTGTGTCTCGATGCCGGCTTGCCGTCGGGACTGGTGAATGTCCTGCCCGGCACCGCGAAGACCTCGTCGGCGCTCGTTCGGCACCCGGGCATCGACATGATTTCGTTTACCGGCGGCACCGCGGCGGGACGCGCGATCGCATCGGCGGCTGCCGAGCGCATCGTTCCGGTCGTACTCGAACTCGGCGGCAAGTCGCCGAACATCGTGCTGGAGGATGCCGACATTTCGCTCGCCGCGGCCGGCGTCGCGGCCGGCATCTTCGGATCGCTCGGGCAATCGTGCATTGCCGGCTCACGCTTGTTCGTGCACGAATCGATTCGCGAGCGGTTCGTCGCAATGCTCGTCGACATCGCCCGCGGATTGCGCCTCGGTGCGCCCGACGTTGCAGGGACACAGGCGGGTCCGCTGGCGTCGTTCGCGCATCGCGAGCGCGTACATGGCCTCGTCAGCAATGCGCGCGGCGAAGGCGGGCGCATCGTGACCGGCGGTGACGCACCGGCCGGCGCTTCGTTCAGCAAGGGCGCGTACTACCTGCCCACGATCATCGACAGCCTCGAGCACGGTTCCGCGACCTGCCAGACCGAAATCTTCGGCCCCGTGCTTTGCGTGCTGCCGTTCGCGAACGACGCCGACCTCGTCCGCCAGGCGAACGAGACCGTGTACGGCCTCGCGTGCGGCGTCTGGAGCGGCGATTTCCGCCATGCGTGGCGCATCGCTCGCCAGGTGCAGGCCGGCACGATCTGGATCAACACGTATCGTCAGAACAGCGTGTCCACGCCGTTCGGCGGCGTCAAGCAAAGCGGCATCGGCCGCGAGCGCGGCGCGCAGGGACTGCGCCAATACCAGCAGATCAAGAGCGTGTTCGTCGGCACCAGCGACGCGCCGCTCACGTTCGACCGATGAATA
>Ga0134125_10009760_pt1 | contig 10795 bp, 7 predicted proteins | sample KB31751_FD_96464 | JGI IMG/M metagenome (GOLD analysis project Ga0134125, IMG submission 96464) | Terrestrial soil microbial communities with excess Nitrogen fertilizer from Kellogg Biological Station, Michigan, USA - KB3-175-1 | ecosystem: Environmental > Terrestrial > Soil > Unclassified ...
CCAGCGGACCTCGCCGCACGCCGCGAGTGGTCGAACTGGCAGGAGTTTTCGTTCCCTGTGCTGCGTGATTCGGAGCGCTTCATCGCCCAGGCCGCACACGTTCTGAAGCACATGCGCGGCGAGTGGATGCGGCCTAGCTGGCTGCTTGAATTCCGTCACAGCGTGTTGCATTGGAAAGAGGACCGCGCCTTCTGGCAGCAGGTACGCGAGCAGGCCGCGGCGGACAAGGAGTTGCAGACTGCGATCGGAGCCGCGGTCGCGTTGACGACGATCGCATTCGGCAGCTTCGCGCCCGAAGAACTGACATCGTGGGCCGTCGACACTTTGGACCCGCGCCTGCAGTTGTGGATCGAGCGTTACGGCCGTCAGACGATCATGGCCGGCTACCCCGGCACCAAGCTCTATCTGCTGCAACCGGACACCGCGCCCTCAACCAGCGTCGCGCAACGCCGCACGAAGCGTCACAGGCTGCTGCCGCTGCATAACGCTCCGCGTGTTGTTCATGGGAACGCGGAGCGCGGCCTTGCGTCGCGCCTGCACGGGTGGGCGGCGCAAATGGAGTTCTTCCGCTTCCGGCTATGTTTTCATGTCGTCGAAGGTTGGCGATATCTTTTGGAGGCCCCACGCTGGAAGAAAATTGTTGCCACCGCACAGCAGCCGCGCTCCGCGCTGGTAGCGGCAGACGAACGAGGTCTGCTATGAGCCAACCCCGCTGGCGTTCCCGCTGTCTCGTCTTTGCATTTCTATTTCTGCTCTCCACCGGCCTGCATGCGCAGTCGCATGAGCCCAGCGACTCGCTTCCACGGACAGATACGTCATCGGGCAATGCCAGCGACTCTCTGCCTCCTTCCAACGACGCAAGTTCAGCCTATGAAAATTCTCCGTACGGAACCTCTACGGGCCAGCGGCAACGAGCGGCGGACGCGGATTGGAGTCTGCCGGCAAGCCGCATTCTCGACCTCATGCAGCGGCGGCCCGAGATTGCCATCGAGTTGAAGCAATTGCTCGCCGAAAAGCTCCACGACGCGGGCTTCCAGGTGCAGGACGACGGTATCAGTGACGAGATGCTGTACCGCCGCATCACGGGCGACGCGAGCTTTCGTTCCTCGGTTACGCTGCTTCTGGAAGCGCGCGGCTACGTTACCGGCGACGACCTCCGCGACGCGCCGGGACTGTCTGCAGCCACACCCAATTCACGTCTCGACGATCCTCTGTCGCTGCAAATGGGAGGCAGCAACGCATCGGGGACGGCGGCGACGCGCGGCGATATAGACGCGCTTACTCCCCTCGATCGCGCCAATCTGTCCGATCAGGATATCGACCTGACGCAGCAACTGGACCACCTGCAACCTGCATCGCGGCAGAACAACCCCTACGCAACGCAGCAAACGCAGCGACAGGATGGAACGCAGCCGCGTTCACCTGCGTTGTCGCAGCGGACGCGGGCCGATACGGACCGAACGAAAGACAACACCGGTCCCGAACTGCTGCATAAGCCCACGCCCTACAACCTGCTGGTGTTGCACGATCTCTATACCCAGGTGCCGGCGCAGCAGCAAACCATCGCGCGGTTTGGTGCGGACGTGTTTCTGCGGCGCAGTCCGATGGCGCAAACCGCTTCCTCTTCGGCGCAGGCTTCCGCGCTGGACCTCCCCATCGGACCGGACTACGTCCTTGGTCCCGGTGACGGACTTACGATCACAATCTGGGGCGGCGTCTCGCAAACCCTCTCGCGGACCGTCGATTCGACCGGCAAGATTGCGCTTCCGGAGGTCGGTCCCATCGGTCTCGCCGGCATGAAGCTTGGCCAGGCACAGGACCTGCTGCAAAGAATTCTCGCGCCGCAGTTCCGCAGCGCACACGTCGATGTAACGCTTGCGCGGCTGCGTACGGTCAGAGTGTATGTCGTCGGCGATGTGCAGCGGCCGGGCGCCTACGATCTCCACTCGCTCTCGTCGCCGCTCAATGCGCTCTACGCCGCGGGAGGACCGACGAACGTCGGCTCCCTACGCACATTGCGTCATATGCGCGGCGCCACTGTTGTGAGCGACATTGATTTGTACGACTTTCTCCTGCACGGCATCCGCACCCCGACGCAGCAATTGCAAGACGGCGACACCATTCTCGTTCCCCCTGCGGGTCCGCAAATCACCGTTGTGGGCAGCGTAAAACGTCCGGCGATCTACGAATTGAAAGGCGAGACCAAGCTCTCCGAAGTACTTGACGATGCTGGCGGAATCCAGGTCAGCGCCGCGCTGCGACACATCAGCGTCGAGCGCATCTCCGCCAACGATCATCGCGAAACGCTCCGCGTGGGCGCCGCTTCCGACGGTCTGCCCGCGCTGCATCACGCGCTTGAAACGTTTGCAGTCATGGACGGCGACAAAGTGGTCGTCGCTCCCATCGCTCCCTGGAGCAACAGCACGGTCTATCTCGAAGGCCACGTCGTCCGTCCCGGCCGCGTCCCGTTCCAGGATGATATGACCTTGACCGACGTCATCCGCTCTTATCAGGACCTTCTGCCGGAGCCGTCCGAGCATGGCGAAATCATCCGCCTGATGCCGCCCGACCTGCGTCCTGAAACGATCGAATTCAACCTCACGGACGCGCTGGCCGGTAAGACAACGATCCCGCTTCGGCCGCTGGATACGATCCGCATCACCGGCCGCTACGAAGCGGACGCGCCGAAAGTTACCGTCCGCGGCGAAGTGTTGCGGCCCGGCGTCTATTCGCTCTCCAACGGCATGACCGCCGGAGAGCTGGTCAAGATGGCCGGCGGTTTCACCCGTAGCGCGTTGCGTTCCGATGCCGACCTCGCGAGCTACGAAGTCGAAGATGGCAAGGCCGTCAGCGGACGCCGCGCCACCATTGCTATTGGCGAAGTCGTCCAGCACAGCGGCGGCCAGGGCGACCCGCCGCTCAAGCCTGGGGACGTGCTCACCGTGCATCAAGTGACCGGCTGGAACGACATTGGCGCGTCGATCCGCATCAACGGCGAAGTTGCGTATCCCGGCACATACGGCTTGCAGGAAGGCGAAAAGCTTAGCTCCGCTCTGCGCCGCGCCGGCGGCTTCCGGCCGACGGCGTATCCCCGGGGCGCCATCCTGCTGCGTCTGCAAGTGCGCGACCTGGAAGAGAAAAGCCGTACCGAGCTGATCCATCAAATCGAAACAACGTCGGTCGCGGCTCAACTCGGCACCAACATCTCTGGCAGCGACCAGGCCCAGACCCTGCAGCTATTGCAGCAACAGCAGGAGCAGGTGTTGCAACGTCTGCGTAGTCAGCCGGCGAGCGGCCGGCTCGTGATCCGCATCAACGCCGACATCGGCTCCTGGGAAAACACTCCTGCCGACATAGAACTGCGTGCCGGCGACGTGCTCATCATCCCTAAGCGTCCCGGTTTCATCCTGGTCAGTGGGCAGGTTTACAACGCCTCGGCGATCACCTACGTTCCGCACGAAACCGCTGGCTGGTACCTGAAGCACTCCGGCGGCGCGACCGACTTTGCCAACAACAAAGAGATCTTCATCGTTCGTGCCAACGGCGATGTGATCGGACGCCGCTCCAACAGTTGGTATCAGGGCGATGTTTTATCGACACGGCTCGACCCCGGCGATGTCATTGTCGTACCGCAGAAAATTATCGGCGGCTCAATGTTCTGGAAGAACATGCTCACTACCGCGCAACTCTTCTCATCGATCGCGATTCCCCTGGCGATCGCAGGACTATAGCCGCCATGGAGACGCCCACCACCCAACACGAGTCCGGCACAAGCTCCGCTAAAGCACCGTGGGCAAGAAATATCCTTTACCTGTGGAGCCGCCGCCGCACTCTCTTCTGGGTCGGAGTCGTTGCGCTGGTTCTCAGCACGGCGATCGCTTTCTTGATTCCAGAAAGTTTCGACTCCGTTACCACCATCATGCCGCCAGAACAGCAGAGCGGAAGCAGCGCTTTGCTTTCCATGCTTGCCGGCCGAGCGGGGGGCGCCGCAGGAGGGCTCGGGTCGCTGGCCAGTGGCCTGCTCGGCGGAAAAACGACCGGCGACCTTTACATCGATCTCTTGCACAGCGGCTCAGTCTCAGGAGCCCTCATCGACCGCTTCCATCTTCAGCAGATCTACAAAACGAAACACACAAAGGACACCGTCAAAAAGCTTGCCGGAAAAACGAAAATTACGGAGAACAAGAAAAGCGGCGTCATCACGATCGTCACTTCCGACACCGACCGGCAACGCGCCGCGGACCTCGCAAACGGGTACGTGGAAGAACTGAACAAGTTGATGGCGCGTGTGAGTACGTCGTCCGCGCGGCGCGAACGCAAGTTCATCGAACAGCGCCTCGCCTCGGTTGTCAAAGAGCTCGACGCCGCGGAAGAACAACTCAGTCAGTTTTCCAGCAGCACATCGACCATCGATATCAAGGAGCAGACCCGCGCCACTGTCGACGCCGGTGCGCGATTGCAGGCGGAATTGATCGTCGCCCAATCGGAACTCGAATCGCTTCGCCAGATTTACGGTGACGATAACGTCCGTGTCCGGTCCACGCGAGAACGCATCGGCGTTTTACAGCGGGAACTCGACAAGATGGGCGGCTCCGCGTTCGATCCCGGCGCAACCCAGGCCCAGCCGAACGGCGAGCTTTATCCTCCGTTGCGCCGCTTGCCCGAACTCGGCGTCCGCTATGCGGACCTCTATCGCCATGTGCGTGTGCAGGAAGCTGTCTACGATCTCCTTTCCGCCGAGTATGAAACCGCGCGGATCCAGGAAGCGAAAGATATTGGGACCGTAAGCGTGATTGACTTCGCTGGTCCACCCGAGCAGAAATCGTTCCCGATTCGCCGTCAGTTCATGCTCGGCGGAACATTTGGCGCGCTGCTGATCGCGTCACTTCTTCTGCTGCTCAAAAAGACCTGGGACGAAGTGGATGACGACGACGACCTGAAGGTGGTTGCGCACCATGTGCGAGCTTCGCTGCCTCGCCGTGCAAAATCGCTCGGAAACGAGGCGCGCTCATGACACTCGCCAGCCGGTTGCCTAGCGTCCACGTCTCCAATGCGACATACGGCGTCGCGGAATATATCTCTCTGCCGATCCTGATGCTGTGTTCTGCGCCGTTTCTGTTGCATCATCTCGGTGTCGAGCAATATGCGATCTGGCTGCTCGCCAGCGCCGCCGTCACGGGCGGCATGCTGCTCTCAGCGGGCTTCGGAGACGCTGCCGTTAAGTACATTTCCGGTTGTCGCGGCCGCAGCGACGAGGCTGGTGTTGAGCGCATCATCCGCACGTTGTTCGCCATCAACCTCACCCTTGGGACGGCCGTCGCCACGCTGTTGTGGCTGTTTACGCCGCTGTTGGTGGCGCACCTGCCGCACGTCAGTGCAGACCTTCGCGTCAGTTATCAGCGCGCACTTTCCATCGGCTGCGTCCTGCTGCTGGTGAAGGTGGTGGAGAGTGTTTTTCTTTGTACCCAGCGTGCATACGAGCGCTTTGACATCGCCGCGCGGTTCACCGTCGTCACGCGCATCTTCGTCATAGGCTCCGCCGTCGTCATCGCCGCGGTGGGTCGCGGCACCGTCACCATCATGCTCGTGACGCTGCTGGTTTCGCTCGTCAGCCTGGGGGCGCAGATGGTCGTTGTCCGGCGCGGTCTCGCGCTGCGCAGCCTCATGCCGAGTTGGGACCGTGCTGCCATTAGAGATCTCTTCGGTTTTGGCTGCTTCAGCTGGCTACAGGGGATCGTTGGTCTCTTGACCGGACAAGCCGACCGCTTCCTCGTAGGCTACCTGCTGGGAACGCACGCAGTCACGTACTACAGTATCTCCGTACAGGTGGCGTCGCCGATTCACGGCATCGCGAGCGCAGGTCTGCAAATTCTCTTCCCCTACATCGCTGCGCGGCTTGGCGTTCTCAGCATTACGGCGATGCGTCAGAAATTTGCTACAGCCTTTACCGCCAACCTTGCGGTGGTCGCGATTCTTGCAGCGCCAATTATTTTCGGCAGCCACCTCATCCTGCGCCTCTGGCTCGGTGAAGACTTCGCAGCGCACGCCGCTTCGACGCTTACGGTAACCGCGTGTGCGTTTGCCCTTGTTGGTTTGAACGTGACCGGCTTCTACGTACTGATGGCGATGGGACGGATGAAGCTGATCGCACTCACCAGCCTCGCGGGTGCGATAGCGATGCTGGGGGCGATTACAATTCTGGCGCCTCGTTACGGTATTGCCGGCGCCGCGGCTGGCCGGCTGGTATTCGGCCTGATCATCCTGTCAATCTATGGGCCGCTCAAAAATTCACTTCGCACAACTCACAGCGGTCTCGGCGAAGCAGCCATGATGTCGGGGGCCCTATGACGGCCGCCAGCCACATCCGTCACTCCGGCCAGCGCCTGCAGAGCGCCTCAAGCACCCGGGCCCTCCGCTTGCCGCTGCAGACGATCGCCGGCTTCTTCCTCGCATTTAAATTCTGTTTCACCTACCTTGGTTTTCAATCGGATCCTCGCGCCGGTACGGTCGCGACCCTCGCATGCAGCGCTCTACTTCTTGCTGCCGGGATGGTGTACACGCTGGGAGACGAACGCTTTTCCATACGTCTTTTGCACGCAAACCGCACCCTGCGATGGCTGGCGGCATACCTCGCGGTCTCCGGTTTAAGTCTGTGCTGGACCGCCGCTTCCTCAACCATCGACGCGGCCGGCCAATGGGCCGGCATGGCGATGGAGGTTGCAACTGTCCTGCTGCTCGTCAATGAGCCCGATATTCCGCAAAAAGTCGATGCCTTGATGAAGGGTTTTGTTGTCGGCATATTGTTTGTCGCCGTCGTCGCCTGGCTGGCCCCGCAGACGGACGACCTGCGCATCGGCAACTATGAGTTTCTGCACCCTAACATCCTTGGCATGGATTGCGTGGTCGCCTTTTTTCTCGCGCAGTATCTGTCGCTCAAAAAACCGGCGTGGAAATGGTGTTGTCTGGCGCTCGGTGTCACGTTGTTGCGGACTTTCAGCAAGACGTCCATCATCGCTTTTTTTATCGCGGAAACCTTCTACCTGTTACGAGAAAAGCAACTTTCGCGTTGGGCGAAAGTCAAGATAGCCGCTGTAGCCGCTATCGTCATCGCCGCTTTCGGCACTCTAGCGGCGTCCTATCTTTCGGGCTACGTTTCAACAAGTAGCGGCAACTCGGCCGAGACGCTCACCGGTCGAACCGCGATTTGGGCAACCGCGTTATCTATGGCAATCGAGCGTCCGTGGATTGGGCACGGTTTTTATTCGTTCCGCGCTCTGGTTCCCGCATTCGGCGCATTTGAGCCGTGGCACGCCCACAACGAGCTCCTGCAGCAATTTTTTGAATACGGGCTGCTGGGCGTCGCCGTCACCATCGCTCTCTACCTCTCTCTATTCTTCGCCGCAAAACGCAGCGCGGCGGGCAACTATCGCGATCTTGTTTTGGTCGTCATGCTGTTCGCCGTAGTCCACGGGCTCACGGAATCCCTGAACTTCGACCTGACAGTTCCTTTGTGGCTGATTACTGCCCTCGCCCTCGCCTTAGCGCAATCTTCGGAGGCTGCAACATTATGATCAAAATTTCCGTCGTCACCCCATCCCTCAATCAAGGAAGCTTCCTCAAAGAAACGCTGGAAAGCGTGCGGTCGCAGGGCTACGCCAACATGGAACAACTCGTGCTTGACGGTGGTTCCACCGATGGCAGTCTCGATCTCCTGCGATCGTCCTCCGGCCCGGAATGGCAGCATCTGCACTGGGTATCCGAGCCCGACGGGGGTTGCACTCAGGCCTTGAACAAGGGCATTCGTCTTGCCACCGGAGATGTCGTTGGCTGGCTAAATTCTGACGATCGGTATAGGCCCGGCTGCTTCGAAACCGTCGCAAAAATCTTCGAACAAAATCCCGACATCGACGTCGTCTACGGCGACTTCAACTTCATCGACGAACGCGGAACGCACCTGCGCGTCCGCCGCGAAATCGAATTCAGTCGCCTGGTTTTTTTCTACCATCACATTTCATCCATTCCCTCTACCTCCACATTTTTCCGGCGCCGCATCTTCGACGAAGGGCACTACTTCGATGAGTCTCTTCAATTCGCAATGGACTATGAGTTCTTCGTGCGGCTCATCAACAAGGGATACCGCTTCAAGCATATTCATGCACTGCTCGCCGATTTCCGTCTGCACCCCGATAGCAAAACCTGTGCAACCGGCGCTCGCCAACTCGCCGAAACGCGCATGACCATGCGGAAATATTCTCCCATCGCGCTTGGCGTCAGAAACAAAACCCTGCGTGCTTTTTGTCTCGGTGTCATGCAGGTCGTAGCGCCCATCGCGCGTTACACCGAAAAACTTTTGCGCGGCTACTACCTGCCCGATCGCTTCATCGCGCGCGAACGCCCTATTCGCTGAAGGAAGGAGGTTGCCATGCATCTCGTCGTCGCTTCCGTCTCGGCCTCAACCTCGCCTTCGGGGGTGTGCCGCCACGCCGCCAACATTGCACGCGGCATGCTCGCATTCTCTTCCGTGCGCAAAGTGACGTTAGTCACAGGAGAGTGGCAGGCTGGCTACTTTCGCGACGCCTTCGACCTCAAAGACCCCCGGCTCGAAATCCTTTCCATCGCTATCGCCAACCGTTCGGTATCGCGCAATCTTTGGTATTTACGGACGCTTCCGGCGCTCGCTCATGCGCAGGGTGCGGACGTCGTGCATCTCGCTTACCCCATGCCATTGCGCCGTTCCGCGTATACGTCGCCGGTTGTCGTTAGTCTTCACGATCTTTACCCGTTCGACATCCCGAGAAACTTCGGAGTCCACAAAGCGTGGCTCAACCGTGCTGTGCTCCGCCGGTGTCTCAAGAATGCAGATGCGGTCGTCTGTGTTTCCGAGCCAACGCGGGGCCGTTTGCACGAACTGTTTCCGGCGCTTCGTCCGGAGAAAACCAGCGTCGTCCCAAACTCGGTCGGCCTCACCCGCGAGTATGCGGACATTGAATTTCCGGATGCAATTCGCGACAACCCGTTCCTGCTCTGTGTCGCACAGCATCGTGCCAACAAGAACCTTGTACCGCTGCTGCGGTCGTTCCGTCTGGCGCTCGACCGCAGCGTGGTGCAGCCCGAAACGAAGCTCGTCATCGTCGGCAGCGAAGGCCCTGAGACGCCGCGCCTGCGTCAGGTCATCACCGAATGCAACCTGCAGGACCGAGTCGTCTTCCTGCGCGGCATCTCCGATGCGCTTCTATCGGCGCTCTACGCACAATGCGAAGTTGTGGTCGCGCCATCGCTTCTGGAAGGCTTTGGTCTGTCGGTTGCCGAAGCGCTTGCCGCCGGCTGCCGAGTTGCCTGCTCCGACATTCCGATATTTCGCTCTGTCGCGACGGCGAACTGCGTGCTCTTCGATCCCATGGACAGCAGCGGCGAATCACTCCTGACCGCGCTCCGGCATGCTCTTCATCTTCCCCGCGGCGCTGCATCTTCGCCGGCTGGACTTCAGCCCCGGCAAGCTGCGGCCATGTACCTCGCCCTGTACTCCAGGCTTGCTCTTCGCAGTCCGATCAGCCTATTCCAGCCATTTCACGAAGACCTTTCCGCACCAGGTGATCTATGAAAGAAACGCTCCGCAACACGCTCTCACCACACCGCATCGATGTGCTCGGTGTGCATGCCCACGCGCTCGATATCGCATCGGCGAAATCGTTGTTGCACACAGCGATCAAGCGCCATAACAAGGGCTATGTCTGCTTTGCTTCGGTCCACGGTGTGATGGAAGCGCAAAGTGACCCGGGGCTGATGAAGATCTACGAAGACGCGCTGATGGTCGCCCCCGACGGCATGCCGCTGGTATGGGTCGGCCGCATGCAGGGGCACCCGATGGAGCGGGTCGCCGGCCCCGAGATGATGCTCGAAATCATGGGCGGCGAGGAGTTCCGCGACTGCACGCACTTCCTCTGCGGAGGCGAGCCTGGCATGGCTGAAGAGCTGCGTGACAAACTTGTCGCGCGTTTCCCGCACCTGAAAATCTGTGGAATTTTCACACCGCCGTTCCGTCCCATGAAGTTCGACGAAGAGCGCTCGCTGATCGAAGCCGTCCATCGCGCGCAGCCCGATATTATCTGGGTCGGCCTCGGCGCGCCCAAGCAGGAACACTTCATGGCCCGCTATCTTCCGCTGCTCGACACCACTCTGATGATGGGCGTTGGCGCTGCGTTCCTTCTCCATACCGGACGCATCAGCGATAGTCCGCGCTGGGTGAAGCGCGCAGGCCTGCAATGGGCGCACCGCCTGATGCAGGAGCCCACGCGGTTGTGGCGGCGCTATCTACTGCGCAACCCCATCTTCATCGTCCGCGTCGCGCTGCAGTTCCTGCGTAACGGCCGTCGTCCCTCATTGCAAAGCAACGAAATGAAAACGCCACAGCGTGCGACCTGAAGCACATTTCAACGCGCGCTATCCCGCGGTCGCACCCGACGGAAAGTGCCTGGTCTACAGCCAACGCAACCACGGAAGCTGGAACCCGCAACTCCGGTAACGCGGCACAGGCCCCATCGCGATCCTCATCGACGCGCCCTGGGGAAGCGACTCCGAGGTCCGTTCTTTGCCATCGGCTGCGGGCGCGCCATCGGCCTCTCCGCTCTCTATGGGCGCTGCGTTATTCCCTGAGTTTCGAGACCTCGCCTAGTCACCCTGGAAAATGTCACAATATTGTCTTCCGATTGTATTTTTGTGACGTTTCGCGCCGCGCGCCCGATTTTCTCCCACACACTAGAGAAGCGAAGCGCATCCAAGAGCGTCCTCGCACAAA
>Ga0134125_10009763_pt1 | contig 10793 bp, 10 predicted proteins | sample KB31751_FD_96464 | JGI IMG/M metagenome (GOLD analysis project Ga0134125, IMG submission 96464) | Terrestrial soil microbial communities with excess Nitrogen fertilizer from Kellogg Biological Station, Michigan, USA - KB3-175-1 | ecosystem: Environmental > Terrestrial > Soil > Unclassified ...
GCGACCAAGCCGCCCAATCCTCGATAAGTCGCCACGCGCCGGAATCCCTGCGCTTCCGACGGGCGCGCCATCAACATGATAAAAACAAGTCCGGCAAAATGCCTGGTACGTTTCACGTGAGATCTCCTCAGATCCTCTTCAATCAGGGAACATGAACGAGTCGCTCTCGAATTGATCGAGCCGGGACTGATGGCGAGCGAATCACTTGACACACTATAACGTCTTTATAAATGGCAAAGCGAAACTGGTAGAGTATTGTTTTTATGAGAGCGGGAAGATGCACACGTCAGCAAGCATTCCGCACGAGGTGTGCGGCGCCGCGTAGCCCGCGAGTTCCATTCATGCTGCCAGGGACTTCGACAAACGCTTCGCCTGAACGAAGAGCGCTGGCGCCGCGCGCAAGGCTTCCGTCGATCGGGTGGGCGCTTCTGTCCTTGATGCGCCCGGCAAATGTCCTGACTGCGCACTCGGATATTTTGGCTGGTTACGCCGTAGCCGGCGCGGCGGATTCAGTTAGATTGTGGCTGCTGCTGCTTGCGACGACTGGCCTTTATGGCGGTGGAGTCGTTCTGAATGATGTCTTTGATGCAAAGCTCGATGCGGTAGAACGTCCTGAACGGTCGATTCCAAGCGGCGCTATTTCCGTTACCGCTGCGAGCATGTTCGGCGGTTTGCTCCTAATCGGCGGCGTTTTGGTCGCGTGGATATGCTCGCCTCTTAGTGGCGCTGTCGCGTTGGCGACCGCCATTTCGGCGCTCCTCTACGATAGTTGGGGCAAACACCACCCGGTTTGGGGGCCATTGAACATGGGATTGTGCCGCGGACTGAATTTGTCACTTGGTTTGACGGCGGCCTTGTTGGCTCCCTTCGCGCACTGGCCGGCCGCCTTGGTGACGCTCTGCTACGTCGCCGGAATCACGGCCCTGAGCAGAGGAGAGGTGCGAGGCGGAACGCGAATTGCCGCATCCATATCGTGCGTTTGGCTCATCGTCTCATTGGGCGCCCTTGTCGCTCTCGTCTATCCTCAGGGGCAGAGAGGTGCGTTTGCTCTACCGTTTTTCGCGCTGCTTCTATATAGAATCGGCAAACCGTTCTGGCGCGCATTTCGCTCGTTATCGGCTCCGCGGATACGCTCCGCGGTGAAAGCCGGTGTCCTTTCACTAATTGTTTTGAACGCTTGCATCGCCGCGGCCTTCGCGGGCCTTTGGTGTGGAATCGCGATTTTACTCCTCTATCTGCCGGCGTTCTTGCTGGCGAGATTGTTTGCCGTTACCTAGCTATGAACCCCATTCAACAGACGATTCGCGCTGAGTTTCGCTACGCCGTGTACTTCACTCGCGGCATTTTCGATTCTGCTAACCGGATTTTGCGGAGCGTGCTGGCAAACGGCGAGGCTCGGCAGCGATGCCTTTTCATAGTGGATGAAGGCGTCTGTACAAATGAACGCAGGCTGCTAGCTCAAATTGACGCGTATTGCCATGCGCATGCCGCAGTCATTCAGAACGTCACCTCGCCGATCGTGGTTCCTGGCGGCGAGATAGTCAAAAACAGCCCCAAATACGTAGACCTTGTTCGAGATGCTGTGAACGTGTATGGGATCTGCCGCCACTCATTCGTAATCGCGATCGGTGGCGGCGCCGTGCTCGATATGGTCGGCTACGCCGCCGCAACGTCTCACCGTGGCGTCCGGCTGATCCGGCTGCCCAGCACCGTTCTCGCCCAAAACGATTCCGGCGTGGGTGTTAAGAATGGCGTCAACCAATACGGCAAGAAGAATTTTTTGGGTACGTTCGCACCGCCGTTCGCCGTTATCAACGATCTCGAGTTTCTCGATTCTTTGTCGGACCGCGACTGGCGCGGCGGCCTCGCCGAAGCCGTCAAAGTTGCCCTTATCAAAGATGCCGTGTTGTTTGGTTACCTGGAGACCTCTGCCCCGTCGCTCGCGGGTCGCGGGACAGTCGCGATGGAATACGTGCTCTACCGCTGCGCCGAATTACATCTGGAGCATATTCGCGGCTCCGATCCGTTCGAGAGCGGCTCCTCGCGGCCGCTCGATTTCGGCCACTGGGCCGGCCATAAGTTAGAGCAGCTCACCGGCTATCGTTTGCGGCACGGCGAAGCCGTAGCCATTGGAATCGCACTCGATGCAACCTATTCTTATTTGATTGGGCTGCTTTCACAGCCGGAATGGTCCCGAATCGTCGGCGTGCTCCTCGAACTAGGCTTTTCGCTATATGTGCCGGAGTTAGAATGCGATGGAGATGCGGAGAACTACGCCCTGCTCGATGGATTGACTGAGTTCCGAGAACATCTCGGCGGCCAGCTTACTATTATGTTGCTCGAAGGAATCGGCCACGGCGTTGAAGTCCATCACATGGACCCCGTTACCATCGTGCGTAGTGCCGCTACGCTGCGTCAGTTGGGGCGCCGGCCATGCACCTCGCGCGCTGTTTAGATTTTCTTGCCGAGGAAACAATGAATAAACAAGGACGATGTCCTCTCACCACCAGCCAGATCATTGACGAGTACTTCATCGAAAACAGGACGCGCATTCTCGATGTGGCGGCGTACCTTGATCGTCTGCTGCGCTCCGCGGACAGCCAACCGGCGGGCGAGGACTTCCGTATGCAAGCGTTCGAGCAGGCTCTTCATATCTTAAGTTCAACTGAACCAAACAAGGTTGATCATATTCAGCTTGTCTTCAGCGATCCGACTACCGAGTTGAAAGCGCATCTCGATACAAAAAGCGCTAGCGGCGCTTGGAATCCGGTCCCGGAGGTTCGGTAATGTACTACATCGAAATGCACGGGCACATGGTCTCGCGCACAACTGACGATTACCGCGAGATGGCGATGGCGGGCTGCGTCGCCGTGAGTGAGCCGGCGTTCTGGGCGGGCTGGGATCGGCAGTCGGCGGACAGCTTTGACGATTACTTCCGCCAATTGACCGACTTTGAACCAAAGCGCGCCTCGCAGTTTTTCATTCGTCATGTGAGCTGGCTGTGCCTGAATCCAAAGGAAGGCGAAGATCGCCGGCTTACAGCCGAAGTGTTGAAGCGCATTCCAAAATTTCTGGACAGGCCCAATGTCGTAGGAATCGGCGAAATTGGCATGAACCGGGTGACTCACAATGAAGTGGATACGTTCATCGATCACATCCGGCTGGCGCTTGACTATAACCAGATGATTTTGATTCACACGCCCCATCTGGAAGATAAATACAAGGGTACGCGTGCCACCATCGATAACCTCGTTAAGTTTCAAAATCTCGACCCTAACCGTGTGCTGATCGACCATGCCGAGGAACACACAGTGGGAATGATTCTCGAACACGGTTTCTATACCGGCTTGACTCTCTATCCGAACACCAAAGTTTCGCTCGCGCGGGCCGTCGATATGATTGAGAAGTACGGACCGGATCGCATTACCATCAGTTCCGCTTGCGACTGGGGGCCAAGCGTTCCTACGGCCGTTCCGCAGTTGATGCTTGAGATGCGGCGGCGCGGCCATTCCGAAGAGCTGATTCGCAAGCTGGTTTTCGAGAACCCCCTCAAATTTCTCATGCAGTCGGGTAAATTCGAATTGCCGCGCCTCGACATCCACGCGACGGTTTCCCATACCGCGCCGTAAACGTAATGCGTATTCCCGCCGGCTTCGAACTTACATATTGTTCTAATATTCATCCAGCCGAAGGATGGCCTCAGGTTTTCGATAGTCTTCGCCGCCACGCACCGGAATTGAAGAGGCGCCTCAGCCCGAACGCTCCTTTTGGCATAGGCCTTCGACTTGCCAACACGGAAACCGTTGAATTGCTGGAAGGTTCTAATCTACACGAACTTGCCGCATTCCTGCGCGAACATGGGCTGTATATAGCTTTACTAAATGGATTTCCTTACGGCTGCTTCCATGACCGCAGGCTGAAGGACCAGGTTTTCGCTCCGGACTGGCACACAGCCGAGCGAGTGGACTATACGCTCAAGTTGGTGGAGATTCTCCGCCGGCTATTGCCGGAGGGCCTCGACGGAGGCGTCTCCACTTGCCCGCTTTCGTACAAGCGATGGCATGCCGGCGCGTCGTTACCCGATTGGGATCTGCTTATTCATAATTTGTTGATTGTGGTCCATACGATGGTCGATGTGAAACGCCGGCATGGCCGCGTCATCCACCTGGATATCGAGCCCGAACCCGACGGTCTAATTGAGAATACGGCCGAACTCGTGCAATTTTTTGAAGTGCTTCTTTCCAAAGGGGCCCCTCTGTTAGCGAAATCCGTTCAACTCACGGTTTCGCAGGCAAAAGACGCGCTGCATGAGCACATAACCGTCTGCTACGATCTGTGCCACTTCGCTGTGGAGCGCGAGGAGCCGTATTTAACACTCCGTGCACTTCGTGCGGCGGGCATCCGAATCGGGCGGGCACAGTTAAGCTCGGCCGTAAAGGTCGCCATGTCGCCGCGCGGTCCGCAACGCAATCAGTTAGAGAAGACGCTGGCATTGCTGGCGGACCCCGTCTACCTTCACCAGATTATTGGCGATTCCGAGCGCTTTGCGGACCTTCCGGAAGGTATTGCACATCTCGGAAATTCTAGCGACGCCGAGTGGCGCATCCACTATCACGTGCCGCTCTTTTTGAGCGACTACGGCGCTCTCGGCTCGACGCAGAATGAAGTGCGGGAGGCACTTGCGCAACTGGCGCCGGCAGAGGTGAGGCATCTCGAGATCGAAACATACACTTGGAGCGTTCTGCCATCCGATCTTAAGTTGGATATTGTCGATTCAATTGAACGTGAATACCGCTGGGTGTTAGCGCAGCTATGACGAAGACCGCCGTACTAAATGTAGTCGGCCTGACGCCGGAGATGTTGGGGCCGCGAATGCCCTTGCTGTCTGCCTGGGCGAGTAAACGGAGAGTTTCCGCTATTCGACCGGCGTTTCCGGCGGTTACTTGTACCGCACAAGCGACATACTACACCGGGGTCATGCCGGCCATGCACGGCATCGTCGCAAACGGCTGGTATTTTCAAGATGATTGCGAGATCCACTTCTGGCGTCAGTCCAATAAGCTTGTTCAGGCTCCCAAGGTATGGGAAATTGCCTCGCAACTGGATCCGCGGTTCACATGCGCCAACCTGTTCGGCTGGTACAACATGTATTCGTCGGTGAACTTTTCTATCACGCCGCGGCCTATCTATCCGGCCGATGGCCGAAAAATTCCCGATGTATATACTCAACCGGCAAGCCTCAGATCTGAAATCCAACAAGAGCTCGGGACTTTTCCGCTGTTTGAGTTCTGGGGACCACGGACATCCATCAACTCGACCCGGTGGATTGCCGAGGCCGCTAAGTATGTGGACCAGCGCTTCCGGCCGGCTCTTTCGCTCATCTATCTGCCGCATCTCGATTACAACTTGCAACGCATTGGTCCTGACGCTCCGGCGATTTCGGGTGATCTTGCGGCCGTCGATCAAGTCTGCGGCGATTTGATCCGCTTTTATGAGTCGCGCGACACACAGGTTGTCGTGCTCTCGGAATACGGCATTATTCCCGTGGACACGCCAGTCCACATCAATCGTGCTTTGCGCGAGGCGGGCCTGCTTCAGGTTCGCGAAGAACTAGGCTTTGAGGTGCTTGACCCAGGAGCAAGTGAGGCGTTTGCGGTCGCCGACCACCAAGTCGCGCACGTCTACGTCAATAATCATTCCAAACGGAACCTGATCCGTGCGGTCCTCGAACGCATGCCGGGATTGGACATGTTGCTTGACGATCGAGGTATGCGCGAGTATGGCATTAACCATCCCCGTGCGGGCGAGTTTGTGGCGATCGCCAAAAAAAACGCCTGGTTTACTTATTTCTATTGGCTTGACGATCGAAAAGCCCCGGATTTTGCGCGAACCGTGGACATCCATCGCAAGCCCGGCTACGATCCAGTGGAATTATTTCTCGATCCGTCGATCAAGTTGCCAAAGCTGAAAATTGCCTGCAAGCTGCTCAAGCGCAAGCTGGGCTTTCGCAATCTGCTCGATGTCATTCCGCTCGACGCCTCGCTGGTCAAAGGTTCTCACGGACGCATCGATAACGCTCATGCACAAGGCCCGCTATTCATCGGAAATGCACAAAACGATGAGATCGCAGCGAGTGAAATTTGCGGTGAAATACTCACCCACCTCGGCTTCGATACCAGAAGCCAAACGTAACCGCATGCTCGCGCTTGCCCTGGCGGAACGAGATGACAAGATCCGAGGGATTACGGATTAGCCCTTGGGCGCAAGCGCACGGATCTTTAAAGCCGGACCTCATGCAAGCCGGACCGCTCTCACGATCAAAACCAATCCTGTGCCAACAACGACAACCCCGATAGCTCGCGCGACGTGCTCCCCGGCGGGTGCGAGGCGTTCAGCGGTGATAGCGGCAGTCGCAAAGGGCATTGCGCGTAAGTCCATCACCCCGAACACCAGGAGGATCGCTGTCAAGTTGGCACAACTAAGGCCGCAACGCACCCCGAAATGCAAGCCCAGCCTCCACGCCGCCCCGGCATGAGTCGGCAGCACGCAGTCGGGCCCGGGCGCCTCGCGGCACCAGGCAAGGTGATGTGCCTTCCACTTTGTGAACTGGAGTGCGCCGGCGATGAGGACAACGAATCCGGTCGCGACGGGAACGGCGCGCGCCAGTGCCGGCTGCTTCATCTCGATCGCTGCGGCCGCCACGCCCACGGGAAAAACGGCCAGTCCGAACAGTGTCCAAACGAGGAAGTAGCCGAGGCCGACCAGTGTGGTCAGTCGGCCTCGGAGCGTCTCGCGTGCTCTCCCGACGGACTGGTGAAACCGCCACAACGTGGGAGCCAAAGAAGGCAGCATCATCGCCACCATCATCACCACCCACATTCCGACGAACGAGGTCGTGGCGACGGCCCATGTCTGTCCGGGCATCCGCATCCAAGCCATCGACATCGTCCAGTCGCCTGGCATCCGCATTCCTCTCATAGCCGACATGGAGTTGCACCAAAGCACCGTCACCGCTGCGCTGACGATGAAGAGCAGCGCCGAGATGCCGAAGAAGGCTCGACGAGAAACTTGTTCAGGGGCCACAAGAATGCCTGTCTGCCTTGAGATGCCGGGCTCGAAATTCATCGTTCTCTCCCCTGTTGTCTTGGTTATGGTTTCGCCTCTGCGTCGCGCTTTCTGAAGGCGGCTTCTCCAGCGTCGGACACCTGCACCCACTTCGGATCAGGCGAGATCTCAGCTTCGTAGTTGTCGTGCCAGTTCCACCACTTGTAAGTCGGAGTCTGGGGGTAACCCTCGGGCGAGTCCTCCCAGGTCTCCTGACGGCCCAGCGGCGTGATATCGAGGTAGCTCCAGATGGTCCCCATCGCCTCGTCGCCGCGGTTGTTGATGAAGTAAGTGCGAAAGATCTTGTCTTTGTCGTCGCGGATGAATACATTGTGGCCATGCCACTCGTCCACGCCGAAGTCCGTGTCGAAACTATCTGTGATGGTGTACCACGGCATCTTCCAACCCATTCGCGCCTTTAAGCGCTCAATGTCTTTCTGTGGCGCGCGCGAGGCGTACGCAAGCGTCGTGTCACGGGCGTTCAGATGGGCCAGATGGGAGACCTGATCGGCGCCCAGTGAGCAGCCGCGGCAGGCGTGATCGGGCCAGCCGAAGACGCCGGGCTCGAAGAAGGCGCGATAGGCGATCAACTGCCGGCGCCCCTCGAACAAATCGAGCAGGCTTACCTTGCCTTTGGGGCCATCGAATTCGTACTTCTTTTCCACGGCCATCCACGGCATCCGCCGGCGTTCGGCGGCCAACGCGTCACGCGAGCGGGTGAAGGCCTTCTCCTTCACGAGCATGTGCTGGCGCGCAGCCTCCCACTCCTCCTGCGACACGATCGGGGGTGTCTTCATCGCGAATTCTCCTTTGCGGTGTTCCTTGTCTCTCTCCTTGTTTGTCGCTGTCTGATTTGTCTCTGTCGTCATCGTCGTTTTTCTCCTTTCGCCTGATGTTGCTCGATATGACCGGTGATTGGTGGTCATATATAAATACTGATGCAGATATCGAGCGAAGTGGGAGTGACAAGTGTGGCGAGATTCCGAAGCGCACAGGCCGATTGTGGCCGTTGTGCGCGGTAAATTAGAATGGATTCGCTAATCACAGCCGCGGCACGGGCCCTCGCCTCGGGTGATCCTCTTGGCGCATTGAAACGAGTCGCGTTGCGCGACGATGCGCCTGCGCTCGCGCTTCGAGGCATCGCGATGGCGCAGCTCGGCGATTTCACGCGAGCAAAGGAACTGCTGCGAAGAGCGACACGCGCCTTCAGTCCCAAAGAGTCGTTGGCACGCGCGAGGTGCATCGTCGCCGAAGCCGAAATCGCGCTTGCCTCGCGCGACCTGGGCTGGCCTGCGAAGGCTCTCGACGGTGCGCGGTCGACGCTCGAAGAACACGGCGACCGGTTGAACGCTGCACATGCACGATATCTTGAGGTCCGGCGCCATCTCCTGGTTGGGCATTTGGACGCGGCGGAGCGACTACTCGCCGATCTCGATCCGACACCTTTGCCACCAGCGTCGAAGGCCACCCACGAACTCCTGGTTACGGGAATCGCGATACGCCGCTTGCGGACTAAGGCGGCACGCGTAGCGCTCGCTCGAGCCGAACGCGCCGCGCGGCAGGCAGGTATTCCGGCGTTGACGGCGGAGGTGGAAAGCGCATTCCGTCTCCTGCACATACCCGCGGCACGCCTGATTGCAGGCGGCGAGGAGCGGCCGCTTCTGCTGGAAGAAGTGGAAGCGTTGTTGTCGTCAGAAGCGCTCGTCGTGGACGCGTGTCGAAATGTCGTGCGTGATTCAGGTGCTGTGGTCTCGCTCGTTACACGTCCAGTGTTGTTCGCGCTCGCACGCGCTCTGGGCGAGTCTTGGCCCGGCGACGTTCCAAGGGACCTGCTGGTTGCCCGGGCATTCGGAGCGAGATTCGTCGATGAATCGCATCGAATGCGGCTGCGAGTCGAGATTGGACGGCTTCGCAAGATGCTTCGGCCGCTCGCCCGTATCAGTGCGACGAAGCGTGGGTTTACACTGGCGCCTTGCCGCACACGCGAGGTGGTTGTGCTGGCGCGACCAGTCGAAGATGAAAACGGCGCCGTGCTCGCTTTCCTCGCCGACGGGGAATCGTGGTCGAGTTCGGCTCTAGCCATTGCGCTTGGGACAAGCCAGCGTACGGTGCAGAGAGCGCTTGATTCGCTAGCAGCAGCAGGAAAGGTGCAGTGCTTCGGCCATGCGCGAGCTCGTCGTTGGATCACGCCGCCGATGCCGGGATTCACGACAACTTTGTTACTCCCTACTCCGCTGCCAATTGATTAAGGTGGACGTATGAAACGATCAGCAGCCGAAATCATATGCGAATATGGCCCATTTCCCGGCGCCGGCCAGGTGCATGGAGTCAGCTATGACGGCGCGCATGTCTGGTTCGCCTCAGGAGACAAGTTGAATGCATTCGATCCCGCGAGCAGGCAGGCAGTGCGCTCGATCGATATCGCCGCGCACGCCGGAACAGCGTTTGATGGCGAACACCTTTTTCAAATCGCCGAGGATCGCATCCAGAAAATCGATCCGAAAACCGGAAGCGTGCTTGCCACGATCCCGGCACCCGGCGGCGGCCGTGACTCGGGACTTGCGTGGGCTGAAGGGACGCTATGGGTCGGGCAATATCGTGACAGGAAGATCCATCAAATCGATGCTGAGACTGGGGCAATTCTGCGTACCATCGAGTCAAGCCGTTTTGTCACCGGAGTCACCTGGGTCGACGGAGAGCTTTGGCATGCAACTGCCGAAGGGGACGAGAGCGACTTGAGGCGAATCGATCCTCAAACTGGGGAGGTTCTTGAAAAGCTTGAAACGCCTCATGGTGTTTATATTTCAGGGCTCGAGTCGGACGGCGGCGATCAGTTCTTCTGCGGCGGAGGAAAGACCGGGAAAATCAGAGCGGTTCGGCGGCCTCGGGCGAAGTGATGGGGTGGACATAGGCGCCGAGAGGCTGAGCGTGTTGTGAGTCCGGCGTCAAGATCCAAGTCATTCGTTTTTGGTAGGCCTTCCAGTTCCTCTCAACAGTCCGCGTGGGTTCTGGACCATCTAATATCGATGGGGCTACATATGGCCACATGAGCGCACCTGGCAGAATCGCGTTATCCAACGATCTTGTTGCCGCCAAAAGCCTCTGAGCTAGTTGGATTTGGTTAGTTCGGGCGCTGCCTGGGACGCGGCTGCCCCGCCGGCGGGGAGATTGGTCTGTGGATCGGCGAGGTATTTATGGATGATCGGTCCGAGTTCGGTTGCGCTCACGAAATTGTAGTGGCTATAGCCTGGAACGATCGCGAGCCGCGCCCTCGAGAGCTGGGTGTTCTGCCAGCCGGGCTCCTTCACTCCGCCCCCGAGCAGAGCGAAAAACTCCGCAATGTGTTTCTGTGAGACAGAGTCGTTGTCAGCGAAGACCAGAATCACCGGCATCGGCAGTTGTTTCACATCGGCGGACCAGTCGTATGACGCACCCATCATCTTGCCCATCTTATCGAGGAATTGCGAGAAGCGCTGCGGCTCGGGCCATTGCTTCGAGAACTTGCCGGTGGGCGTCTGCATCATATTTGCGACCATAGCGGCGCTGACCCGACCCATGCCCTCCTGCGCTTCAGGGTACCAACCGCTCTTAGCGTAAGGGCTGGAGATGACGACGAGCCGGCGGACCTTTTCAGGATGCTGGATAGCGGTGCGCAGGCCGACCGCGCCGCCGAGCGATAAGCCGACAAC
>Ga0134125_10009764_pt1 | contig 10791 bp, 7 predicted proteins | sample KB31751_FD_96464 | JGI IMG/M metagenome (GOLD analysis project Ga0134125, IMG submission 96464) | Terrestrial soil microbial communities with excess Nitrogen fertilizer from Kellogg Biological Station, Michigan, USA - KB3-175-1 | ecosystem: Environmental > Terrestrial > Soil > Unclassified ...
GGCGTGGCCTCGCTGCTGGTCACGCACGATTACCTGGACCTGCCGATGCTCAAGGGAAGAGTCGGCCGGCCACCCTACTCACCCAACCTGGAGGCGGGGTTCGCCTGGCTGGACAAGGCCGACAACAGCGTTGCCATTCCTGATTCCGGCACGCACTACCTGGGCTATGACCTCTTTGGCCTGGAACGCGTGGGGCTGGCCAGCGGGTTCAAATACTTTGGCCTGCATGATTGGTACCGCGAGCTGGTCAGCCGGATCATTTTGCTCCAGCATCCCAACGGCTCGTTTGGGGCAGACGATCACGGGCTGGATACCTGCGTCGACACGGCTTACACGCTCCTGTTCCTGTCCCGCGGCCGTCACCCGGTGCTGATGACCAAGCTCAAGTTCGGCAGGTTCTGGGACAACCGCCCGCGGGACCTGGCCAACCTGGCCCGCTTTGCCGGCAAAGAAGTCGAGCGGCAGCTCAACTGGCAGGTGGTCGACATCGAGCACCCCTGGTACGACTGGTTCGACTCGCCCGTGCTGTACATCGCCAGCCACACGCCCCCACAGCTTACGCCACGCGATTACCAGAACCTGCGCAACTACGTGCTGGCCGGGGGCATGATCTTCACCAACGCCGACGTGGGCTCTTCGACGTTCAGCAACTGGGTTCAGACGCTGGCCCAGAAGCTCCTGCCCGGACACAAGCTCCAGCCAATCCCCAATGACGATCCGATTTATTCCATTCAGTACAAGCTGCGCTCGCACCCGCCGCTGCTGGGGCTCAGCAACGGCGTGCGCTGGCTGCTGGTCCACTCGCCCACGGATGTTGCAGTCAGTTGGGAGCTTCGGGACGACAAGCGGCGGGCGGTGAACTTCCAGCTCGGCACGAACCTGTTTCTCTATGCCTCGGGTAAGCCCGACCTGCGGAACCGGATCGACTCGCCGTACATCGAGGCGTCCAACGCGGCCCCAAGCGGATGGGTCAAGCTCGCCCAGGTGCAGTACGAGGGAAACTGGAATCCGGAGCCGGCGGCCTGGCCCCGGTTCTCACGATTTCTGGAGCAAGAAACGCACGAGGCGCTGGACATCACGACGCAGCCGGCCGAGAAGCTCCTGCCCGGCTCCGCCGCCATCGCGACCCTCACCGGGACTGATTCTCATGCGTTCAGCGAACAGGAAAAGCAGTCGCTGCGGCGGTATGTCGAATCCGGCGGGATCCTGTTGATCGACTGCTGCGGCGGCCACGATGCCTTTGCCCAGAGCGTCAGACAGGACCTGATCAGCGGGGCCTTTGCCTCCGGGACGCCGGTGCCTCTCACCCCGGATCACCCGCTCTTGAAGGGCCTCAAGCCCCAGAGCGGCTCGCCCATGCGGCTGCGGCCGTATGCGATGGACCAGCTCGGCCACATCCGCACGGACCTCCAGGTGCTGCACGTGGGCAAGGGGTACGTCGTGTTCAGCGCGATGGACATCACCAGCGGATTACTCGGCACCCACACGTGGGCCATCAGCGGGTATGACCCGGCCGCCTGCGAGCAGTTTGCGCTCAATCTAGTTGCCTGGGCGCAAGAAGTGAATGGGAAGCGATAAGGCGAATCGCCTCTTCCCCCTCTCTCCCTGGGAGAGGGTTGGGGTGAGGGTAAAGCCGGAGTTGGTATTCCATTGCCGGATGAGAGTCATCCTCAGTTTCGCCCTCACCCCGACCCTCTCCCAGAGGGAGAGGGGGAAATGCCCGATGAGCTGGCCCTCGCGGCGGCGGCGGCCGCGTCGTCACGATCCGCGCGGCACTCGGCTCCAAAGCGGCCCCGTAAGCGCTCGCTGCTGCTTCCAACGATATTGATCACGTTCCTGATCGTGGCGATCGGCGCGGGCCTGATCGTTGCGCTGCGAAAGCACGCCTCGCCCGGCCCTGTGGATGTTTCGAGCACCGCGACAGCCCACGCCGAGTTGCTGGCGATGGAATCGAGAGCACAGGCTTTGGCCGTGCAGGGGAAGCTGGCGGAGGCGCACGCCGTCTACGGCGAGTTGCTTCAGCGGGCGGCGAATTTGGGCGCGGATGACCCGACGCTCAAATCTCTTGTCGATCGGGCCCAGTCGGAACGGGACCAGATTTATCACCAACTGATCGACAAGCAGCAATCCAATCCGCCGGCCGAGAACGTTGCCGCCCAGCCGAACACTGGCTCGACATTCAACGTCGAGCCACCTGCTCCGGATGATGCGTCGCCGCGACGGGAGGTCGCCGAGCAAGCCCCGGCGGCCTCCCCGCCCAATGACGCCTACCCGGCTCCCCGCCCGGGTCATTCAACGACCGAGCCCACTCCGGCCGTGGTTCGGGCGGTCGAGCAGACCGACGATCCGGACGCGCGGATCGGCGCTGCGATGCAGCGGGCATCGGAATTTCTGCTCGCTCAGTTCAATGGGGATGAATTGGCCGTGAATGGTCAGGCGACGCCGACGCATCGGGCCGGATTGGATGCGCTGTGCGTCTATTCGCTGCTGACCGCGGGACAATCGCTGCCGGACCCGCGGCTGAGCATCCGCGGGCCGGTGATGCCGAAGCTGATCGACCGCCTCAAGACATTTCCGCTGACCGGCAACACGCCGGTGCTGAACGATCCGGTCACGTACGCGCGCAGCCTGCGCGCCCTCGCGCTGGCGGTCTACAATCGGCCCGAAGATCGGCGCGCGCTTGCGGCCGACGTCGAGTGGCTGGTGAACGCGCAGGTCGCCGGCGGGTACACGTATGACGATCGCTACGCGCATGACACGAGCGTCAACCCGGCCCAAATCCCCTGGGACAACTCCAACTCGCAATACGGCCTGCTGGGCGCATGGGCGGGCGCGGAACTGGCGGTCGAAGTCAGAAGCCAGTACTGGCGCGACGTGGAGAAACACTGGACCGCGACGCAATTGAAAGACGGGCAATGGCCCTACAGCACCTACGAGCCGCACTTCTCGCTTGCGATGACCTGCGGCGGCATTGCATCGCTGTTCGTCACGCACGATTACCTGGATGCGCCGATGCTCCGCGGCGCGGTGGGGCGCGATCCGTTCCCGGGGGCGCTTGGCCTTGGGCTCAGGTGGCTCGAGCAGGGCGACAACAGCGTCGCCGTGCCGAACCCGCAGACGTTTTATATGGGGTACGATCTGTACGCGCTGGAGCGCGTGGGGCTTGCCAGCGGGTTCAAGTTCTTCGGCTCGCACGACTGGTATCGCGAGCTCGCTGACAAGGTGCTGCCGATGCAGTTTCCCGGCGGCGCGTTCGCGCACGCGAAGCCGGACGCGTACGCGGTCATCGACACGGCCTATACGCTGCTGTTCCTGTCGCGCGGGAGATACCCGGTTTTCATGGACAAGCTGCGGTTCGAGAAATACTGGTCGAACCGCCCGCGCGACATCGCCAATCTCACGCGGTTTGCGTCGAAGGAATTGGAGCGGCCGTTCAACTGGCAGGTGGTGAGCCTGGCCAGGCCCTGGCAGGACTGGATGGATTCGCCGGTGCTCTACATCGCCAGCCAGCAGCCGCCGCAGCTTTCGGAGGAGGATTACGCGAAGCTCCGTGGGTTTATCGAGAGCGGCGGGCTGATTTTCACGCACGCCGATGCCGGCTCGGCGACGTTCAACAAATGGGTGCCGGAACTGGTGAAAAAGATCTGCCCGAATTACGAGCTTCAGACGCTGGCGAACGACGATCCGATCTATTCGGTTTACTACCGCATTCCCCCGCCGCACCCGAAGCTGCTGGGCGTGAGCAATGGCAGCCGGCTGCTTCTGGTCCACTCGCCCACCGATTTGGCCTCGTCGTGGCAGCAGCGCGACGACAAGATGTTCCCGGACAAATTTCATATCGGCGTCAATCTATTTGTCTACGCGGCCGGAAAGCAGGATTTTCGCAACCGGCTGCAAAGCCCCTACGTGCCGGAGATGCCCGGCGCGCCGGTGCGGTCGATTGCGGTGGCGCGGGTGGAGTATGCGGGGAACTGGGACCCGGAGCCGTACGCCTGGGTACGGTTCGAGCGGGTTTTTCGGCATCAGACCGGCGAAGGGATCCAGATTCGAGACGTTCCCGCTAAGGATCTAGGTGGGCAAACGGCGCCGGTCGCGCACCTGACCGGGACGGCCGATTATCGCTTCACCAATGACGAGATCGCCGGGATCAAGGACTACGTCAGCCGCGGCGGCGTGCTGTTTGTCGACTGCTGCGGCGGGGAAAAACGATTCGCGGACCGCGTGCGAGACGACCTGATTCCGCGCGCGTTCGGATCGACCTCGCTCGAGCCGATTGGGCCAGAGCATCCGCTGTTGGAGGGACTCATCGCCAACGGCAAGCCGGCTCTGATGCGCCTGCGGCCATTCGCCGTGGAAAAGCTCGGCCGGATCACACCGTCCCCGCAGATGATTCGCTTCGGCAAAGGGTGCGCGATCTTCACCCCGCTCGACGTCACCAGTGGCCTGCTCGGCACCAGCACGTGGAGCATCCTGGGCTACGACGCCAAGACCTCCGAAAAGCTGGTGGAGAATCTCATGAAATGGCGCGCTCAATTGTGACTCGGGCGGCTGATCGTCAGCATCGCATCCGCCGAGAACACCTCGCCCGGCTTTGTTTCAATTGTCTTCTCCATCTGCTCGTAGCGCAGGTGACACGGACCGCCTGCGATCGACTGAATTCGCGCGCGTTGGAGTCGTCCATCTTTCCAGTCGATGTCGACGATCAATCCACCGCGGGCGCGAAGCCCCTTGACCGAACCGGTCGGCCAGGCGTGCGGGAGCGCGGGCAGGAGAAAAAGATCATGCTCCTGGCTCTGGAGGAGCATCTCGGCGATCCCGGCGGTTGCGCCGAAATTCCCGTCGATCTGGAAGGGCGGATGGGCGTCGAACAGGTTCGGGTAGGTGCCGCCGCCGGACATGTAATTGGTCCCATGTTCGCCAACCAGGTGAAGCTGGTTGCGGAGCAGGCGGTAGGCGTGGTCGCCGTCGAGCAGGCGGGCCCACAGGTTGATCCGCCAGGCCATCGCCCACCCGGTGCTCTCGTCGCCGCGGGCCAGCAGCGAAACCTTGGCCGCCTCGGCGAGCTTCGGAGTCGTGAGGGGCGCAATCTCGTGGCCGGGGTACAGCGCGATCAGGTGCGAGACGTGGCGGTGTTTGTCGTTCGGGTCGTCCCGGTCGACCATCCATTCCTGCAACTGGCCCCACCGGCCGATCTTCGGAGGCAGGAGTTTCTTCTGCATCTGCTCGATCCTGGTGCGATAATCCGGATCGACATCCAGTGCCTTTGATGCTTCGATGTAATTGGAGAACAGATCCCAGACGAGTTGCTGATCGAAAGAGACGCCCTCCTCTTTGGGCCCGTGCTCGGGCGAAAAATCCGTCGGCGCCACAAGTGTTCCGTCCGGCAGCGGCTTGAGGCAGTCCTCCCAGAAATTGCAAACCTCCTTGAGAATGGGGTAGAGCTTCCGCAGATAGTCCTTGTCCCGCGTATAGGCGTAATGGTCCCACAGGTTCTGGCAGAGCCAGGCGCTGCCGGCGGGGATCCATTCCCAGCTTGACCCGCCGTAGATCCCGTTTTCCGCCCGGCTGGTCCACCCGCGGGCGTGGAACTCGGCCTGCGTCTGCTGGCGATGAACCTCGCGGCCGCTGTTCACCCAGTCGAACAATGGCGCAAAGCACTCCGAGAGGTTCGTCAGATCGCACGGCCAGTAGTTCATCTCCACATTGATGTCGGAGTGATAATCGCTCCGCCAGGGCGGGCGGTTGCTGTTGTTCCACAGGCCCTGGAGGTTGGCCGGGAGCGAACCTGCTCGCGAGGAGCTGATCAGGAGATAGCGGCCATATTGGAAAAACAGGGTTTCCAATTCCGGATCACTTGCTCCGCCGGAGTAGGCCTTGAGGCGGTCGACAGTACTGACCGCGGCCGCCGCCGCGTCGGTTTTGCCAAGGTCCAGCGTAGCGCGATCGAATAGGCGCTGATAGTCCTGAACGTGGGCATTCAAAAGCGCATCGAACGACTTGCGTGCCGCGGCGTCCAGGTGGGCCGTGACGCGCGCGTGCGGGTCCTCGCCCCTCCAGTGCCGGGTCGAGTCGTTGAGATAATCGGTTCCCCCGTCGAGCAGGATGGTCAACGAATCGGCTCCGGAAAAGTGGATGCCGTCTGCATCGGCCTTCAGACTGCCGCCTTCGTTGAGCACCAGCGCCTGGGCCTCGAATTTCAGGCCGTTGGGGAGCGAGCCGCGATCGGTGATCCGATTGCCCTGAGCGCGGACCGCCCCGTGATGGGCATCCGACAGGCGGACCAGCCCCGAGCACGAGGCGGGCCGGCTGGCGGTGAGCCGAATGACCAGCACCTGATCGGGATGGCTGCAGAACGCCTCTCGCGTATATGTGACTCCATTGATGGAATACCGCACCCGATGCACGGCCCGGGAGATGTCCAGCTCCCGCCGATAATCCGCCGGTTGGGCGTGGCCGAGATCGACGAACAGGTCGCCGAAATTCTGATAGTTTCCGGTGTCGTGCTCGTCGCCGGTCCAGAGGCTGTCCTCGTTGAACTGGACGTGCTCGGACGCGACAGTGCCGAAGATCATCCCGCCGAATCGCCCGTTGCCGATCGGCAACGCCTCGGTCATCCAGTCGCGGGCCGGGGCTGAGTACCAGAGTTTCAGGTCGGAGGTTGCCGCGGTGAGCGTCGTTGTCGCGATCAGCACTGCGGCCACAATGAGTGAGGAGATACGCATGATGTGAACCATTATCCGCTGCCCATCGGTTCGTTCTCAAGCACGCAGGACGCTGATGGATATCTCCCCCTCTCCCGGAGGGAGAGGGGGTACGAGGTCGCTCGCTGCCGGAGATCGTCACTGGTGGTGACACATTGATACAATGACCGCGAGGCGACGAATGCCGCTGGTTTCAGCGTACGAACGCCAGTTGATTCAGACCGCGCTGCGCTCCGAGCAGCGGGATCTCGATCCCAACACCGCCCTCGTGCTCATTCCCGACACGCCTGAACACCGGCACGTCTGCGAGGCGGCCATCTGGCCCGCGTTGCAGGCGAACGGGTTCCGAAAGCTCAAAGGGGTCATGCCATTCACGTCCGACTCGTGGCTGTCGGATGCGGCCCGATGGGTGCGGGGGGCACAGGTGATCATCGCCGACGTCACCGGCCGCAATCCGGACCTGATGTACGTGCTGGGTCTGTGCCACGGGCTGGGTCGCTATCCGCTGATGATCTCGCAGGACCCGATGGATCTCCCGTTCACGCTCAGGTCACTTCACTGCGTCGCGTACGCGAGCCACAGCTACGGCCTGTGGTACCTGCGGGAGGATCTTGCCCGCGAGCTGCGGGTGTTCGTGGCGGGGATCGAATCGCCGGAACCTCCGCAGCAACCCTCCTGAAGATTCCTGTCACGTTCGCGACCGGGCGGCAGTTGTGTAGTGAAGCGACGGCCGACGACCCGAATGGATTTCCACTTTCGGAATTTTGTTAGAAATAGTTTGCGGTCGGCGTCGTCTATGGTGACAGCAGGTGCGGGCAATCGCGACCTGCCGCGAAATGTGCTTGGTGGGGTTCCGGCGTGTGGGCCGGGATTCTAACGCCCTTCTCGAGTCAGGACAGGACAAGGAGTTTCTCATGCGACGCATCGCATGCCGACGTCGTGCGTTCACGCTCGTCGAGCTTTTGGTTGTTATTGGTATTATTGCGCTACTGATATCCATTCTTCTGCCGGCCCTGAACAAGGCGCGGGAGGATGCCAAGCGGATCCGCTGCCTGAACAACGTTCGGCAGTTGACGATGGCGTGGATGATGTACGCAGATTTGAACAAGGGTCATTTCTGGTGCTCGGACACGCAGACGATCCCGCCGGGCACCGGCCCCGCAGGTCTGGGCTCTCCCGCCCAGGGGAAAGGCAACGGGTTCTGGAGCTGGGTCGGGGCGGGGAACACCACCGCCGACATCACTTCCGGAATGGCATGGCCGTTCCTGAAGAATCTTCAGACTTACAAGTGCCCCAACGACCGCATCGATTACGTGCACACGTATTCGATGAACGGCCTGCTGGCCGGGGAGTGCGGGAGCGGCGCCGGCTTTCCAGCCGGGCCGATCTTCACCACCGGCCAGATCAAGCGGCCGTGGGCCACGTTCGTCTACATCGAAGAGATGGACCCGCGCGGCTGGCTCATGAACTCGTTCATGGTCAACGCCTACCCGGCCAACAACTGGAATGACGTGCCGGCCATGATGCATGGGAATGCAAACAGCATTTCGTTTGCCGACGGGCACGCGATGATCTGGACGTACGCGGACCCGCGCACGACGCAGTTGAAGCAGGCCAACCAGTCCACGCCGAACAGCCCCGACCTGCGGCAGATCCAGGCGTGGGCCGGCGCCCCGCCCTACCCGCCGGGCGTTCTGCAATGACCCACCCGGCCCCAAAAGCCGGCGGCCCGTCGTGGAAGTCTTCACCTCGCGCCACCCCACGTCCTACGGTTTCCGACTAGACCGGCGGACAAGGCGCGAGTCCGGGACTTCTGCTTCGGGCTGCCGGCGACTCTTCATTGAACCCCTTGGAACATCTTTGCGGGGGATGATTGCCTGTGCGGCATCCATATTGCATCCGTCATCAACGACGAAAGGTTGGTGCGATATGGACAACACAATCGTTGCGCTATTCGAGCGGCCGCAGGAGGCGGATGCGGTTCGCCAGGACCTGATTCACGCCGGGCTGAGCGATAAAAACGTCACCGTTATTTGCGAGTTGCCGCTTAAGGAAAAGCCAAAAGGCGTGGGCAAGAGCCTGTTGAGCTGGTTCGGCCAGGATGCCGACGAAGAGCCGCGGTGCTGCGTCTCGGTGTATGACGAGCCGGAAAATGTGCGGCGGGCCGCTCAGATCATCGAACGCCATCACCCGCGGGATGTGAAGAAACACGCCACGGCAGCGTAGCGCCGCTCGGGCGCGATCGCGCGATTTCAGCCACCCCGATTTGAATAGGCTCGTTTTCGACGCAGGGTGCCGCTACGCCCTGCGTCGGGCGCGCTACGGCAACGCGTCGTTTAAGACGGTAGCGGTTTGCCTGTCGCGGAATTCTTTGAGCCGTTGACGCAACGGTCGCCTGGAGTTGGCGAGAATGGCGATCGCCAGCAGCGCCGCATTGGTTGCACCCGCCTTCCCGATGGCGAGCGTCCCCACCGGCACGCCCGCCGGCATCTGCACGATCGACAGCAGCGAATCCAGCCCGTTCAGAGCGTGGCTCTGCACCGGCACTCCCAGCACCGGCACGACGGTTTGTGCCGCGACCATTCCCGGCAGGTGAGCCGCCCCGCCCGCGCCGGCGATGATCACCTCGATCCCGCGCTCCTCCGCCTGTTGCGCGAACTCGGCCAGCCACTGAGGCGTGCGATGCGCCGAGACGATCCGGCATTCGTGCTCCACCTCGAATTGCGCCAGCATCGCGTCCGCATGTTGCATGGTTTCCCAGTCGGACTTGCTGCCCATGATGACGGACACCAGCGAATTCGGGTCGGTTGCTGCCATGGTGCTTTGATTCCTGGGCTTCGACCCTACCATAACGATCGAGATGCTGGAAATCCCCACGCTGCTCACCGGGCACGCGAGCTTCGATCCCGCCGGGGATTTCGAGGCGTTTTTGCGGTCCTTGCCGGCGCGGTGGGTGGTGTACCTCTTCTGCGACGCGGATAACAAGCCGATCCAGCTCCTGTGCGTCAAGAACCTGCGGGCGAGCCTGAAGCGGCGGCTCGGGGGCGACGAGCAGATCGGCCCGTCGCGGCGGGTCAACTATCGCGACGTCGTCCGGCACGTTCACTGGCAGCGGGTCGACAGCGCGTTCGAAGCCGACTGGCTTTACTTCGAAGTCGCCCGGCAGATCTTCCCGAGCACGTACCAGGGCATGATCGGCTTCCGCCCGGCGTGGTTCATTCACGTCAATCCCGAAAACAATTTCCCGCGGTACATCAAGACCACGGACCTGGGCCGCCCGGGCTTGTATGTAGGCCCAATCGAAGACAAGCACGCCGCCGCCCGGCTCATTCAGCTTGTCGAGGATTCGTTCGACCTGTGCCGCTACTACAACGTCCTGGTCGAGGCGCCGCACGGAAAGGCCTGCGCGTACAAGGAAATGGGCAAGTGCCCCGCCCCCTGCGACGGCAGCATCTCGATGGATCAGTACCGGGAGATGATCCAGTCGAGCGCAGATGCCCTGCTCGACCCGGCCGAGGCCGTGCGACAAAACACCCGGCGGATGCAGCAGGCCGCCGCCGAGCTGCGGTTCGAAGCGGCGGCGAAGATCAAGGCGCGTGTCGAGCAGCTCGCGCAACTGGGCAAGGGGCCGTTCCGGCACGCACGACTGCTTCGAGACTTCCAATACCTTTCACTGCAACAGGGCCCCCGCGCCGGTGCCGCGAAGATGTTTTTGATCACGCCCGGGCGCATCGAAGCGATGAGCTGTCTCATTGGAGAACCGTCCAGCACATCAGAGGTGCTGCGCATGGCGCTCGTTGAGGCAGCGACCAAAGAACCGGACGTGGATCAGGCCGGAGCCGAACGCATCGGCATCGTCGCACACCACCTGTTTTCACCGAAGGCAAAACAGGGCGTCTTCCTGCGGCTCAATGAGGTGGATGAGAAATCGTTGCTCAAAGGATACCGGGAGCTGAGTCGACGACCGGTTGAAGAGCAGACCGAGACGGAAGGGGTAATGAAGGAGCTTCAGTCACTCTAAAAGAAATTGAAGCGTGTCCCTCAATCCCGCCCTCACCCCGACCCTCTCCCGGAGGGAGAGGGAGAAATA
>Ga0134125_10009765_pt1 | contig 10791 bp, 9 predicted proteins | sample KB31751_FD_96464 | JGI IMG/M metagenome (GOLD analysis project Ga0134125, IMG submission 96464) | Terrestrial soil microbial communities with excess Nitrogen fertilizer from Kellogg Biological Station, Michigan, USA - KB3-175-1 | ecosystem: Environmental > Terrestrial > Soil > Unclassified ...
CACGAGCACGGCCGGGATCTGATTTGCGGTGAGGTATTGCAGGGTGCGCATCTCGGCGTCCGGAGTCGGCGCCAGGACCACCCCATCCACCTGTCTCTGATGCAGGCTCTGCACGACCTTCAGTTCCTGCTCGGGATCGTCGTGCGTGTCGGCGAAGAACATCATCAGTCCATTGCGAGCGCATTCGGTCTCAATCGCCCGAACGGTCTCGCTGAAGTAATGATTGGTTAGCGCCGAGATTGCAACGCCTATCGTTCTTGAAGCGGCACCCGCCAGCACGCGCGCCACTGTATTGGGAACGTAGCCAACGCGCTCCATGGCTTCCCGGACGGCCGCCGCGGTCTCCGGGCTTACCTTGCGTGTGCTGTTAAGGACGTGCGAAACGGTTGTCATCGAGACGCTTGCCGCTCTCGCTACATCTTCCATCGTGGCCAATTTGGTGTGGCTCCTATTCATTTGGTTCAGTCGGTGCGCATCCGAGCACAAGCTGGACGAGCGAAGTCTATATAGCTGGAAAGCGGAATTACTGCAAGCGCTTGCGCAAGCGCTTGCGCAAGCGCTTGCGGACGGATATGCTTCAGGCAGTCTCGTTGTGCGTTGATGCGCGACGGCCATAGAAATCCGACTGTCAGAGGGGGAACGTGATGAACGTCAGTTACGGTCTTATCGTGGCAGCGCTAGCGGCAGTGCTGCTTCCCAGGCACGGTCTTGCCGACAATGCGGCGGCTCCCGATGACAAGCAGTCGGCAGGTCAGCTCCAGGAAGTGATTGTCACTGCGGAAAAGCGCTCCGAGCTCCTGAGCAAAGCGCCCATCGCCGTTTCGGCGCTCACACCCAACCAGCTGGCCAGCGCGGGCGTGCAGTCGGTAGAGGATCTGACTACCCAGGTGCCGAATCTCGAGATCGGAAACAATAACTTCCTCGGAAACGCTGTCGTCCTCACGATCAGGGGTCTCACATCGAATTTCTTTGACTATCTGGGTGATCCCGCAGTAGCCCTTTACGTCGATGGAGTCTACGTCCCTCGAACGGAAGGGCTGAGCACCGGTTTCTTCGACCTCGAGCGAGTCGAGGTGCTGCGGGGTCCGCAGGGTACCCTTTACGGACGCAATACCATCGCCGGCGCCGTGAATGTCATCACCGCTCCGCCAGAGCATAAATTTGACGCCGCAGCGGATTTCTCCCTGGGCAATTACAACGACGTCGAGGCGCACGGGATGATCAACGTCCCGCTGGGCAGTACTCTCGCCGTCAGAGCCGCGGTCATGAGCCACCGAAACAATGGATACTTCGATACGCACGGCAGCACGGCTCGTAACTATGGCATGGCGGACGACTTCGGCGGACGCCTCTCCGCTCTGTGGACGCCGAGCGATGACTTGACGTGGCGGCTCACCGCCGAGGACTTCCAGAATCGGGGTACCTTCGGCGCCTGGATCGAGCTGGGTCCGAATGGAAGGCCGGCGGAGGGGATGAGTGTCTACGATCAGCCGATCAATCCGTTCCCGGAGCCGAGCCTCAACATCAGCAATTTCTCCGTTCGATCCCGCATCGACTGGAATATCACCCCGAGTCTGTCTCTTGCGTACATAGCAGGGTACCAGAGTCTCCGCGACAAGTATGTCGGTGGCTCGACGAATCCTCCTGGCCCGGACGGCACTCCGCAGCTCGTCAACGCGTTCTTCGGTGATTTTGCGAACAGCAATTATATGCACGAGGTGAACTTCAACTATGACGGGCGACGGCTGAAGAACGTCGCCGGAATCTCCTATAATCACGAGCGCTCCAACGACAATCCCACCTATTACCTGCTGGCCATACCCGCGCTGATTCGCGGAAGTCTCGGCAACCAGCTCACCCAGACTGCCTATGGGATATTCGACCAGGCCACCTACAACATCACCGGTTCCCTGCGAGTCGAAGCAGGCGTGCGCTACAGCCATGACGAGAAACACAATGGAGACGATCTGGTCGTCTTTTGTGGGGCAAGCACTCCTCAGGCCGTGTTGAGTGATTTCCCTCCGTCTGAGAATGTTGGTGTTGGCGCAAACAATCCGCCCGCGGGCTGCGCGCTTCTCAATTTCAGCGGCCAGGGCTCCTGGAGCGGAACCACGTGGAAGGCGGGATTGGACCACGACTTCGGCAAGGACACCCTGGGATACCTGAGCGTGGCGACCGGGTTCAAGGAGGGGAGCATCAACGAGGCCTCGCCGCCGCTTCCCTACAAGCCTCAGAAGGCGATCAACTACGAGATGGGACTGAAAACGCGCCTCCTCGACGGGCGACTTCGGATGAGCGGCGCGGCGTTCTACGAGAACATCACCGATCTTCAGGTGAGCCAGCTCTACACCTTCGGGGTGGTCACGACGAATGCGGGCTCAGCGAACATTCACGGCGTCGAGCTCGAGGCTCACTGGTTGCCCACCGGTAGCGATCACCTTGATGGTTTTGTGAACTGGCTGAGCGCGACGTTTACCGATTACAAGAACGCCGTCGATGTGCTATCGAATCTCTCCTACTCCACACTGGATGGAAACTATCTTCCAAAGGCGCCGAAGTTCTCTGTCAGGCTTCGGTACGCGCACGACTTCGACCTCGGCAATGGAGCAATCCTGACTCCGGCCGTGGACTCCTATTATCAGACGACGACTTACCTGCGGGAGTTCAATTTGCCGATCGACAGGGTGCCAGGCTATACGAGGACCGGTGCGGACCTCACTTATACGGATCCGGCCGGGCGGTGGACGGCGCAGCTCTTTGCGCACAATCTGGAAGGAACGGCGTTGAGGAATCTTGCGTATATTCTGAATGGCAGGTACTACGGCATCTACGACGCGCCGAGAACGTATGGAGCGAGGGTTTCGTACAAGTATTGATATCCGCCAGCGGCTAGCGCGATACGTCGACCGGGCGATCGACACGGCGCTGTACACAGAACGGCTCGTCGGCGTGGCAGTGCTCATTGCCCTCGATGGAGATGTGGTGTATGAGCGAGCGGCGGGATTCGCAGACAGGGAGGGTCGATTGACGAGTCGGCCCGATACGATCTTTCGTCTGGCCTCCGTCAGCAAGCTAATCGTTTCCGTGGCGGCGCTTGCCATGGTGGAACGACGTATGCTCTCTCTAGACGACCCAGTGAGCCGGTGGCTCGCGAAGTTTAGACCGAAATTGAAGGACGGCAGGGAGCCAGCCATCACGATCAGGCAGCTGATGACCCACACGGCAGGCCTCGATTATGGTTTTACACCCCTAGGTAGCCAATACCAGCAGGCGCGGGTTAGCTCGGGCCTCGACATGCCAGGTCTCTCCATGCAAGAGGCGATGGAAAGACTCGGGTCCCTGCCGCTGCTCAGCGAGCCCGGGAAGGCGTGGAGCTATTCCCTGGCGACCGACGTGCTGGGAGCGGCACTCGAGTCCGCAGGGCGTGCGCCGTTGCCGGAACTGGTCCGGCTGCTCGTAACAGGACCTCTGGGGATGACTGATACGGAGTTCCACGTCTCGGCGGATAAGGTCGGACGGCTTGCCATACCCTATGCAGACGGAATGCCTCGTCCCGTGCGGATGAGTGATCCGCACGAGATGCTCTGTCAGTTTGGATTGCTGCGATTCTCACCATCGCGCATTCTGAATCCCCGCTCCTATCCCTCCGCAGGGGCCGGAATGGCGGGAACAGCCAGGGATCTGCTGTCGTTATTGGAAGCAATCAGAAGAGGAGGCGCTCCCGTGCTTCGGAGCGATAGCACAGCAGCCTTGACGCGTGATGCGCTACCTTCACATCTGACCACTTCGCTTCCGGGATGGACGTACGGCCTGGGAGTTGGCGTGTTGCGGGATCGCCGGCTGGCAGGTGTGCCTCACGAGAACGGTACTTGGCGATGGGGTGGGGCCTACGGAAACGACTGGTTCGTCAATCCTGACAGGAGATTGACCGTTGTCAGTCTCTCGAACACCGCTCTTGAAGGGTCCGACGGCGCTTATCCGCGAAATCTCCGGGATGCGATCTACTACGCGCTGACATCGGTCGCCGGTGCGTAGCCGCACGATCCGGCTAACCGGCTAACTCTCCAGGAAGCGGCCGATCATCTCGTTGACCTCATCGGATCTCTCCCACGGAGCACCATGCCCCGCCAGCTCCACAATGTGGCAGATTGCGCTTGGCAGGAGTGATGTCATTTCAAGTGAACATTCCACGGGAGTGACGGTGTCATGCCTTGCGGCGATCACGAGGGTCGGACACGTCATTTGGCTGAGCGATTTGCGCGAATCATGTCGCCTCGTCATCGCCTCGATTTGCCTGCGCAACGTCCGCTCTCCCAGTCTTTCGGTCTCGGTGAGCACCTGCTCTCGGAAGTCTGTGTCCAGAAGTGCGCGGTTGACGAGATTGCAATCGATCTGGCGCTCATAAACGGACCGGATGCCCTCCGCTTCGACACTGCGGAGCAGCTCGCCGCGTCTGTGTCGCGTCTCCGCTGAGTCGGCCCGTGCCGTTGTGCATATCAGTACGAGCTTGCGGATGCGCTCGCGGACCAGCGGATACAGCTCGAACACGATATACCCGCCCATCGACCAGCCCACCAGATCGAAAAAGGGCGGAAGGCGTGGTGCGATGTCCTGCGCCATTGCCTGGATGGTCTCGAGGGCAAAGTGCTGCTCGGGAACAATTACCTCGCGGCTGGTGCGGAAGGCGCTGATCTGATAACGCCATGCCACCATGGTCGCCATGGCACCCGGGATCAAGACCAGCGGGGGAGACGTGCTCGCGGGCGTCACCGAAGAGACCTGCAGGTCATACGAGCCCGAACGTAGGCGCCCGCCTGAGATATTGCTTCGTTGGCCTCGGGCAGCGCGGGGGCGGCAAGGTGCCAGCCGTGCCACATCTCAGGCCATATCTTAAGCTCAACATCGACAAGGGCGCCGCGAGCTTTCTGCGCAAGCCGGGTAGCGTCGTCGAGCAGCACTTCGTGATCGCCCACCTGGACGAGCATCGGTGGCAGACCACTCAGGTCTCCGAAAATGGGTGATGCCAATGGCGCCTTGGGGTCACTGTGTTTTCCGAGATAACACTGCGCCATGCGCCGCAACGGTAACACACGGTCGATCGGATCAAGGTCGGCCCGGGTGCGGTAACTGTCACCGGAGAGACTCAGATCCGACCAAGGAGAAATCAGGACCGCCAGTGCGGGCAGCGGCCGTCGTGAGTCGCGAAGTGACAGCAAAAGGGCCGCCGCCAGGCCCCCGCCCGCGGAGTCGCCCGCCACCGCCAGTCTGGACGGAAAAATACCGGATTCCAGCAGGGCCTCGTACACGGCGGCGGCATCCTCGACGGCAATGGGAAAGGGATGTTCCGGGGCCAACCGGTATTCCGGGACTATCACGCGTGCGTCGGCAGCCAGGGCGAGCCGCGCTGCGAGATTCCGGTGTGTGGCGCAACCGCCAAGAACGTAACCGCCTCCGTGCAGATAAAGGATCACTCGTTTCGAGAGGTCCGAGCTCCCGTCCAGCCACTCGCAAGGAAGACTCGCAATTCGACCAGGCCGTATGCTCACGCCGCTGGGCAGCGAGTCATTCGCCCTCGTGCGCAGCTCCTGCTCCCGCCACTCGTCAATTGGGGATTCGCGAACAGCTCTCGACGGAAACAGCTGTGCACGGATGAGGCTCGCCTCGGCGCTCGCCACGACAGTATGCATCTCCGCTCAGCCCCGGTTCGTGCGAAATTCTACATCAGCTACTGACTTACGCAAGCGCTTGCGCAAGCGCTTGCGCAGCGCTATCGTAAGGCAGAATCCGGCATTCGAGCCAGGAGCCAGAGATGCATCGCGGATCGCGCCGCTACGAAGTTGGCGTAGTGGCAATCCTTTGCCTCGTCTACACCGTCGTCAATTTTGAATTCCTCGGGATCAACTACCTCCTGCCGTTCGTCGTACCCGCGCTGAGGCTGACGAACGGAGAGCTCGGCGCGGTCGTATCGGCATTCTGGGTTCCGTTCGGAGTCTCGAGCTACCTAACAGCTCGACTGGCCGACAAATGGGGGCGTCGTCAGTCGACGCTCGTGGCTGTGCTAATCCTGTTCTCCTTCTGCTCCGTGCTCTCAGGCCTGGCTGCTTCGTTTCACGAACTCCTTGCCGCCAGATCGCTGATGGGACTGATTGAAGGTCCCGTGCTGCCACTCGCTCAATCGATCGTCGCAATAGAGTCAACCGAGGCACGCCGCGGCATCAATATGGGCATCGTGCAGACGCTAGGGGCGGGCGTGATGTCCGGGTTCATCGCACCGCTCGCGCTGGTTCAATGGGCAGTCCACCACGGCTGGCGCAGCGGGTTCTTTATGGTTGCGGTGCCGGGATTGATCTCTGCAGCTCTAGTGGCGGCCTTCATTAGAGAGCCGACAGCTGGAGGGAGGCCGGACGATACAGATGTCCGGGGAACTGCAGATAGCTACGGACACATTCTTCGGGCGCGGAATGTATGGCTGTGCTCGGTGCTTTCCGTGATGTTCGTGGCTCATTCGCTGATCGGTTTGGGATATCTCCCCGTATTTCTCGTGCGCGAGCGTCACTTGCAACCGCAGCAGATGAGCATGCTGATGAGTGTGCTCGGGATCTCGAGCATCGTTCTCGGAGTTCTCGTCCCGGCCATGGCGGATCGAATGGGCCGCAAGCCGACGGCCATCGTCGCTGGCACGTTAGGAGCGCTATGCCCGCTTGCGGCGCTCTACTGCTCGGCGTCGCTCGGCGTGCTGGGGATGCTGATGTTCATCGGGTGGGCCCCGGTCGGGGCATCCATTCTCTACATGTCAACTATCCCTTCGGAGAGCGTGCCTGCCGGTTCAATCTCCACGGCGATCGGCCTTACGTTTGCAGTAGGCACCCTGGTAGGAGGCGGATTTGGTCCGGCGTTGTCCGGATGGGCCGCGGATCATTGGGGACTCAGGATTACCCTCGTCATTGAAGCCTACATTGCGGTTTGCATGGGAGCATTGGCGACAGGTCTGCGCGAAACTATGAAGCGCAAGCCGATTGCTGCGTGATCTTGTGAAGGGCTGGAGTCGCACCGTGGCCGTCCCGAAGCATCTCTCTGTTCTCAAAAATGCCTGCCTGATCTCGAGCGAACAAGAGGACGTTTCATTCACTACAGCTTGGTTCCAGATGACCTCCTGAACACGCTTAACGGCAATCTGCAGGAGGTTTGCCCGGTGTGGCGCCCGCTGAAGCGGAAAGCGCGCGGCGACAGGCAAAGAGCAATATTCACACTGAATTATCATCGCATCCGGCAGTCCAGCAGGGAGCGGACGATCACATGGGGAGCAATACTGGTGCATTGATCAAGCGAATCGAGGTTCCGCTGGGTAGCATGTAGGTCACGGCTGTACGGATTGCTTCTTCGTACCAGCGGTTCCCTAAGCCCGGCACCTCCCTGTCGGTCGGCATCGCATCGAGGAGGGCGCTTCCAGCCAGCCAGCGACATACGGAAAGTGGTCTGCAAGGTCAAGAGCCAGCGGTTCGCGACCGGGCAATTGATCGACCATATCGGCACCCTCCCTCGTCTGCATGCGTCGACGGAACCGCGGGGCCCCACCAGAAGCGCCAACCAAGGCGCCGCCGCCGGACCTGCAAGAGTCCGAGCGACTTTAGCTGTTGCGCATAGCTCGCAGTGAACGCAAGGTCGACAACTGCTAGTCGTCCGCCGGGTCTCAGCACGCGCGCGATCTCTCGGATAGCCTGATCTCTTCCCTCTCGATGGGGGACGTTGCGAACCGCCAAGCTCGAGACCACAACGTCGAATGAAGCGCTCGAAAAAGGCATTGACCTCATGTCGCCCGTGACAATCTCGCAACGCTCATGCACCCCCTCCGCGAACAAGTTTCGCTCCGCGGCCTCAAGCCCGTTGCCCGCCGCTTGGGGGAGCTGTTCATATAGGGGAAGTACCCCCTGGCGACGTGTGGTGTCCGCAGATAGTCGTATCTGTTCCTGAGTGTCGGAACCGCGTGGCTTGCCGAAACAGGTCAGCTTGGCACAACTCTTTTTCTTGCGGCGCCAATCGTCGCAGGGTAGAGTTTCTCGCGTCTGAGTGTCCCGCAGCACTCGATAGCTGCGTCGCTTCGCGGCGCAGCTGCTTCTCTGCGCGAGCGCGCAGGACGATATTTCGATTCGACTCCTCGCGTGATGACTATCCCACAGGTACAGGATCGAGCGCCCGTGCAAGAGATCATAAGATCTTGAACAATGTAGCGTGTTCCCTCCGACCGGAGGCTCCGAAGCTTTCGGAATGCGGGAGGTGGCTCCGGGTGAACTTCGATACTCCCCATTTGGTGAAGAGCTGGGCCGTCTTGGGAGGCGGGACTAGCGAAGCGCAGGCTGTGATCTGGCATCATGTAAAAGATCATGAGCTGGGCCCGGGAGTTGATCCGCGGGCATTTTTAACTGGGAAAATCGAAGCGTATTACGGCTCGGACGAGGTGTCGGCACCGCTCATTGGGTTTCTCACAGGCACGTTCCTTGTCGGACACGTAGAGTCGTGTTTGCAACGATCAGGCATGTGGGTACGCTGCGTCGCCACGGTGGGTCTTAACAACGCTCTACGGATCGGCGACCTGCCGAGCCCGACGGCATCTCGCCCGGGGACGATCAACATACTGATTCAGACTTCAGTTCCATTGAGCGACGCGGGAGCCATTGAAGCGCTCTCCATCGCCACTGAAGCCCGCACTGTGGCAGTGCTGGAGGGGGGCGCTCACTCGACTGCCGGGCCGGGGATTGCCTCGGGAACCGGCACAGACTGCATCGCCGTCGCCTCACCTATCGGGTCGGATGCGACGTCGGTGTTGTATGCCGGAAAGCACACTATACTTGGTCATTTGATCGGCGCGTCTACTTACGAAGCCGTGGCGAAAGGCGTACGAAACTGCAAACGATACTGAGAAGGACAGGGATAGATGGCAGTACCCGACGAGGATCACCCGCCGAGCAGATCGAGCTGGCCGACACCGTGACGGACATGCGCATGGTGAAGCACGCCTTTGACGCAGGAATCGGTGCGCAGCGGGGATCGAGCTTTAGGTGAGGGCAGCAAGCCATGACAAGCGCTCAAGCATCGTCCGTACTGATCCCGCCCCGGCGTCGGGACGGGGGAAGACCTCTGTGACCGCAGCGCTCGCCCGTCAGACGGCGCGCGAGGGCAAGCGCGTGCGTGTGTTCGAGGCCGGCCCCGACTTCATCAATCCACGAGCTGCGGCGGCTCTGTTTCGGCCATGAGCCACTCCATCCATCGCTACGACGAAGCGGACCGCGCGGCGATCTACCGTGTGATTCGCGAGCGTCGCGATGTGCGTCGCTTCGTGCGTACGCCCGTCGAGCCCGAGACGCTCGGGCGCATCCTGGAAAGCGCACATGCCGCCCCCAGCGTCGGTCTGTCCCAGCCGTGGCGGTTCCTGCGCGTCACCGATCCTGGCGTGCGGGTCGCGATTCACGCACTCGTGCAAGAGGAGCGAGCGCGCACGGCCGACGCGCTCGGCGGTCGCCGGGATGAATTCCTGCGGCTGAAGGTCGAGGGAATTCTCGATTGCGGTGAGCTGCTGGTTGGCGCCTTGCTCGAGGGCGGGACACATGAACTATTCGGGCGAAGGACACTTCCAGAGATGGACTTGGCGTCGGCGGCCTGCGCCATTCAAAACCTCTGGCTCGCGGCCCGGGCGGAAGGACTGGGTGTCGGTTGGGTCTCGATGTTTGAGCCGCGCTCGCTTGCCGCCCTGCTGCGCTTTCCGCCCGACGCGCGGCCGATCGCGGTGCTGTGCCTCGGGCACGTGGAGGCATTCGATCCGGAGCCGCGCCTCGCGATCGACCGCTGGCGGCAACCCCGGCCGCTCACCGACATGTTGTACGAGAATTGCTGGCCGCAGGGCGCCGAATGAGCCTGGGGCGGCGCCGCATCATCTGCCTCACGGAGACCCTCTACCTTCTGGGTGAGGAGGATCGCATCGTCGGCATCTCCCGGATGGTCGGGGCAGAAGTCCGTGCAGAAACGCTGATCAGCAGATTGCGCGCTGGACTCGAGGCGGCCCGCCGCGCAGCCCTCGCGCTGCTCTGCCGGCCACGCATTTATTTCGAGGAATTGGATGATCCGCTCATCAGCGGCACATGGTGGATTTCGGAGCTCGTCGGGATCTCCGGCGGTGAGGGCTGTTTCCCGGAACTCTCCGTACGGCCCGGTGCCGGGGACCGCGTGATCAAGAAGTCCGATTCCCGCCGCGTGCTCGAGCGCCATGGGTGGCAGGGCGTTTCGGGGATACGCCACGGACGGCTGTTGGAGATCAAGTCCTGCGCCATCCCGCAGCCCGGTCCCGCGGCGCTTACCGATAGGCTACGCCAGCTACGCGAGATCATTACGCAGTGCGCCCAGGAGATGCCTCACCCGGGCACGGCGGCGATGCAGGTCGAAGCCGCCGGCTCGGCCGACTTCTCGGGGCGCGGCGAGCCGCCATGACGGTCTTCGAGATCATCGCCGCCGTGCTACTCGATGGGCTGCTTGGCGAGCCTCAGCACTGGCATCCGCTGGTTGGTTTTGGCGCGCTCGCGCAATGCCTGGAGCAATGGCTGAATCCCGAAGCCATCCGCGGCTCCGACGCAAACTCGACGACGCGCGGTTATTTCTGCGGTGTGATTGCACTGCTGATGGCGGTGACACCGCCCGTAGTTGCGCTTTGGGCGCTCGATAGATACACCCAGATCGCACCGCTCCTTGCCATCGGGACCCTCTATTTCGTCATTGGCCACCGGAGCCTGCACGAGCACGCGC
>Ga0134125_10009766_pt1 | contig 10790 bp, 10 predicted proteins | sample KB31751_FD_96464 | JGI IMG/M metagenome (GOLD analysis project Ga0134125, IMG submission 96464) | Terrestrial soil microbial communities with excess Nitrogen fertilizer from Kellogg Biological Station, Michigan, USA - KB3-175-1 | ecosystem: Environmental > Terrestrial > Soil > Unclassified ...
GGCCGCGCGCGAGTTGCGCGAGCGCCGCTTTCGCCGCGCCATAGGCGTTGATGCCGGAAGAGGCGCGCTGCGCCGCGATGCTGGAGAGGAAGATCACCGCGCCGTCCTTGCGCGCGGCCATCTCGGGCAACACCAGCTGCGAGAGCCAGAGCGCGCTGCGCACATTGCTGGTCATGACGCGGTCGAAGGCTTCGTCGCTCAGCTCATGCAGCGGGCCGAGCACCGGGTTGGCGCCGACATTGTTGACGAGAATGTCGATACCGCCGAACGCGTTGCGGGTTTGCTCGACCAAGGACTCGAGCTGCGCCTTATCGCCCACGTGACAGGGAATCGCCAACGCCTCGCCGCCGGTGGCGCGGATCGCGGCCGCGGCTTCCTCGCAGGCTTCGGCCTTGCGGCTCGAGGTCACCACCCATGCGCCCTGTCCGGCCAGGGCCATGGCGATCGCTCGGCCAATACCACGCGACGAACCGGTGACCAGCGCCGTTTTTCCCGAGAGATCGAACATGCCCACTGCCATTAGCCTCAAACGTCTCTTAACCCTTTGAGGAGCCATGCTACGCCGCATGGCTGCCTCACCCAAGGGGCGCTCGATTTCAGCCCCCACCCGTGCTACGCACCCTGAAGCGAGGCACTCGGGCAAAACTGCATATGGCCGATATGACTGACATCGCCGCCCCGGTAACGAAAACGCGCGATTTCCGCGTCATCAGCCTGGTCGGCGCGGCTCATTTCATGAGCCATGTCTACATCCTGATGCTGCCGCCGCTGTTCATCTACGCGCGCACCGAATATGGCGTGAGTTTCGAGCAGCTCGCCTATGCCATGGCGGCATTCGGCATCTGTTCGGCATCGCTGCAGGTGCCCGCCGGCTTCATCGTCGACCGCTTCGGCTCGAGCGCGCTACTGATCGCCGGCCTGGCGCTGAGCGCGACCGGTTGCGCGATCGTCGGTCTCATCCCGACCTATTGGGCGCTCATCCTCGGCTATGCGCTGCTCGGCGTCGCCAACACGGTCTATCACCCGGCCGATTACGCGATCCTGTCGCATGGCGTCTCGGCGCCCCGCATGGCGCAGGCCTATTCGATCCACACCTTCCTCGGCATGGCCGGCCAGGCAGTCGCGCCGGCTTTCATGCTGGCGATGGCGGGAATCTTCGACAATTGGCGCAGCGGCTTCCTCGCGATCGCCGTCATCACCTACGCGGTCGCCGCCGTGCTGCTGCTAGAGAAGGACGCGCTGTCCGACCGGCATCTCGCCAAGCATGAGGATGGCGCCCGCAAACAGGCATCCCCCATGGAGCGCGAGAGCCGCTGGAAGATTTTGACCAGCGGCCCGATCGTCCGCAGCTTCATCTTCTTCGCGTTGCTGACCATGACCGGCAGCGCGATGCAGAATTTTACGATCGTCGGCTTCGGCACGCTCAACGGTATCCCGGCGGCGCAAGCCAGCGTCGGCCTCACGGCTTTTCTGATCTTCAACGCGCTCGGCGTGCTCTCGGGCGGCTTCATCGCCGACCGTTTCAAGCATCCGATGCGCATCGCAACGATCGGTCTCGCGGCGAGCGGCGTGACCATCCTCATCCTCGCTTACGTCAATTTCCCGATCACGCTGTTCGTCGCGATGCTGGCGCTGAGCGGTTTCCTCAACGGCGTCATCATGCCGTCGCGCGATCTCATCGTCCGCGCCGTCACACCGCCGGGCGCTTTCGGCGTGGTCTTCGGTTTCGTCACCACCGGCTTCAACGTGTCGGCCGTGATCGCGCCGGTGCTCTATGGCTGGCTGATGGACCAGGGCGAGCCGCGCATCATCTTCATCTGCGCCGCGGCCTTCACCGCCCTGTCGCTGACGATGGCCAATACGGCGCGGGCGAAGAAACCGGCGGCTGCTCCGAAAGCCGCCTAAGCCGCGCCACGCCGCGCCAGCAGGGCCGCGATCACGCGATACGCGAGCCCATAGATTTCCGCATCAGTGCTGGCGCGCGGCCCCGCGACGTTGAGCACTGCGCCGTCGATCTCATTGAGCCATGGCTCGATGCGGCTGACAGCGTCGTCCGGCGATAGCGCCGCCAGATCGGCATGCAGGCACGGCTTGCCGTAGCGCTGCGCCAGTCGCTGTGTGAGCGCCGAGCCGCCGCTGAGCTTACCGCGCGATAGGATCAGCGTCGCATCGGCATCGCGCACATTCCATTCGGTGCGCAGGGCCAGCTTGCGACTATCGGTTTCCTTGACGGGATAGCGTGGGTCGATCGGCCCGTCTTCGTTGAAGCGTCCGCGCGGCACCCAGCCGCCGCAGGGAAATCCCACCGCCAACGCCGCATCGAGTGCCGCGATATCGACGCCGGTTTGACCGCCGGAGACGATGCGCGCGAGCCGCATCGCCGCGCGCGCGTTGTTTCAGGCGGCGCTACGCGCGCCGCCTTCGAGCAGCCCGGCTTTGACGAGCGCCACGCGGATACGCTCGATCTCGGCCTGCGAAAGCTTCGCAAGCGGCGGCCGCACCACCGCGCGCGGCTGCTTGCCCAGGAGCACGAGTGCTTCCTTCATGCGGTTGTGCATGTCGACGAAAGGATCGGCGTAGAACACTTCCGCCGTCGGATAGATGCGGTCGTTGAGCCGCCGTGCTTCGGCGAGATCGTTCGCCTGGATCGCACGGAAGAGCCGCGCCTGCAGATCGGCAATGACACTGCCCGAGCCCGAGAGCAGACCCTTGGCGCCAAGTACCAGCGAGCTGAACAGCCACGAGCTGTTCGTGCTCAGGACATTCACCGGCTTGTCGAGGCTTTGCAGCGTACGGATGTTCTTCTCGTGCAACGGCACCTGCGGCGTCCAATCCTTGATCGCGCGGATCGTCGGCACTTTCGAGAACAGCTTCAGCAGCGTGTCGAGCGGATAGCCCTGGCCGCCGGCGAGCGGATATTCGAAGACGATGATCGGCAGGTCCGAGGCATCGGCGATGCGCTGGAAATGGGCAAGCGCCATCTCCGGCCGTTGCCCCAAGGTGAAGGGTCCGGGCGGGAAGACCAGGAGCGCCGAGGCACCGCCCTCCTGCGCCATGCGCGCGAGCTTCGCCGCTTCGAGACTGCCTTCGGCATAGATGCCGTTGACGATCGGCGTCTTGGCGCCGATCTCGTCCTGCGTGATCTCCAGCACCCGGCGCTGCTCATCGAAAGTACAAGACGCGACTTCGGTCGCATGCGCGTTGATCGTGATCGCGGCAATGCCTTGCACCGCGGCGACATCGCTCAGATGGCGGCGGTACGATTTCTCGTCGATCGAAAGATCGTCGTGAAACGGCAGCAGGCAGGCGGGGATGACGCCTTCTGGAACGAATTGCGCGAAACGCGGCATGGAATCGGTCTCCTCACGAGGCTTTGGCGGATGTTAGCACAAGCGGCGTGTCTCCTCACCTATGGCCCTGCCCGGCCCTACCGAGACAAGCCATGCAACGCCGCCCATAATGGCGGCGTTCTCAAGGAACGTTGTCCAAGGGAGATAATCTTTATGCAGGGTGTCACGAAGACCGCCGCGATCCTCGCCGCAGGAGCTCTGGCGCTAGGCCTTGGCATCAGCGCCGCCAACGCGGCCGACGGCGCCGATCTTTTCAACAACGATTGCGCGGTCTGCCATTCGACCGATCCGGGCACCAACAAGCTCGGCCCGTCGCTCGCCGGGGTCGTCGGACGCCAATCGGCCAGCCTCCAGGATTATTCCTATTCGCCGGCGATGACCAAGCTGCACGATACCTGGGACAAGCCGACGCTCGACAAATACATAACCGATCCGCAAGGCATGGTGCCCGGAACGAAGATGATCTTCCCCGGCGTCAAGGACGAGGCGGATCGGAAAGCACTGATCGATTATCTGGCGACGCTTCAGGGCTGAGCGCGCCATTCCCAAGCGTTGGGGCCGCCCCGAGCGGCCGCCACCGTCGCCACACCCGTCGGCTCTCGATCGAGTGCCAGAGCAGCAGCGCAACCGTGCCGAGGATGAGCTCGCGGCCGCGTTTCAACAGCGATAGCGCGAGCGCGAATTCCGGCGCGATGCCGAGCGCGCCGCCGAGCAACACATAGCCGCCTTCCTGCACGCCCGCCGCCGCGGGCACGAAGAACGCGGCGGTGCGGATCGCAAAGGTCAGGCTTTCGAGCACGATCAGCGAGCCGAAGCCCGGCCGCACGCCCATCATGGCGAGCGCGATACCGGCTTCGCCGACGCCGACGACCCAGGCGAGGAAATGCGTGCCGAAAGCGCGCGCTATCGCCGCGCGGTTGCGATAGATCGCATGCACACGCTCCTCGAGGCCGCTGACATGGACGAGCGCGGTCCAGCCATAGCCGGCGGCGAGCTTGTCGGCCAAACGCTCGATGAGGCCAATCAGGCCAAGGCGCTGCGCGAAGAACAATGCCGCGGCGAGCGGGATGATCGCGGCAAGGCCGAGCAAGGTCCACGGCACCAACGGCCCCGCCGGCCGGTCGAGCAGGATGACGAGGCCGAGAACGGTGAACGCGATCTGCGCCATCATCTCAACCGTGATATCGACGACGGTCGCCGCGGTCGCTGTGCCAATCTCGATCCTGGCGAGCTTCATCGCGCGGACGCCGAGCATCTCGCCGCCGCCCGGCACGAGCGCGAGAAGGTCGCTGCCCGCGTCGCGCAGCCAGCGGATCCAAATGAATTGCAGCACGCTCGGCCGCGGCTCCTCGAGAAGTGCGCGCCAGGCGATCGCACAGGCCGCCAGCGGCAGGAAATGATAGATCGCGATGGCAGCAAGCCCCGCCCAGCCAGCAAGCTCCAACGCATCGCCAACCGCCACGAGCCTATACCACGCGACGATCAGCACCGCCGCCAGCACGCCGAGCACGGCGCCGAAAGCGATTCCCAATTTCATGCGGCGCGTTCCAGGCCCGCGAACGGCATGATCTCGATGCCGCGCCGCGCGATGATCGCCTGGGCTTCGGGATCGATCAGCGCCGCCGCTTCGTCGTCGCAACGATAATTTGCCGGCCAGACCGAGGGCCGCGCCGTCGCCGGATGGAAATAAAGCTCGGACACGCCGTCGGGAATCTTTTCGAGGTAATGCCGCACGCGCTCCGCCGTCATGGCGCCAGTATCGGCGAGCCCGAAGATCCAGTCGTTATGCGCCATGCCGGCGATATCGAGATTGTCACGCAGGCGCCGCGCATGCCGCGATTCCATGAAGCCCGTCAGCCATGCCCAGCGCTTGCCGCTCGCCGCCGGCGGCTCCAGCGGCAAGCGCACCGCACGGATATCGAATTCGGGCGCGAGACGCAGCAGCGTTTGCTGGATCGTCGGATGGAGATGGAAATGGTGATGCGCGTTCACATGGTCGAGCGTGAGACCCGTCGCGCGGAACGCTTCGAGCTGCGCGCGGATCTCGGCAGCGAGCTGGCGGCGCGCCGAGGGCAGGCAGAAGATGCGCACGCCCTGCGTGAACACATTGGGCGAGAAGCGGCCATCGCTACCGACGAGATCGGGAATCTGCTCGGGCGGCAGGACCGGCACGCCATCGACGAGGACAAGGTGCAGACCAACACCGAGCTTCGGCAACCGCTTGGCGCGTGCGACCGCATCGGCCGCCGCATCGCCGGTGACCATCAAACTCGCTGCCGTCAGGATGCCGCGGCAATGGCCCTCCTCCACCGCCTCGTTGACGGAGGTCGTCAGCCCGAAATCGTCGGCCGTCACAATCAATCGCTTCAAGGAAATACGCTCGTCTACCGTCCAGGCACAGCGCGCGGCTCGAGCCTGCCGCCAGGGGCAATCACGAAATCGCGCTCGCGCCAGCTTACATGGGAGCTGCGATAGCTGGCGAGCCAGATGCCGAAGCACAGGCATTCGCGCAGCGGCAACAACCAAGGCCGCGCGGGAGTGGTGATACCGAAACGCCGACGAACGAGGAAGTGAAGAACGATACGTAGGGCCATGACCACGCCGAGCATGAGCCATCCACCCCAGTGCGGGAAAGGCACCAAGAGCAGCAGCAACAACGGCAACGGCTCCATCACGCCCGACATGAAATGCTCGCCCGGCTTCACCGCGCGCACGGTGCGCGCCCAGCGCAGCTCGTGGCGGAGCAGCGAGCCGACATTCTCATCGACGACGATATCCGGCACATAATCGGCGAGCCGCACCTTGTAGCCCGCCGCCGCGATCATCCGGCCGAGCATGAAATCATCGGCCAAGTGGAAAGCGAGCATGCCAAAGCCGCCCATCGCCTCGAGTGCTTCGCGGCGGATCGCTGTCACCGGGCCAAAGCAATAAGCCGCCTCGCGCATCCCCGCATCGACCACCGCCGAGGCGAGGAACCAATCGTTGACGAAGAGCGCACCGAGATCGGAAGCAAGACCGCGCGACGGCGCGGCCTTATAGAGGCAGGTCACGGCGCCGACGCTCTGGTCGGCAAAAGGCGCGAGGACCGAGTTGAGGCAATCGGGCGCGACCTCGGTATCGCTGTCGGAGACGAGCACGATCTCGTGCTTCGCCGAGCGATACATGTTGATGAGGTTGCCGACTTTGAGATTGGTGCCGTGCACGGCGCTATCAACAACGAGGCTGAGATCGAGCGCCGGAAATTCCTCGATCAGCCGCTGCACCACCGGGATCGCCGGATCCGCATGGTCGCCGACGCCGAAAATGATCTGCAATGGCGCATGGTTCAGAACGCAGAAGGATTTAAGACACTCATAGAGCCGCGGCTCGGCGCCGCAGACCGGCTTGAGGATCGTGACCGCGAGCGGCGGCGGCGCCCCCAAAGCGTTGCTGCGCCGGAACCGCAGCACCCCGGCAATCGCGACCAACAGATAACCGACAGACGCAGCGGCCAGAATCAGGCCGGCGCCAAAGATGAAATATGCAAACACGACACCCCCCGTCCCCCGACCGGTTCGCCCGTCCACCCATGCAGCGACCGGCCGACCTTGATCTGAATCAAGGAATCCCGGCCCGCAGCCGCACTTGCACCATTGGCAACGCGCGAAGCGCCGCCTGATCATGGCCTGGATGTCTAGGTATGGAGCGCGTTCGACCCCTCGATCGCGCTATTCCCCCTGAAGCCCCACGCGCAAGTTTCTTCTTCGTGCGACGAAATGGGTAAACGAGGTGTTGGTTAAAATCAACGACCGTCGCAGCCTGGCCCGGATTTTTAGGCGCGCCTTGACACTGCGGCACGCCCGACTAATCTTCTTCGCAATCGCGGAAAGGTAGTCTTTATGGCAAAGAGCAACACGATCCAGATCAAGCTCGTGAGCACGGCTGACACTGGCTATTACTACGTCACCAAGAAGAACCCGCGCGCCAAGACCGAAAAGCTCGAGCTCAAGAAGTACGATCCGGTCGCGCGCAAGCATGTGGTCTTCAAGGAAGGCAAGATTAAGTAACGCTTCCTCTACAGCGTTGTTGTGGGAAAGCCGCTCCTTGTGAGCGGCTTTTGCTTTTGGGGTGGGCAGCGATAAGCTTCGGCTCAGCGCTGCGATAAATCTCAACGAAAACGGGAGGACTGGGATGGCAACGCGTCACGAAATGCTGATGGAGCGCAACACCGCGATCCCGATGCGCGACGGCGCAGTGCTGCGCGGCGACGTGTTCCGCCCGAAAGCCGAGGGCAAATTCCCGGTGCTCATGACTTTCGGTCCCTACGGCAAGGACGTGCCGCTCAAGGAATTCATGCAGGAAGCCTGGGATGCGATCGAGAAGTTCTATCCCGATATCATCGCCAATTCCTCGCTGAAGAATCTCGTCTGGGAGACGCCCGACCCCGAATGCTGGGTGCCGGACGGCTACATCGTCATCCGCGTCGATGCGCGCGGCTGCGGCAAATCGCCCGGCCGGCTCGCGCCAAACTCGCCGGAGGAGTTCCGCAATTTCTACGACGCGATCGAATGGGCCGGCGTGCAGCCCTGGTGCAACGGCAAGGTGGGGCTCACCGGCATCTCTTATCACGCCGCCGGCCAGTGGCGCGTCGCCTCGCTGAAGCCGCCGCATCTCTTCGCGCTTTGCCCGTGGATGGGCACCTATGATTTCTTCCGCGACCGCACGCGCCAGGACGGCATCTATGGCAGCGGCTTCATCTCGCGCTGGTGGGCGCGCAGCGTGCTGCGCAATCAACACGGCAATGGCGAGAGCCCCTATCACGATCTCTATACCGGCGGAAAAACCACCGGCGATGAGGCGCTGACGCCGGAGCAACTCGCCGCCAACCGCGCCGATTATCCCGGCGAGATTCTGGCGCATCCGCTCAATGACAGCTTTTACCAAGACCGCACGCCCGATCTGTCGAAGATCGATCAGCCGATCCTCGTGGTCGCGAATTGGGGCGGGCTCGCGCTCCATCTGCGCGGCACGATCGGCGGCTATGCCGGCGTATCGTCGCCGGAGAAATGGCTGAAGATCCAGAGCGGCTCTTACATCCACACGTATTTCCAGCCGCAGAACGTCGCGATGATGAAGCGGTTCTACGACCGCTATCTCAAGGACATCGACAATGGCTGGGAGAAGGAGCCGAAGGTCGAGCTCTCGATCCGCGGCCCGGGCGATACGGTGAAGCGGCAGCTGCAAGCTACCGCCTGGCCGATCCCCGACACGCAATGGACGAAGTTCCATCTCGACGCGGGCAATAAGACGCTCGGCGACAAGCCGTCGAGCGCAGCGGCGAGCGCCTCCTATCCCGCGCTGAGCGACGGCGTGACCTTCAGCACCGCGCCCTTCGCACGCGATACCGAGCTCGGCGGTCCGGCGAAAGTGAAGCTCTGCGTGTCATCGAGCACCGAGGACATGGACATCTTCGCGACGCTCTGCGCCTTCGATCCGTCGGGCAAGGAGATGACCTTCCGCACCGGCGGCGAGCCGAAAGCCCCGGCGAGCCAAGGCTGGCTGCGCGTATCGCAGCGCAAGCTCGATCCCAAGCGCTCGACCGACTACACGCCCTTCCACCCGCACGATGAGCGCCAGGCGCTGAAGCCGGGCGAAGTCTATGAGGTCGAAGTCGAGATTTGGCCGCTGAGCCTTTACCTGCCGGCGGGCTCGCGCCTGACCTTGACGATCCAGGGCAAGGATTTCGAGCGGCCGGGCGAGACCGGCCCGACCAAAGGCGTCGGCTGGATGTATCACACCGATCCCGGCGATCGGCCGCCCGCGATCTTCCACGGCACGCACGCCGTCCATACGGGCGGCGGCCGCGATACCTATCTGCTGCTGCCGGTGCTGCCGGCGAGCTGAGGAGGCTTACGCCGCGGCGCCGTGCGCCGTCGGCACCGGTGGAATCTGCATGCCCGGCAGCGCATCCGCTTCGGCGACGCGGATGCAATTGCGGCCCGAATGCTTGGCGGCGTAGAGCGCCTCGTCGGCGCGCTGCAGCAGCGTGTCGGGAGTCTCCTCGACGTCATGCGTCACGGACACGCCGATGCTGATGGTGATCGGCAGGCCGATCGTCGGCTCGCCGACCTCGATCGGATGCTCCGCGATGACGCTGCGCAGACGCTCGGCAACGACCAGCGCGACCTGCAACGGCGTCTCAGGGAGCACGACAACGAATTCTTCGCCGCCGTAGCGCGCGACGAGATCGAAGCCGCGGACATGACGCGAGACGCGCGCGGTGACTTCCTTCAGAACGGCATCGCCAGCCTGATGGCCATGGGTGTCGTTGACGCGCTTGAACCAGTCGACGTCGAAGAGCAGCAGCGACGGACCCATCGCGCCTTCGCCGACTCGCGCCAGCAGGCCTTCGAGATGCGCCTGGAGGTAGCGGCGATTGTAAAGCCCGGTGAGGCTGTCGGTGAGCGCGAGCGCGAGGCTCTTCTGGTAGTTCTCTTGCAGCTGATCCTGCAGCCGCTTGCGGCGGATCTGGGTGCGGCAGCGCGCGATCAGCTCGTTGCGATCGAGTGGTCGCACGAGATAGTCGGTCGCGCCGAGATCGAGGCCCTTGGCGAGCCGCGGCAATTCATCGGGATCAGCGATCAGCAGGATCGGCACGAGGCGGCTCGGTTCATTGGCACGGAGCTGCGAGACGACGCGCAGCGCGTCGACCCTGCCCGACATGCTGAGGATCACGAGATCGATCGAATCATCGCAAGTGGCCGCGAGATCGTCGACCGTCGACGGGCGCACCGTCTCGCTGACCAGCGGCCCGAGCATCTCGGCGATGCGCGCCGCGGCGAAGGCATTCTCTTCCCAGAGCATCACGCGCGCCGGGCTCGTATCTTCCTGCGGCACGCCCTTGTCGATCAGAGAATTGAACCGACCGCAGATATCCTCGCGGTGGCGCCATTCTTCCATCGTGCGGCGCAGGCGGACGAGGGAGCGCACACGCGCGAAGAGCGCGACATCGTTGACCGGCTTGGTGAGAAAGTCGTCGGCGCCGGCTTCGAGGCCGCGCACGCGATCGGAGGGCTCGGACAGCGCCGTCACCATTACCACCGGAATATCGGCGGTGCGCGGATCGGCTTTCAAGCGTTTGCAAGTCTCGAACCCATCCATCCGCGGCATCATCACATCCAGCAGGATGAGATCGGGATGTTCGACCTGCGCGAGCTTCAGCGCGGTCAATCCGTCATTGGCGCTGAGCACGTTGAAATATTCGCTCGTCAGCTTGGCTTCGAGCACTTTCACGTTCACGTCGACGTCGTCGACGACCAGAATTCTAGCGGACATAAGCGTTGTGCCTCAGGCGCAGAAGCGCGCAACCGTCTGAAGGAAATTGGCGACCGAGATGGGCTTGGCGATGTAGGCCTCGCAACCGCCCTCGCGGATCTTTTCCTCATCGCCCTTCATGGCAAA
>Ga0134125_10009767_pt1 | contig 10789 bp, 12 predicted proteins | sample KB31751_FD_96464 | JGI IMG/M metagenome (GOLD analysis project Ga0134125, IMG submission 96464) | Terrestrial soil microbial communities with excess Nitrogen fertilizer from Kellogg Biological Station, Michigan, USA - KB3-175-1 | ecosystem: Environmental > Terrestrial > Soil > Unclassified ...
CGCCCGAAGGAGGGCAGCCAGCCCAGCGTCACCGAAAACAGATAGATCAGGAGAATGCCGATCAGAAAGGTCGGCAGCGATATGCCGATCAAGGAGATCGCCTGAAAAGCTTTGGCAAGCAGCGTGTCGCGGCGCAACGCCGAATAGACCCCCATCAAGATGCCGAACACGATAGCGAAAATGGTGGCGCAGGTGGCGAGTTCGATCGTCGCCGGCATCCGCTCCTTCAACAGATCGGCAACCGGCAAGCGAAACTGGTAAGAGATGCCGAATTTGAATTGCGCGGCATTGGCGAAGTAGCGGCCGAATTGCACGATGATCGGATCGTCGAGGCCAAGCGACTTACGGATGGCCGCGCGCTCGGCCCCCGAGGTGTCGATGGAAACCATCTGGCTCACCGGATCGCCCGCAAAGCGGAACATCGAAAAAGCGATGACCCCGACGGCGATCATGACGCCGATCGACTGAATCAACCGGCGAAGAGCGAAAGCGAGCATCTCTTCCCTTCACATCTCTTTGAGAGCATGCCGCCCTGGGCAGCCTAGAAACGACAAGTCCCGGAAGCGAATGCTTCCGGGACTTCCCGAACGCTTGAACTTACTCTTCCTGTTTGGTGGCCCAATAAAGCAGCACCTCGTTGTCTGCGCGCTGGGTCAGTTTCACCTTTTTCGACACGCCCCATGACAGCGCCTGTTGGTGTAGCGGGATGTAGGCGTAGTCCTTGATGCCGATTTCGAAGGCCTGCTTGATCATCTGGTTGCGCTTATTCGTATCGGACTCGACCAGGATCTTGTCGGCCAGTGCATCGAGCTCCTTGTTGCAATAGCCGCCGAGGTTGGCTTCGCCGCGGGTCGGATCCTTGGGATCGTTGCGGCAGCCCATGATGTCGTGCAGCACATTATGGGAGTCCAGGCTCGCCGGCGTCCAGCCCAATATATAGAAGGACGTCTTGTAGCCGCCGGGCATCAAGACCTTGGCGAAGAACTGCGCCTTTGGCTGCGCCAAGAGATCGACCTTGACCTTGATGCGGGCCAGCATGCCGACCACCGCCTGGCAGATCGCGGCATCGTTGACATATCGGTCGTTCGGGCAGTCCAGCGTGACCTCGAACCCATTGGGGTAGCCGGCCTCGGCCATCAGCTTCTTGGCGCCCTCAACGTCGGCTTTTGGACGCGTGAAATCCTTCGAGAGCGCGAAGAGCGGCGGGGCGATCATCAGCGCGGAGGGCGTCGACAGCCCGCGCATCACGCGGCTCTTGATCAGATCGACGTCGATCGCCTTATAGAAGGCCTCGCGGACGCGGACGTCCTTGAACGGGTTCTTGCCCTTGACGTTCGAATAGAGCAGCTCGTCCCGGGACTGATCCATGCCGAGAAAGATCGTGCGCAACTCCGGTCCGTTCATCACGGTGGCGACGCCGCTCGCGTTCACCCGCTGGATGTCCTGGATCGGAACCGGCTCGACGACGTCCACCTCGCCCGAAAGCAGCGCGGCCACGCGCGTCGCGTCCGAGGCGATAGGGGTGAAGTCGATCTCCTTCAGATTGTGCTCCGGCTTGCCCCACCAGTTCGGGTTGACCTTGAACACTGTCTTCACGCCGGGCTGGTGGCTCACGATCATAAACGGTCCGGTGCCGTTCTCATGCAGGGCCGCGTAGCTCGGGGTGGTTGCGGAGGCGGGCGTTGGCGCGACGGCGTCGTGTTCCTCGCACCATTTCTTGTCCATGATGTACCAGCTGTCCCATTGCGAAATTAGGATGGGATTGGGCGAGTCCAGCATCACGTCGACGGTGTAATCGTCGACCTTCACGAATTTTGCGTCCGGTGGCACGTTCGAAAGGAAGTTGGAGCCCTTGGCGCGCACCCGCTGGGCGGAGAAGATGACGTCGTCGGCGGTGAAGGCATCACCGTTGTGGAATTTCACGCCTTTCCGCAGGTGGAAGCGCCAGTGGGTCGGCGTCAGCGTCTCCCAGCTTTCCGCCAGCGCCGGTACGACCTTTAGATCCTTATCGCGCGTGACCAGGCCTTCATAGACATGGGCCAGGTGGGCGATCGTCGTCGTTTCCTTGAGCGTGTCGGGATCGAGCGACTTCAGCTCGCCTTGGTTGGCATAATGCAGCACCTGGCTTGATGCCGGCGACGCCGCAAAAGCGATGATTGAGGCGAAAGCCGCCGCGAGCAATTTTTGACGTACCGACATTCTTTAACGTTCCCCCGTAATGCGCTGCTAGTCCAGCAATAAAGGTCTTGCAAGGACCAAGCTATGTTGGATCGAGTTTATCCGCCGCGCAAGCGTGATTTCCCCGGGGAAACCAGCGCTTGCACCGGCGGTGAGAATCCACTCAAGCATGGCGGCGAGAACGCCTGGACAACATTCGACTTTCGGTGTGCCAGCCTCGCCGATCACGCGGGGCTTTGCAGCTGCAGCAAAGGCGACCGCGTTCTCATTCTCTGGCGGGTTTTTGAGAAGCGCGCCGGCACGAACCGGCCGTCCGGTTGACGGGCCCAACCCATCTGTTCGCTTGCGCAACACTGGTCCTCGCGGCGATACTGCAATTCGCCAAAGCGAGCTCAGGAGCGGAAATGAAGGTCAATATCGAAATCGATTGCACGCCTCTCGAGGCTCGGCAATTTTTCGGATTCCCGGATGTCGCGCCGATGCAAACGGCGGTGATGGACAGGCTGCAGCAGCAGATGATGACGAATATCGAAAAGATGTCGCCGGAAGCCTTGATCCAGAGCTGGCTGACTTTCGACCCCAAGCTCGCGGAACGGTTTCAGGACATGTTCGTGACCATGGCTGGCCTCGGCAGCCGCGGCAACGACAAGAGATAGTAAAGGCGGTCGTCCACAGGCCGACGCCGGGAGCCGGTCATGATCGAAATGCCGCCGCTGCAACTCGCGCGCATCAACGGGATTCGGATGGGCTTCTATGAAGCAGGGCCGAGGACCGACAAGCCGCCGCTCGTGCTCTGCCACGGCTGGCCCGAACTCGCCTTTTCCTGGCGGCATCAGATCAAGGCCCTGAGCGAAGCCGGCATCCGGGTGATTGCGCCGGACCAACGCGGCTACGGCGCAACCGATCGGCCGGAGCCTGTCGAGGCCTACGACATCGAACATCTCACCGCGGACCTGGTCGGTCTGCTCGATCATCTTAAGATCGAGAAGGCGATCTTTGTCGGGAACGACTGGGGCGGCTTTGTCGTCTGGCAGATGCCGCTGCGGCACCCTGATCACGTGGCGGGGGTGGTCGGGCTCAACACGCCGCACACCAACCGCGCCTGGGCCGATCCCATCGACTTGTTGCGTGCCCGGTTCGGGGCGGACATGTACATCGTCCAGTTCCAGGATGCTGCGCGCGAGCCCGATCGAATCTTCGGCAGCCGCGTCGAAGAGACCTTTGACTTCTTCATGCGCAAGCCGATGCCGCGCAGCGACACGTCATCGACCGAGCCGCCGGTGGCGGGCATCGGCGCGGTTCCGAAGCTCAACCTGGCTTTTCCGCAAATGGTCGCCGGTTATGATCCGAAACTCGATCCGCGCCAGCCGATCCTGTCTCCGGAGGAGAGAAGGATCTTTGTCGAGACCTTCACGGGAACCGGTTTCACCGGTGGCATCAATTGGTACCGCAACATGTCGCGTAACTGGCAGCGCGCGGCGGATCTCGATCACACGGTGCGCGTGCCGTCGCTAATGATCATGGCCGAGGACGATCGGGTGCTCCCGCCGTCGGCCGCCGACGGAATGGAGAAGCTGGTGCCCGATCTGGAAAAATATCTGGTGCGCGGCAGCGGCCATTGGACCCAGCAGGAGAAGCCGGAAGAAGTCAGCGCCAAATTGATCGAATGGCGCAGAAGGCGGTTTGGGTAGGCAGAAAAGGCGCTGCTTGAAGTCCACCGAATGAATGAGCCGTCGTTCCCGGGCGGTGCCACCGGGACCGCGCAACCCGGTGCTACGCCGCCTTCGCCGCGGCGCCATGCGCATGCGTGGCAATCGCATCGATGATCTGCGGCCAAAGCTCGACCGCGAGCGCATGTCCCATGCCTTCGACCATCAGGAGTTTCGCGCCGGGAATTGACATGGCGGTGTCCTTGCCGCCCATCGGATGCACCAGCGGATCGGCGGCGCCGTGGATGACGAGGGTCGGTGCTCTCACCGAGCGCAGCCGCTCCTTGCGGCTGCCGGAGGCGAGGATCGCACGCAGCTGGCGCGCGCTTCCGGCGGGACTGAGGCCGCGTGCGAAGATGCGCTCCGCGCGCGAACGGTCGAGCGCCTCATCTTGCGGAAAGCGCCCGGCGCGCAGGATTTTGTAGGTCTGCGCAAAGCGCGCAAGAAATTCGTCCCGCGTATTCGGCGGCGGTGCCATCAGAATGGCCGTGGCCTGGCGGCTCGGCGGCGGCACGCGCGGATTGCCGGTGGTCGACATGATCGAGGTGAGCGAGCGCACCGCTTGCGGAAACGAGATCGCGACTTCCTGGGCGATCATGCCGCCCATGGACGCGCCGACCAGATGCGCCGAATGGATGCCGAGCGCGTCCATCAGCGCGAGGGTATCCTTCGCCATGTCATGGAGTTTGTAGGGGGCGGCGACCGGGATATGAAAGAGGCGCAGCTTGAGCAACTCGAACGGAGTCAGCCGCTTGCCGCCGGAAAGTTTTGAGGACCTGCCGATGTCGCGATTGTCGAAGCGAATGACGCGGAAGCCGCGCGCGGCTAGTTGTTCGCAGAACGCGTCGTCCCACAACACCATCTGGGCGCCGAGCCCCATGATCAGCAGCATCGGCTCGGCGTCGGCAGCGCCAAAGGCCTCGTAACAGATATCGATGCGGTTGGCGCGGACGAACTGCTCTCCCGAATGGGCGACTGGGCTCACGTCGGTGTTCCTTCTGCAAATTGCTTTTCCGGGGTCATACTTGGCGAGAAGTCTTGCGGGCCACGGCCCTGACTATCGCAGAATAAGTGGCAGCGCGGACATCGAACTTGCGACGGTGGTCGCGCGTCGCAGCCAAATCGCCGGCCGACAAATGGCCCGCCGGCTCGCGTGATGGAGGATGCCCATGGCTGAAAAGATCAGCGACCTGCTCTCCTTGTGGCAAGAGATGTTTCGCGAGGTGCAGAAGGGGTTCAGTTCCCTGACCAATCAGGCGATGTTTTCTCCACCTTTCTCCAAGTCGACGAGCTCCGACGGCGGCACTCCCACCGCGGAGCAACCGCAACTTGCCAGCTTTATGGAACGCTATTTCGTCAGCATGAACATACCTAGCCGCGTACAGATGGCCGGCATTGCCGTCCAATTGCAGGCTATCGAAGGCCAGCTCAACGAAATCAAGGTGCTGCTACAAGAGATGCAGACGGCGTCAAAGGCGGTTTCGGCCGCGGCGTCAACCCCAACAATCACGCCTGGACCAACATCACCCGCGCCCACGCCACCGCGATCCAGGCGTCGGGTGGCGCCTCCTGGCAAAGAAAAGAAATAAGCCAGACGCTGGTATTGCGTTACTCTGACACACAGACACGTGATGTTGCGATGCGACATCGATGTTGCATTGCACCATTAATCGTGGGATAAGGACCGTGCCCCGGGCCAATCCGGACGGGGTGAGCCATAGCTCGAAACTGAGGATGGAGAGACCCCTATGACCACCGAGACGAATTCCGTGTTCGACACTGTGAAGGAAGCCTTTGCGCCGATGAACGGGGCGTTCAAGAACCTGCAGAACGTGGAAGTTCCCGAAGTTGCCCGCGACTTCGTCAAGCGTGCGGCCAATACTGCCAAGGAGCGCGCCGCCGAGATCTACGCCGGTTCGGAAAAGGTGACGGCCGCCGTCGAGACCGCCGTTGCTGATTCCGTCAGCGAGGCGACCAAGATCAGCCGTAACATCCAGCAGGCGATCTATCAGGACGCCGAGGCGTTCTTCGCCGGTATCGATAAACTGGCTTCCGCCAAGAGCTTCAACGAGGCGCTGCAAATCCAGTCGGATCTCGCGCGGGCCAGCGGCGAGACCTTCCTGTCGCGAGCGAAGTCGACCAGCGAATATTTCGGCAAGCTTGTCGCCAATGGCGCGAAGACCGTGCAGGACAACTTCGCCAAGGCCTACAACACAACCGCCTGATCGCTTCAAAACCGCGATCGTTCGCAAGGCCCGCTTCGCGCGGGCCTTTTTTCTTCGTCATTGGACGGAGTGTAAGCGACGAAGCTACTCCGCAGCCGAAGCGAGCACTATCTAAACATCGCAATGGCTGTTCCACGCACATTCTCTTTCGACACGCCCGGCGACGCGGTGCGCGCGGCCGAGCTCAAGCGCGTCAAGGCCTTGGCGACGCTGGTGCTGGCTTCCACGCTGGCGCTGTTCGTGATCGCAAAGATTCTGCTCAAGGTGCATCCGGTGTTCGGCTTCATTGCCGCGTTCGCCGAGGCCGCAACGATCGGTGGTCTTGCCGATTGGTACGCCGTGGTGGCGCTGTTCAAACGTCCGCTGGGCCTGCCGATCCCGCATACCGCGATTATTCAAAGCAACCAGCATCGCATTGCCGACAAGCTCGGCGAGTTCATCGAAGTGCATTTTCTTGATGCGGCCCCGGTCGAAGCCAAGTTGCAGCAGGTCGATTTCGGCTCCTTCGTCGCCGACTGGCTGCGCGATCGCAAACGTAGCGACGATCTCGCGCGATTCGTGTTGCGGCTTTTGCCCGAGGCGTTTGCTGCGACGGAAAGCTCCGGGTTGATGACGTTCATCACCCGCCGCATGATGACGCAATTGCACTCGGTCGATCTCGCCCCGCTCGCCGCCGGCACCTTACGCGGCTTTGTCGAAGAGAGGCGTCACCAGGCGCTGTTCGACGATTTCCTGCGCATCATTCACGACAGGATGACGCAAGCCGAGACCCTGACGATGATCCGCGACAAGATCCGCGCGGAGTTGCCGACGCTCCTAAAACTCTATCGTGCCGATAAGTTCATCCTGAACAAGATCGTGGCCTCCGCGACCGCGTTCCTCGAAGAGGTGCGCAACGATCCCAAACATCCCTTCCGCGGCGAGTTCGACCGTATGGTGCTGGCCTTCGTGGACCGGCTCGGCAGCGACAAGGCCTATGCCGATCGCATCGACGGTCTGAAGCGGGATCTGTTGGCGCGGCCTGAACTCGCCGAGCTGGCGCGCACAGTCTGGTCAAACACGCGCACCTTCATCGAACGCAGCGCCTCCGGCGAAACGGAGGTGTTGCAGCATCATCTGGCGCGCGTGTTCGTCGCGGCCGGTGATGCGCTCGAAAATGATGCCGAGCTGCGCGGCGAAATCAACCAGGGGCTTGTCGTGGTGCTCCGCAGCTTCATCGCGGAGCAAAAGAGCGGCGTCTCCACCTTCATCTCCGATCAGGTGAAAAGCTGGAATATGACGCAGCTGATCTCCCTGATTGAGATCAATATCGGGAAAGACCTGCAATATATCCGCTTCAATGGCTCGCTGATCGGCGGCCTGGCGGGGCTTGCGCTTTACACAATCGAATTTCTGTTGCGCCTCTTGTGAGGGCGACGAGGCCCGCGTCGCTTGAATGCCAGAAAATTCCGCCTAGCTTCAATGAAGTCGGGCGCTGCCGAGCGATCGAGCGGAGCGCGCGCGTCGTGTCAGGTGCAGCGCCGGAGGGAGTTCAGGTATGCCCGTCAGCGGCCAAAGTTTACGTCCGCCGTCCAAGACCCTGATGCTGCTCGAGGGCAGGGCCATCCACGAACTCGGCGCCTTTGTCGGCAGCCTGCCGCTGCTCAGCCTCGCGCCACGCGGGGATGGCCACCCGGTGGTGGTGCTGCCGGGTCTGGTCGCCACGGATCTGTCGACACGGCCGCTGCGCAGTTTCCTGAGGCGACAAGGCTATGCCGTGAGCGGCTGGGGATTGGGTCGCAACTTCGGACCTCGGGACGGCATCCGAGAGGCGATGATCGATCTGGTGCAGGAGCTGAGCGATAAGCACAGCTGCAAGATCAGCCTGGTCGGCTGGAGCCTCGGCGGACTCTATGCCCGCCAGCTCGCCAAGATGATGCCGGAGCGCGTCCGCAGCGTGATCACGCTCGCAAGTCCGTTTGCCGGCCACCCCAGGACGACCAATGCCTGGCGCGTCTATGAGCTCGTCAGCGGCCGTCGCGCCGACGAGATCGATCCGCGCTTCGGATCGCTCGCCGAGCCGCCGCCGGTCCCGACCACCGCGATCTTCAGCCGCAGCGACGGCATCTGTGCGTGGCGTGGCTGCATGGAGAAACCGTCGGCCCGGTCGGAGAGCATCGAGGTCGACAGCAGCCATTGCGGCATGGGCTATCATCCCGCCGTCGTCTATGCGATTGCCGATCGCTTGGCGCAGCCGGAAGGCCGCTGGAAGCCATTCGACCGCAGCGGTTGGCGCAGGCTTATCTATCCCGATCCGCACAGATAGCTGCCTCGCGACATTGTTCGCGGAGTGAAAATCGCGCTATGCCTTGAGGCATGCCGCAAGCCGCCGCACTCAGTCGCATCATCCAACAGCTCAAGTGCGAACCCTCGCGCACCGGCTCCATCGTCATCACCGTATTTGGCGACGCCATCGTGCCGCGCGGTGGCTCGGTCTGGCTCGGGACGCTGCTCGGGTTCTTCGCCGCGCTCGATATCGATTCCGGCGTCGTGCGCACGGCGATGTCGCGGCTTGCCGCGGACGGCTGGCTGGAGCGTGAGAAGGTCGGCCGCAATAGCTTCTATCGGCTGGCGGAAAAGGGACGGGAGACCTTTGCGGACGCGACGCGGCACATCTACGACCCGCCGCCATCGGATTGGAGCGGGCGCTTTGAACTGCTGTTGATTGGCAATGGAGAGGATCGCGAGACTGCACGTGAAGCGCTGAAGAATGCCGGTTTCGGCAGTCCGTTGCCGGGTGTGTGGGTTGCGCCGTCGGGCGTGCCCATTCCGCAGGAGGCGAGCCGCGCCATCCGGCTCGAAGTCTCGGCCGAGGACGACAGCGGGCGGCGATTGCTGCGCGAGAGCTGGCCGCTCGACCGCACGGCCGACGCCTACCTGAAATTCATCAAATCGTTCGCGCCGCTGCGCGACTGGGTCGGCCGTCGCGAGCGCTTGACCGACCTTGATGCCTTCATCGCGCGCATCCTCCTCATCCACTATTACCGCCGTGTAGTGCTGCGCGATCCGCTGCTGCCGGCACAACTTCTGCCCAAGGATTGGCCCGGGAGTGCGGCGCGAGAGCTTTGCGGCGAAATCTATCGCGCGCTGCTTCCGCTATCAGAACAATGGCTTGACCTGCATGGAACCAACGAAGCCGGGCCGCTGCCGCAGGCGGGGGCGGCCCTTTCCAGCCGCTTCGCGGATTGATCGATACGTTACAATATTCTCTTGTATGTATAAAATTCTGATATATATTTGCTCTCAATAATTCGGGAGGTCCGCCATGTACACTCAGGCGCTGAATACGTCGGACGCGGACGATCGCGGCCTTGAGGATGCAGAGCGTGCCGCGCATTTCCAGGCGCGCATCGATGCGGAAGAGCGCATCGAGCCCAACGACTGGATGCCCGCGGCCTATCGCAAGACCCTGATCCGGCAAATATCGCAACACGCCCACTCGGAAATCGTCGGCATGCTCCCGGAGGGGAACTGGATCACCCGCGCGCCGACGCTGCGCCGCAAGGCCGCGCTGCTCGCGAAGGTTCAGGACGAGTGCGGCCACGGTCTTTACCTCTACGCCGCCGCCGAGACGCTCGGTGCCTCGCGCGAGCAACTGGTCGATGCGATGCTGGCGGGAAAGGCGAAGTATTCTTCGATCTTCAACTATCCGACGCTCACTTGGGCGGATATCGGCGTGATCGGCTGGCTGGTCGATGGCGCCGCGATCATGAACCAGATTCCGCTCTGCCGCTGCTCCTACGGCCCCTATGCGCGCGCGATGATCCGCGTCTGCAAGGAAGAGTCCTTCCACCAACGCCAGGGCTACGAGATCGTGCTGACGCTCGCCCGCGGCTCAGATGAGCAGAAGGCGATGGCGCAGGATGCGCTGAATCGCTGGTGGTGGCCGGTACTGATGATGTTCGGTCCGCCCGACAAAGCAAGCCAGCACGGCGACACCTCGACCCGGTGGAAAATCAAGCGCTTCTCCAATGACGAGTTGCGCCAGAAATTCGTCGACGCCACCGTGCCACAGGCGCAGTTCTTGGGCCTGACCATTCCCGATCCCGGCATGACGCAGGATGGCGACGGCCACTGGCGCTATAGCGAGATTGATTGGGACGAGTTCAAGCAGGTGCTCGCCGGCAACGGCCCCTGCAATCGTGACCGCATCGCGGCGCGCCGTAAGGCCCATGACGAGGGCGCTTGGGTGCGCGAAGCCGCCGCGGCCTACGCGGAAAAACGCAAATACCGGCAGACCGCACAGGCCGCCGAATAATTCCGAGGGAGGTCAGCATGGCCACGCCGAACACGCCGTTGTGGGAAGTGTTCATCCGCAGCCGCAATGGGCTCGCGCACAAGCATGTCGGTTCGCTGCATGCGAGCGACGCCACCATGGCGCTGCAGGCCGCGCGCGACATCTACACCCGCCGCGGCGAGGGCCTGTCGATCTGGGTGGTGCCGTCCAGCGCGATCACCGCATCCGATCCGGCCGATAAGGGCATGATGTTCGAGCCCGCCGAGTCAAAGATCTACCGGCACCCGACCTTCTACGAGGTGCCCGAAGAAGTCGGGCATATGTAATGGCCATCGCCAACGTCCAGGTCTCAGAAACGACGCTGGTGCTCTACACGCTGCGCCGCGCCGATGATGCGCTGA
>Ga0134125_10009768_pt1 | contig 10789 bp, 10 predicted proteins | sample KB31751_FD_96464 | JGI IMG/M metagenome (GOLD analysis project Ga0134125, IMG submission 96464) | Terrestrial soil microbial communities with excess Nitrogen fertilizer from Kellogg Biological Station, Michigan, USA - KB3-175-1 | ecosystem: Environmental > Terrestrial > Soil > Unclassified ...
ACTTAGCATTACCAGCACTGGTAGAAAATATCTTGTTAAAATACTCACCAACTTTAGTTTTATCTAATTTCTCTGCACTATTCTCTAAACCTCTAAAAAATAATTCTGATCTTACAGCAGGTAATTCTAGTTTAGTAAAAGGAACTCCTAAATTAATTAGAGCTCTTTGCCCCATTTTAGCTTGCTGTGCTAAACTAGCTACAGAAAAAGCTTTAGCATCTTTAACAGCTCTATTTATTAATTGTGGAGTTATATTACTTTCTCCATAATGTGTAGCTATTTGTTTAGCTATAACACTATCTAACTTGATTACTTGTTTAGCATCTGATAGTGTAGATATTTTACTAAATAATTTACCAGCTTTAGTTAGAGTACCTACTCCAGCTAAATAAGTTGAAGGGGAGAAAACAACATTAGATGCAAAACCAAGAATAGGAGATAACACTTTCTTTAAAGGACTATTCTCTAAACTCTTTTCTACTAAATCAGACATTACTACGTTTCTACCTTTTTCTTGGTATACTTGTTCTAACTGAGGATTTAGACTTGTAGCTAAAGGTCTGAAAGCTTGAGTAGTTAAATTTAAATCTGTATCTAATACATCCAGTATTTTACCAAAGGGAGTCAATACATATTTTTGGACAGCGTTAGGCTCTTTAGTTAAACTCCCTGGAGTATTATAAGCTAATGCTTTTCTAATATCTTCCAGATCATCAGCCATTATTTAAGAGTCCTAATTCTCTTGGATGGGTATGTTGAAGTACTATCTATTAAACCCCTAAGGTTAGGGTTAGTAAATCCAAAATTTAATTCTTGAGGCGGTGGTGCAACTGGTAATTGAGCCGGTGGAGGATAAGGCCCATATTGCTGTTGAGAAGTAGAATACCCATTAAGACTATTATTCATAACTGAGTCTAGAATAATATCCATTGGGTTACTTAAAAATCTACCTGTTTGAACACCAGCATTAATTAACCCGGGATAGGGTGTAGCAAAATTCTTTCTTTGATTACTTCCACCTTTATTATTCTCTTCTCCAAATACACCATAATTTCCACCATATCCAGGGGAGAACGGACCTTGACCAACTGGCTGATTTTGAAAATTAGTATTAATTACAGTTCTTAAAAATCCAATAGCTTCTTCTGGTTTCATATCAGGGCTACGACCACTGATATATGCTTTTAATAAATCTGGTAAACTGGATAGAAGAGTATTCTGTCCAAGTCCGCCACCTAATTTACCAGTACCTAATTTAGAAGCTTGTTCAATATCTAACTCTCTACTTTTAAGAGCTAACTCTCCAGTAACTTGTTTTAATCTAGCTTCAATTTCTTCTCTTTGAACATCTAATTTTTCTCTTTCAACTTGATTAGATGCAGCAGCTCTATCTCTATTAGCATTTAATTGCTTCTCTAAATTATCTTTCTCAGCTTGTAATTGTAATGTAGTTAATTCCTTCCTACTTAATCTTTCTGCTGCACCTTCTTGAGCCCTAGCAGTTAATTCAGTCTGCAATAAATCTTTTCTAGAGCCTCGTTCTCTTTCTGCTTCACTAGCTTTAGCAGTTTCAGCCCTTCTATTTTCTTTAGTATTAACATAAGTCTCCCCGGCTCCGGCTAATAATCCAAGGAGTGATTGCAAAACATCACTAGGCATAAATCCTCCTTAGAATCCGAAGAGTGTACTAAGTAATTTTCTACCAAATGATCTATGCTGATCTTCTAAACCTAACCCCGTACCGTACAAAGGATCATTAGGGTTATAAGGTTGATTTCCTTGAGCCCCACCTAATGCGGGCGCAGCTTGGGGTTGTCTATTAGCTAACATATATCCACCCACTGCACCAAGTTTAGAAAGTAAACCTAACTCATTTTGTCTAGCACCAACATCACCCTCATATAAAACTTTATTCCTATCGAGATTAGCATTATATTCATGTGTCTGGAAATTTCTCTTATTATTAAATTCTTGTTGAAATAAGTTTAGATTTCCTGCTGCTTGATCTTGTCCCTCAGCAATAGAGCGTTTAGTTAAAGCATCAGTAAACGCACCTTGATTACCTAATAAACCCTGATTGGATAATATCTCTCTTAGATCATAAGCGCCCTTACCATACCTAGTTTGATTATACTGATTGTAAGCTGAAAGTACATCTTGAAAATCTTTGTCAAAGAATTTAGGTGATGGAGGAAGATTATAGTCTGGTCTATGCTGAAATAATTTATTAAGTATTAAACTCCCTCCTGTTAATAAAGGTAAAAGCGGTAAAGTCATAATTCCTCCTATTCATACTTCAATGTTTTAATACCTGAACTAGTATTAACTTTAATCTTCTCTTCATTTTTATCAAAATACATTGAACCTATTTGCAACCCCTCTGTTGGTACTGTAATAGGAGGATTAGATTTAATACCACTATCATTTTTCTCAAACAACTCCTTAACTAGATTAACCATTTTATCAGCAAAGTCTGGATCATTCTTATCAGGAAAATTAAAATTAGGCATTATGCATACCCCACAGCAATCCAACTAATAGCTACTGTATCCGTTGATCCTGCATTACTAGAAAGAACATGAACAGTAAAGCTAGTTTGAGTTATATTCTCTACAGTAGCATAATATCTATCTGTACTCCCCCCAGGACCAACAACAGTGCAAGTAACTCTAATAGTTGCATTAGCAAATGTGGGGTTTCCATCATCAGCATCAGTAGAAAAAGTAACTACAATATTACTCTTATTTCCAGCGACTAAAACTTGCCCTGTCTTTAAACCAGTGGCTATTCTTTTGCCATTAGCTCCACCAGTAATTTTAACTCTTAAAACTTCTACTGATGTATAATCTAACTTAGCATTAGTAACTGAGCCATCAGCAAGTTTAGCTGCTAAAATAGAAGCATTGAGCAATTTGGCTGCATCTATATTAGCACCAACCTTAATATTAGTATTATCAATATTACCATTAAATTCATTATACAAGGTTGAGTTAATTAAGTTTAAATCTACTGCTGTTAAAACATCATCTGTAGCCCAAGTTTTGGGTATCCCAACTATCCCCATTTTAACTCCTTACTCATTATTAGTAGTTTCAACAGCAGTTTCAATAGCTTCTACCTCAACAAGTTTCCCTGATCTTTCTAAATTTAATTTAAGAGCTACACCTGTTCTATGTAAAATATCTATAAAAGTATATTCATAATCTTCAACCATATCCTTAACACATTTAGTATGTCCCACCTTACCTGTACCTACACGACAAGAAGAAATACCAGTATTAACTAAATCATTTTCTCTTAAGTTATCTATATTTAAACTTCCCGTAGATATAACTAAATCTTTAACAGTATCATCTTCAAACATTTCTGCTGTAGGCCTAAAACCTAAATACCCTTTTACTCTAGCCTTACAAGAATACCCTAATATTTTCTCTAAAGACTTATCTTGAAAATTTAACCCTGGTAAAATTCCTACAGAAATATTACCAGATAAATCATGTATACTATAGTTTCTTACAGTAGTTAAATAATCTGTAGTATTGACTTTGGCTGATCTCTTCTCTAATCTAAATATATTTCCTTTAGCATTATCGGCTGCTGGGTCAGACTCAGTTATAAATACCTCTCCAGAGTCCCCAGGGCCATCCCAAACATCAATACTAGAAGCCTGAACAGGTAAACTCCCAGACCACTCTTGGAATCTATAATCATACATTAATATTACATTATTAAAAGGAACAGGGTAATAACATAATCTCTTATCAGTAACCATTAATGATAACCAGTATTCATCCCCCACCCTTTTACCATACATCCTTTTATATACACTTTGTTTATTAGCTGGAAGAAGAGCATTTAAAGATTCACTTATAGGGACAGCATTATTACCATTAAACCTATAGACTTTTAATTTATTTGATTCAACTCCTGGGAAATAAAACCCGTCTGGTAGCTCAGCAGTACCAGACCTCGCTACACATTTAACAGGACTAATTTTTCTAGAAAAGTAATTAGGTGCATCCCCTTGAATAATATATATCCCATCTTCTTTTAAACAATATATACCATTCTGAATATTGATTATAGCATTCCCATTGAACCCAAGATTACCAACTTCCATTCTATTATTAGCAGGGTTAATATCAGGAAATCCAGGCTCGGACCAATGAAAGTAACCATCAAATCCAAACCAAAAGAATCTCTTTAATCCAGGGTGCCACATACCACAACGAATCCCTGTAGCTACTCCTGTAGCTGTTGGTAATATTCTGCCAGTACCTATAGCGGTACCTATTAAATCATCATCTAAACGGTCTACAAAAGAAGTAACCCCAGGTTCCGTTATTTCTCCTACCTTATAAAAAGTATTAGAATTCTCTTTTGTCCTGTATATATTTATCTTTTTAATAATTCCTGGAGGATTGGATATAGCTGTAATATTACCTAACGTAAATTGTAAATCATTAGGAGAACTGGTTGGAAATAAGGTATTTGAAATAACAGGTCCAGCCCCGGACTCTCCATATTTTTCAGGCTGACTTTTTGTTCCGTATGAATAAGTTATACAATATTTAAAAGTATCAAATTGACCTGTAGTTGCATCTATTCCACCATTAACTAAAGTATGAGATAATGTTAAAGCTTCTGTAGGAGCCCCCAAACCTAACTGCCTTACAATAATACCGCCTTCATCACCATAACCATTTAACTTAACAGAATAAGGTCTAATGTTTCCAAAAGGTAATACTATAAGTTGTGAGCCACAATCTACCCATTCAACAGCATAATCATCATCTATAATTTCTGTTACTTGCTGGAGACTGGTTACAGATTTATTGCTTGCTGTAAAGTACCACAATCTTCTAACACCACCATTTTGGGTACCAAATATAAAAGTATTAACTCCACCATCTTCCCTATACCATCTTTTATTTCCATTAATAAAAGTCCAATCAACTGCTGCTGTATCCCAAGAATCAAAACCCCCACGAGATTCTAATACACCTACCCTATCCCCAAACTTAAAACCCCACATACTAATAATACCAGGAAGATCATAGCAATCCCCCTTGACATTTAAACCCTTATTGAACCCTCTGAAAGTAATAGGTTTTCTAGCCATGTATTAATCCGCATTAATAACTAAAAAGTCCACAGACATATTTGCTGTAGGGGCAGTACAATTTATAGTAAAACTACCAGCAGCAGGAACCACATTTAATACTCTTCCAGTAGCATCATTCTGGGATGCAACTACAAAAACATGGGAAGCTGCTGTTACTAAAGTATTAGTTACTACAACAGTCGTTGCAGCAGCAGTAACATTAACTCTTCCTGTAGGCTTAGAAATTGTGACATTACCTATTGTACCAGTATTAGTATAGTCCATATATATACGTTTACTAAGAAACAAATCTCTTACTCTGGTAGCTACAGCTCCTATATCAACCTGATTATCTGTCATGGGCTGGAAATGACCACTAGTAGTCCAACGCCAGTAAGAAGTGCCACCCATATTAATCTCTAAGCTTCTAGCGGTACCAGTACCAGCATTCTCATGCCCAATCCTAGCATTAGAACTATTAGCGGCTATAAAGAATCTTTCATAATTAGAACCATCGGTAAACGTATTATAAACTCTAACAATTTGAGGGTTAGTCCCATTTTTCATTTCTCCAGTATTAGAACCATTGAATGAAAACACTGGAGTAATTGAACCATCAGTTAAATTTGTTGGAGTCACACTATACTGGAGTAAATTAGTGTATATATGTCTACCCCTATTATCTCTAACAAAAACACTATCCGGTGCATTAGAAGAAAATTGTACTCCAAATGCAGCACCATCAATATCATTATCTGCAACTCTAACGCCAGTAATAACAGCTGAGGGTTTAATTAAAATACCCACAGGTGTAGTTCCAGTATTTCTAATAGACTGAACACGATTACCAACAATATCTACTTCCCCACCACCACTCTTTTGTATTTTAATACCTGTATTCTGAGCAGTAGAATCAAATGAATTAGCCACACTATCTATAGTGTTATTTAATATTCTAATACGTTTACCTTTACCAAAAATGGTTATCCCTGAATTACCTCTAATACTTTTAATAAAATTATTCTGGACTAAGTAATCATGTGCTGCATCACTATCAGTATAAATACCAACATCTGTATGGCCTTCAATATAATTATTGATAACACTAATTTCACTACAAGCCATCTTAATAGCTTTTGTTTTACGTCCAGTGGTTCCAGTATCTATTAAAACATTTCCATCAACTGTAACTCCAAAACCTTTAGGAGAAGTTGTAGCTGTTTCATCCCTAGCAATACCTTTAACATTAATGAAAGCTTCTGATTGACCACCATCAACTATAACATTGTGATTAATAGTAGCAAACCTACACTTAGTATATATACCATTTGCATCTGTAGCATCCAAATCTGGAGAAAGGCTATCTAAATTCTTGTAAACATTCTGAATTATATTTCCACTAATATTAGCTCTCCAACTATATACAGCAATTCCAAGAGAAGTAGCTGGGTCAATAGCACTAACACTATCTATAAAGTTACCAGTAATAGAATATAAACCTCTATGATTAGCAAAAGATTCTGTATTGTTACCTAAATTAATTCCTCGTTGAATTGACTTCTGTATCTTATTATCCCTAATATCAGCCTTTTCAATAAAGTCTAAATTAATATATATAGGGTAAGAAGTAGCATTTGAAAACTTAGAGTTAAATATCTTTAGATTATTTATACCTCTATTAGCACTAGCATTAGAAGCATAAATACCTTTATCATAATTCTTAATCTCCATATCATGGAAATAAACATCTGTTAAGACATTATTAATACTAGAGAAGTCAAATACAATAGACCATTTATCAAATGTTAACCCATATACTTCAATATTATTGGTGCAAGAAAAGAAACTGTTAGCTCCATTACCTATAACTTTACTATTTCCAATACCATCACCAACAACTGAAAAAATCTTAGTGATAGTTTGTACAGACCAAGTACCTAATCTATACTTACCAGTAGGGAAATATAATCTTCCTCCTGTAGCTGTAGCTGATATAGCAGCCAAGACAGCATTAGTATCATCAGTAAGACTATCTCCTACTGCTCCATAAGTTTTAACGCTAGTAATTCCACCACTAGAAGGTATAACAGAATTAAAAGGATCAACACTCCAACCAGATATAAAATTTCTAATAACAGAAATATTAGCATCAGAAGGATAAGTTAAAGTTACACCTTCCATTCCAGGCCCAACTAATATATTTCCACCACCACGCCTTATACATAAATCTCTAGCTTTTCCAAATCCAGAACTATCCCCATCAAAATAAATAGGTACAAAATACCCTCTAGGGGTACATAAAACTTGTCCAGCACCATAATAAGCTTGAACTGGTTGAGGAAGTAAACTAAATAAAAGTAATATCAACCACCAAAGTCTCTTCATATTCTCTCCTAGAAATTACTTGGGAAACGTGGCCCTTTTCTAATACCTTGATAACTGTTATCATAGGGTTGAAATTGTGGCCTATATATTGGATTTGATCTATCCCAATTATCTAATTTAACTAAACCCCCAGCATACATTTTCTCCCCCCACCCTGCCAATTTATCCTGGCCAGTTTCAATAGCTGCTAAATGAACTATAATGTAATAAACTAACCTATGAAATTGTAAAGGAAGTATTGGGAGAGGGTTATCATTTATAGTATAGCTGGGAATAAAATCTCCATAAATCCAAATAGATATATCAGCGACAGGTCTACGGAATATACCTATTTGCATTCCATTTGTACCATCATTATCCCTAATGATAGTTAGAATATCAGGATTACCATTCAAAGTATGGTCTGGATTTAATCTATTAAATGTAGCATAGGGACAATACTCTAAATTTTTAACTGTTCCACCAGTAGGTACAACAGCTCCACCTACAACAGCATAAGAAGTTGCATAATAAGCTGAGGCAATTTTATTTAAAGCTAATTCATCTGAGGTATCTGAAAATTGTTTCTCAAAAGTTTGCTGAGAGTGTATATAGTTAATTTCTCTTCTAGCAAACTTCCAAGGCTTTTCCCCAAATATTATATCTATAGCCTCAGCAAATAACATATCCCATTCTATATTACTAGTATTAGTTCTAAGTTTAGCCTTAGCCCTAGATATAATTTGATTTGGAGTCATGTATACTAAACCTCTAATTAGGGTAAGTCTTTGGAAAATTAGTTATCTTAAAATCTGTGGCAGCTGTAGATATAAGAATACTGACTTCCCCATCTAAACTACGTCTATTTATAGTTAAAGAAAATGTTCTAGTTTGAGAATTTAAAAAAGCTATAATAGCGTTTACTAGAGCTAAAGTTGTAGCTGAATTATTACCTCCATCCATTTTTATTAAAGCTCTAGTCGGATTAAAAGTAATTAACCCATCTACAATATTAACATTACTTGGAAGATTATCTATCTCAGCATTTATAGTTGTGGCAGCATTATTAACTGCTATTTTAGCTTGGGCTCTAGTAGCCATTATTATTCCTCAATCCAAACAAGTCTATAAGTATGCACCTGACCAGCAACTAGAGCAGCCCCATTAAAGTTAACAGCTAGAGTTTGTGCTACCCCTCTAAGAGTAATAGGTTGATCTAATAAAGAATTACCAAACCAAGGAATTAGTTCAAATTCTGCTATGTCTACAACCCCTGCAAATGATCCAGGGACTAATACAGGGGAAGCAACTCTAGTACGATTTATTGTTCCTACAGCAGCCCCTAATGCTCCTGGATTAGCTGTAAAATGCCCTACTCTATTAACAGAAGAAACAGCATTATTTGAATCTAAGGGTACTGGAGTACCGGCAGAAACAAAAGCCCCTGTAGTGTCAGCAGCACTACGTTTAATTAAGAAAAATTCTTGTGAACCAGCAGCAGTATTAGTTGTACCTATAACACAACTAAGGACTCTAACAGTTTTAGTAGCACTACCTTCAATAATAACTAAATCTGTAGGCGTAGCAGCTGGGGTAAAAGCACTTGAAATTGCAAATGTTTGTTTGCCCTGTAAAGATAATTCTCTTCCAGCTGAATCATACAAAGTGGTTCTAGCAGCTTTACTTAAAACATCTATAACTAATTGATCTGTAGATGCTCCTGATTTAATAACTGCCATTTTATCTCCTATCCAACCAAGTAATTTATCTTAAATTTATCAGCTATATACCCATCAAGCCCACGAGCAAATATAGTTAATTGTCCTGAGCCTGGAGCAAATTTTAAATCAAAAGCATCCATTTCAAGTTCATCTAAATCTTTTCCTGTAGGAGCTTCATATGCCATACTCCCAATTATCTGAGAAGTTGGAGATACATCTGTATCTGTAATAACAAATTCCGCACTCTCTACAGGAGTAGTTCCAAAATCTACTTCTGTTTGTTTAATGGAAGGTTGATCGGTTGTATAAGCTATAGTTTTTCTAGTAGGTGTAGTATCAGTTATATATAACCTACTACCATCCCATTCCACACAACCAGCAGTAGCAGCAGTTAAATTAACTCCTGTAGCAAATCTAAGAGGTGCAATTGCATTTGTTCCTGCTGCTATATCAAGCCAATGGTTAGGGTCAGTTAATTTTCCTACACTAAGCATATGACCTAAAACACTCTTGGTCATTAAATCATTTAGAAAAATACCATATTTACTTGTAGCTGATAATGATAAAGGGTTAAAGTAGAATGCTACAAAAGTACCGGACCCTACATTCCAATTAGGTGAGCTTGCTCCATATAATGCCCACAAAGTTGCAGCAGCACTAGGAGCAACATTCATTGTTGCATCAAAGTTATATACTAAATCTGCTACTTTAGCTCTATTACTTACGTCACCACAAACCCCTCTAATTAAAGCAGCTGTATGTCCAGCATTAGATGTAGTAGGCCCTAATGCAGTAAATTTACTGCCAGTTATAATATTCCAACCTTGAGTACCAGAGCCAGTTTCTTGTGGAGTTGCTTGATATAAAGCACCTACAATTTCTGTTCCAGTTACACCGGCTGGTAAAGTAATAGTGGCACTAAAAAACATACCTTGAGCTGTAAATGTACCACCAGTATAGCCTGCTGTCCCTGTAATTGTTAATTGAAAACCTCTCCAAGTACCAGAAGCAGTTCCAGTAAATCCTGATGCGGAATAAGCTATTGCTATTTGTGAAGTATTATTCCTAGATAGTTGTCCCACATTAAAAAATCTACCCGTTGTATAAGCTAAACCGCTTATATTATCTCCTAATTGCAATCTACCTTCCATTGTCAAGTCATATAAAGAGCCGCCCAAGTGTGTTGTGGCCCCTAAAACTTGACCCCCTACTCTTCCTGGAAGATATAAATATTGATTAAGCCAATCTCCTGTTGATGGGATATTTATCCAATTGGCTCCATCATATTGAAGAATATCTAATGATGAAGGGGCGGTTAGGACTACATCTATAAGATCATCTAATGCCGTAGCTCCACCACCGCCACTACCCGAAGCCCCTCTAATTGGCATTAGTACCAGACCTCAATGTCCACCACCGCCCCAGCATTTGGACTTTTAAAGTATAATGACCTTTGAGCAAATATATGCAATCCATCTTTCCAATATATCTCTCCAGCCTTAAGATCAAAATAAGGTCCACCAGCTATAAAAGCATATTGGAGAGTATGAGTTGTGTTTTGCAATCTAAACATTAATGCTTTAACAGAAGCTAGAATAGA
>Ga0134125_10009769_pt1 | contig 10788 bp, 11 predicted proteins | sample KB31751_FD_96464 | JGI IMG/M metagenome (GOLD analysis project Ga0134125, IMG submission 96464) | Terrestrial soil microbial communities with excess Nitrogen fertilizer from Kellogg Biological Station, Michigan, USA - KB3-175-1 | ecosystem: Environmental > Terrestrial > Soil > Unclassified ...
CGGCTCCCGCCGCCGACGTGCACGCCGCCGAGCCGACCGCCGGCACGACGACGGCCGCGCCGACGACGCCGCACCGCACCCGCGCGACCACCTCTCCGCCGCCGACGACCACCGTCCCGGTCGAGACGCCGGCAGCGACGAACACGGCCCCGCCCGCGCCGGTGTCCGCCGTGCGGGCCGCGCAGGTCCGTCGGACCCCGGCTCCCCCGGCGGTCGACACGACGCCGCCGGTACCTCCGCCGGTCGTCGTCGTGGACCCGCTGCCCACCGACGGGCTGCCCATGGACGACGACCCGGCGGACACCGGCGCGCCGACCGAGACGGGCACGAGCACGCCCCAGACGACCTCCACGACCACCAGCACGACCACCAGCACGACGACGAGCACGACGACGACCAGCACGACGTCCACCGAGTCCTCGGCGTCCGACACCGGCAGCCCGACGGCGTCGACCACGTCCGACGACACCGCGCAGGTCACCGACGAGTCGACACCGCCGACGACGACCTCAGCCGCGGGCCGCGCCGCGCGGTAGCGCCTCGACCAGCCCGCACTCGTGCGCCAGCACGATCGCCTGCGCGCGGTCGCGCAGGTCGAGCTTGGCCAGGATGTGCCGGACGTGGGTCTTGACGGTGGCCAGCGAGATGAACAGGGCGTCGGCGATCTCGGGGTTCGACCGGCCGGCGCCGACCAGGCCCAGCACCTCGACCTCGCGCTCGCTCAGCGGCCTCAGCCGCGAGCGGGTGTCGGCTTGTGGTTGCGGGCGCTCGACGTAGGAGGCGACCAGCCGCGCCACGACGGCCGGCGCGAGCGGCATCTCGCCGTGCGCGGCCGCCTCGACCGCGGCCACCAGGCGCTGCCCGCCGACGTCCTTGAGCAGGAAGCCGGCCGCGCCGGCCCGGAGCGCGGCGTAGGTGTGCTCCTCGCCGTCGAACGTCGTCAGCACGAGGATCCGGCTCGGGCAGCCGGCCGCGACCAGCTGCCGGGTGGCCTCCACGCCGTCCATCCGCGGCATCCGCAGATCCATCAGGACGACGTCCGGCCGCAGCTGCTCGACCACCCGCACGCCGTCGACGCCGTCGGCCGCCTCGCCCAGCACGTCGATGCCGGCCAGCTCGAGGATCAGCCGCAGCCCGTCGCGGACGAGCGCCTGGTCGTCGACGAGCACCACCGAGGTCACGTCAGGGCCTCCACCGGCAGCGGCAGCCGCGCGCGGACGAGGAACCCGTCGGGCACGGCGCCGGCCTCCAGCGAGCCGCCGTGCATGCGCACCCGCTCCCGCATCCCGACCAGCCCGTGCCCGCCGCCGTCGACCGGCCGCTCGGGGACGCCGACCCCGCTGTGCACCTCGACGTCCAGCGCGGGACCGTCGCCGTCCACCCGCACCCGCACCGGGGCGCCGGGCGCGTGCCGCCGGGCGTTGGTGAGCGCCTCCTGGACGACGCGGAACGCCGCGAGCTGCAGGCTCGGCGGGGGCGGCGCGGCCGGCAGGCACAGCGACAGGTCGACGTCCATCCCCCCGGCGCGCGCCTCCTGCACCAGGTCGGGGATCTCGGCCAGCCCGGGCTGCGGGCGCAGCTCGCCGTCCCCCTCGTCGGGGTCGCGCAGCAACCCGACCACCCGGCGCATCTCAGTGAGCGTGCGCGCGGCGGCCTCGCGGATCCGGTCCACCGGGACGACGGCCCGCTCCGGCGCCCGGGCGAGCGCGGCCGCCGCAGCGTCGGCCTGCAGCGCGATCACCGTGATCTCGTGCCCGATGACGTCGTGCAGCTCGCGGGCGATGCGGGTGCGCTCCTCGGCGGCCGCTGCCCGCTCGGCGGCGGCCCGCTCGTGCACGAGCTGCTCGGTCAGCTCGCGCAGCCGCGCGTTCTGGGCACGGTGCTCGGCCACCAGCACGCCGGCCACCGCGGGCGCGGCCACCGCGAGCGCGGCGCCGATCGAGGCCTGCCAGACGTCCGGCCCGAGCAGGGTGCCGACCACGCTGATCAGCACCGCGACCGCGGTGACGGTGACGACCCGCCACCGCACCGGGTCGTGCGCGCCCAGGGAGTAGAAGAGCAGGACGGCGACGACGTAGCCCAGCAGCAGGTAGCCCCCGGGCGTCGGGATCAGCCAGACGACGGTGCCCACGAGCGCCGCGGCCGAGGGCCATGCCCGCCGCCAGGCCAGCGGCACCGTGGAGACGAGGGCCACCAGCACCGAGACGGCCGGCGCGGCGATCGGCGCCACCACCACCTGCACCAGCGACACGACGAGGAAGCCCGCCGCCAGGAGCACGTCGGCCCGCGGCGGCCGGGCTAGGGAGCGCGCGGACCGGTCCACGAGCGGGAGCGTAGGGCGGCAGAGCCCCGCTGCCATCAGCCTCAGGGCTGAGCGGAGAAGCAGCCCTCGGGTCGATGGAACGCCCGACCGCGGCTCCCTAGCGTTCCCGCCGCATCGTCCACACCGACCAGGAGAGACACCCCATGACCACCACCACGGCCGCGACCCCGGCCACCCGCCGTTCCGCCCGCCGGCCGTCCGTGCTCCGGACGACGACCATCGTGCTGCTCGTCGCCTTCGGCGTGCTGAAGCTGGCGGCCACCACCTTCTTCGTCTTCTTCGCCACCGCCGAGCAGGGCGGCGACCCGCAGGGGTGGTTCGACTGGTCGGTGGGCGGGTGGTCGTGGGTGCTCGGCGCCGGCTACCTCGTCATCGCGATCGGCCTGGGCCGGGGGCGCGACGTCGTCCCGCTGACCCTCGGCCTCGCGGCGGCCGACATCGCCTTCAGCTTCGTGAAGTTCTTCGTCTACGACGAGCCCGAGGCCGTCGGCTTCCTCGCCACGACGCTCGTCCTGACCGCGCTCGTGGTCGCCTCGGCGCGCAGCCGTCGCGCCTGAACCCCCGCCGGCCGGGCCCCGAGGGAGTGAGCTTCCCCTCGGGGCCCGCCGTCGTGGGCGCCCGGATGGGACCATGAAGGGCGCCATGACTGCCCTGCCCCTCGTCTTCGACGCCCCCCGCCGCGGCAAGCCGCCGCGTCACCTCGCCGACCTCACCCGCGAGCAGGCCCGCGCCGCGGTCACCGAGCTCGGGCAGCCGGCCTTCCGCGCCGACCAGCTCGCGCGGCACTTCTACCGGGGCGTCACCGACCCGGCGCAGATGACCGACCTCCCGGCCGCCGTCCGCGGGGACCTGACGACGGCGCTGCTACCCGGCCTGCTCACCCCCGTGCGCCACCTGTCCGCCGACGGCGGCCGCACCCGCAAGACGCTGTGGCGGCTGCACGACGGCGCGCTGGTCGAGAGCGTCCTCATGCGCTATCCCGACCGGGCCACCGTGTGCATCTCCAGCCAGGCCGGCTGCGGCATGGCCTGCCCGTTCTGCGCGACCGGCCAGCAGGGGCTGACCCGCAACCTCTCGGCGGCCGAGATCATCGGCCAGGCGGTCGCGGCCGCCGCCGCGATGGCGAACGGCGAGATCCCGGGCGGCCCGGGGCGGCTGTCCAACGTCGTCTTCATGGGCATGGGCGAGCCGCTGGCGAACTACCCCCGGGTGCGCAAGACCCTCGACGCGCTGCTCACGCCCGCCCCGCACGGGCTCGGGCTCGCCCAGCGGTCGGTGACCGTCTCCACGGTCGGCCTGGTCCCGGGCATCCGCCGGCTGACCGAGGAGGGGCTGCACGTCACCCTCGCGGTGAGCCTGCACGCCCCGGACGACGAGCTGCGCGACACCCTGGTGCCGATCAACACCCGGTACAAGGTCGCCGAGGTGATCGAGGCCGCCGACGCCTACGCCGCGCGCACCGGCCGCCGCTACTCGATCGAGTACGCGCTGATCCGCGACGTGAACGACCAGCCGGAGCGGGCCGACCTGCTCGGCCGCCTGCTGGGCAACCGGCTCGCGCACGTGAACCTCATCCCGCTCAACCCCACGCCGGGCAGCCAGTGGGACGCCAGCCCGCTGCCGGCGCAGCGGGAGTTCGTCGCGCGGCTGCGCGCCGCCGGGGTGGCGACGACGGTGCGCGACACCCGGGGCCAGGAGATCGACGGCGCCTGCGGGCAGCTCGCCGCGGCTGATCGGGGGCCGCGTCCGGAGGCTCGCCCCGAGCTTGCGAGGGGTGAGAGGGACGGGGTCCTTATACCGGCGGTCGCGGTCGCCGCGCCCGCGGTGGAGCCGCCGGTGGAACTCGGCGCGGAAGCCGACCAGTGAGCGAGCAGACCACGGCCACCGAGGCGCACGGGCACACCCACGCCGACGTCTCGGGCGGCTGGCTGCGCGCCGCCGTCTTCGGCGCGATGGACGGCCTGGTCAGCAACACCGCGCTGGTGGCCGGCGTCGGCGGCGGTGGCGTCTCCTCGCACGCGATCGTGCTCACCGGCTTCGCCGGGCTGATCTCCGGCGCCATCTCGATGGCGCTCGGCGAGTACACCTCGGTGAAGACGCAGAACGAGCAGCTCGACCTCGAGGTGGCCCGCGAGCGGACCGAGATGGAGCGCAACCCGCGGGGCGAGGTCGAGGAGCTCGCGGAGATGATCCGCGTCCGCGGCGTCGACCCGGCGCTCGCCGACGAGGTCGCCGAGCAGCTGCACCGCGACCGCGAGGCGGCCCTGCGGCTGCACATCGTGGCCGAGGTCGGGCTCAGCCCCGACGACAAGCCCTCCCCGCGCACGGCGGCGGTCTCCTCGCTGCTGACCTTCTCGACCGGCGCGATCTTCCCGCTGCTGCCCTACCTGTTCGGGCTCTCGGTGCTGTGGCCGGCGCTGGTCTCCGGCGGCATCGGCCTGCTCCTCGCCGGCGCGCTGTCGTCGCGGTTCACCCCGCGGCCGTGGTGGTTCGCCGGGCTGCGGCAGCTGCTGTTCGGTGCGGTCGCCGCCGGCGCGACCTACCTGATCGGGCTGGCGATCGGATCGGCCGCGGGCTGACGCTGCGCTATTTTGCGCGCCAGGCGTTCTTGCGGCGCACCCGGTCGTAGAGGAAGACGACGACCATCAGCGCGGCGATGCAGATCAGCCAGATGTCCTCGACCTTGCCCTCGTGGTTGCCGAACAGGAACGCGAGGATCGCCAGCGGGCCGAGGAACCAGGTGCGGCGGCCCCACTTGCCCATCTCGCCGTGCCAGCCCCAGTCCTCGGGGCGTTCGTGCTCGACCGGGTGCTCCCCGGTGCGGACGACGGCCTCCTCGCGGCCGGGCTGGTTCACCCGCTGCGTCGCGGGGCTGTGCGAGCGCGTTTCCTGGACCACGGGCGTCATCTTGCCAGGACCGACCTCGCGGAAACCGCCGGGTACGCCCGCGCGCGTCGTCGGGGAGGATCAGTGCCGTGGCAGACGCACGCGAGGTGACCGTCCTGGGCTCGACGGGCTCGATCGGCACGCAGGCGATCCAGGTCGCCGAGCAGAACCCGGACCGGCTGCGGATCACCGCGCTGGCCGCCGGCGGTGGGGACGTCGCCCGCCTCGCCCAGCAGGCGCTGACCCTTGGCGTCCGCACCGTCGCGGTCGCCAAGGCGACCGTCGCGCAGGACCTGCAGCTGGCCTTCTACGCCGTGGCCCAGCAGCGCGGCTGGGCGAAGGGGCAGTACGCGCTGCCGGAGATCCTGGCCGGGCCGCGCGCCGCCGAGGAGCTCGCCGCGCGGCCGACCGACGTCGTCCTCAACGGGATCACCGGCTCGATCGGCCTCGGGCCGACGCTCTCGGCCCTGCGTGCGGGCAACACCGTCGCCCTGGCCAACAAGGAGTCGCTGGTCGCCGGGGGAGACCTGGTCACCGCCGCGGCCGCGCCGGGCCAGCTCGTGCCGGTCGACTCCGAGCACTCGGCGCTGGCCCAGTGCCTGCGCGGCGGGGCGCGCGGCGAGGTGGCCCGGCTGGTGCTCACCGCCAGCGGCGGGCCGTTCCGCGGGCGCAGCGCCGCCGAGCTGGAGGGCGTGACGGTCGAGGACGCGCTCGCCCACCCCACGTGGGCCATGGGGCCGGTCGTCACGGTCAACTCCGCGACGCTGGTCAACAAGGGCCTCGAGCTCATCGAGGCGCACCTGCTCTTCGGCGTCCCCTACGCCGACATCGACGTCGTCGTCCACCCGCAGTCCATCGTGCACTCGATGGTGACCTTCGCCGACGGGGCGACCATCGCGCAGGCCAGCCCGCCGGACATGCGGCTGCCGATCGCGCTGGCCCTCGCGTGGCCCGACCGGCTGCCGGTGGTCCAGCCGGCGCTGGACTGGTCCTCGGCGAGCAGGTGGGAGTTCTTCCCGCTGGACGACGCCGCGTTCCCCGCCGTCGGGCTGGCCCGGCGCGCCGGGGAGGCGGGGGGCGTGGTGCCCGCGATGTTCAACGCGGCCAACGAGGAAGCGGTCGCGGCTTTCCTGGCAGGCCGGCTCGCGTTCTCAGCCATCGTGCAGGTCGTCACGCGTACCCTCGACGCCGCGCCGGAGCTCGGCGCACCCACGTGCGTGGAAGACGTGCTGGCCGCGGAGAAATGGGCCCGGGAGCACGCCCGCGCAGCTCTCGCCGGAGGCTGACCTGTCCGCTCTGCTGACCGTCCTGGGGATCGTCGCCTTCGCCCTCGGCCTGCTGTTCTCCATCGGCTTCCACGAATTCGGTCACTTCCTGTGGGCCCGGAAGTTCGGCATGCGCGTGCCGCAGTTCATGGTCGGGTTCGGCCCGACGGTGTTCTCGCGGACGAAGGGCGAGACCGAGTACGGCGTCAAGGCGGTCCCGCTCGGCGGCTACATCCGCATCGTCGGCATGATCCCGCCGGCCGAGGAGGGCGAGAGCAAGCGCGCGACCCGGATGCGCAAGTTCATCGCCGAGGTCCGCGGGCAGGCGCTCAACGACATCCGTCCTGGCGATGAGAACCGCGTCTTCTACGGCAAGCCCTGGTGGCAGCGGGTCATCGTGATGTTCGCCGGGCCGTTCCACAACCTGGTGCTGGCGGTCGTCTTCTTCGCCATCGTCCTCACCGCCGTGGGCACGAACGTCTACACGACCCGGCTGTCCAGCGTGCCGGCCTGCGTCCTGCCCGCCGGCGCCGCGACGGCCGCCGACAAGAACGCCTGCGACGAGCCGATCATCACCTCGGGCGCGCACCTGGGCGAGAAGTGCACGCTCGGCGAGGCGAACTGCGCCACCCCCCAGCAGAGCCCCGCCGCCGCGGCCGGGCTGCGCCCCGGCGACGCGATCGTCGCCATCGGCGGCAAGCCCCTCGACACCGATGCGTTCGACAGCTGGACGACGGTGCAGTCCGAGATCCGCAGCTCGCCCGGCAAGCCCGTCGTCCTCACCGTCGAGCGGGACGGCGAGCGCCGCGACGTGACGGTCACCCCGATCGAGAACACCGTCTACGTCGAGGCCGGCAGCGACGCGACCGAGACCGCCGGCTTCCTCGGGGTCAGCCCCACCGCCGGGTTCGCGCGGCAGTCCGTCGCGGACGTGCCCGGCTACTTCGGGATGATCATCTCGCAGTCGGTGGAGAAGCTCGTGCAGATCCCCGAGCGGATCCCGCAGCTGTTCCGGGCGGCGTTCCTGGGGGAGAAGCGCGACCCGAACGGGCCGGTCGGCGTCGTCGGTGTCGGGCGGATCTCCGGCGAGGTCTTCGCCGAGCAGCACTTCACCGGCACGCAGAAGCTCAGCCTGTTCCTGAGCCTGCTGGCCTCGATCAACCTGGTGCTGTTCCTGTTCAACCTGCTGCCGATCTACCCGCTCGACGGCGGGCACATCGCCGGTGCGCTGTACGAGCGGGTCCGTGCCGGGATCGCCCGGATGCGCGGGCGGCCCGACCCCGGCCCGTTCGACATCGCGCGGCTCATGCCGGTGGCCTATGCCGTCGCCGGGGTCTTCCTGGTGCTCTCGGCACTGCTGGTGGTCGCCGACATCGTCAACCCCATCACCATCGGCTGAAGGACCCCGTCCTCCCCACCCCTCGCGAGCTCGGGGTGAGCCTCTGGACGGGGCCGGCCGCAGGTCACACGCCTGATCGCGGCGCTGCATCGTGGTGAGGGCGATACTGGGTGCCATGGCGATCCCCGTCGAACTCGGCATGCCCGCGGCCCCCCCGCCCGTGCTGGCCCCCCGCCGCAAGACCCGGCAGCTGAACGTCGGCGGCGTCGGCGTCGGCAGCGACTTCCCGGTCAGCGTGCAGTCGATGACCACGACGAAGACCGCCGACGTCAACGCCACGCTGCAGCAGATCGCCGAGCTCACCGCCACCGGCTGCCAGATCGTGCGGGTCGCCGTCCCGGACACCGACGACGCCGAGGCGCTGCCCGAGATCGCCCGGCACTCGCAGATCCCGGTGATCGCCGACATCCACTTCCAGCCGCGGTACGTGTTCGCGGCCATCGACGCCGGGTGCGCCGCCGTCCGGGTCAACCCCGGCAACATCAAGAAGTTCGACGACAAGGTCGGCGAGATCGCCAAGGCCGCCAAGGACGCCGGCATCCCGATCCGGATCGGCGTCAACGCCGGCTCCCTGGACAAGCGGCTGCTCGCCAAGTACGGCAAGGCCACGCCGGAGGCGCTGGTCGAGTCCGCGCTCTGGGAGTGCTCGCTGTTCGAGGAGCACGACTTCCGCGACATCAAGATCTCGGTCAAGCACAACGACCCGGTCGTCATGGTCCGCGCCTACGAGCTGCTCGCCGCGCAGTGCGACTACCCGCTGCACCTCGGCGTCACCGAGGCCGGCCCGGCGTTCCAGGGCACGATCAAGTCCGCCGTCGCCTTCGGCGCGCTGCTGTCCCAGGGCATCGGCGACACGATCCGCGTCTCGCTCTCGGCCCCTCCCGTGGAGGAGGTCAAGGTCGGCACCCAGATCCTCGAGTCGCTGAACCTCCGCGAGCGCGGCCTGGAGATCGTCAGCTGCCCGTCCTGCGGCCGCGCGCAGGTCGACGTCTACAAGCTCGCGAACGAGGTGACCGCCGGCCTCGAGGGCATGGAGGTCCCGCTGCGCGTGGCCGTCATGGGCTGCGTGGTCAACGGCCCGGGCGAGGCCCGCGAGGCCGACCTCGGCGTCGCCTCCGGCAACGGCAAGGGGCAGATCTTCGTCAAGGGCGAGGTGATCAAGACCGTGCCCGAGTCGCAGATCGTCGAGACGCTCATCGAGGAGGCCCTGCGGTTGGCCGGCGAGCAGGACGGCGCCGCCGCGGGTTCGCCGGTCGTCACCGTCTCCTGAACGACCCGATCCCGCTGTGCTCGGCACGCCGACCGCTCGCGTCCTGGACGAGGCCGACGAACCGGCCGTGAGCCGGCTGCTGGCACTCGACCCGGTGGCGGCCTGCGTGATCGCCGGCCGGGTCGAGTCCGCGGGCACCGACCCGGCGGCTCTCGGTGCCCCGCTGTGGGGGATCGGCACAGGGGACGAGCTCGACGCCGTCTGCCTGGCCGGCGCCAACCTGATCCCGTTCGCCGCCCCCGGAGCCGAGCGGGCCGCGGCGGAGGCCTTCGCCGACCGCGCCCGCCGGGGCGGACGGCGCTGCTCCACGATCGTCGGCCCGGCCCCGTCGGTCGACCCGCTGTGGGACCTGCTCGGCCCGTACTGGGGGCCGTGCCGCGATCACCGCCCGCGCCAGCCGCTGCTCGCCATCGACAGCTCGCCGGCGATCGCACCCGAGCCACGGGTCCGGCCGGTCCGTCCCTCGGAGCTGGACCTGCTCATGCCCGCGGCGATCGCCATGTTCACCGAGGAGGTCGGGGTCAGCCCCCTGCGGTCCGACGGCGGCGCCGGCTACCGCGCCCGGGTCGCCGAACTGGTGCACGCCGGGCAGTCGCTGGCCTGGATCGAGGGCGGCGAGGTGCTGTTCAAGGCCGAGATCGGCGCGGTGTCCCGTGCCGCCTGCCAGATCCAGGGGGTCTGGGTGGCGCCGTCCCGCCGCGGCCGGGGCATCGGCACCGTCGGGACGGCGGCCGTCGTCGAGTACGCCCGCACGACCATCGCGCCGGTCGTGAGCCTCTACGTCAACGACTTCAACGCCCCTGCCCGTGCGGCCTACAGCCGGGTGGGCTTCCGCGAGGTCGGCCGGTACGCCAGCGTCCTCTTCTAGGTTCGGCGCTGCAGGGGGGTGCGGACGGCGGGCCGAGAGGCCACGATGGGCACCGCCGCGCGCAGGGCCGTCTCCCGGGGAGCCGCGATGACCACAGGGCTGATCGAGTTGATCGAGCGCGAACCGCAGCGGGTGGCGGTGGTGCACGGGCACGTGGAGAACTCCGAGTACGACGGCTTCCTGGCCACCGCGTTCGACGAGGTCCGGAAGCTGCTCACCGACCAGCACGTCTCGCCGTCCGGGCCGCCTTTCGCCCGCTACCGCCCCACCGGGGTGGGGCTGGAGATCGACGCCGGCTTCCCGGTCGACGGCGACGTCCGGCCGGCCGGACGGGTGACCGCCGCGACCCTGCCCGGCGGACCGATGGTGGTCGCCCCCCACGTGGGTGGCCACGACACCGTCGGGTTCACCTACGAGATGCTGCAGGAGTGGCTGGCCGGTAACGACTACCTGCCGACCGACGACCCGTGGGAGAGCTATCCGGACGGCGGGTCGCGGGCGACCGTGGTCACCCTCCCGTGCCGGCGGCGGCCGACGGTGCCGCCCCCGCAGCGCTTCCACGTCTGACCCCGGACGGCGCCGGGGCGCGATGGGTCGAACGGCCCCGGGCCCCGGTGTCCTGGTTCTCTCGGCCCGGGGGGAACGGCTCTCCTAACGTCGCTGTCATGGCCACCCGCCCCGCGCTCGCGACGGGGACGAGGGTGGCCCTGGCGAGCCGGCCCACGCATCCCGCCTGGTGTCTCGATCTCCTCGCGCACCCGGAGGCCGAGGTCGACG
>Ga0134125_10009770_pt1 | contig 10788 bp, 10 predicted proteins | sample KB31751_FD_96464 | JGI IMG/M metagenome (GOLD analysis project Ga0134125, IMG submission 96464) | Terrestrial soil microbial communities with excess Nitrogen fertilizer from Kellogg Biological Station, Michigan, USA - KB3-175-1 | ecosystem: Environmental > Terrestrial > Soil > Unclassified ...
ACTGTTCCCTTCACATGCTGCGGCGTGAAGACGATGTCAGAATATTTTGGGCTTTCCAGAATTTCCTTATGCATCTTCTTGTCGCGCCCGTCGTTTCCGCTCTCACCGCTGGCGGAGTCTACAACCAGTTCCCCCGTTGCAGCTCCGGTGGAATTGTCAAACTGAATGCTGCCGCGCTTCAAACGGAAGTCGCCATGGACCGTGTGCAGCGTGGAATCAACCGTGAAATTGACCTGGGTCTGAGCCGGATCGAGCGTAAAGATCTTTTGCTGTGCCTGCGCGATGTAAGCCGCAGTCATCAAAGCAAAAACGAATAAAGCAATGTGGCGAAAAGCACGAACAGTTAAGGCCATTTTCACGTCCTGCTTGTACAAAGCAATTGTATGCCGCGGTCTGATGCAACCAGGGCCAGAACATTTTCTACGTGTAATTTACGAATACTTTACAAGATCAGCGTTAAAACAAAACAGAAGGACCTCGCGGTCCACGCCAGAGAGGAATATTAGTGGGCACAGTAATTTTCAGATCCAACCAGTAACAGCCGTCCATGTACCAAAGAGTTACCAGGTCCGCAGAAACCAACTCTGAAACGCACCAAAGCATCAGACAATGAAACTGGCCACAATTCATTTGATCTGATGCGATCCGCGCTCAAACTCGCTTTGCTATTTTTGTCTCTGCTGGTCGTGATCGCAATGCCAGTGACCAGAGCCAAAGCCGATGATGATTCAACGGCCACGGTGCTGCTATCGCCCGACCAAGGCGAGGCGCTGGCTGCATTTGCATTGCACTCAGAAAAGAGAATCCGCACCAAGCCAGATTGTTCCCACTTGGTGCATCAACTCTATGTGCGCGCCGGGCTGATCTACCCGTATGAGGACTCACGCGTCCTATATCGCGGCATCAGTAATTTTCAACGGGTAAAAAAGCCCCAGGCGGGCGACCTTGTAGTGTGGCTGGGCCATGTGGGCATTGTGCTTTCCACAGAAGAAAAGAGTTTTATCAGTTCAGTATACTCGGGAATTCTCAGCGAATCCTGGATGGCCCCGCATTGGGTTCGTCGCGGCCACCCGCGTTTTTACCGCTATCGCATTGGTCCCGATACCGACATGAATTTGCTGGCCAAGATCATGGATGATGAGACACAGCAGGCGGACAGTGGGGCTAGTGCGCGCAGCGGCTCCCGTGCAGAGCTTCCCTCTCCTCCGGTTCCGACGATTGCAGAGACTCGTGAATCGAGTGGTGTGGAACAAGAAATCCGTACATTGTCGCCACAACCTGCCAGAAGCATGAATGAAAACGGCCATGATTCGGACCCAATCGTCGCAGTTATAAGTCAACGACAAATGCCCAGCAAAAGCCAGATTGCAACGGCCATTATTGAAGCCAGCAAAGCTCATGCACGGCGGTTGATCGACGGCGACACACTTGATGTTATGCATCCATTTACAGTTTTCAGCCGACTTGAAGTGGAAAAAACCAAAATCAAGCATGAGAATGGGTGGGTAACTTTGCGGCTAAATGAAATAATGTCACAAGAAGATGGACGCATCCTGCCCACAAAGACCACGGAACGCGAACTTTCAATTGTCCGCAGGAGAGATGGCGTTTGGATTATTTCAGATCCACGGGGACGGACTTACCTGGCTCAGGAGCAGGCCCTGGAAGTATTTGAGTATCAGACGGAATTGTTTTTGCGGCAGGCCCCCAACAGCAGCAGCACGCGCATTGTGGTGAAGTCCCTCGATCACCTTTACGATCAACAATCGGATACACCGCAACGCGCTGCGATCAAATAAAGCCGCACGTGCGAACCTAAGCGGCGTAAAGGTTTTTATCCAGCCACTCTGCCACTGGCGTTTGCAAGGCAAAATGAAGCTTGATTTCCTCGCCATCAAGAGTGCGCCACCCAGGCGGTTGAGAGTAGGATTTCCCCTGCTCATCCAGCGCGCGAAATTCCACAGAGCGATCCTGGATACGGTATTCGTTGCAAGAACCACCGTTTCTTGACGCTATTCTGAGACTGCGCAGTCCTGAAAGCACGATCCATTGATGCCGCAAAATAACCTCCAATGTCTGGTTTCAGCCGAGGCCTGTCGAATCGGCCCTCGACCTTACTATGTCAGATGTATTACATAGTGAGAAGGTGTTGTACGCTAATCCGCCGAAACAGCAAACTAATTGAGCTGAGACCCTGATTTGCACTATTTTGGAACACTCTGAGGGAAAATCCGATGTTACTGATGTGGGCTGCTGAGCAACAGAGCACTTGCTGCGAATAAAGTCGCTGGGGGACAGCATCAGCAAGGATCGCAGGCTCGGCAGACTAATCGTTATGCGGGATCTCTCCTCCAACTCCACAACATCATAAAAGTTGCTTGATTCTTCGGCCCTTTAGTAATCGCAATTAGTAATCCAATCCAATCCAATCCAATCCAGCAACTTACGTTGCCGCGCCGGGTTTCATGGAGCGGAACCATTCTTAGAACTTGACCGTGCATTCGTCAGGATCGAGTATGGCCCGTGAGTCCCTGACACTAAAACAATCCACAGAGGAGAACACCTGCAAATGAAGAAAGTCCTGATTCCGCTTTTTGCTATAGCGCTGATGGTTTATGTGGCGCCTTCAGCCCATGCCGCAAACTGGAACTATCTTGGCCAGGCCCATGTTGACGGCCAGCACGATCATGACAATATCGAAGTTGGTAAGGCAGTCGGCCGGTACCGTTTTCTACAAATCCGCATTAAGAATGCGCCCATAGAGTTTGACCGAATCGTGGTCCACTACGGCGACGGCGAGCCCGAAGTTCTCCAGGTTCGCGATGTCATCCGCGCCGGCGGGCACAGCCGCGCGATCGCGCTGCAAGGCGACCGCTTTGTGAAAAGCTTTGAACTCTGGTACGGCAAAGCCAGACCAGGTTCGGCCAGGCCTGAACTCTCACTCTGGGGCCAACGCTAGTCAGGATCCCATTCAGCAGAAAAGGCCTCGATGCGTCGCGGCCTTTTCTGCGCATGCTCATTCTCCCTCATCGGCTACGCCGAGTTTGCCAAGACGGTAACGCAGCGCATTGCGAGAGAGTCCCAGCAGCCGTGCGGCCTGGCTTTTGTTGCCATTGGCGCGGCGCAATGCTTCGCGAATCATATTGTCTTCCCACTGCTCCAGAGTCATTCCTTCAGGAAGAAAATGATTGGCGGAGGACGCCGTAGACGTAGATTTGCTCTGCCTTGTATCCAGGTGGATGTCTTTCTCATCAATCATTTGGCCCGCTGAGAGCGCCACCGCGCGCTCCACACTGTTTTCAAGCTGGCGAATGTTGCCCGGCCAATGGTATTCCATCAATGCGTCGAGTGCGGCGGGCGTGATGCCTTCGATTTCCTTCTCGCTGTCAGCGGCAAATCGGGCAAGAAAATGATTCACTAAGTCCGGAATATCTTCCTTGTGTTCCCGCAGCGGTGGAAGATCAATTGGCACAACATTCAGCCGGTAATATAGGTCTTCGCGAAATGTGCCTTCCTCCAACGCGGCGCGCAGATCGCGGTTTGTTGCGGCGATCATGCGTATATCTACTTTCAGGGTCTTCGTTCCACCCAGGCGCTCAAACTCGCGTTCCTGCAAGACGCGGAGCAGCTTTACCTGAATCGCCGCCGGTACGTCGCCAATTTCATCCAGAAAAAGCGTTCCTTTGTCAGCCAGTTCAAACTTGCCGGGTTTGCTGCCCAGTGCGCCGGTAAAGGCCCCGCGCTCAAAACCAAAAAGTTCACTTTCAAAAAGCGTGTCTGGAATGGCCGTGCTGTTGATCTTGATGAACGGGCCGGAGGCGCGCCTCGAATTTTGATGAATGGCGCGCGCGATGAGGTCTTTGCCCACGCCGCTTTCACCGCCAATCAGCACCGTGGAATTTGTTGGCGCCACGCGCGCCACCAACGCCAGCACTTCCTGCATCTTCTTGCTGCGTCCAACAATGTTCTGGAAATGGTAGCGTTTTCCCAGTGCTTCTTTCAGGCGAACGTTTTCATCACGCACCTGCTGGACGTCGAGTTCCTTATTGATAACGAGCTTCATCTCGGCCATAGTGAAGGGTTTCAGCACATAGTCGCTGGCTCCGGCTTTCATTGCATCTACGGCAGTTTCAACGCTTCCGTATGCCGTCATCACGATGAATGGCAGCGCGGGGTTCAGCCGCTTCCCTTCCTGCAGGAACTCAAGTCCGTTTATACCGGGAAGTTTCAGGTCGGTCACTACCAGGTCCGCAGATACTTTTCGCAGATGAAGCAATCCGCTTTCCGCATCGCCAGCCGTCTGGACATTGTGACCGTCTTCGCCCAGGCTGATCTCAAGCAATCGCCTCATACGCGGCTCGTCTTCAACAATAAGGATATTCGCCATAGGTCAGTGTGCTTTTATCGTGGACTGGTCTTGCCCGACAGCCAATGCCGGAAACTCAACTCGAAAACAAGCCCCATGGCCCGGTTCGCTCACAAGTTTGAGCGACCCGCCATGCGCATCGACAATTTTGGAGACAATTGCCAGTCCCAGCCCAACTCCGGATTTCTTAGTCGTTACAAAGGGATTGAATATTTGCTCTTTCATTTCAGCCGGAACCCCGGGACCGGTATCCTCTATTTCCACTACGACTCCTCGCGTTTCTGCCGTCTCATCCGATGCACGAAGCCTGACGCGCAACTCTCCGCCTTGTTCCCCCATGGCTTCGCAGGCGTTCATAAAAAGGTTGGTGAAGACCTGATCACATAAATCGTGGTCCAGCATCACCTGCGGCAAGCCGGGAGCAAAGTCACATTTTATATTCACCTTTTTGCAAGCGCCTTGTTCAGAAATCGTCTTCAAACATCTTTCAACAACTGTAGCAAGGTCATGGGTGCTCAGATCAAGCTGGGATGGCCGGGCAAAATCAAGGAAGCGTCCTACCAGCGCGCTTACGCGATTGACTTCAGTGTAAATATATCCAGCGAGTTCCTTCGCAAGCGGATTTGTGTTGTCTACCTTTTGAGTAAGTATTTCTGCTGAACCTTTGATTACGCCCAATGGGTTGCGTATCTCATGCGCCAGACCGGCTGAAAGCTGACCAAGCGCGGCAAGCCTTTCAGCCCTGCGGGCCTCGTCCTGCGCGAGCTTTAAATTTCGATTCGCCTCAGTGAGCGTTTCAGAAAGGACCTGGTATCTCCGAACCTGCAGACGATACTGCATCACAAAGCGATTCACGGTCATGGCTACGAAAAAGAAGAAAAGGACGCGCATCAGCAATTCAGACATGCTGCTAGCGGTGATAGTGAAGTGCAGGTTCGCCTGATAAAGATACGAGCTATAAGCCAATGAAGCAGCCAGTGTCCACAGCAAAGTCCCGACTGGCCCAAAATACATGGCAGCTGTCATCACTGGAAGATAGTAGATGGGATAGTACCCGCTATTGATGGCTGCCGGATCTCCCGTGTGATTGATCAGAACCGTTGCAAGAACGATCTTGATTAGCACGGCCATTGCCGGACCAGGCTTTCCCGCAAGCCGCACAAACTGTGTCTCCAGCAGTTGCGAGATGCCGATGATCAGCAAGATGAGCTGCTTATGCAATTCGGCCACTGGCGGTATAAGCGCAAGACCGCCAAGAAAAATGAGCCAAAGAACATCAAGCCAACGCGGAGTAGCGCGTTCGTTCATAAAGGGAATGTTTGAATGTATCACGAGACGGGTGCTGCTCGGCAGGCGGTCCAGGAGGTCAGGCTTCTTTATCAAGAACTGATCGAATTTGTGCGCTTAAAACCTGGAAAGTAAATGGCTTCTGCAAGAAGCAGGAAGGGTCTAAAGCGATACCGTGCCGCCATACCGCATCAGCGCCGTAACCGGAGATGATCAGAATGCTCGTACCAGGGCGGGTCTTGCGCACATGATCAACCAGCCCGCGACCATTCAACTTGGGCATCACGATATCAGAGATCAACAATGAAATAGAACCAGCGTAGCGGTTGCAGATCTCAATCGCCTCTTTCCCATCTCCAGCGGTGAGGACCCGGTAACCGCAACTCTCCAGATACTCGCACGTGGCATTGCGCAGATCTTCTTCATTGTCGACCAACAGAATAGTTTCATGTCCCGGTACGTGCGAGCGGCTCCGCGACTCCGACGGAGTCGGATTCGGATGGCTGCCATTGATCACCGGCAGGTAAACGCTAAAAGTTGAACCGCACTGCGCCTCTGAGTGTACGGTAATGTAGCCGCCGCTCTGCTTCACGATTCCATAGACCGTGGAAAGTCCTAATCCAGAACCGTTCTTTTTGGTGGTAAAGAACGGCTCGAAGATTCGCGACTGAATTTCCTGGCTTATACCGGCGCCAGTATCACTGATGGACAAACGTATATATTCACCCGGCGGCAGATCGGGCTGGTCAGAACTCAGATACCGATCAATAGTAATCGTAAGGGTCCCACCCTCGGGCATGGCTTCCCGCGCATTGGCCGTCAGGTTCATGATGACTTGTTCCATCTGGCTTTGATCGGCACGCACCAATCCAACATTTTTTGCCGCTTGAATATTGATTTGTATTTCCGCGCCTACCAGGCAGTCCACCATGCTGCTAATCCCCTCGAGCACACTCGAAAGGTCCAGCAGCTTAAGTGTCATCACTTGCTTACGGCCAAAAGCAAGCAGTTGCCGGGTGAGGGACGCCGCTTTTTCAGTTGCTGAAATAATCTTTTCCGCGCGACTGCGCTCCACCTGGCTGGACGCGCTCGATTCGAGCAGCTCCGCGTGTCCGCTAATAATGCCAAGGATATTATTGAAATCGTGCGCTACACCACCTGCCAGACGGCCTACGGCCTCCATCTTCTGTGAATCGCGCAGTTGTTCTTCCATGTCCTGCTGTTCGGTAATGTCCCGCACCATAGCTAGATGCTGGCCAGGAAGAACATTCGCGGTAAAGGAATAATCCACCAACCTTCGAGACCCATCTTTAAGATGTGTCCAGAACTGCCCGCGACCGCTTTGCGATGCCCTTAGTTGCACCCACACTTCTTCAAACCCCTTTTCACAGAAGTCGCAGAGGCGGGAACCAATTAGCTCTTTGCGAGGAAGATTTATCAGGGCGCCTGCGGCGGCGTTCGCCTCCAGGCAGATGCCGTCATCGTCGAAAATAACGATGCCTTCCACAGAATTTTCGAAGATGGCGCGGACGGTTGCCTGGCTCTGCCGCAATGCTTCTTCAGATCGCTTGCGTTCGATGGCATAGCGAATGGAGCGCAGGAGGAGCCGGCCATCAAAAGTGCCCTTTACTAAATAGTCCTGCGCACCCTCACGCACCGTTCGAATCGCCAAGTCCTCATCATCTGAACCGCTGAGGACCAAAATTGCTGCGCGGAAGGCCGCTTGGCGGATGCGATAAAAAGTGTCATAGCCGGCGCTATCTTCAAGATTGAGGTCAAGCAGAATTACGTCAGGACTGTTTTTCTCAAGATGGTCCAACGCTTCGGCCAGGCGAGTGACATGCTGGCATTGCAGAGCAGCGGTGGGCAAACGCAGCAATCCCGTGATGAACTTTGCATCCAGCACGTTGTCCTCGACCAGCAGCACTCTAAGGAGTTCCGTCTGCCGAGAATCCATTACCAGCGTTGACATTTGTACGTTCGCTCCTTCTGATCGTTCGAGCCGCTGGCTTACCTTAATGACTCAAGCGATTCTGCAACATAGAACGCAATGTCTGATCTAACACATGAACTTCCTGGGTGAGCTTTTCCAGCAGTATGCCGGTTCCATCCATGGAGCCGGTCTGCCCGCTCTTTTCTAATTGCAAAGCTATCTTGGCGGCGGCGTGCGCGGAAAGCTGAAGCATCGAACCTTTAATCTTGTGGCCGGCTTTTTCCAGGTCGGACGCCGAACCCTGCTGGATTGCCTTCTCAATGCTTGCCAGCATTCCTGGAACTTCCGTGCCAAACAAGTCAACCAGCTCCTGGAGCAAGTTGAAGTCGCCGTGTACAAGATGCAAGAGTGCCTGCGGATCAAAACCCTCTCTGTTCAACAGATCAACCTCTGAATCAGCTCTGCTTTCGTCCCAGAACATACGCAATTTTTTTCAAGCAAGTGGCGAAGCTTTACTTTTATAAAGCTGGGCTTCTACCAGAGTAAATCTTTCATCCGGAACCCAATACGATAATCGTCAATGATAAATACATCGCGTAAAAGTTATTCTTTCGTACTTTCGAAAATTCGGATATGAACACCGAGTGATTTCACCACTTAAGATCAACAAGTTTCTCTTAAATGTTTCTTCCAAATCAAAAATAAGAATTGCTTAAAGCGGTTTTCTGACATTAATTAGCAGGGTGTCTGCGCATCCACTAATAAATAACTAGCCTACCTCAGGCGCATATCACGCGATCCCCTTTCAAGGTCCCCTGCTATTCTGGGGGAGAGCCCATCCAGATGAAAGCTGCTGTTTTGACTTCGCCGAACGTTATCTTAAAGCGCCCGCTGGAAATCCGCGAGGTACCAAGACCGCAACTTAAACCCGGTCAGATTCTCTTGCGCGTGCGCGCCTGTGGTGTTTGCCGAACGGACTTGCACATCGTTGAGGGCGAGCTGCCTCCACGTTGCAATGAAATCATTCCAGGGCACCAGATTGTTGGAGAGATTGCCGATTCCGGTACGACCGACCTTCCAATTGGTGCTCGCGTCGGCGTCTCATGGATAGGCGGCGTGGATGGAAGCTGCTGGTATTGCCAGCATGGAATGGAAAATCTTTGTGACGCTCCTATCTTTACCGGCTACAGCCTGAATGGCGGTTATGCGGAATATGCCGCTGCACGCGGGGATTTTACGTTTCCATTGGAGAACCGGCTTGACGATCTGCAAGCTGCTCCCCTCTTGTGCGCTGGTATTATCGGGTTTCGCAGCCTTCGCGTAGCTGAAGTTCAACATGGAGAGCGCGTAGGGCTATTTGGGTTTGGAGCCTCGGCACATCTGGCCATGGCGGTTCTGCGGGCCTGGAACTGTGAGGTGTATGTCTCCACGCGAGGGGCATCTCACCGTCAACTGGCTGACTCACTAGGCGCGACGTGGGTGGCCAGTGAAAGTGAAAGGCCGCCGACGAAACTTGATCGCGCTATCACGTTTGCGCCCAGCGGAGATGTGGTTGTAGCCGCGCTTGCCAGCCTGCGCAAGGGCGGCGTGGTTGCCGTTAACGCAATCCACCTGGACCGTATTCCCGAGTTTGATTACGACCGCCTCTTGTGGGGCGAGCGCCAAATCCGGAGCGTCACCAACATGACGCGCCTGGATGCCCGGGATTTCCTGCAAATTGCGGGCGAGATCAATTTGCGTCCCAGGGTCACGGCGTTCGCTCTTGATCAGGCAAATGAGGCCCTGGCTGCCGTAAGAAACGACTCAATTGATGGCGCAGCCGTGATTGTAATGGGCAACGATTAGGCCTCGCTGTGAACTGCGGGTAGGTAGGCGCTCGCGGCGATTATCGTTTTCCTGTTTTAACGGTCGCCTTTGAGATGATTTCCATGGTGGCAACGGCAAACTCATCGCCCTTGCGTTTTCCAGTTACTTGCAGCAGCCAGCCGCCTTCCGCATGATGTCCATTTACCAGCTTGGTGGCAAGCTGGTTGCCGCGGTCATCAAAGCGAAGAACATCATTCTTATGATTTTGGGAAGACAAAAGTAACGCGTATCCGCTTTCCCGGCAAGCAGGCATTTGCAGACATTTTCTAGTGTGTTTAATCCCTAACGCGTCCAGCTGAGCTGCTTCTTCCTTTACGCAGACCGTATCCACGAGGTATCCGCGCACGGACTCCGTGGGACGCGACTTTGTACCCAGATCAGCACTGCGGGCATTCATGGTCAACAAACCCAAAGCACAACAGACTATAAAGAAGATACGACCACGCGAATTCATAACAGTATTTAGTAATCGGTTAAAGCCGAATTACCCCTCCAGCCAGGTGTTCAGGATCGACTTGGCGACATTCACGTCCGATAGCACTCCGCTGAGACTCCAGCTGATTGTCCGCTGCTTGATGCCCAGAATCATAGGCGCACCTGTAAGTTTCATTAGAGTGAACGCGCTTCTGTTGGTATCTGCATACCAGGTGGCCGAAGCAAGATCTGGAAACCGCGATTGCGCTGTCTTTAGGTCGTCAGTACTGCCGCCGACGATGATAACGGCATGCGCCGCCAAAGTCGGATACTGGTCTTTTTTCAGCAGGCGCAGCAAGTTGTCACTAAACTGATTGCGCGGCTGAATATAGATGATAAGCCAATTGCCCGTGGTCGGAAGCGCCGAGCTTTTCACCGTAGATCCATCGGCAGCCGTCAATTGAATATCGGGCAGCGGCACCGGTTCCACAGCTACCGCCATCATCGACAGTAGAAAGACAATCCCCAGAGTAATTGCAATCGCGCGTAAGAGCTTCTTATGAACCATACATCTCCCCTTATGGAATGACGAAGTTTGCTACCGCCGCTTTTTCTGCCGCTGTCATTTCGCTGACGGCATTCGGATCCGTTAAATTGACGAGGCCCGTGGCCTGCGCTTTTGTACCAACAAGATCGCTGGGCGGACGCTGTACCGCAAAGTGCATCAAGATTACGGTTTGTCCTGCCGGTATGGAAACATTGTCCCAACGATAGAAAACATTGTCGTTGGTCTGAACGAATTGCACCGTCGGCACAAGTGTTGAAGTTGCGCCGCCGAAAACATGAGCAAGCAACGGATCGCAGCAAATTCCACTTTGATCCGTGACCGCATAAGTAAAGTTCGTCTGCGCCGGCGAAACCA
>Ga0134125_10009771_pt1 | contig 10785 bp, 5 predicted proteins | sample KB31751_FD_96464 | JGI IMG/M metagenome (GOLD analysis project Ga0134125, IMG submission 96464) | Terrestrial soil microbial communities with excess Nitrogen fertilizer from Kellogg Biological Station, Michigan, USA - KB3-175-1 | ecosystem: Environmental > Terrestrial > Soil > Unclassified ...
TCGAATGGATGCGCGCGTCGAAGCCGTAGAGGTCCTCGTCAACGTGCATCTTGCCGGCATCGTCGATGTACACCGTCTGGTAGGTCAGGTGCACCATCGGCTGTTTTTGCAGATTGAACGTCTTCTCGTCCTGGCCGAACATGCGGTCGAGCTGCTTCTCGTTCGGCGTCGGGCCGGCCATGGCGAGCGACAGCATCACCTCACCGAACTTGGTCGGATCCTCGACGCGCATGCAGCCGTGGCTGAAGGCGCGGCGGTCGTAGCCGAACAGCTTCTTTTCCGGCGTGTCGTGCAGGTAGACCTGGAACTTGTTCGGGAAGGCGAACTTGATGCGGCCGAGCGCGTTGGCGGCGCCCGGAGGCTGCACGACGTTGATGTGGCCGTCCGGACCCTGCTTCACCTCGAGGCCCATGCGGTCGAAGATCTGCGGATCACTGGCATAGAGCGGCAGCAACTCGTTCTGGATGATCGACTGCGGCACGTACCACGACGGATTGACGATGATGTGCTGCATCGGCGCCGAGACGAGCGGCGTCGGCGTCTGCGGCTTGCCGGAGACGATCTTGGTCGTCCACACCTGGCGGCCGTCATGCACGACCTTGAGCGTGTAGTCGGGGATGTTGACCATCACGTAGGTCGAGCCGAGGTTGCGCGGCAGCCAGCGCCAGCGCTCCATGTTGGCGCGGATGCGGGCGACGATGTCGCCGGGCTTCGGCCCGTTGATGGCGGCGATCGTGCGATTATCGACGATGCCGGTCGGTTTCATGCCCTTGCGGTACTGCAGCGCGCGCACCGCGTTGTAGAGCGTCTTGTCGTAGGTGGTGTCGTCCGCATGGCCGCGCAGGCCGAGTTTGTCGCGCAGCGCCGGCACGCGCGCGTCCTTCTTGCCGAAATGGATCGCCGGCCCGTCGGGGATGCGGCCCTGGTCGGGTTCGGCGGAAGCCTTGGCGCCGCGCAGTTCGGCGAGCTTGGCTTTGAGCGCGCGGAAGCCCTGGCTCGGCGGGTTGTAGCCCTCGATCGCGGCGGCCATGTCGGTCGCGCCGGCAAGCTTCTTCAGGACGTCGTCCGGATCGGGTGTGTGGTCGCCGTACTCGACCTCGGCGCTGACGCGCGTCGGCGCGATGCGGCCGACGGCGAGATGGCGCGTATAGGTCAGGACGGATTCGGTGAGCCTGAGGTCGCCGGCGGCGAGCGCGTCGGCGCCGTTGATGGTGCCGAATTCCGGCACCGGATAATCGGCGGCGTCGAGGCCGTCATCGGCGGCGCTCTTCAGCGTGACGATCGCGGTCTTGGCCTGCGTGGTGAGGCGGCCGTCGCGGATCCACAGCGGCGCGTAGCCGCGCGCGGCGTAGAAGACCTCGATGGCGCGGCGGTCGGCCGGGCGCTCGACGCGCTTGTCGAACTGCTTGGAGGTGACGAACTCCTTGAGCTTCGGCGTGATCTGCGCGTCGCTTGCCGAGAACATGCGGTCGAGCGCGCCGGAGAGATCGATTCCGCTCTTTGTGTCGGCCTCGCGCGCCGGCGCGGGCGCCGGCTCGGGCCGCGTGGCGGCGGGCTGCGGAGCGGGCGGGGGCAGCGGCGCGGCCTCGCGCGGCTGCGCCTGCGCGCGCGTCGCCGCCGGCGGCGCCTCGACCGGCTCGTGATGACGGATGACGCGGCCGTTCAGCGACGGCGGCGCGGGATAGACGGTTTCGACGCGCGGCGCCGCCGGTGAGAGCGAAGGGACGGCGACGGCCGCGGCCAGGACGGTGCCGGCCAGCATTCGGTCGAACCGGAACGCACGCATAATCCAACTCCACCACACGCGACGAACAATAAAATGCACCGCGGCCCATTAACCGCGAGGCCCTTTCCGGGCGTCCGCATTATGCGACGGACGCGCCGGGCAATGTATCAATTTCGCCGCCTCGCGCCGTCTAATTGGCATCAAAGCTAACGGCGCGGCGCGTGATTAAGATTTTAGGTAAAGGCGCGGGCGTTGACGTTAACGGGGCTGTCTGTCGTCCCGGGCGAGCGTCAGCGAGACCCGGGACCCATGCGCCGCAGCCGGCATGAGACGCTGCGGCGTATGGGTCCCCGCTTTCGCGGGGACGACAAGCACCCTCACGCTACCTCGTCGACCGCTGGATGGCTCTCGCCTTCCAGGCCCAGGCTCTCGAGCTTGCGGTAGAGCGTCGAGCGGCCGATTTTCAACCGCCGCGCCACTTCCGACATCTGCCCGTGATGGTGGGCGATGGCGAAGCGGATGACCTCGCGCTCGATCTCCTCGAGCGGGCGCACGTGCCCGGCCGGGTCGGTGAGGTGCAACGCCGCCGGGGCGGGCTTGCGCGGCTCGCTCGGCCAATCGGTCAGCATCACAGGCTGCGGCGGCATCAACGGCTGCGTCGGCGCCGCGTCGGTGTCGACGAGCGCGGCGACCTGCGGGAATTCATCGGCGCCGATCTGTTCGCCCTCGGCCAGCACGACGGCGCGGAACACCGCGTTCTCGAGCTGGCGCACATTGCCCGGCCAGCGGAAGCCGGCGAGCAGCGCCATCGCCTCGGCCGAGACGGCGCGCACGCGCTTTCCTTCTTCCGCCGCGAAGCGGGCGAGGAAGTGCCGCGTCAGCGGCGCGATGTCCTCCGGCCGGCGTCGCAGCGGCGGCACCGTGACGGGGAAGACGTGCAGGCGATAGAACAGGTCCTCGCGGAAGCGGCCGGCTTTCACGTCGGCGATCAGGTCGCGATGCGTCGCCGAGATGATGCGCACGTCGACCTTGACCGGCTTGCGGGAGCCGACCGGCTCGACCTCGCCCTCCTGCAACGCGCGCAGTAGCTTCACCTGCGCCGGCAGCGGCAGTTCGGCGACCTCGTCGAGGAACAGCGTGCCGCCGTCGGCCTCGACGAACTTGCCGGCGTGCTTTTCGGTGGCGCCGGTGAAGGCGCCCTTCTCGTGGCCAAACAGGATCGACTCGACGAGGTTCTCCGGCAGCGCGCCGCAGTTGACGGCGACGAAGGGCCTGGCGCGCCGCGCGCCGGAGCCGTGGATGGCGCGGGCCAGCAATTCCTTGCCGGTGCCGGACTCGCCCTCGATCAGCACGGGGATGGCGGAGGCGGCGGCCTTTTCGGCGGCGCGCAGCACCGGGCCCATGGCCGGCGAGCGGGTGACGATATCGGAGATCGAGAAGGTGCCGTCCTGCTGTTTGCGGACGCGCAGCAATTCGCCGGCGAGACGGCGCGTCGCGAGCGCATTGGCGAGCGAGACCTGAAGACGTTCCGGACTTGCCGGCTTGACCACGAAGTCGGTGGCGCCGGCGCGCATCGCCGAGACGACATTGTCGATGCCGCCATGCGCGGTCTGCACGATGACCGGCACGTCGGCGCCGGCGTCCTTCAGCCGGGCAAGAACGCCGAGGCCGTCGAGGTCGGGCATCACGAGATCGAGGATCAGGCAGTCGATGGGCCGGGCGCCGTCGCCGGTGATCGCGCGCACGGCGGCGTCGCCGCCCTCCACCGTGATGGCCTCGTAGCCGAACCGCTGGACCAGGGATTCGACGAGGCGGCGCTGGACCGGATCGTCGTCGGCGATGAGGACGGTGTCGGGCATCGAGCACTCCGGGACTGACAGGACTCAAACCTGTACCGAATTGGCGCACTCTGGCCCCGCAGGCTTAACGGCGCGTTACCGGTTGAACCGCCGCCCGCCGCGCCCGATATTCAGGCCCCGCGCCCGATCAAGCCCACGGACTCCTTCATGCCCGCCCGTTCTGCCGCCAAGTCTGCCGTAAAGCCGAAGCCCAAAGCCGCAGCGAAGCCCGATCCGAAGCTCGGGCGCCTGCCGGAATGGAACCTGGACGACCTCTACCGCGGCATGGACGACCCCGCACTCAAGCGCGACCTCGACGGGGCGGACGCCGACTGCCTGGCCTTCGAGGCCGACTTCAAGGGCAGGCTCGCGGCGCTGGCCGGGCAGGGCGGCGCGAAGCTCGCCGAGGTGGTCAAGCGCTACGAGGCGATCGACGACCGGCTCGGCCGGCTCTACTCCTACGCGTCGCTACTCTACGCCGGTGACAACAGCGATCCGGCGCGCGCCAAGTTCTACGGCGACGTGCAGGAGCGGCTGACCAACGCCTCGGTGCACCTGCTGTTCTTCGCGCTCGAGCTGAACCGCATCGACGATGCCGTGCTCGAGGCGGCAATGCGCGATCCCGCGCTCGAACATTACCGGCCGTGGGTTGAGGACGTGCGCAAGGAGAAGCCGTACCAGCTCGAGGACCGCGTCGAGCAACTCTTCCACGAGAAGTCGACCACCGGCTACTCGGCGTGGAACCGCAGCTTCGACGAGACCATCGCCGGCTTGCGCTTCAGGATCGGCGGCAAGGACTTGCCGATCGAGCCGACGCTGAACCTGATGCAGGACGCCGACGGCAAGAAGCGCAAGGCCGCGGCCGAGGCGCTGGCCGCGACGTTCAAGAAGAATCTCCGTCCGTTCGCGCTGATCACCAACACACTCGCCAAGGACAAGGAGATTTCCGACCGCTGGCGCGGCTTCAAAGACGTCGCCGATCAGCGGCATCTCTCCAACCGCGTCGAGCCGGAGGTGGTCGAGGCTTTGGTCGCGGCCGTGCGCGCCGCATATCCGAAACTGTCGCATCGCTATTACGCGTTAAAGGCGCGGTGGTTCGGGAAGAAGAGCCTGCCGCACTGGGACCGCAACGCGCCGCTGCCGAAGGTGCCGCAGCGCACGATCTCGTGGACCGACGCGCGCGCGACCGTGCTCACCGCCTACGGCGCGTTCTCGCCGAAGATGGCGGAAGTGGCCGGCCGTTTCTTCGATAAGCAATGGATCGACGCGCCGGCGCGGCCCGGCAAGCAGCCGGGCGCCTTCGCGCACCCGACCGTGCCGTCGGCGCATCCGTATGTGCTGCTCAACTACATGGGCAAGCCGCGCGACGTGATGACGCTCGCGCACGAGCTCGGCCACGGCGTGCACCAGGTGCTTGCCGCGCCGAACGGGCCGCTGATGGCGCCGACGCCGCTGACGCTTGCCGAGACGGCGAGCGTGTTCGGCGAGATGCTGACCTTTCGCAAACTGCTCGCCGAAACCAGGGACGCGAAGCAACGCAAGGCCATGCTCGCCGCCAAGGTCGAGGACATGATCAACACGGTGGTGCGGCAGATCGCGTTCTATTCGTTCGAGCGTAAGGTGCATCTCGAGCGCCGCAACGGCGAGCTGACGGCCGACAAGATCTGCGAATTGTGGATGTCGGTGCAGTCGGAGAGTTTGGGCCCGGCGATCGAGCTCAAGCCCGGCTACGAGACCTTCTGGTGCTACATCCCGCACTTCGTGCATTCGCCGTTCTACGTTTACGCCTATGCCTTCGGCGATTGCCTGGTGAACTCGCTCTACGCCGTCTACGAGAAGTCGGCCTCCGGCTTTGCCGAGCGCTATCTCGCAATGCTCTCGGCCGGCGGCACCAAGCACCATTCCGAGCTTCTGGCGCCCTTCGGCCTCGACGCCCGCGACCCGAAGTTCTGGGACGGGGGCCTGAGCGTGGTGGCCGGGCTGATCGCGGAATTGGAGGGGATCGAGAAAGCTTAGCGCCTTTGTTGCGCACGAAATAGTTGTATAGCCCTGAAACGCTGCTATCATTCCGTGTGGTGGTAGCGGGGGCGTACCATGACGTTCTTTTCTCAGCCGCTCAGTGCGATTCAGGGCTTTGCGCAAGGCTTGCTGCATAAAGGCAGGCCCGCCCTGGTCGAAGATGTTTGCGCGGCCGAACACGCGCTGATCGGCGACCGGCGCCGTCACTATGGCCGTAGTGCTGTGGCGCCTTTCTCATTCGGGCCCGCATCTCCCGAATCCAAATTGTCGAGCCAAGAACCCGTCTGGAATACGGTCGGCGTCGCGCTGTCCGGCGGCGGGGTTCGATCGGCGGCCTTCTGTCTTGGCGCCTTGCAGGCACTCGATGTCGCCGGCGCCATGCCGCGGATCGATTACCTTTCGACGGTCTCAGGCGGCGGGTACATCGGCTGTTCCCTGACTGCGGGCATGAGCGCCTTCGACGGGAAGGTTCCCTTTCCCAGCGAAATCCGTCGCGACGAGCGACCGACGCTCCAGCATATCCGCGACTATTCGAATTACCTGATCCCGCATGGTCAGTTCGATGTCATTCGCAGCATCGGCATTTATTTGCGCGGGCTCGCCGCAAGTGCTCTCGCCGTTTCACCGTGGCTCGTCCTGGCGGTGATGGTGACATTCGCTTTCAACCCGACCCACGATCATCTCACCCGATCGGGCGTCCTCAAGATGCTCTGGGCGTTCTGGGTGGACCACACCAAGGTCTTCTTTGACGGCTATTTCAAGTTACCGCTGTACGGCTTACTGGCCTTTGTGTTGGGTCTGGTGGTCTGGGCAATCTACCGCTCTCTCAATTCGCGAAAGGGCGCACCGGAAGTCCCTGGATTTTTGCCAACCGCGTTCGCGGTCGCATTGGTCGCAGTTGTTTTTCTGTTCTTCGCCGGCCTTCAGTCCGTCATTCTCGAAACTATGTTCGCTGCTGCGAAAAAGGCGGGCACGGGAAATGCGATCGGGAATGATCAATTTGCCGGCTGGGTTCATTATCTGATCGTGCTGCTGACCCCGATCGCGGTCACCGTTGGAATGCTCGGCAACAAGTTGCAGTGGCTGATCAAGACCACGACTGAGACGTCGACGTTCGGAAAGAAGGCGGCAAGCCTCGCGAGTAAGCTCGCGATCTATGTCGCGGCGGCGGTCGTGCCGGCGCTCCTGTGGTTGATCTATATCGAATTGAGTTACTGGGTTATCGCGAGTGCCGCCATTAAGGCCTCCGCGTTGCGCGCTGCTGCGGGTTTGTTCGAGTCGTATGTCGATCTAATCGCGTTTGCCACGCCACCCTACCTGAGCGCAGACGCACGATCGGTGATCCTGTTGCTACTGACCGTGGCGGGCGTATTGACCGCGCTTGCATTCACGTTGAACGCCAACGCCAATTCGCTGCACCGGCTGTACCGCGACCGGCTGAGCAAGGCGTTTCTCGTCAAGCCTCTCGAAGCGCTGAGCGAGCCGGACCAGGAAATACCCACGCTCGACCACTTCAAGCTGACCGAGCTCGACCCCATAAAGTCGCCGTACCATCTGATCAATTGCGCCCTCAATCTGCAGGCCTCGAAATCCGCCAATCGCCGGGGGCGGAACGCGGACTTCTTCCTGTTCAGCAAGCTTTTCGTCGGCAGCGAAGCGACCGGGTACGTTCCGACCGACATGCTCGAGAAGCAGTCGAGCCAGATCGATCTTGCGACGGCCATGGCGATCTCGGGCGCCGCGGCATCCTCGAACATGGGAAGCGCCAGCATTCGCGGCTGGACCTTCTCGCTTGCACTGCTGAACGTCCGTCTCGGCTACTGGCTCCGCAATCCGAAGCAGATGCTGTCGTCGATCGTGCGGCGGACGGAGATCACGCCCTATTTCCTCTATGAGATGTTCGGTCAGCTGAACGAAAACCGCAAATACGTCTACGTCACCGACGGCGGCCACATCGAAAATCTCGGCGTCTATGAGCTGCTGCGCCGCCGTTGCAGCCTGATCGTGGTCATCGACGGTGAGGCGGATCCCGATCTGAATTTCACATCCCTGGTGCGGCTGGAGCGTTACGCGCGTATCGATCTCGGAATTCGGATCGATATTCCGATCAAGGAAATTCGTGCCGCCAATCTTGCCGCGTCCAAGAAGATCGAATCCCGCGGCGATCCGGGCGCGCTCTGTTCGAAGCGCGGCCCGCACTGTGCGATCGGCAAGATTTTCTATCCGGGCGGCGAGGGCAGGCTGCTTTACGTCAAGGCGTCGTTGACAGGCGACGAGTCGAACTACGTCGTCGAATACAAGCGCCGCTATTCCAGCTTCCCCCATCAGACGACAGGCGACCAGTTCTTCACCGAGGAGCAATTCGAGGTGTATCGCGCACTGGGATTCCACTGCCTGCATGGCGTGGTCGGCCGCGAAGATCGCGTCGCCGTGGTCCGCGCGCCGACCGATCCGAGCCCCGGCCCGAAGAAGCCGCCGTTCCCCGGTCGCGATGCAACCGAGATTGCGGCGGTGCGTGAGATCGCGTCAGTTCTATTCCCGGACTCGGCTGCAGTTGTCGCGGTCGCACCTCCGACGGACACGGGCTGACGCCGAAACGCCGTCGGCCCTCGCATTGCGGTCACGGGGGCCTATATAGCGGTGACGCGAAACCGTCATCGCTGCCGCCCATGCCCCCCTCCGACTCCGAACGCAACCGCTTCTCCGCCCGCGCCCGCCGCTATGCCTCGGTCGGCACGCGCGTCGGCGGCGTTGCCGCGCGCATTGCCGGGCAGCGGCTGGTCGGCGCGCAGGGCGGCCGCGAGGGCAACGCCGTCGCGCTCGCCGCCGCGCTCGGCGGCCTCAAGGGTCCGATCATGAAGGTGGCGCAGCTGCTCGCCACCATTCCCGACGCGGTGCCGCCGGAATACGCCTCGGAGTTGATGAAACTGCAGAGCCAGGCGCCGCCGATGGGCTGGGCCTTCGTCAAACGCCGAATGGGCGCGGAGCTCGGCCCCGACTGGCAGGCGAAGTTTTCGTCCTTCGAGCATCAGCCGGCCGCGGCCGCCTCGCTCGGCCAGGTGCACCGCGCCGTGGCGCTGTCCCGCGCGCCGCTCGCCTGCAAGCTCCAGTACCCGGACATGCAGTCGGCGGTCGAAGCCGACCTCAACCAGCTCCAGTTGTTGCTCTCGCTGCGCAAGCGCTTCGACCCGGCGATCGACACCTCCGAGATCGGCGTCGAGATCGCCGCGCGCCTGCGCGAGGAACTCGACTACGCGCGCGAAGCCAAGCACGTCGCGCTCTACCAGCACATGCTCAAGGACGAGGTGGCGGTGCGCGTGCCGAACGTCTGGCCGGAGCTGTCGACCGGGCGCCTTTTGACGCTCGACTGGTGCGAGGGCACGCGCATGCTGGCGCACAAGGACGACGCGCTCGAGACGCGCAACCGGCTCGCGTCGGCAATGTTTACGGCGTGGTGGTTCCCGTTCAGCCGCTTCGGCGTCATCCACGGCGACCCGCATCTCGGCAATTACAGCGTCTTCACGGACGACGGCGGCCCGGCGGGCATCAACCTGCTCGATTACGGCTGCATCCGCATCTTCCCGCCGTCCTTCGTCGGCGGCGTGGTGGACCTCTACCAGGGCCTTCTCCACGCTGACGAGGCCCGCATCGTTCATGCCTACGAGACCTGGGGCTTCAAGCGGCTGTCGCGCGACATCATCGACACGCTCAACATCTGGGCGCGATTCATCTACGGACCGCTGCTCGACGACCGCGACCGCACCATCGCCGACGGGGTCAAGCCGTCCGACTATGGGCGCCGCGAGGCCTTCCGCGTCCACCAGGCGCTCAAGGAAAAGGGGCCGGTCACGGTGCCGCGCGAATTCGTGTTCATGGACCGCGCCGCCATCGGGCTCGGCGCGGTGTTCCTGCACCTGGCGGCCGAGTTGAACTTCTACCGGCTGTTCAATGAGGCGATCGAGGCCTTCTCGGTCGGGCAGGTGGCGTCCCGGCAGGCCGCTGCTTTGGCCGCCGCTGGCCTCCCGGGGTGAGGATTTCTGCCCCTTCCGGCGGCGGGCTCTGCCCTGATTTCGGGCGTTGACTGCGGCGCCCGCGCCGTTGCCCTTGCGCCCCATTTACGCTACCCAAATCCGCGAGTCCGCCTCGCCTTGAGACCCGGAGATTCCCGAAAATGGCCGACCACGGCACCGTCGAATACGCCACCGCAACCGGCAACGATTACCCGGCGCACGAGAACACCTACGAGCGCTTCCTCCATTTCACCTTCACCGGCATCTTCCATGTCGTGAACCTGCTGCTCGGCCTGACCGTCGGCGGCGTCGTCGACCACTGGTTCGCCGCGCTGTGCATCTTCATCCTGGCGATCATCGGCCTCATCGCCGGCCTGCTGAGCGGCAGCCGCACGCCGAGCTACGTCGCCTTCGTCCTCTGCGCGCTGATCTTCCTCTACAGCGTGCTCGGCTGATCCTTCGGCCCTGAGGAGGGCGCCATGCGGATTGCGGTTGCGCGAGAAACCGACGCCGGCGAGCCGCGCGTGGCGGCGACCCCCGAGACGGTCAAGAAGTTCAAGGCCCTGGGCGCCGAGGTCGCGGTCGGCCGCGGCGCCGGCAACGCCTCCGGCATCCTCGACGCCGATTACGAGGCGGCGGGCGCGACGATCTCCGACACGCCCGAGAAGGACGCCGACCTTATCCTCAAGGTGCGGCGCCCGACCGCGGCCGAGCTCACCGGCTACAGGCGCGGCGCCCTCGTCGTCGCCATCATGGACCCCTACGGCAACGACGCGGCGCTCAAGGCCATGGCCGACGCCGGCGTCACGGCGGTGGCCATGGACCTGATGCCGCGCATCACCCGCGCGCAGTCGATGGACGTGCTGTCGTCGCAGGCCAACCTCGCCGGCTACCGCGCCGTGATCGAGGCGGCGGAAGAATACGGCCGCGCGCTGCCGATGATGATGACCGCGGCCGGCACCGTCCCGGCGGCGAAGGTGTTCATCATGGGCGTCGGCGTCGCCGGTTTGCAGGCGATCGCGACGGCGCGCCGTCTCGGCGCGGTGGTCACCGCAACCGACGTGCGCCCCGCCACCAAGGAGCAGGTGGAGAGCCTCGGCGCCAAGTTTCTCGCCGTCGAGGACGAGGAGTTCAAGAACGCGCAGACGGCCGGCGGCTACGCCAAGGAAATGTCCAAGGAGTACCAGGCCAA
>Ga0134125_10009772_pt1 | contig 10784 bp, 15 predicted proteins | sample KB31751_FD_96464 | JGI IMG/M metagenome (GOLD analysis project Ga0134125, IMG submission 96464) | Terrestrial soil microbial communities with excess Nitrogen fertilizer from Kellogg Biological Station, Michigan, USA - KB3-175-1 | ecosystem: Environmental > Terrestrial > Soil > Unclassified ...
AGCCGATCACGACCGCTTACCTCGGATACGCGGGTCCGATTGCGCTGCCGAAGGCGCTGTTGCGGCTCGACGACGCACCGGGCCAGTGGCTGTTCGACCGCGCGGATATCCTCGATCGCGCGGCGCCCGCGGCAAAGCGGCCCGACATGCGCGCGCTCCTCTCGGTCGTCATCAGCGCATCGCACTCGGCACTGCCGCACCGCGCGCTCGTTCACGCGATCGACGCACAGTTGAGAAGGCTCGCGCCGCAGCTTCCGGCGCTCGTATGGTGGCAGGTGATCGAGGAGAAGCGGGCGACGTATGCCTGCACGCCCGCGCTCCAACGGCCCGCGTGCGGACCGCTCACCGAGCGGGTTTATCTGGCCGGCGATTACACGTACGCGGCGTACCCGGCAACGCTCGAAGCCGCCGTGCGCAGCGGCCGCACCGCCGCGCAAGCGCTCGCCCGCGAGCATCCGGCATGAGAACCCGCTGGCGAGCGCGCGGCGTCAGCCGGACATGCGCCCGCGCAACAGCCGCTGCTGTTCGCGGGTCCACTCGCGCTCCTTGATGGTCGCGCGCTTGTCGTGCTGCTTCTTGCCCTTCGCGAGCCCGATCGAAAGCTTCACGCGGCCTTTCGTATAGTGGAGATCGATCGGCGTGATCGTGTAGCCGGCGCGCTCGACCTTGCCGATCAGGCGGTTGATTTCCTCGCGGTGCATCAGCAACCGGCGCGAGCGCGTCGGATCGGGATGAACGTGCGTCGAAGCGGTCGTGAGCGGCGCGATATGCGCGCCGATCAGCAGCAGGCCTCCGTCCTTCACGACGACATACGCCTCCTTGAGATGCGCGCGCCCGCCGCGGATCGCCTTCACTTCCCAGCCTTCGAGCGCGATCCCGGCCTCGAAGCGTTCCTCGATAAAATAGTCGTGAAAGGCCTTGCGGTTCTCGACAATGCTCATTGATCTCCCCCACATCGATTCTACGCGGGCCCTGCGTCCACGCGCGGCGGGCGAACGCCCCATCTCTTCGGCTATGCCGTGCGCTGCGTAAGGAAGAGCGTCCTCGTTCCGTACGCGGCGGCGCAGATGTTCGAGCTCGTCGATCGCATCGAGCTCTATCCGCAGTTCCTGCCGTGGTGCGGCGGCGCATGCGTGCTGGCGCACGTCGAGAACCGCAAGACCGCGCGAATCGACATCGATTATCACGGCGTGCGCGCGCATTTCACGACCGACAACGTAAACCACCCGCCCGATTCGATCGTCGTCACGCTGAAGGACGGGCCGTTTCGTCACCTGCACGGCGAATGGCGCTTCAAGGCGCTCGGCGAGCATGGCTGCAAGGTCGAATTTGATCTTGCCTACGCATTCGCCACGAATCTGCTCGACAAGGTCATCGGTCCGGTGTTCAGCCATATCGCGAACACGTTCATCGACGCATTCGTCAAGCGCGCCGAGAACGTTTACGCCGCGTCCGGGTAAAACGTCCCCCCACGCTCGCTCCGCTCGCTGCCCCCGGGGGGCTGGTCAGTCGGTCGGGGCGGCCCTTCCCTCCTGACATGCGCGTAGAGGTCGCCTACGTCGGACCGCAGACCGAAACACTGGTCACGCTCGACGTCGCATCGGACGCGCGCGTCGACGAAGCGATCGCCCTGTCCGGCATCCTGTCGCACATCGACGTGCCGCACACGGACCTGGTCTATGCGATCTTCGGGCGTCGCGTCGACCCGTCGGCATGGCTCGCGGAGGACGACCGCATCGAGATCACGCGCCCGCTCGTCTGCGACCCGAAGCTCGCGCGCCGCCGCCGGGCCGCCCGAAAGACTTGACGACGCGCCGCTCCGCTAGTCGGCCGCGCCTGCGCGGCGCAGCTCCTTCGCGAGCTCGTCTTCCTTGCCACGTGTCGCCCAAGCGAGCGCGGTGACGCCGTCCTGATTGCGCATTCGGATGTCGGCGCCGCGCGTCATCAGCAGGCGCGCCGTATCGGGGTGGTGCTCGTGAATGGCCATCATCAACGCGGTCGTGCCGTTCGGCGATTGCGCATTGATGCCGGCGCCATGCGCCAGAAGGAATTCGATGACGTCGTCGTGTCCCCCGGTGGCCGCGTAGATCAGCGGCGTCCAGCCGGGCCGATTGATCATGGCGCCAGCGCCCTGCAACGCGCGGACGCTGTCGAGGTCGCCTTTGAGCGACGCGAGCATCAGCGGCGTATCGCCGAAGGCGTTCGCCTTGTCCGGATGCGCCTTGGCCGCAAGCAGCGCCCGCACCGTGCGCGCGTTACGGCTGCGCGCGGCGATGCATAGCAGCGTATCGCCGTTCGCATCCACCGAGTCGGGATCCATTCCGCGCGCCAGCAGCTTCTCCACGACATCCACGCGGTCGTTGGCGACGGCCTGGACGAGGTCGTCGAGCAGCGCCTCGCCGAACGCCGGTAGCGACAGCCCCAGCATTGCGCCGCAGACGATCAGGCGCCGCGTGCGGTCAATGCGCATGTTGCTCGATTGCGAATAGCCGGAAGAAATTGTCCGACGTCGCGCGGGCGATCGCTTCGACGGGAATGGCGCGCAGCGCGGCGATCTCCTCGGCGACGTGACGCACCCAGGCGGGCTGGTTGCGCTTGCCGCGATGCGGCACCGGCGCCAGATAGGGACTGTCGGTTTCGATCAGCATGCGGTCGAGCGGCACGCGCTTCGCGACGTCCTTCAGGTCGGCGGCATTGCGAAACGTGACGATGCCCGAGAACGAGATATGGAAGCCGAGGTCGAGCGCGCGCTGCGCGACGTCCCAGCTCTCGGTGAAGCAATGCATGACGCCGCCCGCTTCGCCGGCGCGCTCCTCCTGCATGATCGCGATCGTGTCGTCCGCCGCTGCACGCGTGTGAATCACGAGCGGCTTCCCGACCTCGCGCGCGGCACGGATATGCGTGCGAAAGCGCTCGCGCTGCCAGGCGAGATCGCCGGTCAGCCGGAAATAATCGAGACCCGTCTCGCCGATCGCGACGACCTTGGGCAGGCGCGCATGGGCGACGAGCGAATCGACAGTGGGCTCGTCGAGATCGGCGTAATCCGGGTGCACGCCCACACTCGCGTACAGGTTCGGATGTGCGAGCGCCAGCGCATGCACGCCGGGCCACGCGTCCATTTCGACGCCGATGCAAAGCGCGTGCGTGACCGCGTTCTCCCGCATCGCATCGAGCACGCGCGGCAGCTCGTCACGCAGTTCCGGAAAATCGAGATGGCAGTGCGAATCGACGAACATTTCAGGTATCAGGTATCGGGGATCAGGTATCAGGGGGTCGGTCGACGCCAGCGGCGGTGACACGACAGCGCCCTGATACCTGATCCCCGATGCCTGATACCTGATACCTGAATCACATCGTATGCGTCGAGCGCGTCGATGCGAGATGCTCGCCCAGGATGCGCTCGATCGTCGCCTTCGCGGCCGCGCCGGTCTCGTCGAGCGTGAACTGCACGCCGATCCCCTGCGTGCGGTTGCCCTGTCCGCCGTCGGGGGTGATCCAGACGACCTTCCCCTGCACGGCGATGCGGTTCGGATCGTCCATCAGCGAGAGCAGCATGAACACTTCCTCGCCGAGCGCATACGGGCGCGAGGTCGGGATGAAGATGCCGCCGCCCTTCAGAAACGGCATGTACGCGGCATACAGCGCGGCCTTTTCGCGGATGTTGAGCGAAAGCACGCCCGGGCGCGCGAGCGCCGGTGTCAGTCCAGGTATCTTGTCGGCCATGGTCACCCAAACAGGGCGCGGTATTCGATCAGGAGCGCCTCGGCGACGAGGCGCGGTTGCAAGGGGTGCGCGAGCAGCGATCGCTGGCGCAGCAGACTGCGATGATAACCAAAGAGCGCCATGCCTGCCACCGATTGCGCGAGTTCCCGAAGCCGCTCGTCGAACGCGCCGTTTTCGGCGGGGGCGCCGCCTGCGCGCACCCGCGCTAGATCGGCGCACCATCCGATCAGCCAGTCGATCGCCGCCGCCAGGCGATCTTTCCGTACGTCGCGCGACGCGGCGTCGATTCGCGCGGAGAGGCCGCTCACGGAAAGTTCCGCGGGTGACGCCAGCGCGCGGATCCACGCGCCGCGTTCCGACTGATACTCGGGATTCGCCAGCGTCATTGCGCGCAGCGGCGCAAAGCCCGCCTGCGCGAGCGCCGGCTCGAAGTCGGCGATGCCCTGCTCCTCGAGCCACCGGCGTGCCATGGCCGGAACGGGACGCGGCGCGACGATGCGCTGGCAGCGACTGACGACCGTCGCCGGCAATCGGCCGGAGAGATGCGCTACGAGCATGAAATACGTGTTGGCCGGCGGCTCCTCGAGCGTCTTCAACAGCGCATTCGCCGCGGCGACGTTCATGCGCTCGGCCGGGACGATCAGCGCGACCTTCGCTCCGCCGCGATGACTCGTGAGCTCGGCCCAGCGCGCCAGCGCGCGCACGTGATTCACGGAAATCGACTCGACCACCTTCGTCTCGTCGCCGTCCACTTCGATCGGCTCGACGGTGCGCAGATCCGGATGCTGTCCGGCCGCCGCGTAACGGCAACCGGCGCAGGTCCCGCACGGCGCACCGTCCGGTGCCGGCGTTTCGCAGAGCAGCGCGGCCGCCAGCGATTGCGCGAGTATCCGCTTGCCGATACCCGCCGGGCCGGCGATCAGCATCGCATGCGGCCAGCGCGCGCGCCGTGACAGGAGCTCGGCGACCATCGGCCGCTGCCACGGCAACGGCACCGCCACGCCAGCCCCGGACGACCGTTCTTCCGACGGCTCCGCAGCACTCACAGTGCGTCCAGGATTGCACCAAGCTGCGCCCGCACTTCGGCGACGGCTCGCGTAGCGTCGATGATGCGAAAGCGCGCAGGCTCCGCCGCAGCGCGGGCGAGGTAGCCCTCGCGCACGCGCTCGAAAAACGCCGGCGCTTCGCACTCGAACTTGTCGAGCACCTTGCCCTTGGCGTGCAACCGCTCGAGCCGCTCGCGCGACACGTCGCCAGGTACGTCGAACAGCAGCGTCAGATCCGGATTGCAGCGGCCGTGCACGAAGTGTGCGAGCTCGCCGAGCATGGCGATCGAGACGCCGTGCCCTGCGCCCTGATATGCGTACGTCGCGTCGGTGTAGCGATCGCACAGCACGAGCTCGCCGCGGGCGAGGGCCGGCTCGATCACGCGCACGACGTGCTCCCGGCGCGCGGCGAACATCAGCAGGGCTTCGGCGTCGTGCGTCATCGACTGGCGCAGCAGCCACTCGCGAATCGCCTCGCCGGTCGGCGTGCCGCCCGGCTCGCGCGTCGCCACGACGCGGTGACCGCGCGCGGCCAGCGCTTCGGCGAGCCATCGCGCGTGCGTGCTCTTGCCCGCGCCGTCGATGCCTTCGAGCGTGATGAAGCGGCCGCGTAACGGTGGGTCGGGCACGACGTCGGGAATGGGAGCGGCGATAGTCGCAGAGCCTGCAAACGTGCGCGGTCAGCGACCGCCTTTCTGGTATTTTGACACGGCGCGATTGTGCTCGATCAGGTTCGCCGAGAACTCGGACGAGCCGTCTCCGCGCGAAACGAAATAGAGGTAAGGCGTTGCCGGCGGATCGACGACGACGTCGAGCGATGCCTGCGACGGCAGCGCGATCGGCGTCGGCGGCAACCCTTCGCGCAGGTAGGTGTTGTACGGCGAGTCCGCTTCGAGGTCGCGCTTGCGCAGATTGCCGTCGAATCGCGTACCCATGCCGTAGATGACGGCGGGATCCGTCTGCAGGCGCATGCCGATCTTCAGCCGGTTGATGAAAACCGATGCGATGAGCGGCCGATCCTGCGCATGACCGGTCTCCTTCTCGACGATCGACGCGAGGATCAGCGCCTCGTACGGCGATGCGAGCGGCGAATCGGCCGCGCGCCGCGACCACGCGGCCGCGAGCCGATCGTGCAGCGCGCGGTATGCACGCTTCAGAACGGCAAGGTCGCTGCTGCCCGCCGCGAAGTAATACGTGTCCGGGAAGAACAGCCCCTCGGGCGCGGGTTCCGTCGCACCGAGCCGCGCCAGGAGTTCGGCGTCGGGGAGGTCGACGACGCGCTGCACGACGTCGGGGTTTTCGCGCAACGCGCGCCGCAGGTCGGCGAACGTCGATCCTTCGACGATCGTGATCGCCGTTTGCGTCACGTCGCCTTGCGTCAGCTTGGCCAGCAGTTGCGCAAGCGTAATGCCCTGCTCGATCTCGTAGCTGCCCGCCTTGATCGTCCGATCGACCTTCTTCACGCGTCCGAGCACCGTCAGCGTCGCCGCGTGGGGTAGCACGCCCGCGTCGTGCAGCGTCCGCGCGACGCTCGCGAGCGATGCGCCGGCGCGAACGTCGAAATCGAACGGACTGCGCGGAAGCGGAAGCGGCTTGCGGTACCAGGCGAGCCCGAGTGCGGCCGCGCCCGCCAGGACGGCAATCAGCACCAGGACGACGAGGCTTGCTAAGCGGGATTTGCGCATGCAGGGGCGCGCGGATACGCGCAACGGCTGAGTGCCACTTTGCGGCGCGCGCGAGACGACACGCCCGATTATAATGGCCGCATGAACCCGTTCGCGTCGCGCCACTCGCATCGGAAGGTGGATGCTTCGCGCAACGCGGATCGCAGTCGCGCGCGGCATTTCCGGTCGGGTGCGGATCGCGGTTTCACGCTGATCGAGATCATGGTCGTCATCGTGATCCTCGGCGTGCTCGCGGCGCTCGTCGTGCCCAGCGTGCTGTCGCGCACCGACGACGCCCGCATCGTCGCCGCGAAGAGCGACCTCGGCGCGATCCGCCAGGCGTTGAAGCTCTACCGCCTCGACAACCAGCGCTATCCGACGACCGAGCAGGGGCTCAACGCGCTGGTCGCCAAGCCCGACAATCCGCCGCTGCCGCCGAACTGGAAGCCGGGTGGCTATCTCGAGAAATTGCCGCGCGACCCATGGGGACGCGCGTATCAATACCTGAACCCGGGTCTCAAGAGCGACGTCGACGTCTTCACGTACGGCGCCGACGGCCAGCCGGGCGGCACGGGCGTGGACGCCGACATCGGGTCATGGGACCTGTAGGCCGGCAATCGGGCTTCACGCTCGTCGAAATTCTCGTCGTCATCGTCATCCTCGGCATCGTCGCCGGCCTCGGAATTGCGCTCGTCGGGCCGGATGAGCGCGACGCTTCCGCGCGTGAAGCACGCCGCTTCGCCGGTGCACTCGAATACGCCGCGCAGCGCGCGCAATGGCGCAACGAAATGCTCGGCGTGTCGGCGGACCGGCAGGTCCTTCGCTACTGGCGGCGCGACGCGGGGGGCGATCGCTGGCTCGCCGTCGAAGACGACGACGTATTGCGCACGCATACGCTGCCCGACCCGATCGACGCGATCGCGCTTAGCTATGCCGGACGCGGCGTCGCGGCGAATTCGATCGTGCCGCTGCGCGCATCGGGACGCAACGAGCCGTTCGCGTTCCTGCTCGCGACGCCGGGCTATCGCACGGTGATCGCGTCCGACCCGCTGAACCGGGTCTCGATCGCCGGACCGGTCCCGAACGCCCGGTGATGCGCCGCACGCGTGCGTTCACGCTGATCGAGGTGCTGGTCGCGCTTGCCATCGTGGCCGTCGCGCTGGCGGCCGGCATGCGGGCGCTGGCGCAAAGCGCCGACGGCGCGACGTCGCTCAAGATGCGCACGCTCGCGTTGTGGGTCGCGCAGAACCGTCTCGCGCAGGCGCAACTCGCCGACCCGTGGCCCGCGCACGGCATCACCGATGGCAACGAGACGCAGGCCGGCGTTCCGTTCGTCTGGCGTCAGACGGTCAGCGATACTCCCAACCCCGCGTTTCGCAAGATCGAAATCGTCGTCGCCGAGCCCGCCGTTGCCGATTACGCGCTGGCGCGGCTCACCGGCTATCTCGGCAATGCGCATCCCTGAGCGAATGAGCGCCGCAGCGCCGCCCCAAGGCGTGAACCGCCCCCCGGGGGGTAGCGCAGCGGCGCAACCGCAAGCGTGGGGGCATCACGCAGGCGCCGCAGGTCGTTGTCCGCGTGGATTCACGCTCGTCGAGGCGCTCGTCGCGGTCGCGATACTGGCGCTCGTCGCGATGATCGCGTGGCGCGCCACCGCGGCGATGACCGACGGCGAAGTGCGGCTATCGGAGCAAAGCGCGCGCTGGCAGCATCTCGATGCGCTGCTGGCGCGCATGGAAGCCGACATGCGTACGGCGATTCCGCGCGGCGTGCGCCACGGCGGAGAGCACGAGCCCGCGTGGTACGCAAGCCCGGACGAGGCGACCGGCAACACGGCGCTCGTGTTCACCCGCGCCGGTCCGGACGCCATCGAGGAGCCGGGCAGCGGGGGTCAGCGTGTCGGTTACCGCCTTCACGACGGTCACGTCGACGTGCTGTACTGGCCGCGACTCGACAACGCCGCCGCGACGGAGCCGGCGTCGTACGCGCTCGTCGATGGCGTCGCCGGCTTTCGCGTTCTGCAATTGGCCGATGATGGCCGCTGGTCCGACCACTGGCCGTTCCTCGGCGCGAGCGCGATGCCGCGCGGGGTTCGCATCCAGATCACTCTCGCCGACGGCAGCGCCATCGAGCGATGGCTCGCGCTGCGATGAGAGGTATGCAACGCGGGCTCGCGTTGATCGTCGCGATGCTGATCGCAGCGCTCGCTGCCGCGGTTGCCGTGTCGGTCGCGACGGCGCAGTCGCAATGGTCGGCGCAGGTGTCGCACCGGCGCGATCAGGTGCAGGCACAATCGATCGCGCGCGCCGGCATTCAGTGGGCGCGGCAGATTCTGGACGCCGATGCAAAGGCGGGAACCGTCGATCATCTGGGTGAGCCGTGGGCGCTGCCGCTGCCGGAAACGCCCGTCGAAAACGGCGTCGTCGAAGGTCGAATCGTCGATGCGCAGGGACTTTTCAACGTCAACAATCTCGCGGCCGGGAACGCGGCGTCCGAGCGCCGCCGCTTCGCGCGCCTGTTCGCGATGCTCGGCATTCCACCGTCCACGCTCGCATCGATCATCGATTGGATCGACGCCGATAACGTGCCGCAGGCTGACGGCGCGGAAGATGCGTGGTACCTCGCCCAGGCCGACGCTTCGCTGGCGGCGAACGCGCCGGCGACGCGCATCGAGGAGCTCGGGCTCGTGCGCGGCATGACGGTGCCGGCGATGGCGCAGATCGCTCGCTTCTGCACGAGCCTTCCAACGGGCACGCCGCTCAACGTCAATACGGCGCCGGTGGAATTGCTCGCCGCCTCGCTCGACAACATCGCGCCAGCGCAACTCGCCGCGCTGGTCGAAAGTCGCGTCGCGCATCCGTTCTCCACGGTCTCCGACTTTCATGCGCGGCTGCCGCCGGGCGCATCCATGGGTGACGAGACCCTGTACTCGGTCGGGAGTCGCTATTTTCTCGTGATGGTGCGCGCGCGGCAGGGCGAAACGGTCGCGCGGGCACGCGCGCTGATCGAGCGGTCCGAACACGCCTGGCCGGCGATCGTCTGGCAAACGATCGAGTAAGCGGGATAGCGCGTCCTTCCATTCGTAGCGCATTTCGCGCAGCACCCTCGCACCGCAAGCTTCGCTTACACTTCGCCGATGCTGCGCGTCTTTCTTGCCGGACCCCCGCGCGCCGAGCGCGCCGAGCGATGGGTCCGCTACGCTGCGGACGGCCGCCCGATCGCGCGCGGGCGCGACGTTCCCGCCCGCTGGCCCGTCGACTCGAGCATCGAGGTCGTGCTCGCGGCCGGCCACGTGCGCCTGATCGCGCTCGCATTGCCGCCGATGCCGCGCGACCGGCTGCGCGCAGCCGCACGCTTCGCGCTCGAAGACCAGTTGGCGACGCCGTCCGACGAGGCGTCGATTGCCGTAGGTGAAGCGGAAGATGGCCGCGTACTGGTCGCTGTCGTATCCGATCCGCTGGTACGCTCCATCGCGGCTCACGACCGGCGCGCAACCCGGATCGTTCCCGAATCGGCGCTCGCGCCGTACGGCGATGGATGGACGTGGTGCGCCTCCGAAGCGGGCGACGGCTTCGTTCGCCGCGCCGACGGCAGTGCCTTCGCCGTGGGTGTCGGCGATGATGCGTTGCCCCCGGAGCTGGTGGCAGCCCTCGCGCAAACTACCCGCGCGGGTGCGCCGCCCGCCACCGTCCACGTCGCATTTCACAACGATGCGTCGCGGCTCGCGCACTGGTCACAGTCGACCGGCGTCGCTTTCGTCGCGGCGCCCGCATGGGAATGGGCGCGTGCATCGGCGGCGACGTTTTCCGCCGCACCGGATTTTCTCGACACGTCGCAGCGCAGCGACCGCACGTCGACGCGCTCGACCTATGCCCGTGCGTTTCGACCTGCCCTCGTCCTCGCAGCACTCGCACTCGCCGTTCACGTCGGCGCGCTCGCCCTCCAGTGGACGTGGCTCGACGTCGAGCGCTGGCGCTTGTCGCGCGCGCTGGCCGATGAAGCCGCCGCCGCGAAGCTGCCCGATGCCGCGACGCCGGGCGACGCTGCCGCCGCGATCGCGCGACAATATGCGCAACTGCGGCATCGCGCGGCGCAAAGCGCGCCAGGGGATGCGCTGCCGCTGCTCGCGCGCGCAGCGCCGTCGCTGGGCGCACTGCCGCCGGGCGTCCTTCGATCGGCGCACTACGTCGACAATGCGTGGACGATCGAACTCGGCAAGCTCGACGCTGCGGCGCTGTCGCGAACGACACACAGGCTCGGCGACGCCGGCGTGGACGCACTGGCGGCATCGACGACGGCCGGCATGCGGATGCGCCTGTCCCTCGCGGCAACGGCCCGGTGATGCGCGTGC
>Ga0134125_10009773_pt1 | contig 10784 bp, 11 predicted proteins | sample KB31751_FD_96464 | JGI IMG/M metagenome (GOLD analysis project Ga0134125, IMG submission 96464) | Terrestrial soil microbial communities with excess Nitrogen fertilizer from Kellogg Biological Station, Michigan, USA - KB3-175-1 | ecosystem: Environmental > Terrestrial > Soil > Unclassified ...
ATCTTGCAATCTTGTATCCTGTTATGGCCGAACCGCCATTATCTGATGGTGCAGACCATGACAGATTGACTTGCGATGAGGAGATTGTAGTAGCAGAAAGGTTGGTAGGTGGTTGTGGTGCAGATACTTGAATCAGAGTGGTCGCAGATGCAGTGTTTGACGGAGAACTGGTACCGATTGAATTTATTGCATATACTCTGTAAGAGTATGTCGTATTGGGTGACAATCCACTGTCAGAGTATGCGGTGGATGTAGAGCCAGTGTTTGAAACAATTGTACTCCAAGTTGAACCACCATTGGAGGATCTTGCAATTTTATATCCAACAATTGCAGAGCCTCCATTATTACTTGGAGCATTCCAATTTAGTATTATTTGAGAAAATGAATTCGCACTGGCTGTCAGCCCTGTAGGTGGTTGCGGTACAGTTGTTGGAGAGGCAGTAGTTGCAGACGCAGTGTTAGACGGAGAGCTAACTAGTAGTAGCGTTATTGCAGAGACGCGATAAGTGTAGGTAGTACTTGGGGATAATCCCGTATTAGAGTAGGTTGTTCCAGTACTGCCAGTGTTTGATACAATGGTAGACCAAGGTCCACCATTGACTGATCTTTCAATTTTATAACCAGTCAGTATCAGGTTTCCAAGATTTGGAGGTTGATTCCAACTCAGATTAATTTGAGTAGTAGACATTGCATGTGCAGTAAGATTTGTAGGAGGTTGGAGTAAGGGCAATAGCTGTGCATTTGCATTAGAACTAAATGAAGAAAACAACAGTAATGAAGAAAGTATTATGCCGTAAAACAAACTATAACTTTTGTTCATATATTTGAAATAATTTCATATGTTATTCCAGTATAGGTAAAAAATACCATAACGTCTTTACATGTTTTTAATATGAAATCATCTAACAATATCAAATACAACAAACATAGTTTACATTTAGGAAAATAGTGCGGTACATGTTAAAGACACAAGGTCAAGCCTACTTTTTATGAAATGGAATTACCAGATGGCTGTGATTTTTGTCATGTCCCATACCTGGAAATGGAATCAGATTTCCAGGTATGGGAGAGGGTCCATGTTTGTTGAATGCCTGCACACTGGTTGTCATCAACGGTATCAGTAGAACAAGAAAAATCAGCATGCCAAAGACAAGTGCATAGCGTTTTCTCATGCATCAAGATACAGATTGTCGGTTATTTGACTTTGCAATAAAGTTACCATAACAATCTTCTGACAAGATAAATATTATTTTGGCATCATAATCAATTCTAGAAATTTATTTGTCCAATTCATCTCTTGCGTATTTTATACGCATAATACATTATTCTAGAAAAATATTACTTGACACATTAAAAATACGAAATATATCACATCATACAATGCCAGACTCGCAGCAATTTATCAGGACTCAAGAACCATACACATCTGATAAGATGCAAGAAACATTGGTGCATACAGTACTTGAAAAGACCCTTTCCAGCATAGGAATTTACCATGATGTATCATCAGAGATTGAGAAAAAATACAACTGTAGCATGTACGAGTGTTATAGACATCCAGAATATTTGAAATCCACACTAGAAGACAAACATGCTGATATGTATGATATCATAATAGGCTCAATTAGTAAACAGTTGGAAATATTTTCTCATGAAAAACCAATTGCTAGGTTTTTACAAGTTATAGAACCTTAATTTAAAAAAACCTGATTGTCCAGGATTTTGTACCATACATTGTACTATTAGAATCAACGTATAACACGCCTACATAAAAAATGCCTAGTAATTTCTACGCAAATTCAGATAATATTTGATGTACATCAAGTGATGTTGAGCGCAAGCTGCGATGTTTGTTGGGAAGATATAGAGGAATTGGACATTGATGCAGAGTTTGGTTCTGACGGCGGTATCGTTTGTTTCAAATGTCAATCCGAGTCTGAGGGTATGTGATCCACCAAGATCATATCATGATGCACAAGATACTAGATTCTCTCAATTCTACTCCTGCATATGTCATATTTTTTGCAATACTGGCATCCTGTATCATATCGTTTCATCCAGTCCATGCAGACTCGCAAGAAACTACAGTTTTACCCCTACAAAGTTTTAGCAACTTTACATGTACTGCAGGAATAGGCAATGTCTTGCTTACAGGACACTTTACCAACGGAGATACCCCGTTTAAGGTGGTTTTCTTAAAAATGCTAGTACTGGATAGCAATTGGCATATACTTTCCACAGGGTATGGAAACATATCAGATGTAAAACCGCATGAAACCAAAGCCTTTACTGCAGTAGCAAGATTTAGTGGTAATTTTTCATCATGTACAATCCAAGTAGATAACGCCATACCAAAGTAACCTGGAAAAGTTTGATGTTCCCTTTAGGTGACTTGCAATATATAGCAAAAATAGAAGATAACTACATGTAAATTGTGCGATTTATTTTAATAAAAAAAATCCAGACAGCCAATATTGAAGAGTAGAACTGGATGGAGTGTAATCAGAATGATACTAGAGTCGGCAAGACAGGGCGCTACCAAATCAAGAATAATGCATGATACGTACCTTTCATCTGAAAAAACAGGGTTCTATCTAAAATTTTTAGAGGAACACAAATTACTAAAGTGTGAACTTGGCAACAAACTATACCATACCACTGAAAAAGGATTCCAGATACTTGACGAATCAAGTGATCTAAATGAGTTTCTACACAAATTGGATCCAATATTTTCAGATTTTGACTCACTTGGAGAATTCTCAGACCACATACGATAAAATTATCTTCTGGAACCAAATTATCTAACATGGTATCATGCTACAGAAGTAAGCGATGTTTAATAGTCATCACACGGAAAAGGGTAGCTGGGTTTGTCAGTACAACTAGCTCATAATCACGTGAAAAGGATTGAGAGAAATACGCAGCAGTAATGAGCCTGCCGTAAAAATCAGCAGACAGCAAGCAGTGGAAATTACAAGAAAATTTTTGGAACAGCATCACAACGTAAGTAATGCAAAAACAGTATGGAAGCAAGATAGATGGGTTGTCACAATGTGTGTTGGAATGTCAAAGAGCGACATAAGACATGTAGAGATAGACGCAGTCACTGGAAGAATACTTGGATATACGTAAAATTATTTCATGTAAAAATAAAACTAGATCATAAAAAAACCAAGTCAGGCTAAAAATAACAGTATAGAAGATTCTTGCATGGTATCTTAAATAAATTACCATGGTATCAAAAACCATGCGAGGTGCGGGGCCAGCTGAGTTGCAACTATCACCAGATGATATCTGGAGTATATGGTCAAAGGGCGAAATCTTTGCAGGAAATGATCCAGTATTTTGGCGAAGAGATATTTGCGGTGCATGGATGTTTCGCTCCCATTATAACAGAAAAGATTCAGAATACGGATGGGTGATAGACAGAATAAATCTTGAAGATACCAATATGGATCCAGTATCCAATTATCGTCCAGTGCAATGGAGAAATACCATACGAAAGCCAGATGGGACCATCAAATGCCAAGTTACTTCCACAGGCACTCACAATGACAAACCCGTTGAAAGAGACATGGACGCAGAGCCTCTGAATCAATATTTTACAAACTTCTAAACCATCTGAACAAATTACTAATTTGAAATAGTTTTACAAAAAATGATGTGGGTTTTTGTATCATTATGGATGGAGAGAATGCTGGCTTGTCCTTTGTATGATACAATTTTTGCGGGAACCCACCAAACCCATTTTAGTTTAATCAAATACATGACTGATAAAGCCATGGTAAGATTCTTCCATGATATCAATACAGATTGTAAATCATGTCGTTCTCTCAAGTGGAAAATAATTGTTTTGTAAAAAAATTATTTGCACAAATCCTATGGCAACATGGAAGATTTGGCAGAGCCAGTTACAACAGAGTAAACATCTCCCCCATAAACAGTTTCAATTGGACTTGACGCAATGGCCAAATTATTAGAATCAAGTATTTGGATAGTTGCATTTTCAGGCAAGTGGTATCGTCCAATGTCAATTGTTGCGTTACCAAGTATGACAGGTGAGCTTGCAAGTGTATTTCCAGAACTGTCAATTACCTGAGCTCTTGCAGCAGACGAGGGATTGTTCATTATCTTGACATTCTCACCCAAGGCAGAGTAAAAGTCATTATACGTTCCAAATAATTGTCCTCCATCATAGGATGTCTGTGGCTCTAAAAATGCATTAAACGGAGCTGGCATACCTAATGCCAATGCATTACTTGAATAAACAAGTGCATTGTCCAGGTATACCTTGAGATAATTGTGACCATTTGTTATTATAGTACAGTCTCTTGTGAGCGGTTGGTTTACAGAATCATCTACCCATAGTGTATCAAATACAAGTGATCCAAATGGACTACCATATGTGTGAACTATTGCCCAGACAGTTCCAAGGTTATTTGTTATTGAAACACATGTGACATAGTTTACAGGTGCTTGTGTTGTCTGCACATACAATCCATTCTGGAATTCACCATACGGTACAGTGCTTACAGGAACAGTCAGCACTGCATGAAATAGCATTGCGTTAGTACTTGGAGTCACTGCATAGTATCCTGCATAGGTTCCATTTGATGGAGCTTGCACTCCAATGTGTAGCCCTTGAGGGTCTTCATAGTATGAAAATGGAGCGTTTTCACCTGGTGCATCTCCACCATATATCCAATACGTAGAGTTTGCCGTTAGTTGTTCCTGTGTTGCAGTCTTGTTGTTTAGTGGATCAGACGCATACAGGCCACACTGTATTTTGTTGACTGTGCCTGTGGCATTGCTAGTCTGTGGCATGGAGCATCCAGTTGGAGCAACATATGGAGTAGTAGGAATTGGCTGGTTTACAGGATTGAATTGATTCAGTATTGCTGTTACGGCATCATTACTCAGTGTTGTATTATTGACTTGAGCATGTACATTTTCAAGGCCCATTGTAACAAACAATACTACAAGTAACAACGTGCTGAAAACAAAATATACCTTTTTCATCACCCCATATAGAAATCCAAAAGATATTTCCATATGCTAAAAAATTACTAGAACATTCATCACTATAAAATGAATAATGATATATCTCAAATAGCAAGTTCTTCTCAAATTATAACCGTGTCCGGTCCAACAAACCATGACTAGGTTTTGCTAAACTATAATGTTCTGGATAGATTTTACTGGAAATTTTTACAGAGCGAGCACGCCTAAGGGTTAAATCATACAGACAGTATTTGTACGTGTGCGGGGCTTTGTAGAGTCAAAGATAGACAGGTATGACTACCTAACTATGAATTTAGACGACAAGGTTCGTGATGCAATCCAAATAGCAAGAAAGTTTCTCGAACAATACAATTCCCCAGTAGTTTTCAGGTCAGCCATCATTATGGAGACTACCTGTAAGATATCTATGGAAGTTGGACTTGCACAGGAAAGAATTGTCCAGGTTACCATAGATACAGCCTCAGGCAGAATCATGGAATACAAGCAATAGATCACATTTTTGTGTGCGGTACGATCAGCTAGTTGATTTTTTTGGTATTTTTTGCAGATCACTTGACTTTTTCTATCTAGAAGATTGTTACTAGCAACTTCTACGCAAGATTAATGTATCAATATTTTTTGTAAAAAATATGTCAATTTTTTCAAAAGGCGAAAGAGTTCGCATAGTGGATCCAGAAAAAGATTCCGACAGTGTGTACCTCATAAAAGGTCTCAAAAAATACAGTAAGGGAGGAACATTATACCTATTGAAACTACTTGACGAAAATCCCATCCTGCGAATTTATTATGAGAGTGAAAAATCTCTTCTTGAGAGAATTTGTTAAAGTCTCTCAGAATGGTATTTTGTTAGATAAATTGTCAAACTACTAGATTTTAGGCACAGATATGCCGACAGTATTGACTAGCCCTCCAGGTATAGGCACAGGTCCCATCAGATGAGTCGTGGCAGATGCAGTATTTGATGGAGAGCTAGTACCGATTGAATTTATTGCAGACACCCTGTAGGAATAAGTCATTAGAGGAAGCAGGCCATTGTCAGCATATGTTGTAGTTGTACTTCCGGTATTGGCTACAACGATAGACCATGCTCCACCATTAGTAGATCTCTCAATTTTGTATCCAGTAATCGCTGATCCGCCATTGTCACTTGGTACATTCCATGACAAGTCAACTTGAGAAGAAGATACTGCAGTAGCTATTAGGCCAGTTGGAGGTTGTGGTGGAAATAGTTGTGTGCTAGTTGTTGCAGAGGAAACATTTGATGGAGAACTGGTACCTATAGCATTTATTGCAGATACTCTATAGGAATAAGTCGTACTTGTTACAAGTCCACTGTCAGAATATGTTGTAGATGTGGAACCGGTACTGGATGATATTGTAGACCAAGTATTGCCATTGTCTTGTGATCTTTCTATCATGTAACCCGTTATGGCTGAACCGCCATTGTCTGATGGTGCAGACCATGACAGGTTAATTTGAGATGAGGAAGTCGCAGTAGCTGAAAGGTTTGTAGGCGGTTGTGGAGCTGTCTGAGTACCAGATGATACATTTACAGAAAATGCATCTCCTCCGTAAATGCTTGCAGGACTTGATGTAATTACATTGTTGCTACCATCATAGACATTGATTGTTCCAGAGATTGGAAAATGATATTTTCCAACATCAAGTGTTGCAGTACCTGATGATACTGATGAGCTTGCAAGTGTAGTTCCAGATGGATCCACTAGTGATACAGTTGCAGCATTTGATGGATTGTTTGTAATCTTGATGTTTTCATCAGTTGTTGCATAGTAATCCTTGAAGATACCATAACGCATCTGGTTATAGTACGAGTTCATTGTTTGTAAATAGTAGTTAAATGGCGCAGGCATTCCCAGCGCAAGTGTATTGCTTGAATATACCAAGACATTATCCATGTACAGTTTCAGATAGTTTGCACCGTTTGTGATTACGGTACAGTCCCTAGTGAGTGGTTGGTTTGTACTGGTATCGACCCATAGTGTATCAAAGTGTGATGCTTCAACTGTATCACCATATCCGTGTACAAGTGTCCAGTATGTGCCATCAGTGTTTGTAATTGCAGCACAGTCAAGATAGTTTACCTGTCCGCTTGTTGTCATTATTTCAAGCTGGTTCTGAAAGTCATTGTGTAAGACCGGCTGGTTTGTAGCAGTCAGAACTGCATGGACAAGAACGGCATTTGTATTAGGCGATACGGCATAATATCCAGAATAGCTTCCGTCACCAAAAGTGGCAGGGTTTGGTCCTGGCTCTCCAATGTGCATCCCTTGAGAGTCTTTGTAGATGTCATATGGAGTATTTTTTTCAGCGACTGCAGTTCCATAGTAATTCCAGTATCGTGTATCAGATAACACCTGTTGCTTTGTTTTTGTTTCATTGTCTAGCGGATCAGATGCAACAAGGCCTGACTTTGTCTTATCTATTGTATATGATACTGCAGATGCAAAGATTCCATCTGATAAAACTCCAAATGAAGATAACAGTATTGAAGCAAAAAGAACAGTTAGGAGTCGCTTGCCAAAAACAGAATCGTATTTTATCTTGCGCAATTTTATTTACAATATTATTATCATTACATCATCTATGTGAATATGCTAATATTATCATAGAAGATCAGTACATTGCCTAGAATGAAAATTAGGTAATATAGTTTTAAAAAAATATTTACACCAATAATATTTGGATAAATATTTTGGTGCGGTCAAGTCGGATTCACACCGCTTCTTTTAGACTGGAAGCCTAACGTGCAATTACGTACACCATAACCGCATGATATTATCTTGGAATTATTTTTCATATGACTTGTCTAAGAAATATAGATAACAAAGTACTAGTGAAAGCATTCACGATTTTATAATGTAAAACATATTTTCCAATAAGAATACCAATAAATAAAAAAACTAGAGTGTAAAACTTATGTTTCTATGTAGACTGTAAGTGTCTTGCTTTGTGAATTGTTTGACACAACCACAGACCATGTGCCAGTCTCATAAGATGTTGGAATTGAAAATACTATAGAGTATGTCCCATCAGCATTTACAATACTAGTCTGTGGATGAGTTATTCCAGATGGACTAGAAAGGGTTACAGATATTGATGTGTTTGGCTGACCTGTTCCGCTCACTTGGATATAGTCTAATTTGTGATATATGCTCTTGTCAGTCTGTGCAGTGAGTGTAGTTGAGCCAGTTGTTGTTCCGGTACTAACGTAAATAGTTAGAGTCTTGGTTTGTCCAAGATTTGTCACAGCTATGCTCCAGTTTCCTATCTCATAGGGCGATGTGGGAGAAAAGAACATGACATACGAGCCATCAGACTGGATGGTAGTAGCAGTAGAGTATGTTTTACCAGTAGGGCTTGTAAGAACTCCAGTAATTGAGGTGCCGGCTTGTCCCGCTCCTATCACCTGGATAAAATCACCATTGTTGTAAGATGACTTGTCAGTCTGGGCAGTAAACGAACCAGAACCTGTTGTGGTACTGGTACTAGTACTTGCCACAATTGAAATTGCTTGTGAGCCTGTCTGTTGATCTGAAATTACTTGTACCTGATAGCTTCCAGCAGGTAATGCAGTAGAGAGCTGCATTTGATATGACACTTTGCCAGAGGAATCAGACCATGTTGTTTTGTGCAATACCACAAATCCTGTATTGTCAAGTAATTCTATCTGGACTGTTTTTTGCGGATTTGCACCAACTGCGGTAATTTGTATTGCATCAGTCTGCAGATAACTTGACTTGTCTAAAACAACTGCAAGAGAGATAGTCGGTGTTGATGACACAGATTGTGATACCGCAGTGGTTTTTGATTCAAGATCGGTTAATTTCCCGTTCATATCGGCAACATTGCTCTTTAGTGTATCAAGTGTGGCCAATGTAACACTCATCGAGCCAACCTGTGTGTTTATCGAATCAACTTGTGATTTTAATGAATCAAGCTCAGCAGTATAGTCAGGTATCTTGAGTTGTTGTTCGGGTTTTGCTTGAATCTGCGTGTTTATTGTCAATATACCGTACACAGCTCCGGATGTTACAAGCAGAGTCAGTACGCCAAGTGTTATTACTGCATAATCTCTTATCACGGGCGTTATTTAGTCTCCGAAATATATATGGAATGCTACTCTATCATTAGAATCAAAGTAACAGAATATTACTTGTGCATGCTTTTGTACCGTAAAGAGATACACATTATTAAATTGTGCTCACCCCAACAACAAGTAATATTTTATAATAAAATTTTTCGATCAGATATAATAGCAAGATTGTCGCAAGGTAGGTTTCCATGACATCAGAAATACTAGAAAATAGCAGATCAACGGAAGTACCGTTCTTAAAGCACCAATACAGAACACCGCTAGGCATAACACATGATATCATGCAGGCATGCCTTGATGCAGGATTAGGCGGCATAGCAATATCAAGAATATCTCAAAAAGCAAACCTGTCTCATAGTGCAGTCATGTACAACTGTAAAAGACTCATAGACGCAGAGATGATGCGAGCCAACAGAATCAAGAAAAAGTACATTTTCATCATCACAGAAAAAGGAATAAAATTCTTTCATGAACTTCAAAAATTTCAGGACATGATGCGAGAAATAAACATCAGATATTAACTTCAGGAGGCAGGTAGCGTTTCAAGCGTAGGTTTGGCAAGACATGGCTCTTCAATATCGTGTTCCAGTTTTTCAAAACCCTCCCACCAATGAACCAAATCTTTGTAAATTACAAATATCATATTTATAGATCTGTCGATCCTTTCCTATGAAACATGAAATTTCATGTACTGTACAGTTGAAAATCAACGTAAATTTTTACATATAATTATCACAGAAAAATCATGGAATAATTTTATACTAATAGTTTAAGTGTACCGGAACACAAGGTACCCCAATGCCAAGAAAAGAGTACAAGACAATAACAGTCAAAGTTGAGACACATGCAAAATTTCTAAAAGCAGTTCGCGATGCAAAAAGAGATGAGGCAACTGACAATAGCAAGTTTTTGGATCTGCTCTTGAGTACACACAAGAGATCAAAGGGCCGCTAACAAAACCAAGTGTGCCCTAGTGTGATATTGCTCGCGCATCAAGTATCTCAAGACATCTACGACACAGTTGACTCTTGAACAAATTATGCGTGCTGGTAATTTTCATGCATCTCATGTCATATGCAGTAAACGTATGAAGATGGCAAAGCGATTGTGTGGTATTAGGCAACATAAAGTGGCTCTTTCCAGTCAGGTGCTTGCTTCTTCCATAATATGTCCAGCCAGAATCGTGGTCCACAGGTGTCAAAGTATGATTCCAAAGATAAAATATTTTGCGTAGAAATTATCAGTAAACAGTTTACACTAGAACAAAAAATACAAAAAAACTCAGCTTCAGTTCTCATGTAAGACAGGTTTTGGCCCAGATCTTACATGAAAGTTAAGACAGCATTTGCATTCCTTTTGGATGCATTCCTTTTCCGTATAATGGTCACATATGCCACAGTCACAGTGCATGTGGATTTTTTCTACGCTACTCAATTTCTTACTAAAACAGCACGTACCTGGATAAAAATGATCGCTCTATAGTTTACACTAGGTACGATTTTCAAATGATGTGTAAAATTAAAAAAGATGACGTATGATTTTGTCGTGTATAGTCTCTATGTATTATGACTGACTGATGTATTGGGTTGTTAGTAACAGCCAGCTCGCCCCTCGGCGAACCTTGGGGCATACACTGCTGTTCTATCAA
>Ga0134125_10009776_pt1 | contig 10782 bp, 5 predicted proteins | sample KB31751_FD_96464 | JGI IMG/M metagenome (GOLD analysis project Ga0134125, IMG submission 96464) | Terrestrial soil microbial communities with excess Nitrogen fertilizer from Kellogg Biological Station, Michigan, USA - KB3-175-1 | ecosystem: Environmental > Terrestrial > Soil > Unclassified ...
GGTCCGGCATTCTTAATATTAAGGGTCTGACACGGGAAGCTTTTTGTTTTCATCACTTGTTCCACCATACCCGGGTGAGGAGGTCGTCCGCACCCTGTGCAGCTACGGCTGCATTGTAATTTTCGGTATTCACCGTCTGTTCGGAAAGCGGATAACGAATGCGGCGCGGCCACGCGGGTATTGCGCTGGAAGGTCCGGTCATTGTTTCTTTCGGAACGCCTGTCCTTCTCCATTCCGACCAGCCTTCGAAGCCGGTGTAAAACATGGAGAACCATCTTTGAATACGGATCTTATACAGTTTTTCGTCTGTGGAACCGGTATACGCTACCCCAGGCTGGGTATAGTATGCAGGACTTGCCGTGATATCTGCAGGAAAGGGCAGGGTCATGAGCGCAAGCCGGCTCGAATCGTAGCTGAACTGATCGTGGATCCCTTTCAGATAATAGGTTTCCGCATCGCTGCCCGTGGTAATCAAACCGCGTTCTTTGCCCTCTGCGAGAATAAACTGGACTTCAGCACAGGACATCAGCATGCCCTGGGCAGCGGTGGGGGATGAAAAAGAGTATCCCGAAACAGGCATCAGAACCGGCGATTCCTGGGATTGATTATTGGCACCACCGTTCCAGGTGGTTTCGCTCGTTCCGATACCGTTGGGCACGCCTGCATATACGGGTGTGCCGCTTCCGAGCGATGCGGGTGTCGGCATCGCAAAATACGCTATGCGGGGATCATTGAGCAATTTGAGGTTTGTCTCGAGGGTTGTACTCAGGTGATAATCGCCGATCGGGGAATTATGATAGGCCGGGAATTCAAATCCGTTATCTGCTAAAAATTGCAGGGCCGCCTGATCGTTATACGTTGTAAAGACCGGATAAGTGGAAGGATCGCCCGCTATGGCGCTCATTTCAGCGCCAACATCGATCTTTGCGCCCGTAACGTTGGACATGCGCATCAGCAGACGAAGGCGCAGGCTGTTGGCAAATTCCTGCCAGCGCAGCGCGCTTCCGCCCATGAGTATATCGGAGTTGATGGGATCGGTGCCGGTTGCCAGCAGCGTGTTGGCGCGTTTCAGAGAATCCATCAGGGCATAATAAATATCTTCCTGCCTGTCGTAGGCCGGATGAAAAATCCCGGATGTTTTACCCTGCACCGCCTGGCTGTATGGCATATCGCCGTAATTATCCGTCATCACCTGAAACATCCAGCTCCGCAACACGAGTCCGACACCCTCATTGTTCTGATCGCCTTTTTGATTACTTAAGATGCGATAGTTTTCAACATCCCTTAGCACGCCGAAAAAATTCCAGAGAAAACTCCCTTCCACCTGGCTGGCTGTAAACGCATCATCAAACCCGCTGTTATACTGGTTCGCATAATAATCGCCGAGCACAGGAGCGCCAAACTGCGAGATATAGGAATAATTCCGGACAGAATTCTTAATAATGGACGGAAGAAAAAGCTGTTCGTTACTGATATGATCCGGCTGGTTAGGATTTTGATTGATCGTATCAAACCGTTTTGTACAGCCTGCGGAAAGCAGTAACCCCAGGGCAAGACTTCCGATTAATAATTTTGGTTTCATTATTCGTGTAATTAATAAATTAGAAATTAATGCTCAGGTTCGCTCCAAAACTTCTCGTGGTCGGCAGACTGAGGTTTTCGAAACCACCTACCAGACCGTTTCCTGTGGAAGCGCCGGTTTCCGGATCAAACTGATCATTTTTCGTAAAGAGTGCGAGGTTGCGGCCTACCAGCGCGAATGAAATACTCTGGATCGGCAGGTTAGCGTATAATCGCTTCGGCAGACTGTAACCAATCTTTGCTTCCCGCAGTTTTACAAATGAACGGTCAACCAGTTGTTGTTCGGAATTATGATCATAATAACGTTTGTAAAAGTCACGCGGACCGGTTCCGATCAAACCCTTGCTGTAAGACCCATCGAATACCTCCAGGTTGCGGGCATAAGAACCATCCGGCTGCAGAACACCACCGTCCCGGTAATAATCGGTATTGTAAACATCACCGGGTGCATGTTTCAATCGCGCACCTTCGGTTTCCTTTAACTGACCGGCACCGGTTGCCTTGTTGATAAAGCGGGAAACCATTACACCACCGTGATTGATGTCGACCAGGAATTCAAGGTAAATGCCTTTGTAAGAGAACCGGTTGGTGATCCCTGCAGTCCAGTCCGGGTTAATATTACCCAGGTATATGGAAGTAGGCGTAACCTGCGCACGGCCATTGGTTCCTATAATGGGCATTCCCTTCAGCGGACCATCCGGCACACGAACAAATCCGGGGCCATAGAGTGCTCCCATGCGCTCCCCGACAACTGCCTGGATGGAAGCATCTTCTCCCGGAGCCAGTTGTACGATTCTGTCGACACCCGGAGAAAGTGATACCACTTTGCTGATGTTGCGGGCGAAGTTGATATTCAGATTCCAGGAAAATCCGTTCGTGAAGTGCAGCGGCACGGCATTTAACTGGATTTCTATTCCCTTGTTGGATATCTCACCTGCATTGATTACCTGGCTGCCATATCCGGAGGAAGCGGGAGTGGGCAGGGACAGGATCTGGTTCTTTGAACTGGTGCTGTAGCCGGTTACATCCAATCCGAGTCTTCCCTTGAACACGGAAACTTCAACACCGATTTCGGCGGTACTGCTTTTTTCCGGCTTCAGGTTCAGATTATTTAACTGGCCACTTTCAGATACGGAAGGAATGCCGTTGTATAAAGGTTGCTGACCGTAAGGAGTCAGGATATTATAGGGATCGGCATCATTGCCGGCCTGTGCATAAGCGAGCCGCAATTTCAACAGATCGATCTTTTCCGACATGCTGAAGATCCGGTTGAACAAAATGCTGGAATTAACAGAAGGGTAGAAATAAGAATTGCTCGATGCGGGTAAGGTACTGGACCAGTCGTTACGGCCGGTTATATTCAGGTAAATCTTACCCTGGTAGTCGGTTTGCAAAAAGGCGTACAAGCTATTCGTTCTGCGATGCTCATCATAAGCAGAATTATTCACCGTAGAAGCGTTGTTGCCCAGGTTGTAAATACCCGGTATTACCAGCGACTGGGTGGAAGCCGTGCGTGCGCTGCGGAATCTTTCCATCGTATTCCCGCCACCGGACAAATCAAAATGAAAGTCTTTGATGTCCTTTTTAAAATTGATGAGGAAATCATAATTGTTTTCCTGGTAACCCAGTGTGGTTTCACCGTATAAGCCCTGCGGATTATTCAGGCTGCTGTACGCTTTCCGGGTAGGCCTGAAATCATTGAAATAATCTGTTCCCGCCCGGCCCATAATGCTTAGATTATCCAGTATTTTATAGGATAATTTAATATTCCCGAAAATCTGGTTCTTGATCTGACCACTGGTATTCTCATAGGCGGTAAAAAAAGGATTGTCGTGAGAATTGCCATAGTCCTGCGAGAACTGCTGAATACCTTTTAAACCGGGTTGCCAGTAATCCCGGAGACTGTTTATGTCGATACTCCTGTCGAACCATACGAATTCATACATGGGTGTTCCGTTATCGTAACCGAGATTCGGACGACTGGTGCTTTTGGTATTCGTGTAGGTTGCTGCCACATCCGCAGTTAACCGGTCAGACAGTTTATAGCCTGATTTCAGGTTAAAAACATTCCGCGTCAGATTGTTATTCGGAACAATGCCCAGTTCCTCGTTATTGGTATAGGAGAAACGGTAATTTGCCTGTTCATTGCCGCCGGTCAGCGCCACGGAATTGTACCGCGTATGCCCGGTAACGAAATAATCCTTCATATTATTCGGGTGCGGAATAAAAGGCGTGGGGATGATATCTCCGCGGTTAGGCAGGTTTACATCAGCACCGCGGAAACCACCGGTAGTGGGCGAATTGAACTGCGCGATCAACTGTCCATCCATGGCAGGACCCCAGCTTTCATCCCAGTCTTCATTAACGCCATTTGGATAGAGACCGTTATTGCTGTTGCCGAAATTGGATCCCTGGTACATGCCATCATTGCCCGCGCCGAAAGAATTCTGGAACTTAGGCAGCAGCAAAGGGTTTTCCCAGGTATAGCCGCTGGTCAGGCTCACGCCGATACCCTTTCTTCCGCTTCCGGATTTGGTGGTGATCACCAGCGCTCCGCTGGCGGCCCTGGATCCATATAATGCCGAAGCTGCAGCCCCTTTTAACACATTCACCGATTCGATATCCGCGGGATTCAATTCATCCAGGGAGCTTCCGTAATCCGGTGTTGAACCGCCGGGGTTGGTTACCGGATCGTTGGAAACCGGAACTCCATCCACCACCACCAGCGGCTGGTTTTTGAAATAATTTAAGGAAGACTCCCCGCGGATGGTAATGCGGGCGCTGCTTCCCACATTGTTGCCGGAAATAATATTCACACCAGCAACCCTTCCGGACAGGGAATTGACAAAGTTATTATCCCGCGCTTCATTCAGCGTGGCTCCCTTCACTTCCTGGGTTGCATATCCCAGGGAAGCTTTCTTCTGCGTAATACCCAGGGCCGTTACAACAACCTGCCCGAGCACTGCATTTTTTTCTTTGAGCCTGACCATAATGGAATTTTTCTGACTGGCCTGCCGGACCACAAAACCTTTGAACTCACCCGGCTCATATCCCAGAAAGGAGAAACTAAAATCATATTTATTACCCACGATCAGTTTCCGGAAGAGGAAGACGCCGTTGTCATCCGTTATGGAATAGGCTGTCGTATTGGTCGCCGTATTCCGGGCTACTACGGTTGCACCCTGCAACAGTTCCCCTTTCTCCGTTAGCACGGTTCCCGTTACATCGGCCAGAACGGATCCGGATATTCCCTGCGCAAATGCATGTTGACCCAGCAGGAGCAGGAGGATGATCCGCAGAAGTTGGTTGAATGGTCGTATCATTTTAATATTTGTTTTGGTTTGGGGGACATAACATCTCCGTTCACGCCCTCAGAGTGCGCGCGGCAGGAGTAACAGCTATGTCTTCTTTATTTAATCTTTCGATGCATGCACCATAAAGCCATCTGTCGTTTGTGTGATCTGTAAGCCATTCATATTGGCAATGACTTTCAGGATAACGGACAAAGAATCTGATTCCAGTACCTGGCCCGAAAAATACATATCGGACAGCTCGGCTTTATTATAGTTAATCTGCGTATGGTAGTAGCTGATTAATTTATTCATGACGTCCGGCAATTCGGTATTATCGAATACCAGATCCTTATTATCATCGCCGATACCTGCATGCATCTTTTCCGGCGCCGGCTTTCCGGTATCAAAGGCCGTTACGATTGCCAGGTTCGCCCCTAACCCGTATGTCACGCTCAGCTGCTCTCCGGGTTTGAGCACTATATCCCTGGCCCATGCATTTTGCTGAATAGCATGAATCATCACTTTTCCGCTAAAGAGCTTTACCAGCACGCCCTTGTCATTTTCCTCCACACTGAAAGACGTACCCAGCACCGTAGTGGACATGTTGCCGGAATAAACGGTAAATGGCCTGTCTTTTTCTTTGGCTACATCAAATAACGCCTGACCCTGCAGGTAAATATCTCTTCGCTGTGTTGCATTATCCGCAAAACGCTTTGCGTAACGAATACTGCTGCGTGGAAGCAGGCTGACGACAGACCCGTCTTCCAGCTTTATTTTTAATTTCTGATCCGTACGATTCGTTTTCAACTCCCATTCGAAAATCGCAGGCCCGGCCCGGCTCGTGAACTTACCGGTATCGGCGGTATGCGCGGAAAAAGCGATGTTTCGCTGTTTTGCATTTCCCGGCAAAAATTGCCGGATCCCTAAAAAGATCAGTGCAACCGATGCAGCGGCGACAACGAAGCGCAGGACAATCCTGCGGGAAAAACGCCCACTGTCTATAACATGGGGCCGAAACGCCTTTCTCCTGATCTCCTGCAGCATCAGCTCCCTGTAGTTACCGGGTAATTCCCCACTGCCATCTTCCCCATTCCAGCTCCCGATCATATATTTCTTCCATGCTTCCGGATTCTTCCTCAAATACCGGAACACAAAATCTGCTTCAGCCTTGCTGCAATGGCCAGCCAGGAATTTCTCAATCAGCTTTTCCGTAATCTGCATGTTGCGTTGTCTGAATACTTTACTAAAATGAATACGTAGCGAAAGAACAGGAACCCTTACTCCGGAAATAATTTAGTTAGAAGGGGAGAAAGAACGGAAGCAGGGCCAATAGCAGGAGGGAAAGAGATTTGATATGCCGGATGGCTTTGGAGACATGGCTTTCCACCGTTTTTACCGAAATAGATAACTCCCTGGCAATCTCCTTATTTGAAAATCCACGCATGGTTTTCAGCAGGATCACTTTTTTACGTACCGGCGGCAGGTTCGCCACGACCACAGACAAATAATCCGATCTCTCCAGCGCAAAGGCTGGTGAAGGAGTTTGCTGGTTTTTACCGTTGCGTATATCTTCTTTCAGTACAGCGTGCAGTTTATGAAGGCCGGCCTGTTTGCGGAGATGATCGATCAGTATGGTCCCGGCTATCGTAAAAATCTGTGTATCCAGGGAAAAAGTTTCCTGAAGCGTATGCCGGGAAGACCATAACTTGATAAAGGTCTGTTGCGTCAGCTCTTTTGCGGTTTCATGCGTGCGGACTCTTTTTAAGAAGAAACGAAAGGTCTTTATATGAAACGCTTCATACGCTTTGACAAAGGCAGCATCAATACCTTCTCTTATAGCAGTTATTTCATTCATTCGAAATAATATAATTTATGAGCTCCCCAGCAACAGCATGCAAAGTGCAGCAAAAAAATCTGATTCGTAAATTATATAAATGTTAAGCGATCAGCCCCGACTCCCATAGTTAAGATAGGGAAAAGATTTAATTCCTGTCCCAAATTTTTTTTAACGGGGGCCGGCGGCTGTGAAAAGAAAATAAAAAGCATTTTATCTTTATTTCTTTTCCCGCTTCGCGCCAATCTGTATCTTCAGTTCCTGAGTCCCTCGTAAAAACCCATTGAATTGTATCTTAAGAATGAGCAAATATTTCGATCTTTCTACCCTGGGCGCGGTTGTTCTCCTGGCAGCGATCACAGGATGTTCGCGCCAGGACAAGACAACTGTAATCAGCAGTCCCTCGGGTGTGATAAAGGCTTTCGTGTTTGCCGACAGCAACAAAAGACTAACCTATACGGTTCAATACAATGGGAAAACAATCGTTGCCCCTTCGGCATTGGGCATTACCGTAGGTCAGCAAGACCTCGGACAGGGTGTGGAAACCGGAGTCCCGGATTTTTCGACCACCGATGAGCAATATCCCTGGAAAGGCGTGCATGCTCTCGCCGTAAACCATTATCGCGAAGCGGTTATTCCCGTTAAAAATGAATCTGCCAATATCCGCTACCAGCTTGCGATAAGAGTATTTGATAACGGACTGGCCTTCCGTTATATCGTTCCGCGGGAAGGGATTTCCACGGTGGAAGGAGAGGCCAGTTCCTGGAATATTCCGAAGGGATCAACGGTATGGTACCAGGAAAATATTTTTTATTATGAAGGATTGTATTATGCATCTTCCCTCTCAAAACTGGGAACAAGGAGAATGGGGCCGCCGTTAACCTATCAGACAGCAGACAGCCTGTATGTCAGCATCACGGAAGCGGCACTTTATAATTACAGCGGCATGTCCCTGCAATCCGACAGCAACGCTGTCATCCATGCGGCCTTCGTTAATGATCCGCAGGGCTGGAAGATCAGGGACACGATCGTTACACCCTGGCGTGTGATGATTGCCGGTTCCGTTCTCGATGAACTGGTGAATGCGGACATCATTCCGGATCTGAACCCTGCACCGGACAGCAGTTTACAAAATGCAAAATGGATAAGGCCGGGACGCGCCGTGTGGTCCTACTTCATGCATGATAATGTGACAACCCTGGATCTCGAAAAAACTTATGTCGACAAAGCCGCGCTGCTGGGCTTTGAATACAGCGTCGTGGATGCGGGCTGGGAATCGAGCTGGCCCGCAAGCCTCGATTCTCTCCGCGCGCTGGTTGACTATGCAAAACCAAAACAGGTGGACATCTGGGTCTGGAAATCCTATGCTTCCTTAAAAGACGATTCGGTTCGCCGCCATTTTTTTGATACCCTCCATGCTATCGGCGTAGCAGGTGTGAAAATTGATTTTATCGACACGGAAGGAATCGCCCAGGTCAGGTTTTATGAAAATGCACTGAAAGATGCCGCTGCTGATCAGCTGATGATTGACTTTCACGGCGCCGATAAACCTACCGGCTATAACCGGACGCATCCGAATGAACTGACGCGGGAGGGGATCCACGGCCAGGAATGGCGCACTTATAATCCGCAGGGGCCGGTCAATAACGCGATCATCCCCTTCACCCGGTTTTTAGCAGGCCCCGGCGATTATACGCCCGGCGTTTTCAACAGTAAAAAAGCGTATGGTACCTCCAGGGCGCAGCAACTGGCATTGCCCGTTATTTATAATTCTCCACTGGCCTGCTGGCCCGATGATCCGGAGACATATCTGACCAGCCCGGCGCTTTCCGTCATCAAAGCCATTCCCACCGTCTGGGATGAGACCCGGGTGCTTGCTCCCAGCCGCATTGGAGAACTGGCCGCTTTTGCGAGGCGGAAGGGTTCGGACTGGTTCATCGGGATTATCAATGCAGGCAAGGAAAAACGGTTCCGGGTGCCGCTCGGATTTTTGGGAAAAGGAAAGTTCGCAGGAGATATTTTTCAGGACGATCTGACCGATCCGGATCATCTCTTGCATTCCGAATCAGTATATACCGGCGCTGATTCCCTGCTCGTTGTGATGCGACCGGCAGGCGGTTATACAGCCATGCTTCGAAAAACGGATGATGCGGAACCGGGTTTATCCATCTCTCCCCAGGGCGGCTATTTATATGCGCCCATCCCGGTAAGCATGAAATCAAATGCAGGCTTTGCCATTAGGTATACCACCGATGGAACCGAGCCTTCCGCTCATGCTGCGTTATACGAAAAACCTTTTACGATCCGGGATCCCATGCTGCTCAGGGCAAAAATATTTAAAGAAGGAAAACCTTTTGGGGCCAGTGGGACCGCGCAGTTCCTCTACGCACCGGCGCCCTCATTGTCAGACCCCGGAAGTATTTTCATCGATAAAAAAATAATCAGGATTGAAGACGGCGGGCATCCCGGTGATATTCACTATACGCTGGATGGTTCTACACCAACCAAAGCATCCCCGCTTTATAGGGATTCCCTGCTGCTTGCTAAAACGGTGCTGCTAAAAGCCAGAACATTTTTTTCTTCGGGTGTGGGCAGCGCGGTGACCACGGCAGCCTTTGTTAAATCAGCGCCATATCCTTCCCTTCGGCTGCAGCATACAGCGCCGGGATTGCAGTCGGCTTATTACGAAGGCAAATGGAACCGGATGCCGGATTTTACAAAACGCATCGCGCTTGGATCGGCTGTCGTGGCCCTGCCGGATCTCGGTCTTGTGCAAACAAGTAAAGACCACTATGCGATTCAGTTTTCCGGTTATATCAATATTCCGGTTACGGGCATTTATTCGTTCTATATTAATTCGGATGATGGTTCGCAGCTTTACCTGGACGGGCGGATGCTGGTTGACAATGATGGTTCACACGGTGATCTGGAAAAATCCGGCGACAAGGCCCTGACCGCCGGCATGCATCGGTTTAAAGTGAATTATTTTCAAAATGATTCGGGGCAAGCCTTACAGGTTTATATAAAAGGGCCATCGCTTGAAAAACAAATAATTCCGTCTTCCCTGTTTTTTCATTAGGGTTGATGGAAAAGTTTTGCGTTCGCAATTTTATTGATCGAACAAAATAAATAAAAGATGAGAAATGCCTTTCTTATTTTTCTGACCGGAATTCTTTTGCTGAACGGAGGGAAAGCGTCCGGTCAGTCCGGCCTGGTATGGACGGAGAAAGGAAAAGACTTCCACGATGCTATTCCGCTGGGCAACGGAGATATCGGCATCAGCGCCTGGGTGGATCAAACGGGCGAACTGGTATTCTATATCGGGAAAACAGATGCTTATGACGACAACAACCGGCTGCTGAAATTGGGAAAGATCAGGGTAAAACTATCTCCCAATCCTTTCGCAGGAAATAATTCTTTCCGGCAGGAACTCAAACTGCGCGAAGGGGAAATGGAAATACAGGGCGGAGCCGGGGATGACCGGGTGGATTTATCATTATGGGTAGATGCGAACCAGCCGGTCATTCATCTTTCGGTACAAAGCAAAAAGAAATTTTCAACCCGGGTGCAGCTCGAAAACTGGCGGCGTCATGAGCGGACCATTATAAAAGACAGGGCATTCAGTGATCCCTATCCCGCAATGAATGACAGCGCGGCAAACTATATTCCAACCATTCAATACCCCGACAGCATCCTTCCGCATCAATCGAACCGCATTGTCTGGTTTCATCAAAATACACATTCCTGCTGGCCTTATACCTTAACCCTGCAGGGACTGGGAGCCTGGATGAAAGGGCAAACGGATCCTTTGCTTCACCGCATTTTTGGAGGAAGTATTTATGGAGAAGGACTCTTGCAACAAAATGATACGACCCTGGTTTCTTCAAAAGCGGTTAACCATCAGGATGTGAATATCATTGCGCTGACAAAAAATAACAGTTCGCCGGCTGACTGGCTGAAATTCCTCGATGCCAAACAAACACTGACGCGAAAAGCAAACGCAAAAGAGGATCTTGCTGCACATCGCAGCTGGTGGAATCAATTCTGGAACCGCAGCCGGGTCAGAATAGAAAC
>Ga0134125_10009777_pt1 | contig 10782 bp, 11 predicted proteins | sample KB31751_FD_96464 | JGI IMG/M metagenome (GOLD analysis project Ga0134125, IMG submission 96464) | Terrestrial soil microbial communities with excess Nitrogen fertilizer from Kellogg Biological Station, Michigan, USA - KB3-175-1 | ecosystem: Environmental > Terrestrial > Soil > Unclassified ...
CCACCCCTTACACCAATGCGATGATCGCCACCAAGTACGGTGAGACCCGCCAGGACAACGGCTTCGACAACTACGCCAACGGCGTGGCCAGCGACTGCGGCGCCGTCCAGCCGACCTACATCTTCGGCAGCATGCCCGGCCTGGGAAACACCGCCACCGCCGCCGACGGATCGCCCATGCACAACTGGTGGGTCTATTTGTTTTACTAGATCGGGACCCTGGAAGCGTCCCGCGCCCCCCGCGATCTGGCTCGGGATCCTGGGGTTGGGCCTCATGATCGTCGGCGCGCGCCTGGCGCACGCCGACGGCGCCTTTCCCGATTCGGACAGCATCGTAGTTCCCGACGCGCTGCCGGAGGAGATCTTCCTCGGGACCAACTTCGGCCTCGTGCTGTCGGTTGACGGCGGCGTGACCTGGACCTGGACCTGCGAGCAGCCGGGGAACGCCTTCGGCAACCACTACCAGATGGGCGCCTCGCCGATGAACCGCCTCTACGCCCAGGCGCGCGGGAGCACCAGCGCGACGCTCGCCTACTCCGACGACACGGGCTGCTCGTGGCAGGTGGCGGACGGCGCCGTCGCCGGCGCCACCGTCCTCGATGCCTTCGCCGATCCGACCGACGCCGGCCGCGTGTTGGCGCTGGTCAGCCGGTCCGGCGATGCCGGCGCGAGCTACGAGGCCTGGGAGTCGTCCGACGGCGGGGCCACGTTCGCGACCCGGCGGTACGCGACCCCGGACGCGCTGACGGGCGTGGAGACGGCTCGCTCGGATCCGGCCACCGTCTACCTCACCCTGATCGGCGTGGGGGACGGCGGCCCGATCCCCGAGCTGGCGCGCTCGACTGACGGCGGCGCGACCTGGACGCTCCACGATCTCTCGCCCGGGCTCGGCGCCCACATCCTCAACCTGCGCCTCATCGCCGTCGACCCCGACGACGCGGGCACCGTCTTCCTGCGGGTCAGCGGCGGCAGCGGTGAACAGGTCGCCGTCACCCGTGACGGTGGCGCGACCGTCGCCCCGGTGTTGACCTTCACCGCCGGCACGGTCGCCGCTTTCGCCCGCGTGCCGGCGACCGGCGACCTGATCGTCGGCGGTGTCAGCGGGCTCAATTCAGTGGCCTTCCAGTCGACCGACGACGGAGCCACCTTCCAGCCGCTCCCCACGCCGCCCCACCTGCGCGCGCTCGCCGCGCGCGGGAGCCGGCTCTACGGCGTGGCCGACAACTACACCGACGGCTACGCCATCGGCACCTCGGACGACGAGGGGATGACCTGGCAGCCGCTGGTGAGCTTCGGCGGCGATCCCGGCGACCCGACCGTCGCCGTCATCGGCAGCGTCACCGCCTGCGTGGCCGCCCTCTGCCAGAGCGACTGCCTGACCCGCGCGAACATGGGGCAGTGGGCGCCCGACGTCTGCGGGGTCACCCCCCCGATGAGCGACGGCGGCGCCGTTCGGGACGCCGCACGGGACGCGCCCCCCGTTCGCACCGACGCCGCGAGGCACGACGCCGCGGGGCGCGACGCCTCTGTCGGGGGCCATGCCGCGTCCGGCTGCTCGTGTGACGCCGGGCCGGTCTCAGGCTCCCCAGCGGCCAGTTTTCCCCTGCTGGCCTTGCTGGCGGCCAGCGGCCTCGCGCGCCGGTGGCGGCGCGGTCGGAAGCCGCTGCCACCGCCTCAGGTCTTGGACGCGTAGCTCGGCTCGTGCGGCTCGGCCGGGGCGCAGAAGGAGATGTCCCGGACCGCCACCTGGTCATGATCGCGGAAGCGAACGAACTCCTCGTGACCGGCGGTCACGACGTCGCGCGCCTGGTCGACGAAGCGCCCGCCGCCCTTGAGCTCGACCGTGACCGCCCGACGCAGCGTCACGGACTCCTCGAGCACGTCGATCACGTCGCAACGATCCATGAGATGTCCCATGTCGATCAAACTTGAGTCCGAACAGACGGGCGCGCAACGTTCCCGGCGCTCGGCCGTCGTGCGATGATGCGCCCATGAGCGACACGAGCGCCTGGGGTCCCCTCGCCCGCCTGATCGGAGAATGGGAGGGCGAGCGCGGGATCGACGTCTCCTTCCACAACGCGACCGGCCGCGTGACCGAGACGCCGTTCCGCGAGCGCGTCACGCTGGCCCCCTTCGGCCCGGTGGCCAACGGGACGCAGCGCCTCTACGGTCTCGACTACCGGATGTCCGCCTGGCGGATGAACGAGAGCGACCCCTTCCACACCGAGGTCGGCTACTGGCTGTGGGACGCCGACGGCGGCCACGTCCTGCGCTGCTTCATGGTGCCGCGCGGGACCACCGTGCTGGCCGGCGGCACCGCGCGCCCCGACGACACCGGCTTCCACCTCGAGGCCCACGTCGGCAACGAGACCTACGGCATCCTCTCCAACCGCTACCTGGCGGCGCGCGCGCGCACGACCAAGTACACCTGCCGGGTCGACGCCGGGACGGAGGTCTTCTCCTACGATTCGACCACCACCTACGTCCACCACGCGGGCGGCGTCATCGCCCACACCGATCGCAACACCCTCCGCCGCCTGCGCGCGCCGTAGCCGCTTCACCGCGCGAGCGCGGCGGCGCAGGGTCCGAGATCGATCCCCCAGGCGGTGCGGGCGGCGCGGCGCATCTCGGCCGGGCTGCCGGTGGTCACGAACCGGTCGCCGTGGCCGCGCGGCAACTTCCAGCGCGCGAGCAGCGTCCGGACGACGGCCTCCGCCGGATCGAGCAGCGCCGCCCGCGGCGCCAGCTTGCGGAACTCCTCCCGCGCCGAAGGATAGTGGGTGCAGGCGAGCAGGATGGCGTCGGCGCCGGCGATCGGACCGACGATGCGGGCCAGGTCGCGCGCGAACGCCGGCGTACCGACCCGGCCGGCCTCGATGTGGGCGGAGAGCGGCTGCGCGATCCGCTGCACCACCCGCCGCCGCCGCGTGCCGAGCGCGCGGCGGTAGACGCCGGAGCGGATCGTCCGCGCGCCGCCGACCACGCCGAGCACCCCGGTGGCCTCCGCCGCGGCGAGGGCGATGGCCGGCTCGATCACCCCCAGGACCGGGAGGCCCCCCTCGCCCAGCCGCGGCAGGATCGTCGAGGCGGCGTTGCAGGCGACGACCACCTGGGTCGCGCCTTCGCCGGCCATCACCTGCAGCACGCGCCGCACGCGCGCGGTGAGCGCGGCGGCGGAGAGCCGCCCGTACGGCGTGACGCCGGTGTCCGACCAGTAGAGGACCGGGACGTCGGGGCGCCGCCGCCGGAGCGCGCGAAAGATCCCGACGCCGCCGATTCCCCAGTCCAAAAAGCCGAGCCGCTCCATCAGCCGGTCACCGGACGTCAGGGGTACGACAACGGCGCGACCGCCCCGGGCGACAGTGGACCGGTGTCGAACGCCACCAGGCGCTGCCGGCGGCCGACGTTCAGGATCTCCAGCTTGCGCCCGGGGAAGCGGCTCTCCAGGTACCACTGGTACTCGTGCTGGGCGCGGATGGGGTTGTACTTGAGCATCGTCTTCCAGTCCGGGTGGCTGGTCAGCGCGGCCACGTCGCGAACGAACCGCCGATCGCGCAGCGGCCGCAAGAGGTGCTTGGCCGCCGAGGTGGCCAGCTGGCCGGCCTCGCGCCAGCCGAGCGCGCGCTCGACCATGTCGACGATCATGAGGTGGCCGCCGGGCGCCAGCAGGCGCCGGATCTCCTGCATGATCGGATCCCAGTCGAGGTAGCGGAACGAGAGGAACGAGGTGACCAGGTCGAACGAACCGTCGGCAAAGGGGAGCGCCGGCCCGGCGATGGTCTGGAAGCGGAGCTTGGCGGAACCGGGCGCGCGCGCCATCGCCTGGGCGACCATCTTCGCCGAGGTGTCGACGCCGACGCCGGCGGCGATCCGCCCCTCGAGCGCCCGCAGGAGCGCGCCCGAGCCGCACCCCAGGTCGAGCACGCGCGGCCGCCCGTTCGGAAAGGCGGCCCGATCCAGCCGGGCGTTGAGCCAGCGCCACTCGTCGCGGCGCACCCGGATGTCGGCGAACGCCCGGTCGTAGAGCGCCGCCACGGCGTCGTAGGAGGCGTCCCCCTCGGTCTCCTGTGGGGCGTACCCGTCCATCGGCTGCGCCGGCGCGCCCAGGTACTTGGTCAGCGAGCCGCCGAGCCCGTGCGACTTCTTCCCCGGACACGAGATGAGATAGAGGGGCCCGGGCCGCCCCAGCCGCAGCGGCTCCCAGGCGAACCGGTCGGGCGCGGTCGAGACCGTGGTGTAGCCGTGGTGGCCGTGCGCGCGCACGCCGAACGTGCGGGCGAAGAACGGCGCGAACCAGCGCCCGGTGCGGCAGGCGTGGAAGTAGGCGTGCGCTCCCGGCGCGAACGGGATCCGCATCTGGCGCCACTCGTGCGGGCTGAACTGCTCCGGCCAGTCGACCGACCCGAACATGATCCCGTACATCCCCGAGTGGCCGATGAAATGCAGCTCGCGGAGCTGCTTTCCCTCGCCCGCGATGCGCCCCAGCGCCGCCACGAAATCCCCCTTGCGGACCAGCGGATCGAGCCGCACCTCGAGGCCGGGGTTCCGCGCGCAGAGCTCGGCGCGCATCGTCTCGGCAGCGCGCGCGAACTTGTCGCTGCCGGTGCGATACCGGGTGGTGTAGCTGATCCAGATCATGGCCTGCTCCGCCAGGCGGTCCGCGACACGATCAGCGCCTCGTCGCGCGGGATCCAAGCGCCGCAGTCGTCGCGTACGGCCAGCGTCTCCCGCCGCGCCGGATCGAACACCCGCATGCCGGCGATGGCCGGGCGGTAGAGGTGGAGCGTCGTCCCGCCGCCCTTCCCGTCGTCGTGGGCGCGCATCGAGTGGATCCCGCCGACCGCCACGGGGATGGCGTCGCCCGCGCCCCAGCGCCGGCTGGCGCCGCGCTCGAGGTTCCCGTCGCGCCAGATCCAGTCGGTCTCGGTGAAGGTCCCGGCCAGCACCACCACCATCCCCTCGCCGCCGGCGTGATCGTGCGGGGCGCACTCGGCGCCGGCGCGCCAGCCGGCCAGCATCACCTCGCCGACCGCATCGCGGTGCAGGGGCCGCCGGCCGTAGGGATCGGCCGCGGCCGGCTCGGCGCGCAGCGCCAGCAGCTCGGCGCGCGCCGGGACCAAGAGCGGCGCCGCTCCCCGCAGGTCACGCAACAGCACTGGCCACGGTGGGGCGCCCACGCCGGTCGCCGTACTATACCGCAGGTCGCTACGGGCAGGCGGCGCAGCCGGCGACGCAGGTGAAGTGGTCGAGCCCGCCGGGGTGACGTCGAAGTCGAAGTCGAAGTCGGGGAGATCGCCGCTCGGCTCTGCCGAGGGAGTGAGACCGACGGCGCGGAGAGATCGCTACGGTTTTCCCTTAGCGACGAGCGGCAAGTCGAGCCCAGATTATCTGGGAAATGGGCGGGCGCGTTCGGGGGCGAGGGGGGCTGGTCGCGGCGGCGCTGGTCGGGCTCGTCGCCCTCGGCTGCGAGCCGCCGCCCACCAGCGCCGTCGGCCCGATTCAGACCGGGCAGCGCGCCCTCGACCAGAGCATGGCGGATCCGCTCGCCACCCGGCGCGCCGACTGCGCGTTCGCGGGCGGCGCACGCCCCACCGACACGCTGCCCCTCACCGAGGCCGAGCGGGCGGCGATCCCGATCAGGCACGTCGTGGTGATCATGAAGGAGAACCGCTCGTTCGATCACCTGCTGGGCGGTTTGAACGCCGCGGGCCAACCGGCCGCCGCTCCCGTCCCGGCGTCGTTCAGCAACCCCGACGCCGCGGGGACGGCGGTGGCGCCGTTCGCGTTCGACACGACCTGCCTGCCCTTTGACCCGGGTCATCAGTGGAACGCGATGCACGTTCAGGTCGACGGCGGGGCGATGGACGGCTTCGTCCGGAGCGCCGCCACCACCACCGGCACCGACGGTCACTTCGTCATGGGGCACTACCAGGAGGCCGCGCTGCCGTTCTACTACTGGCTGGCCGACACGTACGCGATCAACGATCGCCACTTCGCCTCGGCCCGCAGCGGGACCTGGCCCAACCGCGACTTTCTCCTCCTCGGGACCGCAGACGGCGTCAAGTGCAGCTACTGCGGCTACCCTGATCCGAAGACGCCGACTCTCCTCGACGCGCTGGACGCCGCGGGCGCGAGCTGGGGCGCCTACACCGACGGTGCGCCGTTCGACGGGACGCTCGGGTGGAGCGCGCCGCACGCCGGCCTGCATTCGTTCGCCGACTTCCTGGCGGCGCTCGCCGGCGGCGCGCTCCCCGACGTCGCGTTCGTCGACGGGATCCCGAACGTCGAGGACGAGCACCCGACCGCGGACCTGCAGGTGGGCGAGGCCTGGACGCGGAAGATCTACGCGGCCGCCGTGGCGAGCCCGCTCTGGCCCGAGCTGGCGCTGATCTGGACCTACGACGAGGCGGGCGGGTTCGCCGACGACGTGCCGCCGCCCAACCACGCCTGTGTCGCCCGGCCGGCCGACCCGACCGACGCGCCCTTCTTCGAGCTCGGGGTACGCGTCCCCTTCGCGGTGATCTCCCCCTACGCGCGGCCTCACTTCGTCTCGCACGTCGTCCAGGAGCACACGGCCGTGACGCGTTTCATCGAGGTGGTGTTCGGGCTACCGGCTCTGACCGCCCGCGATGCCAACAGTGACGCGCTGTTGGACATGTTCGACTTCCGGGCGCCCGCCCTCCTGGCGCCCCCGGACCCGCCGGCCGCGGGGACGGGCGGATGTCCCCGGGCGGACGCCGCCACCCCTTCCTGATTGACGGCCGGGGGGCGAGAGGTTAATAAATAGGGAGATCAATTGAGAACGGTTATCAAAATCATGTTCAGCGGCCGCCGGGCCTGCCGGAGGGCGCTGCTCGCGGCCGCCCTCGTCGGGGTGCTGGCCGCGGCGACGCCCGCCCGGGCGGAGGTCGAGTACTTCACCACCCGGTCCGTGCTGACCGCCTTCTTCCCGAAGAGCGAGCGCGTCACCTACCGGACGCTGGTCATGGACGGCGCCACCCGGACGCGCATCGCCCACCGGCTCGGCTACGCCCCGGCGCTCGATCGCTACACCGTGTTCGTGGCCACGACCGAGGGGAAGATCGACGGGTACGCCGTGATCGACGAGGAGAACGGGCTGCACCAGCCGATCACCTTCGCGACGAAGCTGTCGCCGCAGGGAGCGGTCGAGCGGGTGGAGATCATGGTCTACCGCGAGCCGCGCGGCGACGAGGTGCGCGACCCGCGCTTCCGCAAGCAGTTCGAGGGACGGACCGCCCGCGACGAGATGCGCATCTCCCGGGACATCGACGCCGTCAGCGGCGCGACGATCTCCTCCGCCTCGCTGGCGGTCGGCGTCCGCCGGGCCACCGTCCTGGTGGACGAGGTGATGTCGCCGGCCAAGAGGACGCCGGCCCCCGGGACCGTCGCCAGCGCGCCCTCCCCGACCACCTACCGCTGACCCGTGCGCCAGTTCGGCTCGTCCGGATTTCGCCTCTGGAACCTGGGGGTCGAGGCCAAGGTCCTCTACACGGCGTTCTGCCTGCTGACGTTGCTGGGGATCGCTTCGTCGGCGCTGTTCTACGCCGACCTGGTCGGCGCCGGGACGGGCGGCATCAAGCGCTACTACGCGGGTGTTGCGGCCCCGGCCGCCCCCGAGGCGCCCACCGGCGGGCCGACCATCGAGCTCCCCGCCGGTGAGGGGGCGGCGCGCGCGCCGCTGGTGGTCGCCATCAGCTACCGCAAGCTGCTGGAGGTGACGCACTTCCACCTCTTCACCATGCCGGTGGTGCTGCTGATCGTGGGGCACCTTTTTCTGGCCACCGGGATCTCCGACGCGCTCAAACGCGGCTTCATCTTCGGCGGGGCCGCCAGCGTGGCGCTCCACCTGGCGACGCCCTGGCTGGTGCGCTCGTTCTCCTCGCTCGCCTGGCTGCACGCGGTGAGCGGCCTCGCGCTGACTGTCACCATGACCGTCCTGACCGTCGGCCCGGTGGTGTCGATGTGGCGCAGGCCGGCGCGCGAGCGCGCCGCCGCCGGCCGGACCTGAGCGCGGCGCCCGAGGACGCCCGAGGACGCTTGACAGCTCGACCGACGCGCTGCTACTAGCTTATCTCGTGCAATTGAAAATCGTTTTCAAAATCATTTACGCCGCCGCCGTCCTGAGCGTGGCCGCGGAAGCCGCTGCCCGCGCCGAGACCCCGTCCCCGGTGGCGCCCGCGGCGGCGCCGCCACCGGCCAACGTGATCGCGGCGCCCGGCGTGACCGGCCCGCTGCTGGAGCTCCCCGCCGAGCGGGACATGCCGCAGATGACGCTCCCCCGCGAGACGGCGATCGAGAACCCGCTGCGCGCGATCTCCGCGGCGAGCGCCACCGCCATCGGCGGCTACGGCGAGCTGACGTTGAACACGCCCTCCAACAATCTGATCCCCCCGCACGACGGCCCGGCGGTCGTCGACCTGCGCCGGCTGGTGCTGTTCGTGGGGCACAACTTCAGCGAGCGGATCCGCTTCTACTCAGAGCTGGAGGTCGAGCACGCGGTGTCGTCGGCGAACGACCAGGGCGAGTTCGAGGTCGAGCAGGCCTACCTCGACGGCCTCTTCAACAAGCACTTCAACCTGCGCGGCGGCCTCATCATCATGCCGGTCGGGATCATCAACGTCTACCACGAGCCGCCGACCTTCAACGGCGTCGACCGGCCCGACGTCGACACGCTGGTCATCCCCTCGACCTGGCGCGAGGCCGGCTTCGGCGTGTTCGGCGAGCTCACCACCGGCCTTTCGTACCAGGCGTATGCGGTGACCAGCTTCAACGCCAACGGGTTCACCGCCGAGTCGGGGATCGCCGAGGGACACCAGGAGGCGCAGCTCGCCTACGCGGGCGACGGCGGCCTGGTCGCGCGCCTCACCTACGAGCCGGTGCTGGCGACGATTTTCGGCCTCTCCGGCTACGCGGCGACGTCGGGCAACGACCTGCGCGCCACCGTGGGGCGCGTCCCGCTGGGCCTGGTCGAGGCGGACGCCCGCACGCGCTATCACGGCTTCACCGCGCGCGCCGAGCTGGCCTTTCTCTTCATCGGCGACACGGAGGCCTTGAACCAGGCCTTCGTCAACGGGACAGCCGACCAGAGGGCCAACGCGATGATCGGCCCCGTCGCCAAGCAGCTCCGCGGCGCTTACGTCGAGGCCGGGTACAACCTCTTGCGGCTCGCGGCGCCGTCGAGCGACCAAGATCTGACCCTCTTCTTCCGCTACGACTACGCCAACACGCAGGCCTCGGTGGCGGCCGGGTTCACCGCCAACCCCGAGCTGATTCGCACCACGCAGACGGTCGGCCTCGTGTACCGCCCCATCCCGGAGATCGGCCTCAAGTCCGACGTCCAGCGCCACGAGTTCGGGGCCGGCGCGAGCTACAACGAGTACGCCGCCGCCATCACCTGGATGTTCTGAGGCGTCTGACACTGGCTGGGGTGGTCATCCGCCGGCGGATGATCACCTTTCGCTGATATGGGAGTGGGTCGGGCGTTCGTCGTTTGGGCTGGGTTGGTCGGGATCCTCGCCCCCGGCTCGGCCGCCGCGGCGGCCGGGGCGCCGCTGCTCGCCTCGACGCCGGGGCAAGATCTCTCCTTCACGGTGGGCAACACCGTGCGCGTCGCGGCCGTCACGCGCGAGGGGTTCGCGAGCGACGGCATCGAGCTCGAGACCTCGCCCGGGCGCCTGCGCGGCCGGGTGGGGACCCAGCCGGTGGACATCCGCCTCGAGCCGGAGCGGCTCGACGGCACGATCGGCGACCACAAGATCGCGCTCGACGTCTGGCGCTCGGGCGACCACTTGCAGATCGCCGGGGACTTCGGCGAGCGAACGGTCGCGATGAGCGTCAGCGTCAAGGACGTGCACGCGCAGATCGGGCCCTGCTGGTACAAGCTGACGCTCGTGCTCGGCAGCTACTTTGGCTATATGTCGTGCGGCGGGCCGGCCGAGCAGGTCGAGCTCAAGGTGCCGGTGTCGCTGGTCACCCGCGACGACCGCGAGCTCGGGGCCATGTTGACCGCGCTGTTCGCCCGCTGACCCCGGGGATTTCCAGGGTTTGCCCGCCGGCCCCGCTTGCCAGGCCGCCACGCCATTGGAATGTTTGGTTTACAGAAATGCCGCACTGGCGGCGCTCGGAATGGCTGGACGCTCCAGCTGGCGGCATGGGCGCATGGAAACAGGAGGGAGAAGCATCATGCCCACGTTGGAACACTCAGGAGGGATGGAGGTCGTCCGATCGGAAAAGCTGGTGGCAGGCAGCTCGTTCACCGAATTGATCGCGGGCGGAGCCGCGATCGTCCTGCCGATCTTGGGGTTGGTCGGCGTCTTGCCGATGAGCCTGGCCGCGATCGCGTTCATCGCCATCGGCGCGGCGATGATGATCAACGGCGGGACGCTGGGAACGCAGGCGCGCACCTTGCTGGCCGGGACGATATCCGGCGAATCGAGCGGGGCTGACTTCGTCGGCGGCGCCAACGCTCAGATCTTGGGTGGCGCGGCGGTGATCGCGCTGGGGATCTTGTCGCTGCTGCGCATCGCCCCGTTCTCGCTGTTGCCGGTGGCGGCCATCGTGGCGGGCGGCGCGATGATCGTGAGCGCCGGGACCGCGGCCCGCTTGGGGTCTTTTCGCTACGGCGCGGCCGACATCGGACCGCACCAGCGTGAGGTCCTGCGCGAGTCGGTTCGAGCCGCCGCGGGCGCCGACGTCCTGGTGGGGCTGGCCAGCGTGGTGCTGGGGATCTTGGTCCTGGCCGGCGTTGGATCGCTGGCCACCA
>Ga0134125_10009779_pt1 | contig 10781 bp, 14 predicted proteins | sample KB31751_FD_96464 | JGI IMG/M metagenome (GOLD analysis project Ga0134125, IMG submission 96464) | Terrestrial soil microbial communities with excess Nitrogen fertilizer from Kellogg Biological Station, Michigan, USA - KB3-175-1 | ecosystem: Environmental > Terrestrial > Soil > Unclassified ...
CAGCGTCTCGCCGATGGTCATGCGGGTGCGGCCGATCTCGACCGCCAGCTCGACTGGGACGTCCTCGAGGCGGTGAAGGTCGGCAGCCTGCTCCTCGGCCACGCCCGTGGCCTCGAGAGCTGCGTATTCGATCTCCTGCGACACCATTTCCTCCTACTGGACCGCCACGTCGGTGAACAGCACCTTGTCCACCTTTACATCGGTCGTGGCACGTATCTGCTTGAGGACCTCTTCCTTCAGCTTCTCGCGGCCGGCCCGCTGCACGAGCTCGTTCGAGTTCGCGTCGGTGAGCACGTTCGTGATCACGTCGCGCACCGCCGGCTCCTGCTCGAGCGAGCCGTAGGCGGCGTCCGCGCTGGGCGCGCCCTCGGTGGCGGGCAGGATCTCGGACTTGTTGAGGATCAACGCGACCGACAACTTGGCGTACTTGCCGTCAGCCATGTTGAGCAGAAAGTCCTTGGGCAACACGTACACCGTGCCGTCGATCTTGGCCTTGTCCTTCGCGGGCGGCTTCGCGAGCACCGTCTTGTAGACGCCGCCCAGCAGGATGAGCACCACCAGCGGCACGATGAACTTCTTCTTGCCCTTCATACGTCAGCTCCTTCCGTGGAGACTTCATCCATTCCCTGGAATATCCGGCGTGATGGATTGGTTCTGCCTGAGCAGGACGATTTCCACCCGCCTGTTCTTAGATCGACCCGATTCGGTGGAGTTTGAGGCGACCGGGTACAGATTCGCGTAGCCGGCTGCCCCAAGCCGGTACCGGTCGATGCCCACCCTGATCAGGAAGCGCACCACGACAGACGCGCGGGCCGTCGAGAGCTCCCAGTTCGTGGGGAACCGAGAGCCCGCGATCGGCACGTTGTCGGTGTGCCCCTCCACCATGATCGGGTGGGTCCTGTCGATGTTGATCGCGTGCCCGACGCCGCTCAGCAGGCTCTCCGCGCCCGGCTTGAGCACCGCCTGGCCGGTGTCGAACACCACCTTGTCCGTGAGCAGCCGAACGACCAGACCGCGGCGTGAGATCGTGGTCTGCACCTGGCTCGCGAAGCCGTGCGACTTCGCGTAGGCGTCGATCTGCTTCTTGATCTTCTTGAACTCCTCCTCGGTCTTCTGCTCCTCGGCCTTGTTCGACTGCGGCGCGGGCTTCACCGGGTTGATCAGCGAGCTGGACGCCGGCACCTTGGCGTTGTCGGCGCCGCTTTTCATGATCGACTTGCCGCCCGGCAGCACGTGGCCCGAGAAGGCGTCCTTGAGCGATTGCGTGAGCGACCTGTACTTCGAGGTGTTCACGGACGAGATCGAGAACAGCACCATGAACAGCGCCATCAGCAGCGTGATCATGTCCGCGTAGGTGAGAAGCCAGCGCTCCTCGTTCTCGTGCTCGCCGTGTCCGCCGCGATTGCGACGACCACCTCGTCGGGCGCTCATGACAGAGGCCCCTAGGCCGCCGCGGTAGCGGCTTCGCCCACAGCGCCGGCGACGGCGCCCTCCTCACCCTCGGCGCCGCGCTCGAGCGGCGAGAGGTAGCTGAGGAGCTTGCTCTCCACGATGCGGGGGTTGTCGCCCGCCTGGATGGCGAGGATCCCCTCGACCGTCATGTAGCGCAGCTCCTGCTCGAGGGACGAGAGGTACTTCAGCTTGCTCGCCACCGGCAGGAAGATCACGTTGGCGGAGCCGACGCCGTAGAGCGTGGCGATGAAGGCGGTGGAGATGGCCGGGCCGAGCGATGCCGGGTTGGACAGGTTCTCGAGCACGTGCACGAGACCCATCACGGTGCCGATGATGCCCATGGTGGGCGCGAATCCGCCGGCCTTCTCGAACGGCTGGGCGGCCAGCGCGTGGCGCTGCGCCATCGCGTCCATCTCGATCTCCAGGATCTCGCGGACGAGCTCCGGGTCGGTGCCGTCCACCACGAGCTGGAGGCCCTTGCGGGTGAACTCGTCGTCCACCTGCTGCAGCTCGTCGTCGAGCGCGAGCAGGCCCTCGCGGCGCGCCATCTCGGCGAAGTTCACGAGGAGGCGGACGCGTTCGAGCGGGTTCAGCTCAGGTGGGCTGAAGGCCTTCTTGTAGAGCGACGGGATCTTCTTGAACTGCACGATCCCGGTCGTGGCGAGCGTCGCGCCGCCCGTTCCGCCCAGGATGATCAGCAGGGCGGAGGGGTTGATGAACGCCGGGATCTGGGTGCCTTCCATCATGGCTCCCATGAGCAGCCCGAAGAAGGCGACGGCGATTCCGATGGCGGTATTGGCTTTCATGGCAGCAAAGCTCCGCCCCCGGTAGTCGGCCGCGGGACTGAAATCTTGCGTTCGTTCAGCGTCTGCTCAGGCGCTCGGCGGAACGACGGACAGGATGCTCGCGCGCCAGACGCGGATGGCCTTGGCCACCTCGTCCGGCGACTCCGCAACCACGATCTTGTGGTTGTTGGCGAGCGTGATCACGGTGTCGGGCGTGGCCTCGACCGTGACGATGAGGTCGTCGTTGAGAAGGAACGGCTCGTTTTGGTGGCCGATTCTGTGAAGAGTGATCATGTCTTTCAGTGGGCAGGGCGCAGTGCGCAGTGGGCAGGGCGTGGGCCCGGGCCTGCCCACTGCAGCCGGCGTAGCCGGCGCACTGCGCACTGCCAACGGGCCCGTGACCCGGGGCGAAGCGGGGGTCCCTCCTCCACGCTCCGCCCCGGGATCACGCTTTCGATCAGCGCTTCAGGTTCACCAGATCGTTGAGCATGTCATCGGCGGTGCTGATGACGCGCGAGTTGGCCTGGAAACCACGCTGGGCGCTGATCATGTTCGTGAACTCGGTGGCGAGGTCGACGTTGGACATCTCGAGGGTGCCCGAGGTCGTCTTGCCGAAATCGCCGCCGGGGGTGCCGAGCTGCTCGGTGCCCGACGCCGCGTTCGCGGTCCAGCGGTTGCCGGACGCGCGCTGCAGGCCGTTCTCGTTCGCGAACTTGGCGAGCGAGATGTAGCCGGCGATGGTGCGGGTGGTCGAGCCCGAGGGCAGGTAGCTGACCGAGCCGTCCTCGGCGATCGCCACGGAGGTGGCGCCGGCGGGGATCGAGATCAGCGTGTCGGCGCCCGGGGGCGTCGCCGTGACCGTGGTGCTGGGGACGGTGCGGCCGATCACGTAGTAGCCGTCTGCCGTCACCAGGTAGCCCTGGTCGTTGCGGTCGAAGTTGCCGGCGCGGGTGTACTGCTGCGTGCCGGCGGTCAGGGTCGTCGTCGGGGGCGGGCCCGCCGCGATAGTCGCCTGGCCGATGCGGAACCAGCCGTCGCCCTGGATGGCGACGTCCAGCGCCTGGCCGGTCGACTGCAGGGCGCCCGAGGACATCATCGTGTCGATCGAGCCCACCTGCGTGCCGAGGCCGACCTGCGCGGGGTTCGAGCCACCCTGGCCCGGACCCTGGCCGGCGCCACCGCGCTGCAGCTGGGACAGCGAGTCCTTGAACGTGGTGCGGCTGGCCTTGTACCCGATCGTGTTCACGTTCGAGATGTCGTTGGCCGTCACGTCCATCATGATCTGGTGAGTCTTGAGGCCGCTGATCGCGGCGAACATGCTCCGCATCATCGGGGCATCACTCCTTTTCCGAGAAGAAGCGGCCTCCCCATCCTTGGGGTCCGGCCGGTCTGGTTGCAGGCGGTGGCTCGCGTCATGCGATCACCGCGCTATCGATGTTCGTGAACACGTGCTCGCGCATGTGCTCCCTGTCGACCGCCGTGATGACGGTCTTGTTCCTGATCGACACCACGAAAGCGGTGTCGTCGACGAAGACGACCGAGTCGCGCGAGCCCTTGCCCGCCGCGCGGGCGGCCCCGGCCTCCAGACGGTTCAACGTCCCGTCCGAGAGGTCGATGCCACGGCGCTCGACCCGCTGCAGCGCGTGCTGCGAGAACTGGAGCGAGCCGACCTTCTGGCGGAAGATGTCCGCGAAGGCGGGACCGTCCACCCGCTGCGGGCGGCGTGCCGGACTCGTCGCACTCGTGGGCGCCGCGGGCGAGATGCCCGGCGGCACGAGCGCGGGGTTGTGAGTCGGATCGGTCACGAGACCCCCGAGATCTGCGCCGGCGAGATGCCGGACACACCGTCGATCGTGAGCTCGATTCCGCCCTTCGAGTCGAAGTCGACCTTCTGGACGGCACCGGTCAACGGGCTGCCGTCGCCGGCCGTGTAGTCCACGGTCTTGCCGAGCAGCCCGATGGCCTGGCTCTGCTTCTCGTTCGCGGCGAGCGTGTCCTGCGAGGAGCTCAGGTTCGTCAGCTGCTCGAGGATCGAGAACTGAGTCATCTGCTGCATGGACTGCGACGGGTCGCTACTCGACTGCGACATCGGATCCATGTTCGACATCTGCGCGGTGAGCAGCTTGAGGAAGTCGTCCTTCCCGAGCGTCGCGCTCTGGTTGGTGGTCTGAGTCCCCGCCGTTGCCGGCGTGCTCAGCGATGTGGGGTCGACTGACATTCCGTATCTCCTTGGGGGATCAGGCGAGGACGTCGACCAGCACGCCGTTGGGCAGCTGGACCGTCCTCTCCTGGGTCGTGTCTGACGTGACTTCCGTCTCCTCCATGGAGTCGGTGGGCGTGCGCCCGTTCGAGCCGGAGCCGGGCTCCTGGCCGAAGTCGCTGCGGCGCTCCTGCTGGCCGCCGGCGGTGCCGACGTCGAAGCGCACGAGGTTGATGCCCTGGCTCTCGAGCGAGCGCCGAAGCTCCTCGCCCGCGTGACGCAGGACGTTCGCGGCCTGGGCGGCGTCGGCCACCACGCGGGCGGTCACACCGTCCTTGGTCGAGCTCAGGTGGATCTCGACGCCGCCGAGCTGCTCGGGGTGAAGCGCGACGCGGGCGCGGGTGACGCCGTTCGTCTGGGCCATCCTCACCACGGCCTGGACGGTCTCGACAGCCTGCTGGAGCCGCATGCCCGGCGCCGGCTCGAAGCGGTTGGCCTCGATCGGCCCCGCCTGCGGAGCGGTCGGCGGGGTCGGCTGGGCAGCCGGGGCCTGCACGCCCGCGGGATCCGTCGGCTGAGGCTGGGACTGCTGGGCCTGGACCTGGGCGGCGCCCTCGGCCGGCTTGGCAGGCTGTGCCGGGGCCGCCGCGGCATCGGCCACGGGCTGGGCGGCCGCCACGGGCCCGGTCGGCGCCACCTGCTGCATTGGCGCCTGCGCCTGTGCCTGTGCCGGCTGCTGCTGCGGCTGGCCCTGGCCCGGCGTCTGCGCATCGGACTGGGGCTTGGCGCCGGTCGGCACCGGGACCTGCGCCTGCGGAGCCTGAGGCTGAGCGGGCTGGCCGGCGAGGACCGGCTTCGCGACCGGCGGCTGCGCGTCGACCACCGGCACGGCCGGAGCGGCCTGAGCGGCCGGCGCGGCCGGCGCGGCCGGCGCGGGCACAGCCGCAACCGGCACGGCCGGAGCGGCGGACGCCGGCACCGCAACGGCCGGCTTCGCGTCCACGGGAAGCTGAACCACCGGCTGCGGGACCACCGGAGCCTGAGCGGCGGCGGCGCCTGCCGCAGTGGCGGGCTGTGCGACCACGGCCGGGGCGGCGGTCAGAGCCACCGCGGCAGCGGCGGCGAGCACGGCATCGCCGTTCGCCGCGGGAGCGGCGGGCTTCTCCGCGACCGGAGCCTGGTCGGAGTCGGGGTCGTTACCGGAGACCGGAGACCCGTGACCCGAGACCTGCGAGTCGCGATCGGCGTCCGAGTCCTTCGCGGCGCTCTTACCGGCGCCCTTCTCCTTGTGGCCTTCCGCAGGTGCGGTCCGGGCCTGGTGGTTGTCGAGGATCGTCCCGAAGAGGTCTTGGTTCCCCTTCGGCCCGCTCCGCGAGTCCGTGCGTCCGGGCGGGGAGTGGGTGTTGATTGCCGCGTCCGTTGCGGCTGTGCGTTCTGGAGTCATGTGATCGAGTAGGGAAGGGTCGAGGTGGAAGTCACCGCCTGCGCCGGCGTCGTTCCGCCCTGCTGGCGGAAGGCGTCGGCGTAGCCGAGGACCTTGGTCACGTAGTTGCGGGTCTCCGCGTACGGCGGAACCCCTCCGAAGCGCTGGACCGCGCCGGGTCCGGCGTTGTAGGCGGCCAGCGCCTTCGTGTAGTCGCCGCCGAAGCGGTCGAGCTGCATCTTCAGGTAGTGCGCGCCGCCGTCGATCGCCTGCGCCGGGTCGTGCACGTCCGTCACGCCCAGCGATGACGCGGTGGCCGGCATGAGCTGGGTGAGCCCCTGAGCGCCGGCGGGGCTGCCGGCGTTGGGATTGAACCCGGACTCCTGCTTGATCAGGCCCTTGAGGACGGCCGGGTCGATGCCGTACTTGGCGGCGGCGCCCTGGATCAGGTCGGAGTAGGCGTTGTCGCCGGCGCCGAGCGAAGCCGTGGTGGCGATCGGTGCGGCGGCGGTCTGCGCCTGGGCGAGCGTGGAGTCGAAGTTGGTGGAGCTCGTGGTCGGGCTCATCGCGCCGCTCTGCGCGGCGGCGATCATGGCCTCGATCTGGGAGACGCGGCTGGTGACGGTCTCGACGCTCATGACGCGGCCTTCGCCCTGCGGTGGATGCCCAGCGCCATCTCGTCGAGGGCGGCGCCCTCGGCGCGGTCGGCCTCACGCTTGTGCTCGGCCCGCCTGCGCTCCTTCAGCCGCTCCAGCACCTCGCGCTCGCGCGCGGCGGTCTGGAGCAGGTTGCGCCGGGCCTCGACCTCGGCGTCGGTGCGGTACATCGCGATCGCCGCGGACTCGCGCTCGCGCTCGACGCGCTCCAGGTAGGCCTGGGCGGCCTGCAGGTCCTGACCGCTCACGGGGCTCGTGGCGGTCTCGCGCTGGGTGTTGCGCGCGGCGTCCACGTTCTCGCTGGCAGCGGTGAGCATGGCCTCGCCCCTGAGGCGAAGCGCGAGCGAGGCGGCAAGCTCTTCCTTGGCACGCTCCTCGGTCTGCTCACGCAGCGCGCGGACGCGTTCGAGCTTGAACGTGAAACTGGGACGGTTCACAGCCGGTGTAATCGACGTACCCTCAGGCACCTGAACCGGCGTTGGACGCGTGTTCGACAGCCGTCGGCTCAGCGACGATCTGCTCGAGCCGAACGGCCCACTCGCCGTCCACCAGGAGCAGGCGCCCCTTGGCGAACAGACGGCCGTTCACGAACACGTCCAGGGCCTCGTCGGGCCCCTTGTCCAGGTCCACGATGGCCCCGGTGCCCAGCGACACCGCGCTTCCGAGCGCAAGCTTGGAGCGGCCGAGCTCGGCCCAGAGACGCACGTCCACGTCGAGAAGGTGAGACGCCACCTCGGCCGCGATATCGGGCTCCTCTTCGGGAGCCTCCTCCTCCGGCACCGCGACGGGGGGCGCCTGAACTGCCGGGGTCTCGGGTGTCGGGTCTCGGGTGTCGGGAACCGCGATCGCCTCCGCCGGCTCCGGAACCGCGATGGCGTCCTCGGCGTCAGGCACCGCGATTGGCTCCTCACTCATTCGACACCTCCCCACGGTTGCCTGATCTGGACGGCGCGGAAGTTTCCGTTGCGGCCCGGATCGGCGACGTGCGCGGGCACCTCGCCCGCGTAGAGCACGACACCCTTGGATGCCGGCCGCTTCAGGCGCACCACGTCGCCCTCGCCGAGCTGGAGCACGTGCGAGAGCGGCAGCTCGATGGCGCCGACCTCGGCGCGCAGCTCGAGGTTCACGTCGCCGACGGCGTCGTGCATCTTCAGGGCGCTCTCGTCGTCGATCAACGCGGGCCCGTAGTGCCCCTGCTCGAGCTTCGACATGATCTTCTCCACCGAGGTGTGGGGGATCACGAGCGTCACGATCGACATGAGCCCGTCGATCGTGGCCGAGAGGTTGAGCAGCAGCGTGGGCTCGCTCGGCGAAACGATCTGCACGCTCATCGGCGAGATCGCGTGGCCGTCCATCGCGAGCGTGATGCCCGCCAGGTCATGCCAGGTCGAGGAGAGCTGGTCCACGATGCTGGTCACCGCGCGCTGGGCCACGATGAGCTCCACGTCGGTGAGTGAGGCCGGCTGGCCGGTCGGGCCGCCGCTGCCGCCGAGCAGCCGGGCCACCAGCCCGAGCGCCAGGGGGATGTCCATGATCAGCGCCACCTCGGTGCCGAGCGGCTCCATCCTCAGCAGCGTGACCAGAGCGTGCCGCGGCACCTCCTCGGCCATCACGACGCTGTACGGGAGCTGGTCGGTGTTGAGCACGGCGAGCTGGAACTCCGTGCGGAGCTCGGCCGAGATGCGGCTCGACGCCGACTGGCAGAAGTTCTCGTGCGCGACCTCGATCCGCCGCACCTGCTCGCGGTTGAACTTGGACGGGCGGCGAAAGTCGATCTCGCGTACGCGTGGATGTCTCGTCGGAGTCATTCGCCTCGTTTAATCGACAGCTAGACGGCCAAATGGAGCGGTGGAATCGCGCTCGGGCCCGGCGCCGGCATCGGCTGCGGCGCGGAGGGCTCGAAATCGACCTCGTGGACGAACTCCGGCTCCGGCGCGGACTCCGCCAGCGCGAGCAGCAGCTCGTCGGCCTCCTCGGCCGTGCTGTCCTCCGTCACCGACTGGCGCAGGAATGCGTTGATCGGCTCCCGCTTCTCGATCGCGAGGTCCGTCGTGGGGTCCACGCCGTGCTGGTAGGCGCCGATCGCGATCAGGTCCTCCTTGTCCTTGTACGCGGCCATCAGGCGGCGCACCTCCTGGCCGGCGGTCTGGACCTCGGGCGAGACGACCTCGCCGACGAGTCGCGACACGCTCTGGAGCACGTCGATCGCCGGGTAGTGGCCGGCGTGCGCCAGATGGCGGCTCAGCACCACGTGGCCGTCGAGGATCGAGCGCACGGCGTCCGCGATCGGCTCGTTCATGTCGTCGCCGTCCACGAGCACCGTGTAGAGGCCGGTGATCGAGCCGTTCCTGTTGTTGCCGCTGCGCTCGAGCAGCTTGGGGAGAAGGGCGAAGACGCTGGGCGTGTAGCCGCGCGTGGCCGGCGGCTCGCCGATCGCGAGGCCCACCTCGCGCTGCGCCATGGCGAAGCGGGTGACGGAGTCCATCATCAGCATCACGCTGTTGCCGCGGTCGCGGAAGTACTCGGCGATCGTGGTGGCGGTGAACGCGGCCTTGATGCGCACCAGCGCGGGCTGGTCCGAGGTGGCCACGACCACCACCGAGCGGGTCAGGCCGGAGCCGAGGTCGCGCTCGATGAACTCGCGCACCTCTCGGCCACGCTCGCCCACCAAACAGATCACGTTCACGTCGGCCGAGGTCGAGCGGGCGATCATGCCGAGGAGCGACGACTTGCCGACTCCGGAGCCGGCGAAGATGCCGAGGCGCTGGCCGCGTCCGCAGGGGACCAGCGCGTCGAGGGCACGCACGCCGAGCGACACGCGCTCGTTGATCGGCGGGCGCTCCATCGGGTCGGGCGCCGAGGCGATCGTGGGCAGCGAGCGGCCGTCGGGGGCGGGACCGCGCATGTCCATCGGGCGGCCGAGACCGTCGACCACGCGCCCGAGCAGCTCCTGGTCCACGGCCACCTTGAACTGCTGGCCGGTGGCGTGCACGGCGCGGCCCGGGCCGATCCCGTGCATCTCGCCAAGCGGCATGAGCAGCGTGCGCGAGTCGCGGAAGCCCACCACCTCGGCCGGAACGGGCGGGCGGTTGCGGCCGGTCTCGACATCGCACACCTCCCCCACCTCGGCCTCGAGACCCGTGGCCTCGATGATCAGCCCGATCAGGTTGGCCACCCGGCCGCGGCGCTCGTGAATGTCGCTCCACTTGAGCGCGTCCGAGAAGCGCGCCAGCGAGTGGTCGCTCATCGCCGCAGCTCTGCCTCGATGGCCTCGCGGGCGCGCTGAAGCTTGGTCTCCAGCTCCGCGTCCACCTCGCCGCCGTTGCTCACCACGATGGCGCCGCCGCGCGTCACGCGCCGTTCCTCCTGAACCTCGAAGTGCCCGATGCCGCCGAGCGTGCCCGACAGAGAGGCCACCGAGTCGCGCACGAGCTCGAGGTCGAGCGTGTTCACCTGCACGGTCACGCGCTCGCGGTCCACGAGGCAGCGCAGCGCTCCGCGCACCACGTCCACCACGCGCTCCGGCTGCACCTCGATCGTGCCTGCCACCACCTTCTCGGCGATCTGAAGGGCGAGTTCGACGGCGCGCTCCTCCACCACGTCCACGAGCTCGTCCCGGCGGGCCTGGATCTCGGCGTGCACCTGGGCCAGCGCCTGCGCGGCGGGAGCGAGCTCCTCCTGCGCGCGGGCCATGCCCGCGGCGTAGCCCTCCTCGTGGCCGCGCTGGCGGGCCTCGTGGAGCAGGTCCTCGGCCTGGGCGCGCGCGGCGGCGAGCACCTCCTCGGCCACGGCCTGGGCGTCCTTCGCGCCGCCGGCTCCGCGAGCCCCGACGGGCTCGGGCGGCAGCTGGTCGAAGGAGAAGGCGTCGGCCGGGACGGCGACGCTAGACAAGGTCCTCCGCCTCCTCGCCCTCGTCACCGCGCGCGATGACGATGGCACCCGCATCCTCGAGGCGGCGGATGGAGCCGACGATCCGGCTCTGCGCCTCCTCGATCACGCTGCGGCGCTGTGGCGGCTGGTACTCCATCTCCTCGAGGAGCATCTCGGCCCCGCGCTGCGACATGTTGCCCAGGATCTTCTTCTTGACCTCCTCGGAGACGCCGCGGAGCGCCATCGCGAGGTCCTTCTGGTCCACGTCCTTCAGCACGAGCTGGACGCTGCGGTCGTCGAGCTTGACGATGTCCTCGAAGACGAACAGGAGCATCTTGATCTCCTCGGCGAGCTGCGCGTCCTTCTCGGCGAGCGTGTCGATCACGTTGCGCTCG
>Ga0134125_10009780_pt1 | contig 10780 bp, 12 predicted proteins | sample KB31751_FD_96464 | JGI IMG/M metagenome (GOLD analysis project Ga0134125, IMG submission 96464) | Terrestrial soil microbial communities with excess Nitrogen fertilizer from Kellogg Biological Station, Michigan, USA - KB3-175-1 | ecosystem: Environmental > Terrestrial > Soil > Unclassified ...
TTACATTGATATTCTGGTTTAGAAGAAAAATTAGAAGAGTTATATTCATAAAAATCTTTACAATTTGGGCATAATACTTTACCATTTTTATTTATTTTTTTATTAGACATTAAATGTCCGCACTTTATATGTTGAATAGCATCATATCTTTTAAAATTGCTATTTTTACAATTATCACAGGAATAATGGATAAAGATATTGACTGATTTACAATTTGGGCATGCAACTGTCTGTTCAATAAATTCTTTATCCAAAAAATTCATTTTAATTAATGTTTTTACAATATGGGGGTTATTTGATAATATATCATTTGCTTGTATATTATATGCATTTTTTATTGTTTCATTGATTAATATATCATTTTCAAAACTTGTATTTAGTCTCTGAATAATTGGTAATTCTGTATTTATCAAATCTCTTAGAACAATTCTTATATTCATATCATTTAACAATTGCAATGAATTATTTTTCTCTTTTTCCTTAATATCTTCTAAATACACTTTGTGTAATAATCTGGAAATGTTTTTTAAATCATTATTTTTTTTTAGAATATAGTCTTTTGCGCCCATTTTTGCAGCTAAATAGGCGATTTTCGCATCCATAGTATTTGAAACAGCAACTATTGGTATCTTTTGTTCAAACATATTAAAAAACCCTTTTAATTGTTTTTGAGGTACTGACATGTCACATAGTATCACGTCAAAGTTTTTTGATTCTAAAATTTCATAAGCTGAATATAGTGAATCACATGCATTAATATGAATTGTATCCGTCGTATGATTTATTATTACTTTTTGAGCAGCAATATCATTATCAATATAAAGAACCTCTAATTTTTTTAAAAATATATAATCCTTATCTTCATTTATAAAAGATGAGGAATTTTGGATATGTTCTTCATTACCCACATATATCAGTTAATTTAACATATTACATTACAAGTATATTAATTATAAATAAAATCTTAATGATCTCTTATAAATATGCATTTCTATATTAAATCCAAAGACATCTTTGTATATACATATAATATGTATTTATATAAAAAATAATAATTAAGTTATTTTGTGAATATTCTTGCAATAGGTGCTCATCCCGATGATATTGAATTAGGCTGTGGTGGAACATTACTAAAGGCTTCTAGACAGGGACATAATGTGTATATGTATACCTTAACTAGAGGTGGATCAGCTGGCCAAGTGATCCGAAGAGCCAATGAATTAGTTAATTCAGCAAAATCCATTGGTGCTACTTGTCTTTGGATTGACGATTATGAAGATTCAAAAGTGTATCTTACAAAAGAATTGATTAATTCAATTGAATTTTTTATAAAAAAAACTAAAGCGGATATTGTTTATACTCATCCATTACTAGATAATCATCATGATCATAGAGCAATTGCACAAGCTACAATGGAAGCAGGGAGGTTTATTCCTAATATTTTTGGATATGAGAATCCATCAACTCGAAATTTCAATCCCACCATGTATTACGATATAACTGAAACAATTGATGCTAAAGTTAAATTAATTAATTTACATGAATCGCAGGAATCAAAAATTTTTCTTAATTCCAATTCAGTCAAGGGACTTTCAGAACACAGAGCTATACAAACACGTATAGACCAAAAAATTGTTAATGTTGAAGCATTCGAAGTCATGAAACTAACTTTTGAAAAAGATTTATCTTTGCTTAAAACAAGAAAAATTACAAATGAAGATTTACATACACCAAAACAAGTAATTGAATTTATACTTAAAGAATAGTATCAATTTATTATATTTAATAGCCCATGGTTTATTTTTGTAATATAGACATTTCAAATGATATCAATAAAAATATGCTTTACCTTTATTACTTTAATTTTTGTATCTGCTGGACTCTATTTTGTTATTTATTAATCTAAAAAAATATTTATAATTATTTAGCAAGTTAAACAAAAATTAATCAGTTTTTTGCCCTGCCATAAGAAAAGATAAGTTTGTATTTACTTTATTTTTAATAGATTTTGCAGGAACTCCAGCAACAATGTCATTATCTTCAACATTTTTTATTACCATGGCTCCTGCACCTACAATAACATTGCTACCAACGTTAACATTATCTTTTATTGTAGAATTAAGGCCTGTCCATGTTGAGTTCCCAATAATAGAGCTGCCACCAATAATCGTACCTGCAGTTAGTTCACAGTCTTGACCTATATTCACATTATGAGCTATATGGACAAGAGAATCTATTTTTGTTCCCTTTCCAATTATTGTATTTTGCATAGATCCTCTTGCAATAGAACAATTTGCAAAAATATCTACGTTATCAGATATTATGACCTTTCCCAAATGCGGAAAATGTTCAAGTTTACCCGAAGAATGCCTTTCAAATGCAAACCCATCTTCTCCAATAGTTGTACCTGATTGAATAGAGCAATTGTTTCCAATTATTGTATTCTTTATAACAACTCTATTTCCTATAATTCAATTGTCTCCTATTGTGCTATTTTCATCAACATAAGTAAAAGACGAAATCGAGCAATTTTCTCCAATTTTGTTTGAATTTAATATTGTAGAAGTTGAAATTCCTGCATTAATATTTTTGTTTGTTTGTTTTTTTAACAATAAAACGAAGGCAAGTCTTGGATTATCAATAAAAAAAAGTTGTTGCTCATCTTTGGGATGAATTTTTCCCATCATATCTTTTTTGCATAAAATAACACCGGCGTTTGATCTAGATATATAATCTATTGCTTTGTCTCCATCATAATAGCAGAACGTTGCATCTTTCTTATCAGATTCGTTAATTGATGAAAATTTTTCTATTTGGATGTTATTACCTTCATCATTATAATCGATTCCCAAATTTCTTAACTCTTTTTTTATATCGATACTCATATGTACCCAATCACCACATGATTATTAAGAATACTTATCTTCCCTGTTTTTTAAAACGGATATAACATAATGCACAAGTTGATAATTCCAAAATATCTGATATTTATTTCTTAATGGAAGTTAATTGTTAAACTCTGCTTTGTTGCATGATTCGAAAAACAGCTAAAACTATGGCAGTTTGATTGCAAATGAAATTAATTCTTACCATTCATTATACTTTTTTAACACTAAAACGTTAACAAAAAATGATTTAAAATAATCATGCAACAAAGCAGTTAAACTCCATTTTATATCATAAATATTTTTAAAAACATAGGAATTAACAATATTTATAATATTTAAAAGAGTGATTACCTAAATTTATTAATTGTATCGATTATTGAATCTATCGAAATAGGTTTTCGTATGATTGCTTTTACGCCTTCTTTTATCATATTGTCGATCTTTTCTTGCTCAACATATGATGCAGTAAAAATAACTATATTATTTTTTCTTATATCATTATCTTTTATAAGTTGATTGAAAAGGTCAAATCCACTGAAAACAGGCATTGTCAAATCCAATAATATTACATCATATCGTTTTGCATTTATTTTTTCCAATGCTTTTTTTGCATCATTTTCAACTTCGCAAAGGATATCTTGAGAATCTAAAAAAAAGGAAATCATTTCTGTAATTTCCTTATTGTCGTCTATTAGTAATACTTCCATCTTAAATATATTTACATAAATTTTTTGTTAACGGTAGTATTAAAATATTTTATAAAATCTTGTTTATTAATACTTTTATAAAATAAATACAAATATCAACTTTAAATTATTTTAATAACTATTTCCAATTATAGTATATTTATTTAAACTATAAAAAGATCATTTTGAATTTATTATTATAATTGATAAAAATTTCGTAATAATTCTATCCAAATGCACAATTATCTTAATTTAGTAGTTTTACTGTTACAGGTCCTCCGCTTGCTGTTCTATAATCCAACCTAATTATTGATCGTTTTCCTCTATACATCACATTTGTTTCAAATTCTTTTTCTTCAAATTGAAATCTCACTTTTTTATTCAACCAGTCTTTTGGAACGACCGCAACCAAACCAAGCCCAGGTACTTGTCTAAAATATGTGGTAAATGTGTTTTTCTCATCTTTTTCCCCTTCATCAGACATAGAAATAGTTTATTATATATAGTTAAAAAACTTGTGTTTTATGATTTGGTATTATTATTCTCTTTTTGTTTATACTTTAAAATATATAAATTAGAATTGCTATTTTAAGGCCAATTTTTAATGTTGATGATATTATTATTGCATAAAAATTGTTATACACTTAATCTTCTAGTTTATTGGTCTCTAGTTAACTTAACTTTTAGAGTATCTTTATTATTTTTTCTTATAGTATATAAACAAATAGATAAAGAAAATTCAAATAAATAGACTTAAACATTCATCATAAATAATAATTATAATGATAAAGGACAAAGTTTCACTGATTACTGGAGCTAGCAGTGGTATAGGTTATTCAACAGCATTAGCACTAGCAAAGCAAGGCTCAATAGTTGTGGCTGGTGCAAGAAGAATTGAGAAGCTTCAAGAATTAAAACAAGCAGTTGAAAGTCAAGGTGGAGAAATAACTATACAAAAACTTGATGTTACAAATTTTGAAGAATGTAAAAATTTTGCTAATATTGCTAACGATAAGCATGGAAGAATTGATTTTCTAATTAATAACGCAGGTTTAATGCCACTTAGTTTTTTTAAAAATCAAAAAGTTGAAGAATGGGATAGAATGGTTGATGTTAATATTAAAGGTGTTTTTTATTGTACATCTGCAGTCATACCATTTATGTTAAATAATAAGTCAGGCCATATTGTTAATATCTCTTCAATAGCAGGAAGAATAGTTTTTCCTGCTGGTAGTGTTTATTGTGCCACAAAACATGCAGTTACAGCTTTCAGCGAGGGTTTAAGACAAGAATTTAGCCAGAGACACAATATAAAAGTAACATGTATTGAGCCAGGGGTTGTTGACACAGAATTAAACAGTACTATAACCGATAAATCTCTAGACTCTTTTGTCAAAAATGTAAAAAATATTGAGTCATTAAAAGCTGAGGATATAGCAAATGCCATAGTTTATGCATTAGATACGCCTAATTATGCAAATATAAATGAAATAATGATTAGACCAACACAACAAGAAAGATAGATAAAATATAAATTTACCCTTATTCTTTTCAACTGTATAAAATGATTGCAAGCAATAAAAAATACTAACAACCATTTTAAATAAAGGATTTGATTACAAACACTATTGCATTATTGGATTGGGTCCATTAATAATCCTCAAGCATATTACAAAAACCACTATAATAAATTTAATATAATTACAGATACTTTAAAAATAGTAACGGAATTTGAAAATCGTATCCCAGATAAATCTTGGATTCTTTATCTATTAGAAATTTTCAATTCACAACAAATTGCAGTAGAGCTTAATCTAATTTGCCAATTTGATAACCAAAATTACTTTGAAGCAATATTCAATGGTGTAAATCAATATAGATTTAACAAAGTCTTACCAAAAATTGGAAATAGCTATATACGGCAAATTAGATTCAAAAAATTTAACAACACCATTGAATATTATATACAAGATTTAGAAAATCAAATTGACGAAAGTTTTATTTTAGATGTAAAGGCGCTTTTCTCATATCAATTTTCAACAAGCTTTACAGGAATAGAGTGGTGGAATAAAATTGATTATAAGCCTTATCCTCTACGATACAAAATTGAAATATCAAATTTAATGTATGGATTTAATGATAATGCATCTGATGATACTTCTGCTATTTTTTTCCCTGTTGATTCATTGTATTCAAATAAAGACGGTTCCTTTAACCATTCACAATATCCAATAAATTTTATCTTCAATGGTATCAGAAATGGATGCATATGTTATAACATAGAGAATGGGTTTTGTAATCAGGGCTTAAATTGCAATGCACTTTAAACTTTTTTATTGGGTTAATTTTCTAAAGCTATTCAAAGGCACATCTAATTCTTTGAAAATTAAAGGATAAACAATTTTTGCAATAATTTCTATACCTGTTATTACTCTGGGACTTGGTTTACTAAAATAAGAATTTGCATCGACAATATATATTTCATCCATTTTTACTGCTTCAAGTGATTGCCACCTTTTGTTATTATTTAAAATGGTTTTTGCCTCTATTTCAGTTCTTTCAATATCAAAACCACATGGCATAATAACTATTTTATCAGGTTTGAATTCTTCAATCTCATCTATTGAAATAACTTTAGATTGTGATCCTTTTTTGCTTATTCCATTTAAAGCATCAACCATTTCAATCATTTGAGGAACCCAATGCCCTGCAATATAAAACGGTGATATCCATTCTAAACAAATAATTTTAGGCCTTTTAATGTGGATGTTGTTGTTGTTGTGGTTGCTGTTTTTTTGAAATGATTTTAAAGTCTTTTTAATATAGTTGATTCTATCGGACAGTTCCTTAACTTTTTGATGTGCTTTATCTTCATTACCTATTTCTTGGCCTAAATAAATAATACTATTTAAAATTTCACTTATATTTTGAGGATTTAAAATTATATTTTTTGGAGTATACCCTAAAATTTTTAAAATTTGATCGTATTCATTTTCAAATGGAGGTGCACAGACCTCACAAATATTTTGACTAATAATTAAATCAGGTTCTATTTCCTTTATTCTTATGGTATCTAAAACAAATAATTTTTTGTTGTTCGAATATAACTCTTTAATTTTTTCATCAATCTCTATACTATTTAATTTGTCAATGTCAATTGAACATTTAACTATCTTAGGTTTGCTCATAGCTTCAGTAGGATATGTACAAGCATGAGTAACCCCTTTTACTATATCATTAAAGCCTAATTCAAATAATATTTCAGTAGCACTTGGTAGAAAAGAAATTATTTTCTTGTATTTTAATAACAATTTCAATTTAAATATTATAATTAATATATTTTTACCTAAAAAAAATAAAAGGTAATTTTATTTAAAATATTAATTAAACTTAAAAATTATAATATAATCAAATAACAATAATAGTGGTATAAATATATAAATAAAGATTGATAATTAGTATTGTAGAAGTTTATTTGTCTGCAAATGAAGATATTGAACATTCTAGTTATGAAACAAAAAAAAAATTTCCCAACCACCTTTGAATTTATTATTTAATCCTTCTCTTATTGACAAGCAAGATGTATGGCAAATTGATGTAGTAAAACTTTTAGAAAACCTATTAAAATTATTGGCAACAACTGGAAATAGAGATCTACGAATATGTGGTGTTGCTATTCTTACTTCTGCATTAATTCATCGTTTAAAGGTTGAATCTATTTTTAGATTAGATAAAATAGCTAATCAAAGGAATGAAAATAATACAGAGAAAGAAAAAAAAGATGAAGAAAAGGTTCCCATTCCAGAAATTTCAACTCTAACATTACCGTTTAGAAAAGAAACTTCTTATCCTGTCTCAATAGACGATTTGCTTTTGATATTGGATAATCTGATTACAGAATTGACAAATCCATCTGTTAGAAAAAAAACAATTGATTTAGAGCCTATTGTAACAATAGATTTTCAAGATTATTTAATTAAATTTGAAAAGGTTATAGAAGAATATGAATTAAAATTATTCGAAAAGATATCAGTAGTAAAAGAAATGATATTTAATGATTTTGTATTTGATATGAATGAATTAGACATTGCTAGATATTTTATAGCAATGTTGTATTTAGCAATGCGAAATAAAATTGAGATTTCTTATGTTAATATAAAAGATATTGATAACAAAGAGTTCAAATATTTAATGGACTTTAAAATGAAAAATGGAAATAACAAAGATGAAGATATTGAATTAATTAAAATAACTGTTGCAAATAATTAAGATATTATATTTGACAAAACTGCCTTTGGATGAAATAATTGCTAGAGTTGAGGCTGCATTATACTCTGCAGGTCGTCCTTTAACAATTGAAGAAATAACAAAGGCGTCAGGAATAGATTCAAAAGAAAAAATAAAAAAAATTTTAAACGAATTAATGAACAAAACAAAAGTTGTTTTCAAAGCTATAGAAATCGTAAAATTAAATGATGGTAGTTATGTTTTTCAACTAAAATCAAATTATACTCCAATCGTAAGGAAATTTGCATCAAAACCACAAATTTCCAATTCCGTACTGAAAACCTTATCTTATATTGCATACGAACAACCTATAACTTCCAAAAGACTAGTAGAGATTAGAGGATCCAAAGTTTATTCACATCTAAAAGAATTAGAACAAATAGAATTTATAGTTCATAAGAATGTCGGTAGAATTAAAATTTACCATACAACAAGAAAATTTCAAGATTACTTTGGCATTAATGATTTAAAATTACTAAAGCATTCTCTTTTATTAAATGAATCAAATTCAAATTTTATGTCTAATGAACAGAAATAAAATACAACTTAATTTCTTTTTTCCCTTTCTTTTTATTGTTATTGTTATTGTTATTGTTATTGATAAATTTCAAACAAAAGTAAAAAAATTTTACAATTAAATAAACATTTTATTGATTTCTAAAAATGCATAATTTCTTAAATTACTTGATTTTTTTATTTATAGTTCTCTACTATCCTTTCAAACAGAAAAGTAGCAAGGATAATAAAGAAAATTTAACTTGGCACTATCCATTTAAATAAATAAATTGTAAAAACACTTAATTATAGTTTTATTTAATTTTTTAATATGCGTAAATCTATAGAAAATCTTTCCGGGCGAAAATTTACTGGTGGCAGGCTCATTCCTCATCGAATTCGCAGAAAATTTGAAATTGATAGATATCCAAATGAGGCAGTTGCAGGACCCACACAAAATATAGCAAGAAGAGTAAGAGGAAACAATGTAAAAATTGCATTCAAGACATCAGAATACGCAAATATAAATGACCAAGATAATAAAAAAACTGTAAAATCAAAAATCTTGAGAGTGTCTAAAAATCCTGCTAATAAAGACTATGAAAGAAGAGGTGTTATTACTAAAGGAGCTATTTTGGAAACAGAATTAGGATTAGCTAAAGTATTATCCCGCCCAGGGCAAGATGGAGTTATTAATGCTGTTTTGATAAAACAATAACAATTATAATAATAATTTTACAAGTATATCGCAAAAGAATAAGAATTTATAAAATAATCATGAAGTTATATTATTGGTAAACATAGGTATTACCGTTTTTCCCGGGAGCAATTGCGACCGTGATGTATATACAGTTTTTAACAAAAATCTAAAAATCACCACAAATTTTGTACAAGCTAAAGATAAAATAGATGAATTTGATGCGATTATTATTCCAGGTGGTTTTACCTATGGTGACAGATTAAGAGCTGGAGCAATTGCGTCTAAAAGTCCTTTAATGGATAAAATAAAAGATAAATCTGATAGTGGAGTTCCAATTTTAGGTATATGTAATGGATTTCAAATTTTAGTTGAATCAGGATTGCTGCCTGGAGCACTTGTACCAAATAAGTCTTTAAAATTTATTTGTAAATGGATAAATACTGTCGTTACTAATAACAAAACTCCTTTTACTAACTTGTTTAAAGAGCAACAAATAATTTCAATTCCAGTAGCTCACGGAGAAGGAAGGTATGTGGCTGATAAAGAGTCTTATGAAAAGATAAAAAATAATGGCCAAATAGTTATGAAGTACAATGACGAAAACCCAAATGGCTCGGTAGACAATATAGCAGCAATATGTAACCCTAAAGGGAACATAATGGGAATGATGCCCCATCCTGAACGAGCGAGTAATAATGATATTACCCCAAAAGGTTTTTCAACTGATGCAATTAAGATTTTTAAATCCTTAATTAAGTATATTAGCAAATAACATAAATTATGTATTAAAATGGACATTTTGAACTTAAAAGAATATAATTTTCTTAAAAAAAAATTAAATCGTTCGCCAAATGAATTAGAGCAGAATATTATTAATGCTGAATGGTCGGAGCATTGCTCATATAAATCATCGAAAATACATTTAAGGACATTACCAACAGAAGGTAAAAGCCTGATTAAAGGGGCAGGGTTTGATGCTGGAGTAATCGATGTAGGAAATGGTTATGTAATTACCGTTCACATAGAAAGTCACAATCATCCTTCTGCTGTCGATCCTCATGGAGGTGCAGCAACAGGGGTGGGTGGCGTTCTACGAGATATACTTTCAAATGGGACACGACCAATTGCAGTTTTAAATGCATTGAGATTCGGAGAAATATATGATAGAAAAAAATCAACCAATTTAAAAAATCAATGGTTATTGAAAAACGTGATAAAAGGTATTGCTGATTACGGAAATTGCATGGGTATTCCTACTGTAGGTGGTGAAATAGAATTTGATAATTCTTTTGATAATTATTGTCTAGTAGACGTTGCATCTATAGGGTTTGGAAAAAAAAACAGCCTTATTAAAAACAAAGTTAGAAAAAATGATTTAATAATATTGGCAGGTAATTCAACAGGAAAAGATGGTATCCATGGCGCGTCTTTTGCCTCTTCAAATTTAGATGAAGAAAATCGCTCAGCAATTCAAATTCCTAATCCTTTTTTAGAAAAATTATTACTAGAAGCTACTATTGAAGCAGTTGATAAAAAATGCATAAAAGCTATGAAAGATTTAGGTGGAGGAGGTTTGGCTTGTTGTTTATCTGAAACTGCTAATAATCTAAATAGAGGTTTTGAGGTGGAATTATCAAATGTCCATCTAAAACAAAAAGATATAAACGATATAGAAATTATGATATCAGAATCTCAAGAAAGGATGCTGTATATTACCAGTAAAA
>Ga0134125_10009781_pt1 | contig 10780 bp, 7 predicted proteins | sample KB31751_FD_96464 | JGI IMG/M metagenome (GOLD analysis project Ga0134125, IMG submission 96464) | Terrestrial soil microbial communities with excess Nitrogen fertilizer from Kellogg Biological Station, Michigan, USA - KB3-175-1 | ecosystem: Environmental > Terrestrial > Soil > Unclassified ...
CCGCGCAGCGCTCCACGCGGTAGCCGGTGACTCCGACGTTGTCGGTCGATGCACTCCAGCTCACCGTGATCTGCGTGGTGGAGATCGCTGTCGCGCTCGCACTGCCCGGCGCGCTCGGCGCTTGCGTGTCCGGCGCCGCCTGTGTGGTGGTCGTCGCGGTATTCGAGTAGCCGCTGAGATTGCCGGCAGCGTCAGTCGCGCGGACGCGATAGCTGTAGCTGGTGGAAGCAGTGAGCCCGCTATCCGCGAAGCTCGTCGTCGTCGGAGTCGCTATTTCAGTGAAGTTGGAGCAGGCCGCGCCCGCGCAGCGTTCCACGCGGTAGCCGGTGACTCCGACGTTGTCGGTCGATGCACTCCAGCTCACCGTGATCTGCGTCTGCGAGGTGGCAGTAGCACCCGCACTGCCCGGCGCGCTCGGCGCCTGCGTATCCGGCGGCGGCGCCTGCGTGGTGGCGGTCGCGGTGTTGGAGTAGGCGCCGAGATTGCCCGCCCCATCGGTCGCGCGGACGCGATAGCTGTAGCTCGTCGAAGCCGTCAATCCACTGTCATTGAAGGTCGTACCCGTTGGCGTGCCGACCTGCGCGAAGTTCGAGCAGCCCGCGCCGGCGCAACGCTCCACGCGATAGCCCGTGACCCCGACGTTGTCAGTCGAGGCACTCCAGTTCACTGTGATCTGGGTCTGCGAGGTGGCTGCGGCACCCGCACCGCCAGGCGCGCTCGGCGCCTGGGTGTCCGGCGGTGGCACCGTGCCACCCACCGGCGTGTTCATGTCAGTCTGGATCTCGGAGACACTCAGCGCGCGGGTGTAGACGCGCACATCGTCAATGCGCCCTCTGAAGAACTCGCCGTAAACCGTTGTGCCGGCAATCGACAGCTGATTGTTGTTCGTCTGGAGCGCGCCGGTGCGCGGCGTGCTCGTGACCTGCGTGCCGTTCACGAAGATGCGGATGGCGGTGCCATCGTAGGTCATCGCCAGGTGCGTCCACGTGTTTACCGCGATCGCGCTCGGTGCGCTGATCGACTGCACCACACCGCCGGGAAACGTGCCGCCGGCAGCCGGGCGCAGCGGTCCCGCATCGTTGCTCGCGTGCAGGAGGTACGAGTCTGCTTCCTTCTGCACGATCGCGCGCCAGCCACTCTGCGTGGCCGTCGGAAATACCCAGGCCTCGATCGTTACCGCGGTGGTCGCATTGAGGCTCGGCGAGGAAGGGATGGATACCCGATCGTTGGTGCCATCGAACTCCAGCGCGCCGCCGTTCTTGCCGGCAGCCGTCCAGGTCGCACCGCCGAGGACCGTGCCGTTGTTTCCGTTGCCGGACACGTCGGTGAGCGTCGTCCCCGCACCTTCGTCGAAGTTGTATTGCGCATCGGCAGCAGCCGGCGCCGCGTACCCGGCGACTGCGATCAGTGCAGTGAGGGAAGCGAATGATCTGAAACGAGAGACTGGAAAAAACTTTTGGCCGCGCAGCGGCCTGCACGAAATCACTCGGAAAACCTTCATCGCTCCCACTCTTGGCGTTGTTGTCGCATGCGCCGCCCGAAGCACGGAACGCATGCCGCTGGTGTACCAGCGTTTGGTGTCAGTTGAGCAGCGCGGATGTTACGCGTACTGGAGCCGTGCCGTCATGCGGGAAACTATGAAGAATCCGCAACCTGTAAAGATTCTCGACGTCACTGGAAGTCTGACCAGTAACACCTGCACCTGCTTCAGTTTTGATTCGTCTCCCAGGGCATGCGCGCAAACCGAAAAGCACTCCGCACATCCCACGTTCCGCTGACATCTGAGCAGCTCATCGCAATCGGGTTTCGCACGCTGAACTTAATGCACGGCGACTGACTGCGCCGCGAACGGGCGCTCATTGCCGCGTTCCATTTTTGTGACGTGCGACTCCGCAATCGACGACTACAGCCACACTCGAGCTCACGTCGTCGAAAGCCGACAGATTGCAGGCTTCTGCGCGTCGCGATTTACTTCGCCCCGCTTGCTGGCAAACCCATCGAGAGGTGGGGACGCAAAGCCTCCGGTCTGCACGGGACGTCACGAAGTCCAAGATAGCGGGGTTGCCGACGCTGGGTTGCAAGTTACCCGTGTCGTCATCCGCCACGTTCGCAGGTCGCGGCACGCTTGCCCGCACTTTTGGTGGATGAGCCCGAAACTGGGAATGGTGGAGTGACGATGCATCGACTCACGTCAATTGGCAGCGCGCAGGCGCGCTCGGCGGTCTTGCTGGCTCTCATGACGACGCTTCTCGTCGCATGCGGTGGCGGCGGCGACAGCCTACAGGCGCAGACGCCTGGGCCCGTGACTGCCGATCCGAACCGTGCGCCGACGATCTCAGGCAGTCCTGCCGGATCGGCGAGCGTCGGCACTGCGTACTCGTTCACCCCTTCCGCGAGCGATGCCGACGCGGACACCCTGACGTATTCAGTTCAGAACAAGCCGTCGTGGACCACGTTCAACGCTCAGACCGGCAAGCTGTCCGGCACGCCGACGGCGAGCAATGTCGGAACGTTCTCGGGAATCATCATCACGGTGAGCGACGGCACGGTGTCGACGGCGCTGCCTTCGTTCAACATCGTCGTGACCGGTGCGGTCGCTTCGACGGGCTCCCTCACGGTGAGCTGGAGCCCGCCCCTCACGAATAGTGACGGTTCGACGCTCAGCAATCTGGCGGGTTACCGAATCAGCTACGGCACGTCTGCGAGCAGCCTCACGCAGAGCGTGGATGTCGCGAACCCGAGCCTCTCGAGTTTCATGATCGACAATCTGGCCTCGGGCACGTGGTACTTCTCGATGAAGTCCTACACCTCGGCCGGCGTCGAGAGCCTCGCGACCGCCGTGGTGAGCGGGATCGTTCAATAGAGCGTTCTTCCCCGATCCCGCGCCACTAGCGCCTGCTGAGCGCGGCTCGCCCGCGCTTGCTACCATCCGCCCTCCATGCGAAAGATCGCAGCGGCCGCGAGCGCCATTCGCGAATTGGGCTTTCTGAACGGCGGCTGCTACCTGGTCGATGCGCTGTTGTCCGCCGCTTCCAAGGGTCGGGTGCGCCTGCGGAAGTACTACTTCGTGGCGCAGCCCGTGCGCAGGCAGCCCTGGCTTCCTGGCAAGCGAGGCTCGCAGCTCGAGGTTCGCCGGGTCTTCCCTTCCGACCCTCTCATCGAGGCCTTTCCGCGCCCCGCGCAGGCCATGCCGTATCGCTTCCGGCAGGAGGCGGTCTGCCTCGCCGCGCTGAAAGACGGCGCGTTCATCGGATTTCTCTGGTTCACGCTCGGCCCCTACCAGGAAGACGAGGTTCGTTGCCGCTACGTGCCGCGGCCCTCGGGAAAGTCGGCCTGGGATTTCGATGTGTATCTTGCGCCCGAGCACCGCAGCGGCATTGCGTTCCTCAAGCTGTGGGACGAAGCCAATCGCTTCCTCACGGAACGCTACGTCGCCTGGTCGCTGAGTCGCATCTCCGCGTTCAACCGGCAATCACTGCTGTCGCACACGCGCATGAATGCGGCGCGCATCGGCACGGCGCTGTTTCTCAGCGTCGGCGGGCTGCAGCTCTGCGCATCGACGGTGCGGCCGTTCGTGCACCTGTCGGTGCGCAACGAATCCTTTCCGACCTTCGAGCTCGCGCCGCAAAAAAAGAAAACCCCGCAGTGAGCGGGGTCTTCTTGTTCGAACGGAAGGCTTGCTGCGATCTTTACAGCTGAGCCCACAAGCGGCGTCGGAAGGCGAACGCGCCACCGAACAGTGCCGCTGTCAGCAGGGCGAGAGTGCCCGGCTCCGGAACCGTGATCTCGTAGTTGAAGCTCGTGAAGCCCGCACCCAGATGGTTGATGACCGCTTTCTGCGTCAACGAGAACGCGCCATCCGAAGGCAGCACACCAGAGCCGGTGGCCGAGAAGGCGCCACTGCCTCCAAGGGTTTCACCGAGCTGCACCGCAGTTCCGGTGGTATTGAAGGCGGTGTTGCTCGGGTCGTAGTAGGTCGAGTACTCGACCGAACCGGCCGTCACGCCGCCTACCGCAAGGCCTGCGTTCGATGCGCCGTCCAGCGAGAAATTCGTGTCGGTGAACAGGATCGTCAGCGTTCCGGCGGCGCTGCTCCCCACGTTGCCGTTGATCGAGTTGAGATCGAGATGGATCTTCGGAAGCCGCTCGCTGACGCCAGTCGTCACGTTGAGCGTCCATGCACCGAGATTCCCGATCCAGGTAACGACGTCCGCTGCGCCGTTGACATCCCCCGCGAGCTGATCGCCGATCGTGACGGTGTTGATTCCGTCCGTCAGTCGCAGCATCGGCACGGCTTCGGCCGGAACCGACGTCCATGCGACCGCTGCCACTGCGGTCAAGCCCAGTACGGACCTGAATGACTTCATTGTTCTTTCCCTCAATCCATCTTCGCTTGCGGCAAGTTAGCCGGTGCCGGGACAACTGCAAGGTCTGCGCCAGGAAAGACAACCCTTTGTCTGCAAAAGGAAATATCACGCTCGGGAGAGGTCATCGGGGCGAACCTCGGCAGGGCCCGTAAATTCCATCGACGACCGGGGTCACATTCTCGGGATAGCCGTCCCGAACCCCTCTGCGGGTGGGCATCGGAGTGTGACCAACGTCTCGAAAGTCTGGTCCGACTTCGTGACGTGCGGCACACGACTCGGACTATGGTCTGGGTTATCGGGCCCCGGAGCCCCCCGGGTCTGTAAGAACCGTCGACAGGTCGGCTCTCCGGGGCCGATGTCACCTTCATCTGCCCACCGTGTCCGAGACCTATACTCGCTCCACCAGGCCGCGCACCCGGCCCCCAGAGACGATGTACTACCCCGCTCATGCCAGACGGCACCTGACCCTCGTCTGCGGCGCCAGCCTCCTCCTGCTCGCCGCCTGCGGTGTGAGCCACGAAGGCCCTGCCGCCTCGGGTCCCGACAGGGAAGCGCCCACTCCTCCACAGCGCCTCACGGCCGCTGCAATGAACAGCAGCCGAATCGACCTTCGTTGGGAAGCCTCGAAGGACAGCGGCGGAGCCGGAATGGCGGGCTATCGTGTTTACCGTAATGAGTCGACCACTGCGCTGGTGAGCCTGAGGTCCCCTTCCTACAGCGACAGGACCCTCAGCCCCGGGACGGAGTATCGCTACACCGTCCGCGCCTACGATCGTGCAGGCAACGAGTCCACGGCCTCGAACGCTCAGGCGGCCACGACCCCATCGGCAGCTATCGCACCCGAAGCGCCGGGCGCAGTTCTCGCGCTGCCTGCAGACTCGAAAGCCACGGTGAGTTGGGTCGCACCGAACGACGGTGGGAGTGCAATCACTCGCTACGTCGTGACCCGCAACCCTGGCGGCGAGAGTCAGCAGCTCACCGGTAACGTCACAACCACCGAAGTCAGCGGGCTGACGAATGGCAACCACTACACGTTCGCGGTGCTCGCGACCAACGCGGTGGGCGACAGTCCCCTTTCCGCGTCGTCGGCGAGCGTAACGCCCACGGCGGCAGCCGGTCGGCTGCCCGCGTTTCCGATATCGCATGCGGCCAGCGCGCGCTTTCTGCAGGATCGCGCGGGGGCGCCCTTCCCAATCCTCGGCAGAACGGCCTGGTTTCTCGTGTCGCTGTCGCAAGCGGACTATCGCGTCTTTCTGAGCGATACCGCCGCGCGCGGCTACAACACGATCGAGCTGCACGTTCTGAATCACGATCCGCGCGGCAACCGTCCGCCGTTCGCCGGCAATGGCGAGCTCCCATTTCTCAAGCGACTGGACGGTCAGCGCTGGACGGGTGCACTCACCTACTCCGACATCGGCGCCGAAGCGCCCGATTTCAGCACGCCGAACCCCGCTTACTGGGCGTACGTCGATGCGCTCCTCGCCGAGTGCGAAGCGAAGGGCCTGCTGGTGTTCTTCTTCCCGGCGTATGTCGGCTTCGAGGGCGGCGAGCAAGGCTGGATGCGGGAAATGGTGGCGAATGGAGCCTCGCGGATGAGTCACTACGGCACGTGGATCGCGACGCGTTACGTCAATCGCAAGAATCTCGTCTGGATGGCAGGCGGCGACTACGCCTCGTTCGATTGGTCCGAATCGAACGTCGAGGCGGCCTTGCTCTCCGCGCTGCGAGCGGTGCCCGGCCAGCAGTCCACGCAGTTGAGCGCCGAATGGGAATCCCAGTCGATCGCGACAGATCAAAGCAGGTTCGGCACGCTCATGACGCTGCAGGGTGTCTACGACTGGACGGGGCACGTGGCGCTGCACGGTCGACGCGCCTACAGCCATCGGCCGCCGCGGCCGGCTTTCCTGCTCGAAGAGCCCTACGACGAAGAAGGCCCGGATGGGCTCAATGTGAACCGCCAGGCCACCCAACCGGTCCGCCGATTCCAGTGGGCCGGCTGGCTCTCCTCCATCGGCGGCTACATCTCCGGAAACGGATACGTGTGGCCCTTCGCGGCGGAATGGGAAAGGCATCTCGATACACAAGGCTCGCGCGACATGGCGCGGCTCAACGGGTTCATCCGCTCCATTGCGTGGTGGCAGCTCGTGCCCTCAGGGCTCGATGGCATGAAGACGCTCGTGATCAGTGGAGGCGGCAAGTCGGCTGGCGAAGCGGATTACGTCACCGCAGCTGCAACGCGCGCGGGCACGCTCCTCGTCGCCTACGTGCCGCCAGCACACACAGGGTCGATCACCATTGACGCAACGGTCATGAGCGGGCCGGCACGGGCGCGGTGGTTCAATCCGGCAACTGCGCTGTCGATCGACGCGGGGGCGGTGGCGAACACGGGGAGCCGGATGTTCGCTCCACCCGCAGACAACGGGACGGGATTCGCCGATTGGGTCCTGGTGATCGAGAAGAACTGAGCGCTTCAGCTCGAGCGGGCCTGCGGATCCACCGGCGTATCGGCGGGTAGCTTCTCGAGCCACAAGGGACGCCAGTACGACACGATGGCCCGCGGACACATGAGGCGCTGCTTGCTGTAGTCGCTCTTGCAGTAGACATCCTGCAGGACGATACAGGGTTGCTTCATATCGATCATCGCGCCCGTTTTCTCATCGATGATGCGAGTGATGATGGAGCGGACGCGGTGCGTCGAGCCGCAATAGCGCTCCATCTCCGGATCGAACATCAGGCCGCGATTCTTCGAGGTTTCGCTCAGCGTCGCGACGATTTCGGCACGCGGGCGGATTCGCACGACATCTCCGGGCGCGACGTTCAACTCGCTGCCCGGCGTGGGCGCGCCTCTCGGCAGCGGCCCGACCAGATTGCACCACGGTCGCCCGCCGACGCTCCGCGCGACGACGTTGTACGTCGCAATCTGTGCGCGGTAACCCACGCCAGTTTCGATGACACGCCGCCATGCGCCGAGAAAAACTACGCGCAGGACGTGCCCCACCGACCAGTTCCCGGTGACCGCATCCATGATGTACTGCCACGGGTTCCACCAAGCGAGCGGGCCCGTGTAATCGGGCAGATCCGTCGCCTGGCAGCGATAACGCACCACACCGTCCGGGCCGACTGGCCGACGGCATTCGCGCTGAAGCGTCTCGACGGTGCAACGCGCGCTGCCCGTACTGGGCTGCGCGGAGCGCGCTACTGGCTTCGCGGTGCCGACCTTCTTCAGCCACGCTTCTTTCCAGAAGAACGTACAGAGCGCCTGGCAGCCATCATGCGCCGCGCCGTTGCAGCGGATGCCTTCCAGATGCACGGCGCGCAGCAGGGTGCGGCCGCGAACGGGTCTCACCGTATCGCAGGTCTTGTGCGCCACCTTGTCGACGCGCATCTGCTTGCCGCAATAAGCCAGCATCTCCGGCATGAACGGCAGGCCCTCGAGGTTGCCGTGTTCGTCCAGGGTGGCGAGGATCTCCTCGGCGCTGCGCACTTCGACGAGATCGCCGGCGATCAGCGTGTTGCCCCGTGAGAATAATTTGAGAAGCATGATTTGATCCGTACAGTGTGCGCGGCGGGATCAGCTCCCGCTGGCCGCGTCCTGTAGCTCACTTTCCAGGTCGGTCTCCCGCGTGAGCGGCTTGCCGTTGAAGTGCCAGCGCTGCGGAAAGAACACGACGCCCGCGCGGGAATCGAACTGGCGTCCGAGTTGTAGATGTTCGCGTGTTCGACGTCCAGCTGCGCACAGTTGTCGACGAAGTCGTGCAGCTGCTGCCCGGTGCCGGTGAGCCCGAGCGAGAACACGTAGCGGCCCGGGATGAGATTGAGCGCATCGATCTCGAGCTCGATGTATCCCGATCCGGGCGCGACGCGCGGCACGTCGATCCCGTGGTGGTACGTGCTCGTTTCGGTGATGAGGGTTCCGAGCTCGGTGGCGATGCGGAAGCCAAAGCTCACGAAGTTGACGGTCGTTCGCGCCTGATACCGCAGGCGCACGACCACGGTGTCGCCACTGCGCACGACCGGGAGCGGCTGCCCTTCGCGATCTACGAACTCGATCGCCGTGTAGCGGATATCGCCCGAGCCGCGCCGCGCCTGCACGTTCTGCAGATCGACGCCGCCCTGCGAGTCGGCGAAGGATCCCATGTACGACTTGATCACCTCGTGCGCGGGTCCGTCCTCGCGCACGCGCCCGGAATCGATCCAGATGCCGCGCGAACACAGATTCTCCACCGCCGCCATGTTGTGCGACACGAAGAGCACGGTGCGGCCGCTGTTGCGCAAGCCCTGCATGGTATTCAGGCACTTCTTCTGGAAGCCGGCATCGCCGACGGCCAGCACTTCATCGATGATGAGCACGTCCGGATCGAGATACGCGGCAACCGCGAACCCGAGCCGCAGGCGCATGCCGCTCGAATAGCGCTTGATGGGGGTGTCGATGAAACGCTCGACGCCCGCGAACGACACGATCTCATCGAGCCGTGCCGTCACGTCCCGGCGCTTCATGCCGAGAATGGAGCCGTTCAGGAAGATGTTCTCGCGGCCGGTGAGCTCTTCATGGAAGCCCGTTCCGACCTCGAGCAGCGCGGCGACGCGGCCATTGACCTGCACGCTCCCCGAGGTGGGATACATGATGCGCGACAGCACCTTGAGCAGCGTGCTCTTGCCGGCGCCGTTGCGGCCGATGATGCCGACGACTTCGCCCTGGGCGACGCTGAACGACACATCGCGCAGCGCCCAGAGCGTCTCCCCTTGCTTGGCTTTCCGCCGCGTCAGGAAGCGCAGGGACTGCACGAGCCGGTCGCGCAGCATGGTTTCGCGCTGCAAAGCGCCGAGCTCGAATTTCTTCGAGAGTCCGTCTACGACAATCGAGTGCTTCGCGCTCATATCAGGTCGGCAAACATCCGTTCGGTCTTGCTGAAGTAGATCCAGCCCACGACGAAGATCGTGAGCGTCACGGCGCCCGAAATGGCGAGCAGCCGCAGGTCGAGGCTATACGGGGCGAATAGCGACATGCGCAAGCCCTCCACGATGCCCGCCATGGGGTTGAGCGACAGCCACGTCTGATAGCGCTCGGGCAGGAAGCTCAGCGGAAAGATGATCGGCGTGACGAAGATGCCGAGCTGCAGCATGAAGGGGATGGTGTATTTCACGTCGCGATAACGCACGTTCATGGCGGCAAGCAGCATGCTCACGCCGATGGCCAGCAGCATGAGCATCAGCAGGAACAGCGGCGCGAGCAGGATGCCGATGCCGGGGTACACGCCGTAGTAGATCATCAGCACGACGAGAAAGGCCAATCCGACCAGTATGTCGAGCATGCCGCTCAGCGCCGCAGCCGCCGGCAGCAGCACGCGCGGAAAGTACACCTTCGTGACGAGATTCGAGTTGCTGACGAGGCTGTTACCCGCCTGCGAGAGAGTCGTTGCGAAGTAAGTCCACGCCACGAGCCCCGAGAAGGAGAAGAGCGCGTACGGAATCACCGTCTGGTTCTGCAGGCTCGCCAGGCGCGCAAACAGGAACGTAAAGATGATCATGCTGAAGAGCGGCTGGATGATCGCCCACGACGCGCCGAGGGCCGCCTGCTTGTACCGCACCTTCACGTCGCGCCAGGCGAGGAAGCCCAGCAACTCGCGGTAGTGCCACAGCTCTCGCAAGGTCTGGAATCTCACTGTCATGCATCCTTCTGGCTGAGCAGCCGCTCAACCGTCTGTTTCGGGTTCAAGATCATGTCGCCGAGCCGCTTCGTGATGCCCCAGGCGAGCCTGCGGCGTTCGAACCGCCAGCCGATGTGCGCGAGCGCGTTGCGGTGGAAGTCCCAGAACGCCTTGCCGCGCCGGCGCAGCGCATTGTCCGACAGCATGAAGTAGTAGTTCTTCTTCATGCGTGTCAGGTGCCGCTGCAGCTCCTGCGGCTCGAGGAAGGCGGAGCCGTGTTGACAGAGCAGCATCAGGTTCTCGGTCGCCATCGGCTCGAAGGCCTCGATTCGCTCCCAGTGACCCGCATTATCGCGCCGGTTGTACGTGAGAAGCTGAAACACGAAGCCGAAATCGCTGACTTTCAGCAATTCGATGAGCGCCTGGGTATCGGCGAAGGGGTGGCCGGTCTCGGCGAAGAACGGGTCGCGAGCGCGCACCAGGTCGCTGCGGAACAGGACACACGTCGGTGACCCCAGGAACCACTGTTGCTGGAGCAGGTAGCGACAGGCCGCCTCCTTCCCGGAGAACACGGCATGCCGGCGGTACGGCAGCCCGAAGTGGCTGACGTGGTTGCGATACATCGCATACGAGCCCACCAATCCGACGTTCGCATCCGACTCGGCAACGGCCACCATCTCTTCCAGGCAATGCGGGAAGAGCCAGTCATCGGCGAGCAGCATGTTGCAATACTTGCTGTGCGGCGACATCAGGCGCACTGAGCGG